>JGI24120J20309_1000008_pt1 | contig 165459 bp, 165 predicted proteins | sample SubbioAug_CSW13A_FD_20309 | JGI IMG/M metagenome (IMG submission 20309) | reverse complement strand
AGACGGGATTAGGCTAATGTCGGAGAATATCTGATTTTTTGCCGCCACCAACTGTGACGTAAATGGCTGGTTTTGCTGACAAATTGCTCGGCTGAAAACAAAATATGTCAAGGGAGGTGATCATTTTCGGCGCCGCTTCTTTTGGGTTGCTGGTGATGCTGCTCTCGGTTTTTAGCCGCAGCCCGCTAATCCCCTTTTTTATAGGCGGAGCCGTCTACGGCATTCCCATCTTTCTGGGCAGTATCTTAAGAATCGATGCGCTCTGGGCGCGTACCCCGGTTGACTTCTCTTATACCCAGGTGGTCAAAGTAGAGCAGCTGTTTATGACCTTCCGCGCTTTCAACGTTTTCGGGTACCCCGTGCTCTATGCTTACCTGCTCTGCGCCGTTATCGCCTCGCTCTCCGCGGCGGTGCTGGCCGGCATTTACCGGGGCTTCCGTTCACGCCAAGTCTGTTAATCACAGGGGGTCAAGCGGCTTATTCAATCGCATCTGCCCTGGAGTCAGGTAATTTGAACTTTCGGGAGGAAAGGATATGTTTAAAATTTTCAAATCACAATCAGGTTTAGTGCCGGGAATAATTGTTTTAATTGTCGTTGGAACTCTTTTGCTTGGGATGGGAACGATATATTTATATCAACAATCAAATAATCTCGTTGCCTATAAAGTTAGAATAAGGAAAGCGAGCGAAGGACCAAAGGGAAGGCTATGGAACCGTCCCCCTGCTTCGCGGTGTAACAGATTATCTCTTGGCCTGAGCAGTTGCGGATTTTTAATAATACGAAAGGGGTCCAAAGTTTATGAATAAAGCAATTGTTACAAAAAACGTTAGTATTATTAAAGCGCCGTTAGTTTCGGAAGAGTTTTTTTCTGGCGTTAATGATCGTTGATGGACTAACAGATGGATTTTGGTATACGATTGAGGCAATTTATTTAGGGGATATCACAACTAAGGCTTCTCGAGGCAGCAAAATGCGGTCTTATTGGGGTATGGCAGGGTTCATAACCGGGGCAGCTATGCTTATTGCTGGATTTTTGGGGCTCCACATTGATAATACAGGCTTTATTAGCGAAAGAAAGACCACATTTATCAGCCTGTACCGCGACGGGGTTGCTTCACACCGCTGCCGCTGCTGGTCTCCGAACTGGCCCAAAATGTGGACGCCTTGGATAATGTTTTTCACCGCCTGCAAAACACCGGACCGCGACTGGGCAACTGTATCTGTTGGAGATACACACATAGTGGCGCTAAAGAGCGATGGCACGCTCTGAACCTGGGGGGCTAACTGGCACGGACAACTCGGCGACGGCATCACGGCGCCTATCCCGATTATACGCAAACGAAAACAGCGTGTCCTTATTAGGAACAGGAGGTTCATTGTGAACTCTGGAAAGAAGAAAGTTGCAATAAATTCCTTGTACTGCTTATGTGTCGTTTCCATTTTGGTGTTAATGGCGTATGCTAATTACTGTTCGTGGGCGTTTTGGGAAGGGTTGTGGCATGGCTCATATATTAGTTTTTTCTCCCCGTTTATGCTAAACACCTTTGTAGCGATAGCATTAGGTCTAGGTGCAATACCTATGGTTATTCTTTGCACGATTGTTTATAAACTCAATAATATATCAAGTAGCAAGTTTGCTTACGTGAAAAGTTTCATTATATGGCTTCCAGCGTGTGTATGTATTTTATCTTTATTTATTCTGTTTCATGAGTTTATAACAGGCTTAACTTTTCATTATTTTTTCTAGCCATAATAGCAGGGGCTGCAAGGGGGGGGATGGCCATCACGCCAGCTGAATTCGAAGCCTTGTTCCAAAGCTACTATATCCTGGCAATATAATCAACGGTGTCCGCTATATCCCGGTTGGCGGCCTGCAGGTACGAAAGCCTATACATCATCCAAGTCTGTTAATTTCAGGGACACGAGGGAGGTAATTTATTTCTTCTCATTCCATTAACTCTTTTCCTGCCTATCCTATACAGACGATTTCGATCATTTAAGTCAACTGTTATAGTTGCTGTCGCCGTTTCTTTGAGCATTGAGTTTCTGCAATTAATTATATCTGCTGTTCTTGGATTCACATATAAAGTTACCGACGTCGATGATCTTATAATCAACGTATTCGGCGCAATGATTGGGTATGGAGTTTATGCAGCTATCGATTGCTTTGTTCGCATAAGAGTCGTTGATTCAAGATTGTCTCAACGGTCGGGAATGGTTAAGGCTCTGCATCATATCTTTGCTGAGCAGGGGGCTGATTAGATCGCCTGATCTTCTCCGCATTGAGGATGTTCCGGTTTGGCGGGAAGTCGCCTCGGTTTTCGTTGCGAGCACTATTTTGAGCATTTTGTATTTTGCGTTGTGGGGATCACCTTATTTATTGCATTGTAAATGTTCCTGCCTGTGCTGCTAACCTTTTGCAACAGTAACGAGGGGGGATTGGAATGCTTGGAAAGTATAGAGGCTATGGGGTCTTCACTTTGACTGTCTTGCTCTTGTCCCTGCCCTTGCAGGCGGAGGCTACTGTGCCTGTGTCCAGCGGTTATATAAGCCCGGGAGAAGTTGTTTTTATGGCGATGCATTATGAGGATGCCAGTGCGATTGAGCCCATTCTGTTAACGCTTGGACAGGATTTGCTTGCGCTTGAACATGCTTTTCAGACGCTGCAAAAAGAAGGTAAGCTTGACCCCGATTTCCCAAGACTTGTCATCATTGCCTCAAAATACTATAGGTTGGAATACAGGTTTGAAGTATCTCCGGCAGAGCTTTATTTCACTAATTCGGCAACTTTTATTTCCAATCACCCGGACTCGCCTCATTTTGAACCAAAGGAATTAGGCCCGGCTTACGTGATCAGGATAAGCACAGGACTTTTAAATTACCGGGATTTAGCGGCAATGCTGCCTCTTCTAGGCGGGTTGAATGACCAGAATCTAAAAATAACGATTAATAGTGAAGAGAAACTGGCTGTGTGGAAAAGACAGCCTGACTTTGAAAGGTTAACAAGTTTAATAAATGTTCCCGAAGAATTTGGTGCTGTTGCAGGCGGATTGAGAATAGCTGCGTTGTGGAAAGCAGAAACAACGTTTTATTCGCTGACAGATGAGGAGGGCAATAAAATTCTTGACCTTTTTCCTGCAAATATCTACAAAGGCAAGCCGGCATGGGCGCCTGCCCTTCGTCCCGAACTCCACGGCCGAATTTTAGCATATGCGACTGATGAGCAAGTAATTATTAATGATATTACTAGAGGCGATCGCTACCACCTAAACCTTGATTTTACTTTTAATGACCCCAGAATTCAGGAAATATTTGATGGAATGCGCGATGCTATACATGTGCATTTTGCCGTAGATGCTGTGGAAAACAAGGTATATGTTTTGCCCTTTGGTAGAATGGGATGGATAAATGTTGTCTATGCGCTGGATTTGGATACAGGCGAATGGAGAAGAGAATTAGAGGTCGAGCTTGTCTCTGATGAGGTACGGAGAAATACCTACGATAGAATCTGGATTGATTTTGTCTCCGCGGTGCCGGATAGAAAAATCGTCGGAAATGTTGATATTTTGACGGAGGAATGGACTGAAGGACAAAACTTTCCAGCCGTGAGCGTTAATAGAAATCAAACCGTTTTGCTTTGGTTCAGCCTATTGATTATTCCCGTAGCGATGCTGATTTATATTATAAGAAAGCCAAGGAAACACCAGGGTTGAAGGATTTTTATTCTTCGGTACCTGATTTTATAAAGGGGGAGGTGTAACCACCATGACGCTGCCGGAACAGAGGAAACCGCAGTTGATGAAGTTTTGTAAAGTACTGATCATGCTGCTAGTTGTTTGTCTTCCTGCACTTTTTCTCCTGAATTTACATTTGGCAACCCCGGACGAAGAGCTGCCGTTACTGGAGGAACAACTGCCCGCGTTTCAAGTTTTGTCGCCTTTGGTTAAAAACAATGTGAACCTCGGCAGTCCCCAGTTCGTCTTCCTGAAGCAAGGCGCCAAACCGCAAACTTACGTGGCCGGCCGGGAAGAGCGGCGCCTGGCGGCATCTTTCCTGGCAGAAATAGTGCGGGAAGGCAAGGGGGAGGTCGTGGCACGGGGACCCTGGCACCAGGTCTGGCCGCGGCAGGGCTTGGAAATACTGGACGGACGCCCCGGACTTCGTTTCTACTACGGCAGAACCGGAGATCACCGGGCGCTGCGGGATCTTGTTCCGCCAACAGCCCTTCTGACAATATCAGTTCACCGGCCCGCCTGAAGTGCAACCCTGCCGCCCGGCGATCACCGGGGTGTGCCAGGCCTTGCCGGCAAAGCCGGAGTATGATGCCTCCTGGGATTTCAGCCGGCCAAAGGAAAAATACGGGATGGGTGGTCCGGCGGCAAGCTGGTCTCCCGACGGCCGTAAACTGGCGGTAATGGTTCATGTTTCCGAACCCGATTACCGGCAGGATTTGCTGCTAGTGGACCGTGCGAGCGGCAAGCTAACAAGGCTGGCAGGGCGGCGCGCGGACAGGCTGTTCTGGTCTCCTGACAGCGAGTGGCTGTATACACACGATTCCCAAACCGGTTTGTTAAAAAGACTGCGGGGGGACGGCAGCAAAGAAAGTGTTCTGGCTCGTGAGGCTCAATTTCCATCGCTTAGCCCGGACGGCAAGCAGATTGCCTACAGCAATAACGGCATCTGGCTGATCAGCAGCAGCGGCGGCCTTCCCCGGCAACTCAGCGCAGGCAAGGAGGATACCATGCCTTTGTGGTATCCCGATGGCCGACATCTGCTTTTTGCCGCAGACAGCGGGCGGGCCAGCGTGGAGTATCGGCCGGTCTGGCGGATACTCACCCGTCTGAACATTGACAACCCGGAGAAAAGGGAAATCTTAGTGAGAGAGGCGCAAGTATATTCGGCCTATGATTGGCTTATTCCCGGGCAGGTGCTGGGCGTGAGCACAGGTTGGGATGACGCTTGGAACTGGTGGATGCTTCATCAGTCAGGGGAGATTGTGGAGATTGGGGAGACGCCGCGATGGTCTCTTGGGTATCAGTTTTTCGCCTGGTTGCCGGGGATGGGCGTTGCCGTACTTGTCCACAACGCGCAGGACGGTGTGACTATGCTGGAGATCCGGGATGTAACCGGCAAGCTGCTGCACAGCAACCAGTTTTGCGGCTTTGCCGGATTTCCGCCGCTGGAGCGTGTCTGGCTTATGCAAGGCTCTCCCTGCGGAAAGTTTCTGGCCGTTGCCATCCAGGGGCCGGGAGGAGGAAATCTTTGGGTTGTCAATGCCGGGGAAAACCTTGATTTCCGCTTGATTACTCCCCTGAATAACGAGAGTATCTTTTGGTCCCCGATCAGTCGGGAGATTGGCTGGTTTGACGGCAGAACACTGAAGGTGCGTTCAATTGAATCAGAGTAAGGATGCGGGAAGAAATGTCACTGCCGCTTCCTCTGGGCGCCGTCAGCAGGGTCGATATACCAGTCAGCCTGGTGGAGCAATTCGGAAATGGGAACGATGCTGTAGCCTTGTTCGGTAGCCTGAGCAATTATCTCCGGCAGCGCATCGGCTGTATATTGGCCGTTATTATGAAAAAGGATAATGGCGCCTGGGTGGAGACGGCTTGTGACGCGCCGAACCACCTCTTGCTTGCTGATATCTTTCCAGTCCAGGGAATCGATGCTCCATTGGATGGTAAGATAGTTAAGTTCACCGGCCGCCTCAATGACTTTGTTGCTGTATTCGCCGAAGGGCGGCCGAAAGAGATTGGGTGGGATTCCCGTAAGGTTGGTCAGTGCGGTGTGAAGCCGTTCCAGTTCAAGCTTGATACCTTGTTTGTCAAGCGTGTTCAGATGGGGATGAGTCCAAGTGTGATTGCCCAGTTCGTGGCCAGCGGCCGCGATTTTTTTTACTAATTCGGGATATTTTTCTACCCAGAAGCCGGTGAGAAAAAAAGTGGTCTTGATGTTGTTTTCCTTGAGAATTTCCAAGATTCGTGGCGTAAATTCAGAGCCCCAAGAAGCATCGAAGGAGAAGGCAATCTTTTTTTCTGTGGTATCCACATAGTAAATGGGTACAAGCCTTTCCTGTGCTACGGTAGGGTCAATCTTGCCTCCGGAAAGAGAGTTGTGCAAAAGCAGAATTGTAAATAGTACTAGCGTAAGAAAAATAAGGAGGCGTGCTTTTGGGGGGAGGAGTATGCTAAAAATCATATGAATCCTCCTTGAAATTTTCTGAGCTTGTGCCCTCACCCTAGCCCTCTCCCTAACCCTCACCCGGGGGGAGAGGGGAAAAAAGGGGGGGATGAGTGGGGGAGAGGGAGATGAGTGTGTAGCCCTCACCCTAGCCCTCTCCCAGGGGGAGAGGGGAGATGAGTGGGGGAGAGGGGAAAAGGGGGGGAGATTATTGAAGGAGAGGGGAGATGAGATTTACGGGGAATGTTTGTTATATATTCTTATTTGTTTTCCAATGCTATATGCTTGCCTGTGACAGAAAGAAGATATTAGAGGAAATTGCTGCTATTGGGAAGGAATATGCTCTTTGGTTGTCGAAGAGCGTTGTCGTAGAGAGATGGATTTATGTTATGCAGTTGAGGGGGGCTTAGTCTTGTATTGGAATAGCGAAGCAGAATGTATGTCGAGGGGTAGGTTGCAGGAATTGCAGCTTAAGCGATTGCGAAAGATTGTTGAACGGGTATATAATAACGTGCCCCATTACTGTCGCGCTTTTCAGGCCGCAGGCGTAGAGCCTGGGGATATTGACAGCTTAGATGATCTCTCACGTTTGCCCTTTACGGTGAAACAGGATTTTCGGGATAATTATCCGTTTAGTTTGTTTGCGGTGCCACAGAACGAAGTTGTACGCTTTCATTCATCTTCCGGCACTACCGGCAAACCTACTGTGGTAGGTTATACCCGTAATGATCTAGGCACATGGTCGGAGTTGATGGCTCGTTGTTTGGTCAGCGCAGGCACCACACGAAATTCTGTCGTGCAAAATGCTTACGGCTACGGTTTATTTACCGGCGGCCTCGGAGTTCATTATGGAGCGGAGTTAGTGGGAGCAGCAGTAATTCCTATTTCCGGCGGGAACACGCAGCGGCAGGTAATGGTGATGAAAGATTTCGGCACCGATATTCTCACCTGTACGCCCAGCTATGCTTTGTTTATTGCTGAAGTGATTGAAGAAATGGGTCTGAAGAAAGAAGACTTTAAGTTGCGTGCCGGCATCTTCGGCGCCGAGCCTTGGTCAGAAAATATGCGTCGGCAGATAGAAACAAAGTTGGGCATTACGGCTATTGATATTTATGGATTAAGTGAAATCATTGGCCCCGGAGTGGCTGTTGAATGTGAGGAAAAGTGCGGCCTGCATATTTTTGAGGACCATTTCATTCCAGAAATTATCGACCCTGTTAGCGGCGCTGTTTTGCCTTACGGTGAAAAAGGTGAATTGGTCTTCACTACTTTGACGAAGGAAGCGTTGCCTATTATCCGTTATCGCACCCGCGACATTACTACGCTTACGGTGGAGCCTTGCCTGTGCGGACGGACTCATGTGCGGATGGCTAAAGTTACCGGTCGCAGCGACGACATGATTATTGTCCGAGGTGTTAACGTTTTCCCGACTCAGGTGGAAAGTGTGCTCTTGGAAATTGGCGAAACCGAGCCCCATTATCAATTGGTAGTAACCAGGGAGGGCAATCTTGATCTGCTGGAAATCCAAGTGGAAGTATCGGAGCGGATGTTTTCTGATAAAATAAAAGGAATGGAAGCACTTGAGCGGAAAATTCATACGCAAATCGATTCCATTCTTGGGATCAGTGCCAAAATTCGTCTGGTGGAGCCAAAAACAATTCCGCGCAGTGAAGGAAAAGCTAAGCGAGTTATTGATAAGCGGCAACTGTAAGGGAGGCAATAAATGAAAAAGCAATTACACAGGCAGCAAATCATGGCTATCAAGCCTTATGTGCCCGGGAAACCGGTGGAAGAAGTGGAACGGGAATTGGGTCTTTCGGGGGTAATTAAGTTGGCTTCCAACGAAAATCCGCTTGGGCCTGCTCCTGCAGCGATCGCTAAGATGCTGGAAGTAATCAATAAAGTAGCTATTTATCCTGACGGGAATTGTTATTATTTAAAAAACGAGTTAGCCCAAGCGCTTAACTTGACACCGGCTCATCTGCTTGTGGGAAACGGTTCTGATGAAGTGATAAAATTAATTGCCGAAGCCTTTTTGTCTGAGGGAGAAGAAGCGGTGGTGGCAGATCCCACCTTTTCCGAGTATGATTTTGCCGTGAAAATTATGGGGGGGCAGACTGTAGTTGTCCCGACAAAAAATTATACTCACGACCTTGAAGCTATGGCGGCGGCGGTGACAGAAAAAACAAAGCTGCTCTTTGTCTGTAATCCTAATAATCCTACAGGCACTAAAGTCGGCAAAGCAGAAGTTAAAAACCTGCTTGATAACTTGCCGGAAGGGATAATTACCGTCTTTGATGAGGCTTATTACGAGTATGTGACAGATGAAGATTTCCCTCAGACGCTTGACTTTGTCAGGGAAGGGCGAGACGTGATTGTCTTGCGCACTTTCTCTAAAATTTATGGTTTGGCAGGATTGCGCATTGGCTATGGCGTTGCCAAGCCGGAATTAATCGGCTTGCTTAGCCGGGTGCGGGAACCGTTTAACGTGAATATGCTTGCCCAGGCGGCAGCGTTGGCGGCTCTTGGAGACCAGGAGCACCTGCTGCGCAGTCGGCAAGTGAATGAGGAAGGAAAGCACTATCTTTGCAGGCAGTTTGACAAGCTTGGACTTCCTTTTGTCCCCACACACGCCAACTTTATCTGGGTCAGCAGCAAAACGGATTGCAAGAATGTCTTTGCTAAATTGTTGCAGCGCGGTGTAATTGTGCGCACCGGCGATATTTTTGGTGCTCCGGATGTAATCCGCGTAACCATTGGCACGGCTGAACAGAATCAACGTTTTATAGGGGCTTTGACGGAAGTGTTGACAGAAGAAGGTGTCGTTAGATAAAATAGGGTGAACAACTTAATAGCCAGTTCCTGGGGGTGCCGATGGTAAGGCTGAGAGGCAGGGCGTAGTTGGCCGGCCAACCCTTAGAACCTGAGATGGATTATACCAGCGTAGGGAAGGACGGTAAGCGAAAATGTGTAGCTAGCAGCCGCGGACTTAAACTGGTTCGTGGCTTGTTGTTTTTTCAGTGTCTGAGCGCGTCGGAACTTAGCGAGAACAAAAGAAAGGGTGTTGAACATGACTCAGTTAATCAAAGCAAGAGCGGGAATAATTACACCGGAAATGGAGGCGGCAGCCAGGAAAGAAGCTATTTCGCCCGAGCAAATTCGGCAGGGATTGGTGGCCGGTTCTGTGGTAGTGCTGGCAAATATCAACCACTTGGCACTTGAGCCTTGTGCTATCGGTACTGGGACGCGTACTAAAGTTAACGCCAACATCGGTACATCCACCGATTTTCCGGATCAGGAAGCCGAACTTGAGAAGCTGAGGCAGGTGGTGGCTGCCGGAGCTGATGCGGTAATGGATTTATCTACCGGTCCAAGTATTACAGCGACTCGCCGGCGAATTCTGGCTGCTTCGCCGTTGCCGGTGGGTACGGTGCCCATTTATCAGGCTATAGCAGATGCCAACGCTCGCTATGGTGCAATGGTGCAGGTTACGGCGGATGATTTGTTTGCCGTAATTGAGGAACATGCTGCCGATGGCGTAGACTTTATTACTGTGCATTGCGGAGTGACGCGTCAGGTTGTCGATGTGTTGCGCAAGCGTCGGCGTGTTACCGATATTGTCAGTCGCGGCGGCGCTTTTCTCACCGGCTGGATGTTGCACCATGACTGTGAGAATCCGCTCTATGAACGTTATGACGAGTTGTTGGAGATTGCGCTTAAATATGATGTGACGCTGAGCCTCGGCGACGGACTGCGTCCCGGCTGCCTGGCGGACGCGACTGACGGTCCGCAGTTACAAGAGCTCTTAATCTTGGGGGAACTTGTTGAGAGAGCTTGGGCTCGCGGGGTGCAGGTGATGGTGGAGGGACCGGGACACGTGCCGCTACATCAGATCAGGGCAAATGTGGAGCTGCAGAAATCAATTTGTAAAGGTGCGCCGTTTTATGTTTTAGGCCCGCTGGTTACTGATGTTGCACCGGGTTATGACCATATTACTTCTGCCATTGGCGGAGCGCTGGCTGCCTGGGCAGGTGCCGATTTTCTCTGTTATGTCACACCTGCAGAGCACCTTGGGCTGCCTGATGCCCGTGATGTGCAAGCAGGAATTATTGCCAGTCGGATTGCCGCACACGCTGCCGATATTGCCAAAGGTCTTGCCGGTGCGCTGGAGTGGGATCTAAAAATGGCCAAAGCGCGCAAAGCTTTAGACTGGGAGGCTCAAATTAGCTTGGCTATTGATCCGGAGCATGCAGCAATGCTGCGCAAAGAAAAAAACCCCGGCCACAGGAAGGAATGTTCCATGTGCGGGGAGTTCTGCGCTATGAAAGTTGTGGCAGAGGCATTGGAGATTGAGCGAGAGTGCTGTTAATAGGTTGCGGCAAGTGTTTACGTTGTTGCTATTTGTTTAAGATATCTTTCAATTGCTTTTTGATGGGCTCTAATGCTACTTGCACTTCTCCCGCCATGGCAGAGAGAAATAGCTGAGGCAGCCGTCCGGCCGCTTCGGCAGTGCCACGCATTTGCTCGGTAACTTGGTCGCCACGTCCGCCAATTAAAGTGCCATCCGGCTGATAGACGGGTTGAGAGAGAGTTTGTCCTACCACATAGCGGTGCATTTTCTGCCGCACCGCATCTTCCAATTCTCGACTGCCCTTTGCAAGGTTGCTTTGCAACTGCTGCCAGAGTTCGCGCAATTCTCCGGTGGGACTTAAGCGGTCATCATCCAGCCTGCGGGAAAGCCACTCGTGTGACAGGCCCTTTAAGCTTTGCCAGGAATCAAGCAGTTTTTTGCTGCCGGCGTCCAGTTTTTCTTTAGTGTAGTCCATTCCTTCCAAAAGTTCACCTACTCCGGCCGCAATCAATAGCTGGGTCAGTCGGTTTTTCCGCCTGGCAAGGTCAATATTTTCATTTGTCACCTTTTCGCCTTTGCGAATGATAGCGGTACCGTCTTCACTGATTACATCCTGACCTGCTTCTCTGTCTAACGCAAATTCGATTGCTTTAACTTCAAGAGAGTGAACAATCTGGCGACCGGAGCGGTCACTGCCGATGGCTTCAATTTCAGAGGATTGTGCCAAATAATCTTCTTCAACAATAATAAAATCCCGTCCGAAATTTTCTACCACTTTCAGGGGTAACACGAGAGTAACGCGTGTTTTCTCTGTGTTAACAAAAAGTTCTGCAAGATTCCCGTCCGCCGGATTAAAAGAAAAATCGTCCACCGTACCTACCAGCGAGCCGTCTGCCGTTACCACCTTGCCGGCCAGCAATTTCTTTTCCAGCAGAGAGGCCAGTTCCGGTTGTTGCTGCACATCTACCAGGTCTTCTTGCTTCATGAGAGTAATAGCATCCGGGCCGATACTGCGAACTTTGGCAAAGGGGAGAAGCTCGGTTTTTGTTTTCAGGAGCATTCGTTCTCCCACTTCAATTGCTTCCACCCGGCGGCTGTTCGGGTTGACTATCAGGCTGTGTACCCGTCCGAGCCCTTTTCCCTCTGTGAGGTCAATTACAGGCAGACCGACAACTTCTCGTGACTTTTTCACAATGTATCACCTCTATTTCTTGGATTTTGCTTTATTTTCAGTATACCCTAATTTTATTGAGCCAGCAAATTCTCTAGTACAGTTTTTACCTAAATCTCCCTCGCTTGTTTTTTTTGTTAATTGAAGCTATAATCAGGGAATAGGTGATAATTGATGCAAATAAGTGATTTAGGCGAACGCGCTCTGATTAAAAAAATAACTGAATTGTTGGGTCACTCCGACGCTCCCGGTGAAGTGGGTATCGGCGACGATGCCGCTCTCATAAAGCCGGGGGAAGGTATGTGGCTGCTTACTACCAAGGACATGCTTGTAGAAGGCGTTCATTTTCTGTTGTCAGCCGGCTCTGCAATAGATCTCGGCTATAAGTCACTTGCTGTAAATGTCAGCGATATTGCTGCCATGGGGGGGACGCCCCGTCATGCATACATCGGTTTGGCTATTCCTAAGTCGACCACGGTGGAGTTCATCCTTGATTTTTACCGCGGCGTCAAAGAAGTTGCCGATAAGTACGGAATGCAGATAAGCGGCGGCGATACGGTGGCTTCACTTGGACCATTAGTGATCAGTATAACTGTGCAAGGGGAAGTTAAACGTGAACATGTTCTGCTGCGAAGCGGTGCTTCACCCGGTGATATTCTTTGTGTAACCGGGTCGCTTGGTGCTTCTGCCGCCGGTTTAGCCATTATCTTGGATAAGCTTGATTGTCCTGAAGGTTTGCGTCAGGAAGCTTTTCGGTTTCATGCGCGACCGATGCCTCGGGTAACAGAAGCTGCTTACTTGGCAGAAAGCGGCGGCGTTTCTGCTGCGCTTGATATTTCAGACGGATTGCTTAAAGATCTTGAGGAAATATGTGAAGCAAGTGGTTGCGGTGCCGTCATCTGCGAGGAGCAACTCCCCATTCACCCTGCGGCTAAAGCAGTGGCTGCACTGCAGGGCAGCTCACCAGGTCAACTGGCACTAAATGGCGGGGAAGACTATGAGTTGCTCATTGCGGTCAGACCAAATCAATATGATTTGCTGACGCAGGAGTATCTTTCGCGCTTTGGCACAGCTTTGCATGCTTTTGGGAAAATATGTGAAGAATCAGGTATTTGGTTAATTAAAGAAAATGGTAAGCGGGAAAAACTAAGTTTCACAGGTTTTCAGCATTTTAGGGGTGGTTGAAGCTTGAAATATGAAGTAAGGACAGACAGCGAACAAGCGACAGAAGATTTGGGTGAAGCATTGGGCAGGAGGCTATTTCCCGGGGCTGTCATACTTCTAAACGGTGAAATTGGTGCAGGCAAAACTGTTTTTGCCCGCGGTGTGGGACGAGGTCTTGGAGTGAATGTATCAATCCAAAGTCCAACATTTACTTTGCTAAATGCTCATCGCGGACGATTGCCTTTTTATCATTTTGATCTTTATCGCTTAAATAGTGATGAGGAATTGTTTGAATTGGGTTTAGATGAGGCGCTCGATGGGGAAGGCGTTTCTCTGGTGGAGTGGGCCGAAAGATTTGCCGATTATTTTACAATGCCGGCACTCATTGTGGTGATTACCTCAGACGGGTTCACGAACCGGCAGATTTTATTTCAGGCTGAAACAGAGCTATATCAGCATGTTTTGCGGGAACTGATTATGGGGGGGCAGTTTGGTGCAAATCCTGGGAATTGACACAGCCACACTGGTTTGCAGCGTTGCCTTGGTTTCGGAGAAAACCACTTTGGCTGAATATACTCTGCAAACGAGAAAGACCCATTCTGAGCGGCTTTTGCCGCTGATTGCCGCTATGCTAAGCGATGCAGGTTTGACTCCAGACGAGCTTGACGGCGTGGCGGTGGCTGCCGGACCGGGTTCTTTTACCGGCTTGCGTATCGGGATGGTTACGGCAAAAACGCTTGGGCAAGCGTTGAATCTGCCGGTGGTGGGAATTTCTACGCTTGAAGCGCTTGCTGCACAGCATCCCTTTTTTCCCGGCATTATCTGCCCTATTCTTGATGCACGTCGGGGGCAGGTCTATAATAGGCTGTTTATGCCAGGTTCCCGCCCCGAGCCGCTAAGTGCTGAGCGTGTCCTGCCTCTTTCAGAATTGCTCGCGGAGCTTAAAGCACGTTTCGAAAAAGTTCTTTTTGTGGGAGACGGTGTGCCGCCTTATCAGGCTGAGCTTAAAACTCAGCTAGGTGAGCGAGTCTTTTTGATGCCGCCGGAGGGAAGTATTTGTCGGGCTGCAACGGTGGCAAGATTGGGTCTTGCTGAATTTGCGCTTAATCATGGAATTTCTTGGCGCGAATTGATGCCACGCTATGTCCGCCGTTCAGAGGCGGAGAGAAAGGCGCTAAACTGCGGGGAGGAGGGAGGCGCCGTCGGTGCAGGTGACGATTGAGCCTATGCAGGTTTATCATTTGGAACGGGTGATGGCGATTGAGCGAGAGGTTTATCCCTCCCCTTGGTCTAGAAATGCCTTTATCAATGAAATTTTGGAAAATGGGTTTGCTTCCTACTGGGTAGCGATGGTAGATGAGCAGGTAGTCGGTTACGCCGGGATCTGGACAATTATGGACGAAGCGCATCTTACTACTTTAGCTATTTGCCGCCGCTGGCAGCGGCGTGGTGTAGGCAGTTTGCTTTTGGAGCGTCTGCTTTTTGAAGCAAAAGCTTTAGGCGCAAAGCGGATAACTCTAGAGGTAAGAGTTTCCAATGATAAAGCTCAGAAACTTTATAAAAAGTACGGGTTTATATCAAGCGGTCTGAGACCTAACTACTATCAAGATGAAGACGCACTGGTAATGTGGCTGGATAATTTACTGACGTAGCCGGCAGCAAGAGATTATTGGGGTTTACTTTAAATGGGGGAAAAAGATGTTTGAGAAAATTTGTATCAAGTTCTGTTTGCATACACGTGCCGCTCGCATCGCTTTTTTTAGCGCTCTGTTTTTTATCACGGCTGTTACTGTGTTGGCAGCGCTTTATCTGTATGAGCCTCAGGCAATCATGCCTCCTCCGGCTATAAAAAGTTTTCAGCCTCAAGAATTGGCGGAGGAGTTCCGGCAGGAATTCGGCGTTACGGAGGGTGAGGCGCTTTTTGCGCTTGTAAGCAAACATGCAGTTTTTGGTGATGCTGTGCTTGAGCAGTATGTTTTTCTTCGACGCAGGCAAGGAAGTAAGCGGACTATGACGGCAAGAGAAGCAGCGGAGGTTTTTTCCCAAGAACAACAGCGCTGGCAAACAGTAGCGACAAAATTGGCAAACGCCTCAAGTCCGATGATTATTGCTGTGTCAGAAGATTTGACGCAAGCACAACAATTTGCAAGAGACGGGCTCACGCGCTGGGCGCCGCTTATCAATCAAAATATGTTTAAGGCGCGTTCTATGTATCATGACTTGGCGAAAGTGCTGCTGGCTGAAGAGAAGAGTGAGCGGTATTATGGTGATACCAGGCTTGGTCGTCTGCTCGAGCAGAGGGCGTCCAGATTGGAGTGAGAAGTGGTGAGACGAATCCTGATTCTGGGTGTAGAGACGTCCTGTGATGAAACGGCCGCAGCGGTAGTGGCAGATGGTAAAATTATGCTTAGCAATATTATTGCTTCCCAGAGCGAAGAGCACAGCCGTTATGGCGGCGTAGTTCCGGAAATTGCATCCCGTAAGCATCTGGAAATCGTTAATGAAGTGCTGGAAAAAGCGTTGCAGGAGGCAGGTATCAGTTTTTCTCAGCTTTCAGCTATTGCCGTAACGCACGGTCCCGGCCTTGTAGGTGCTTTACTGGTCGGTGTAAATGCTGCAAAAACTCTGGCATACGCTTTGGGAAAGCCGTTGGTAGCAGTAAATCACCTTGTTTCTCATGTAGCGGCAAATTATCTTGTCCATCACGTACCTTTTCCTGCCGTCTGTTTAGTAGTGTCCGGCGGCCACACCAGTTTGCTTCATCTTAACAGCCGCTCGGATGTGTCTCTTTTGGGCAGCAGCCGTGATGATGCCGCAGGGGAAGCCTTTGATAAAATTGCCCGTGTTCTGGGGCTTGGTTATCCAGGCGGCCCCGCTGTAGAGCGAGCCGCCGCAAATGGTTATTCCCGTGGATTTCAGTTTCCACGGGCGTTTACAAACCAAGATCATATTTTGGATTTTTCTTTTTCCGGTCTCAAATCTGCCGTTATTAATACAATAAATACCTTGAAGCAACAGGGGAAGCAATATAGAGTAGAGGATGTGGCGGCTAGCTTTCAACATGCTGCGGTGGAAATTCTTACAGAAAAAACAATTTTGGCTGTTCGCAAGACACAAGTTGAAACCGTACTGCTTGCCGGTGGGGTGGCGGCCAATAGTTTGCTTCGTCGGCGTTTGTCGGAAGCATTGCAGGCGGAGGGTTGTATCCTATTAAATCCGCCGCCTGCTTTATGCACAGACAACGCGGCGATGGTGGCTGCAGCAGGTTTTGATCTTTATCTGCAGCAAAGATTTGCAGGACTCGACTTGAATGCTACGCCAGTTTTAGACAGAAACTGGCATCTGGGGTAAGAATGTTACTACGAAAATAAGGCAAATATATTATGTAAGCAAGCTGTGAATTCTGTGGATAAAATTTAACTTTGCGTTAACAAAGAGGATTATTCTGTGGATAAATATGTGGATACTGTGGATTATTTTCCGGAGTTGCTTGGCAATAGTGAGGGAATTGTTTAAAAAGGGCAGATTAAGACCTGGTGAAGGTATTAACATAATTATTTTTCATAAAACAGAACTGCTTTTATTCGACAAAAAAGAACTGTCTTTTTAAAGCTTAGTTCGACATAATTTTTCCGGCGAAAAATCATTGACTGTAGGGGAATACCAGGGACTATGTACAGTTAAGGATAAAAGAGTTTCAAGAAAATGTTTTTAGACATATATTAACAAGCGGGACGACGCGAAAGAGGGGTCGCTGTTGTTGAAGAATATCAAACGAATCCATTTTATCGGTATTGGCGGGTATGGAATGAGCGCTCTGGCGAGAGTATTGCTTAATTTAGGATATAATGTGAGCGGCTCAGACCAAAAGCAAAGTAAAATTACTGATAAGCTAACGCAGGAAGGCGCCGTCATTCATTTGTGTCATAATGCCAAGTATCTCGACGGCGCGGAGATGGTAGTTTATTCTACGGCGATACCGGCAAATAACCCTGAGCTCTTAGCAGCACGTGCCTCAGGCGTGCAACTCTGGCATCGTTCTGAACTGTTGGCTCAGTTTATTAATGGTCGCTTTGGTATTACTATAGCCGGCACGCATGGAAAAACTACTACTACATCCATGGTGGCAAAAGTAATGGCAAAAGGTCAACTGGACCCTACCGCGTTCATCGGCGGCGTTTTAAAGGATTTTGCCGGTAACTCCAGAATCGGCAAGTCTGAATACGTGGTTGCGGAAGCCGATGAAAGTGATAATTCTTTTTTACGTTATCGTCCCCGCATGGCGGTTGTTACCAATGTGGAGGCAGATCATATGGAACATTATCAGGGGAATTTCGAGTTGTTGCTTGCCGGCTATCGCAATTTTTTAGGGAATATAAGCTCTGATGGTTGTGCGATTGTATTTGCTGACGATAAATATCTTGGTGAACTGCTTCCCGCTCATCTGCATAAAATCATTACATACGGCTTTGAGAAGGGCGACTATCGTGCCGTTAACTTGGAAGCGAAAGGCTGGGGCACGAACTTTACCGTTTTGTATCATAATCAGCCGATAGGAGAAATTTCTCTGCAGGTGCCGGGAAGTCATAATGTGGCAAACGCGTTAGCCGCTGTGGCAGTTGGCAGAGAGCTTGGCGTTCCCTTTAATACTATTCAGGCCGGACTCTGCGAATTCCGCGGAGCTGACAGGCGCTTTCAGCTTTTGTTGGAACAGGACGGTATCTTGGTGGTAGATGATTATGCGCACCATCCAACAGAAGTAAAAGTTACACTCAAGGCGGCCCGTTCTAATAATCCCAAAAGAGTAATAGCCATTTTCCAGCCACACCGCTATACACGTACCCAGTATTTTTTTGCGGATTTTGCCGAATCATTTAAAGATGCGGATAAAGTCTTTTTACAGAAGATATACGCCGCCGGTGAAGACCCGCTGCCCGGTATCTCTTCGGCTGCGCTTGCGGAGAAAATCCGTTCCCACGGAGTTGATGCCGAGCAGCTAGATGACCCTGCTTTAATTGTAGAAAAAGTTTTGAGTATCGCCTGTGCCGGCGATTTGATTCTTACCATGGGAGCCGGTGATATCACGGAGTTGGGACACACGATTGCCGCCCGTCTGAGCGAGCTGTTATGTAAAGGATAGGTGGTAGCTATTACTTATCGAACCCTCACCCTAGCCCTCTCCCAGAGGGAGAGGGAATATGCAGCAACCCTAGCCCTCTCCCGGAGGGAGAGGGGATATGTTAGGGAGAGGTTATGTTAGAGGAATATCAATTGTGCAGTAATCGTTTTTCCAAGTGTCAGCAGTCCGCAGGAATGACGTGGCTCCCAGCGCCGATCTGTCGGAGAGCCGGGATTAAACAGCAAAATACCATCAATCGTTTCATGATAGGGTTGGTGGCTATGGCCAAAGATTATACAGTCCACGCTATCTTGCTTAAATAATTGCAGCGCACGTTGAGGCGTTTTTTGCTTGTCAGTATCGCCGTCACCATGAGTCAGGCCGACCCGATATCCGGCCAGCTCAAGAATTTTTTTTCGCCCGAGACGGCTGTGCAATAATCGTGAATCCATATTGCCGGCCACTGCTTCCACAGGTGCAATCGTTGCCAATTCAATTAGTACATAATCTTCTACCACGTCACCGGCATGCAGAATCAGATCAACGCCTGCAAACAGCGTAAAGAGCTCAAGGGGCAACTTTCTGGATCGTGCCGGAATGTGCGTGTCGCTTATGACGCCTATTCGCATTGTTGCGCCTCCGCAAAACATTCTCTCCGCTAATTCTTTAGCGGTTTTTTTCTTTTAATTCATTAATCTTGTCCAGCAGATCAAGGATAATTGCTGCACCTGTTAAATTGACACCAAGGCAGCTGCGCAGGCGGAAGATTTTGTCGAGCCGGTCTGCCTGTTGTGCTTGTATCATTCCATCTTTAATTTCGACAAGCCCGAGTGCCACTAAGCGCTCCAATAGTTCTGGGTGATAGTCCAGCGTTTTAATGCTAACCCAGCCATCACCGGAGGCGTCCCTTTGCACTTGTATCCAGTAGCGCCTCATTTAGGACACCTCCTTTGTTGTCTGAATCTCCGCCAGCTTGCGCCAGAGGGCAAGTTCATTTTCGTCAGGTTGTCGTGGAATATCAATAACTACGCTTAGATATTGGTCTCCTCGGCTGCCGTCTTTTCTCGGCAGCCCTTTGCCGCGTAAGCGGAGCTTTTTGCCGGCCCGCGCTCCAGCCGGGACAGTAACTTGAACTTTTCCATCAAGCGTGGCGGCACTTACTTTTGCTCCTAAAACTGCCTGCCATGGTGCTATCACCAGTTCTGATTCCAAATCATCTCCGCTTACTTTGTAGTTGGCGTGAGGAAGAATGTTGATTTTCAGGTATAGGTCGCCCCTCACGCCTTCTTCACCGCCACCTTGGCCGCGCAGGCGGATTTTTGTGCCGTCCCTGGTACCGGGCGGAATTTTAACAGTCAGAGTTCTTGGCGTCTGCATTTGCCCGCTGCCGGCGCAGGCGGGGCAAAATTGTCTGCCGCTGATGCCGCTCCCGCCGCAACGTGTGCAAAGATCAGACACGTTAAGCTGGATATTCTTTTCCCCGCCTTTGTATGCATCTTCAAGGGTTAACGTCAGTTCTGTTTCCACGTCCTGCCCTCGGCGAGGAGCACGGTGAAAGCGCTGCTCTCTTCCGGAGGCAGAATTTCCTTGGCGAAAACCGCCAAAAAACATCTCAAAAAAGTCGCTAAAACCGCTTGATGCATCGGTTGAGGAATAATACATGCCTTCCATATCAGGTCGGAATTCTTCGCCGGCCTGATAGTTTTCTCCCAGAGTGTCATATTTTTGACGTTTTTCCTTGTCAATTAGCACTTCATATGCTTCATTTATTTGCTTAAATTTCTTTTCCGCCGCTTCTTTTTCATCGGCAGCATGCAGGTCGGGATGATATTTTCTGGCAAGCTTGCGGTATGCCGTTTTGATTTCTTTTTCACTTGCATTTTTGGCAACGCCCAAAACCTCGTAATAGTCTTGAAATTTTACAGCCATCTTTTACCCCGCCGTTTCCGTCTGATTTTCTCTAAACTCTCTCTTTTGCTGATAAATTAAAAATCCCGTTAGCGTCCAGCTCAAAAGTTACTTCAATAATTCTACCCGGGAGAAGAGGTGCGTTTCCGTCAAGTTTAAACTGTCCGATCCTGCGCTTATCCTTGGCTGTTACAGATTCACCTTGCAGAATATAAATCTCAGCCGTTTGGTTATCTTCCGGCATGGTAAAGAGCCGGGTAGATCGGGTGGGAATGGTGGAATTCTGTTCAACAATTTTGCTTATTAATCCGTCTGCTGTTTCAAGTTCCAGGGAAAACGGGGTTATATCCAAGATTATCTGCTCTTTAAGCTCACCTGTCAGTATACCGGCTTGGATGGCAGCGCCTACAGCTACCGCCTCGTCCGGGTTTACGCCGCGGTTTACTTCCCGCTTGCCAACGATTTTTTGCACAAGTTCCTGCACCGCAGGAATTCTCGTGGAACCGCCCACTAGAAGCACTTGATCCAGCTCGTCTGCGGTGATTTTGGCTTCGGTCAGTGCCGCTTCAAGAGGAACACGGCATCTCTCCAGCAGATGAGCCGTTAGTTCATTAAATTTAGTTCGTTTCAAATTTACTTCCAGATGTTTGAAATCTGAGTTACCTGTGCAGATAAATGGCAGATTTATTTGCGTTTCCAAGACTGTGGAAAGCTCGATTTTGGCGTTTTCTGCCGCTTCCGTCAGGCGTTGCAGCGCCGATTTGTTCTTTTGCAGTTCGATCCCATAGCGTTTTTCAAATTCGGTAAGGAGCCATTTCACTACCTCTTTGTCGAAGTCGCAGCCACCCAATTGGGTATCGCCGGCAGTAGCACGTACTTCAAAAACATCATCATTCACATCCAGCACGGAAACATCCAGCTTGCCGCCGCCCAAATCAAAGATAAGTATAGTTTCATTTGCATTTTTTGCGTAGCCGTAGGCTAGAGCCGTTGCAGTAGGTTCGTTGATAATCCTGAGTACATTAAGACCTGCGATTTGTGCGGCGTCAATTGTGCTGCGCCGCTGAGAATCATTATAATTTGCCGGCACGCTGATTACCACATCTCGAACGGCTTCGCCCAAGTAAGCAGACGCATCGTCCGCCAGCTTGCGCAACAGTTTGGCAGTCAGTTCTTCAGGGGAGAAAAGCTGATTGTCAATCTTAAAACGTACCGCCTCATTAGAGCCTGACACCACATTGTAGGGAACAATCTCCAGCTCTTTTGTCACCTCCCCGTATCTGCGCCCGATAAAGCGTTTTAACGAATAGAGCGTCCGTTCCGCGTGCAGAGTGCCCTGGCGTTTGGCAAACTGACCGATTAAATGTTCTTCCTCTCTGATGGATACCATAGAGGGTGTCGCTCGCATACATTCCGCATTAGCAATCACCAGCGGACGACCATCTTCCAGGACGGCTATCATGGAAGTTGTTGTGCCAAGATCAATTCCTACCGCCTTTGCCATCCATTATCCCTCCAACCTGCCTTCTATTTGTAATTATAACCAATCTGAGGAGTAGAAAAACTTAGTAAAATATTAAAAGTGATACTACAATACGTTTTTGTACCAGGAATTACCGAGGTTCTTAATAGATTATTACAGATGCGCTGCCAGTCAAGCAGGTGCAGGAAATTAAGCTTTTGCCCGCGAATCCATTTGCCTTAAATACCTCGGAAAGCTTAGGTGAATTGTCTTGGGCGATAAAAGTGTGGCCCAGCTTTTTAATTTTCTCTCCCGTCTGCTAGGCATAGCGGGTGTCAGCTATACTAATGAACTAACGTCACAGCTAATAAATAATGATGTGATGGAAGCGAGGCTGTGGGAAAAGCGTTGGCTGCTAAGCCTGGAATTGTTTGCCGCAATAGGTGGCGCAAATAATGATGAGGTTGTTTTGCAGCGAGTTTTGGAACTTATCCGAGAATATTCTCAATGTGACGCGGCAGGAATCCGCTTGCGTAAGGGGAGTGATTACCCGTATATAAAGACTAGCGGTTTTCCTGTTGGATTTGTCAGTGAAGATGCCTTGCCTTGTTCTTCCTGTGCTAACGGTCAAAGCAGGATGGTTGAAGAAGGTGCTGCGCCAGGCTGCATCTGCGGGCGTGTTATTTGTGGAGACTTAGATCTTTATTTGTCTTCCGCAAGTGAGCAGGGTGCGTTTTTTACCGGTAATATTAATGAGTTAACTGCTTTTTTAGTCAAGAAAAAGTTTCCTTACAGAATTTATAATTACTGCGGGCAAGCAGGATTTTCCTCTATTGCCTGGATTCCGCTGCGTTTTAGAGAAGGAAATGTTGGTTTGCTGCAGCTTAGTGACCGTGTTCCCGATAAATTTAGAGGTGAAGATGTAGATTTTTTAAGTATCGTCGCCCAATGCATGGCTGACGCTTTGTGTCGTTTCGCGCCCGATCGGCGCAGTAAAAGCGAGTCTGTTTTAGTTGCGCTGCTGGAAAAATCAAGGGAAGGATTTTTTGTCACCAGTTCAGAGGGCATGATTAGTTTTTATAGCAAAGCGATGGAGCAGATTAGTGGGTATAGCAAGGAGCAAGTTGCGGAACACGGCTGGTTTCATTTGGTTTTTCCCTGTGAGGAAGAGCGTAGGCAGGCGGTACAAAAAGCACGCTTAGTCATGGCAGGAAAATTAGAATTTGTGGAGTTTGTTATCACCCGTAGGGACGGAATGAAAAAATGTGTAAGTTTCTCCGTGACTCCTCTGGAGATTGACGGGAAGCAACATACTCTTACTACTCTGGGTGAAACAGCTAAATCAGAACAGACGAAAACGGTAAACCCTCCGATTCTCAATTGAAAAGGAGGGTTTTTTGTTGTAAGAAAATTCCCCTCCCCTGGAGGGGTGGCGCAAAGCGCCGGGGGGTTACCTCTGGTGGAGGGGTGGTTACCAACGATGGAGTTTCTGCCTTTTAGAGGCTTGTGTTTGAGAGTTTGTTGAGGCGGTATGCGACCACCCCGCCCTTGCGGGCACCCCTCCAGGGGAGGGGAATTTTTGTAGCAGGAAATAAAGAAAACGCAAAGCGTCTTTTTTATTATTGCGTTCTGCAAAAAAAAGGAGTACCATGAATAACAGTGGGGCTTTTAATTTAATCTTCGAAAGAAGAAGCCGAAGGAGATAATCTACTTTCAATATGAAAAAAACGATAATTATTATGTCAGCAGTCGTTATTCTTATGGCAGCGCTGGCGGCATCGCGTGGTGGGATTGCCTTGCTCAGGCAGGGAACGCTGTCTGGTTTGCAGATGTTTGTCAGCGTGCTGCCTCTCCTATTATCCGCATTTGCCCTCAGTGGCTTAGTTCAGGTGTTAATAGATCAGAAAAAAGTTTTTCGCTTACTTGGCAAAGGGTCCGGTTTTAAGGGCATTCTGCTTGCAGCTGCTATTGGCGGAATTATCCCCGGCGGACCGTATGTTTATTATCCCATAGCAGCATCCCTGGCCGGTGCCGGGGCGGAGGCTCCTGCCATTATGGCTTTTGTCGTCGGCAAGAGTCTCTGGGATGTATCTCGCATGCCGATGGAGGTAGCGATTATGGGGGGAGATATTGCTTTTGTTCGCTACTTAGCGACTTTTGCTTTCCCCGTTCTCATCGGCCTGTTGACTAAATGGCTCTATCCGGGATTAGCGCAGCAACTTTTACCGGTGGCCAGGAAAGAAGGAGAGGTGTAATGGCAGGAACAGTTTGGATTCTTAGTTTACTTGTGGTCGCGCTTTTTTTCTTAGCCGTGAAGCGTAAAGATGGCAGCCATAGAATGGGCATTAAAATTGGCGCAAGCATGTTCTACAATTATTTGCCTGTGTTGATTTTAGCATTTTTAGCTGCGGGTCTGCTGGAGGTGGTGCTTCCCGCAGCTTCGGTGCGGTACTGGTTGGGCGCCGAGTCCGGTTGGCGCGGTATTCTAATCGGTAGTGGCGCCGGCATGTTAGTGGCTGCAGGCCCATATGTTTCGTTTCCCATCTTTGCCTCTATAGCGCAAAGCGGCGCCGGTATCGGTACAGTTGTGGCTCTGATCACAAGTTGGAGCGTAATGTCTTTATCCAAACTTCCTTTTGAAACAGTTCTTTTAGGCACGCGTTTTACTTTTGCTCGCATTAGCCTGGTTTTGCTTATACCGGTAGTCGCAGGGTTTTTAGCGCAGATTCTTTTTACTGGCATCATCTGAAATTATTTTTATTGCCAAACTATTCTTCTAATTATTATAAATTAGCTCCGGAACTAGCTGGGTTCCGGTGTTTAAATCCAGAACATCAATCCAAAGAATGTTGGATAAGCCAAAACATGGTCACTCGCCTGTATTTTCCTGCGCGGAGCCGGCCGTGATGTTAGGTTTTGCTTCGTTGTGGGCAAAATAGGCATTTTTATTTGCGTAATCTTTTTTCAGAAGCCTTGAGAGAGAGGGAAGCTTTATGAAATATTTTGATTTTAGTAATCTGCGCGGTGATATTTTTGGGGGGCTCACCGCCGGAATTGTTGCGTTGCCGTTGGCGCTTGCATTTGGCGAGGCTTCCGGTGCCGGTCCCATGGCCGGTCTTTGGGGTGCAATCTTCGTCGGCTTTTTTGCCGCTCTTTTTGGGGGTACAGGCTCGCAGGTTTCCGGCCCCACAGGTCCCATGGTTGTAGTTTTTGCAGGTATCTACGGGAAGCTTGCCGGTGACCCTGTTCTGGTTTTCAGTGCCGTATTTTTTGCTGGTCTTCTGCAGATTGTTTTAGGGTTATTGAAAGTCGGCAAATACATTAGTCTTGTACCATATCCTGTAGTTTCCGGATTTATGAGCGGCGTCGGTTGTATTATTATTGCGCTGCAATTATCGCGACTTTTTGGTCATGAACCGCTTTCCGGCGGCACTCTTCCTGCTCTTTCGGCCATTCCCGGGGCGATTGCAAATCCAGTTTTTCCTGCTTTGCTTGTAGGTCTAATTGCGCTGGCAATCGTATTTTTCTGGCCGAAGGCATGGGTTAAATGGTTTCCCGGACCTCTTGCCGCTCTTTTAATCGGTACGCTCATCAGCCGCTTTGTTCCCGGTGCTCCTATTCTTGGAGATATTCCCACCGGTTTTCCGCAAATTTATTTTCCCACTATTTCCTTTCAATTTGTTTCTATTGTTGTTGAATCAGTAATTATCCTTGCCGTTCTCGGAGGGATTGACAGTCTGCTGACTTCATTAGTTGCCGACAATATGACAAGGACGCGCCACCACTCCAATCAGGAATTGATTGGACAAGGCATTGGCAACGCTTTTGCGGGTATTTTTGGCGGAGTGCCCGGTGCCGGTGCAACTATGCGCACTGTTGTGAACATTCATAACGGCGGGCGCACGAGACTGTCCGGCATGACTCATTCGCTTGTTTTAATAGCTATAGTCCTGGTCTTTGGACCGTTGGCAGGGAAAATACCCCACGCCGTGCTTGCCGGCATTCTCATAAAAGTTGGCTATGATATAATTGACAGATATTTTTTGCAGCGAGCCGGAGATTCACCACGCTGGGATCTGTTTTTAATGTTGCTCGTCCTTGCGCTTACCGTGTTTGTAGACCTTATTACTGCAGTGCTCGTTGGTGCTCTTTTGTCTGCGATTTTGTTTGTCAAGCGGATGGCCGATTTTCAGCTCACCCAATTTTGTGCTGCTAACTCCAGTCATAGCGATCCGAAAGTTAGAGCGTTGCTTGAAGTTGCCTGCTCATGCGTGACTTTACTTGAATTCAACGGACCGTTGAGTTTTGCTGTAATCGCCGATTTTGAACAAATGATGCGTGAACGCTTAAAAGACGACAAGGAGTTTATTATTCTTGATTTTTCCAATATGCCTCAGATTGATTTATCTGCCACACGCGCCGTGGAGACGATTATCTTTGATGCGCTTGACAGAGGTAAAAAGGTTTATTTGGCCGGCATGAGTCCTAAGGTGAAAAGTGTAATCAGATCTTTCTGCGACCAACAGTGTATTTCAGACGGGATGTGTTTTGATACATCGGTGGAGGTGCTGGAAACGGTTATCTCTTCCCGGGAAGAATTGTGCTGCTTGCAGCATGCCGCAGCCAACCAGGACGTAAATAGAAGTCGCTAGTTTTTGAAAGTTTCAGCCGTTATGCGGTAAAATAATGACTGAAGCAGGGATAATGATTGTGAAAGCGAATAAAAGAAAAAAATGCCTTGGAGGCTCAGATGATTGACCGGGAAAAAATTCAGGTTGCTGTGCGGATGATTTTGGAAGCCATAGGTGAGGATCCGGAGCGGGAGGGCTTAAAAGATACGCCTGCGCGAGTGGCGAAAATGTATGCGGAAGTATTCTCAGGGTTGCACTGCGACCCTTGTGACCATTTGGAAACCTGCTTTTATGAAGAACGGCATGATGAAATGGTATTAATCAAAGACATTAGTATTTATTCAATGTGCGAGCATCACCTGCTTCCTTTTTACGGCAAGGCACATGTTGCCTATATTCCAAATCCCGCTAAAATTACCGGTCTTAGTAAGTTGGTGCGTGTAGTCGAGACTTTGGCTCGTCGTCCGCAGCTGCAGGAACGACTGACTACTCAAATTGCCGACACAATCATGAAAAAGCTGGAAAGCAAGGGAGTAGTGGTGGTGATAGAAGCGGAGCATCTGTGCATGACAATTCGTGGTGTGAAGAAACCTGGTTCAACCACAGTCACCTCGGCGGTACGCGGTATTTTTCGGACTAATCACTTAACACGGGCAGAAGCCTTCTCGCTCATCAAAGGTAATGCGTAATGGAAGCAGTGCGAAAACTGATTCAGGATAATGATTATCTTAACTATTTGTCGCAGACTAAAAAATATGAAACCGACAGGCAGTATTGCTGCCACAACTTTAGTCATTTGTTGGATGTGGCTCGGATTGCTTGGATTCTTTGTTTGGAGCGGCAAATTGAGCTTCCCCGTTCGGTGGTGTATGCCGCAGCGCTGCTGCATGATATTGGGCGGTTTGCAGAGCATGAAGATGGAAGAGTTGACCACGCCGCAAAAAGTGCTTTGCTGGCAGCGCCGCTTCTTGCGAGGCACGGTTTTTCTGCGGTTGAAACGAAACTGATACTGCAGGCCATCCTTGTTCATCGTCAGGCACCTGAGACGACAGCCGATTTACTCGGTGCGGTGTTGGCTGAAGCAGATGATCTGTCCCGCCTTTGCTATGACTGTGCCGCCCAGGCGGGCTGTTACAAGGCTAAACGGATGCCTGCTTTGGGCGGCATCCAGTACTGATTGCGGAGGAGTTATGCAGGATAGGCTTACCCTTAAAGGCAAATCGTATGATCTGACGGAAAATACGCTGATTATGGGCATTTTAAATGTCACCCCAGATTCTTTTTCTGACGGCGGTCTTTATCTTGACATTGGGCGTGCGGTGGAGCATGCTTTGCGCATGGTGGCAGAAGGTGCCGACATTATTGATATCGGCGGTGAATCCACCCGTCCAGGGCATAAGCCGCTTGCTTGCGATGAAGAGCTGGCACGGGTTATCCCGGTAATCCGTGCCGTTTGCAATGCGACTGATATTCCTGTTTCTGTGGATACCTCTAAGGCGGAAGTGGCAGAAGCCGCTTTAGCTGTGGGGGCGGCTATGTTAAATGATGTTTGGGGCGGCAGGAAGGACAATGGGCTGCTTAAGTTAGCTGCTGCCGCCGGTGTTCCTATCTGTTTAATGCATAACCGGCAAGAAGCGGTTTATGAGGATGTAATTGCGGAGATTAAAGCTGACCTTTTAGAGAGCGTTGCTTTAGCGGAGGAAAGCGGCGTTTGCAAAGATAAAATTATTTTAGATCCCGGCATCGGCTTTGCTAAAACGGTAAGCGATAATCTGCAAGTGCTAAAATGTTTGCGTGAATATACAACTCTGGGCTATCCTTTGCTTTTGGGTACCTCACGCAAATCATTTATCGGAAAAGTATTGGATTTGCCGGTTGATCAGCGGGAGGAAGGGACTGCTGCCACAGTAGCATACGGTATATGCCACGGCGTCAGCATCTTTCGTGTTCACAATGTGCAATACATGAGCCGAGTGGCGCGGATGACAGATGCCATGCGCCGTGGGGGGTGCCAAGATGGATAAGATTATTCTGGAGAATATGAGGTTTTACGGCTACCACGGTGTGCTTGCCGAAGAAAATCGTCTGGGACAGTCTTTTGCTGTTACTCTTGTTATTGGCACAGATATAAAAACTGCCGCCCGAAACGACGATCTGACTAAAGCGATTAATTATGCAGAATGTTATGCAGCCGTCAAAAGCATTATGGAAGGCAATCCGGTTAAGCTCTTGGAAACATTGGCAGAAACTATCGCCTCCAAAATCCTTTCTTTTGGAGCGCTTACTGTGCGAGTAAGCGTAAAGAAATTGCATCCCCCGATTTCCGGCCAGCTCGATTTTGCTGCTGTAGAGATTGAAAGGAGCCTTCTTTAATGGCTTGCGCTTACCTTGGGTTGGGCAGTAATATGGGTGACAGGCATAAGGAGCTGGATTTTGCCCTGGAAATGTTGCGCAATCATTCAGCTATCAGACTAATTAAGGCAGCCCCTATTTTGGAGACAGACCCGGTGGGTTATTTGGAACAGGCAAAATTTTTGAACACTGTAGCGGAAATAGAAACTGCTCTCGCGCCTGCTTTGCTCCTTGAAGCGCTGCAGCAGATCGAAAACGACGCCGGTCGTGTTCGCTCTGTTCGTTGGGGTCCTCGCACATTGGATATTGACATTCTTCTCTATGATAATTTGGTGCTCTCCGAGCCGAATTTAATTATTCCCCACCCTCATCTTCGCGAACGAGAATTTGTACTCGTTCCTTTGGCACATCTTGCACCGAATCTGCCTGTACCGCCGGATAATCGCACCGTCCGGGAGATCCTGGACCAATACCAACAAGGCAGGTGACCTGATGCTGCTCATGGTTGACAACTATGACTCCTTCACATATAACTTGGTTCAGTTCCTTGGCGAGCTTGGCGCTGATATTCGCGTATTCCGTAACAAAAGCATTGCTCCGGGTGAAGTGGCTCGATTAAAACCGGCTCATATTATTATTTCCCCCGGGCCATGCACTCCAAATGAAGCCGGAGCTTCCATGGAGATTATCAGTCGTTATGCCGGAGAAATCCCCATCTTGGGTATTTGTCTTGGTCACCAAAGTATAGGGCAAGTCTTTGGCGGCCGGGTCATCAGGGCGATACGGCCTGTTCACGGTAAAAACTCGCTGATTTACCATAACTGCAGCGGTGTATTTGCCGGCTTGCCTGTACCTTTTTCAGCAACCCGCTATCATTCCTTGGTGGTTGAAAGAGAAACCCTTCCTGATTGCCTGGAGGTTACGGCTGAAACTGAAGAAGGGGAAATTATGGGCTTGCGCCATAAGTATATTCCTTGCCTTGAAGGCGTTCAGTTTCATCCCGAAGCTATTCTTACAGAACACGGCCAAAGCTTGCTGGCGAACTTCCTGCGCTATAATTTTGGCGGTGAGGAGGAATCGCCGTGTCTTCTTTAAAACCTCTGACAGATGAAATCAGCATAGATTGTCCGCCGGATCAGCTTTTTACCGCTTTTGTCAACGACCCGTATCCGTTCTGGCTTGACAGCAGTCTGCCGGGCGGGAAAATGGGGCGCTGGTCGTTTATGGGCAGCAATCCATTTATGCTTTTAAAAACATACGGCCGCCGGATTGTGCTTGAAGAGGAGGGTATGACCCGCTCCTTTTCCGCCAACCCCTTTGAAGTCTTGCGGCAATGTTTAATGCGCTTCAATTTAGAGCGCGGAGATTTACATATGCCCTTTTTGGGTGGTGCCGTTGGTTTTTTTTCCTACGATTTAGGCCGGATGGTGGAAAATATACCAGAACAGACTGAGGATGATTTAAACGTTCCGGATATTTATCTTGGTTTTTATCATGCCTTCGTTGCTATCGACCACGCGGAAAACCGCGTTTTTCTTGTTGCTTCCGGCCATCCGCTCCAAGGAGAGGCTGCAGCTCTCAAGGCGGCGTCGGAACTTGTCAGCTTGCGGGAGAAGTTACGGCGACAGTTAAATCTTTCGGACCCTTGGGCTGAGCCGGATATTAATGCGGACGATGTGCAAATATTTTTCAGCGCACAGTCTTATGGGGCAGCGGTGGAGCGTATCCGCGACTATATTATTGCCGGTGACATCTACCAGGCCAATATGACGCAACGTTTTGATGCGCCTCTGCGCATGCCGCCTTTTCAACTTTACCGTCGTTTGCGCCAAGTCAACCCGGCACCGTTTGCCGCTTATCTGGATTGCGGTCACGGTTTGCGCATACTCAGCTCTTCGCCGGAGCGTTTTGTGCTCCTGAAAGACAAGCTGGTGGAAACTCGTCCTATTAAAGGTACCCGTCCCCGCGGCAAAACGCCGGAAGAGGATCATGCTTTTAGCGCAGAGTTGCTGGCTAGCGAAAAAGATCGTGCTGAACTTGTGATGATTATCGACTTGGAGCGAAACGATTTGGGACGCGTCTGTGCCTATGGCACAGTTAGCGTGCCGGAGCTGATAGCGCTGGAAAAGTACGCCACCGTCTTTCACCTTGTTTCCACCGTTTGTGGCCAATTGGCCTACGGTAAAGATATGGTGGATCTGCTTAAGGCAGTCTTTCCCGGCGGCTCTATCACCGGAGCGCCAAAAATTCGCGCTATGGAAATTATTGAAGAATTGGAGCCGGTCCGCCGAGGTGTATATACCGGTTCTATCGGTTATCTTGGTTTTGACGGGCGGGCAGATTTAAATATTGTGATTCGCACTTTCATTAATAAAGACGATAAAGTTTATTTTCAGGTGGGCGGCGGTATCGTTTACGACTCCGATCCTTTAAAAGAATACGAAGAAACTCTCCATAAAGCTAAAGCCTTGCTAAAAAGTTTGGGGGTAAATCGCTTTCCGGAGGTGCAAAGTGGCTGATTTTTATTATCTGAACGGAAAGCTCACGCTCGCTGACTCCTGCTTAATTTCTGTCACAGACCGCTCTTATCTTCTGGGAGACGGTCTTTTTGAAACTATGCTTGTGCAAAACAGTAAGTTGCTCCTGCTTGATGAACATCTTAGCCGCCTGCAGCAATCGTCCGCTTTTTTTGCGTATAACCTGCCATCAAAAGAGGAACTGGCGGAAGCCATGCGGTCTGTTATTGAAGCAAATGCGTTTGAAAACGGCTCCATGCGTCTTACCGTCTCCCCCAGAGAAAGCAAAGGGCTGCTGGCTAAAACAAAAAGCACACTGAATATTTTGATCACTATCCGTCACGGCCGACCATACAGTGAGGAACTTTATAAACAGGGTTTAACGGCGATCATCGCGCAAACTGTCCGCAGAAATGAGTATTCTCCATTATCCCGCCATAAAACTACTAATTTCGCAGAAAGCATCCTTGCAAAAAAAGAAGCTCTGCTTAACGGAAGTGACGAAGCTATTCTATTAAATACTGCCGGCAGCCTGACTGAGGCCACGGTGGCTAATCTGTTTCTGGTCATAAACGGCGCAGTGCTTACGCCCCCGATTGCAGACGGTGTCCTCCCCGGTGTTGTGCGACAAAAAGTTTTGCAACTGTGCCGTGAATTAAACATCGAAGCCAGAGAACAAACTTTAATCCCCAAAGATTTAGAGGGGGCTGCGGAGGTTTTTCTCACCAATTCCCTGATGGGGATTATGCCAATCAGGCAAATTCAGTCATTTAATTTTTCAGACAGAGTTACACAGCGATTAGCGGCGGCGTTAGGAGTCGAGAGAAAGTAAATGCAAAAAAATTTACCAAATTATTCAGAATATTGTTGCAATTACATCTATTCTCTGTTATAGTAAGGACATGATAAGAAAACGAGGCGCTCAGCCTTTAAATATACCTTCCCTCTAAGATGGATCGTGCTCCTCCCTGCACGGTTCATTTTTTTAGCTTTTTGGGTTCAAAATACAAAAGTTAAATGTCAAAGAGAATTAATAAATGAGAATATTGCTGAAGGAAAAAGAAATTCTTTGTCTAACTGTTTACTAGGCAGCAGAAAACCTTCACTAGGCTCTCGGGGGTGCCCTCACCCTAGCCCTCACCCATTACCAGAGGTCGGAGGTCGGAGGTCAGAAGCCGGATTCTTTGTCCTCACCCTAGCCCTCACCCTAGCCCTCTCCCAGAGGGAGAGGGGATTTGTTGGGTATGGAGAGGGGATTTTGTTGGACATGTGCCGAGGGGATTTGCTTTTTCCCCTCGCCCCCCTTGGGGGGAGAGGGTTAGGGTGAGGGGGGCAGGTGAATTGCTAGAGAGAGCGTTTCTATGAATTGGCTATCTCGCCTTTTCCTGTTGGACGAGAGGGGTTTAGTCGGGCTTAGCGAGGGGATCTGCTTTTACCCTCGCCCCCCTTGGGGGGAGAGGGAAAGGGTGAGGGGGGAAAAGCATGGAAAAAGGGAATGTTCGACAAGCCTGTTTCCTTGATGTTGAAACTACAGGACTGAGCGCCAGAACTGAAGAAGTTGTAGAGTTGGCGATATGTCTGTTTGATTTCGGGAGAGACAGCGGGGAAATTATTCGGATAGTGGATACTTACGTAGGCTTGAGAGAGCCGGGGGTGCCTATTTCAGCAGCCGCTGCCCATGTTCATGGGTTGCGGCTGGAGGATTTGCGCGGCAGAAAATTGGACCATGGCCGGGTGGAAAAGATTATTCAGGCGGCAGATTTTATTGTGGCGCATAATGCCAACTTTGATAGGGGCTTTGTTGTCAAACTGATTCCGTTGAGTAAAAGGAAGCAGTGGCTCTGTTCCATGTCCGGTGTGGATTGGTACGGGAAAGGCTTTCCCTCACGCGGTTTGCAAAATCTTCTCTCGAGTCATGGAATACATACAAAACGCTCTCACAGAGCTGAAGACGATGTGCGAGCGGCATTAACACTTTTAGGCAGACGCGGCCAAGATGGCCGCACATACTTTGCAGAGTTGCTGCGCTGTCTTACTGTGGAAGCAGTAAATATGGCTAGATAGTGGGGGAGAGAATGAAATACGTTAAGTTGGGGAAAACAAGTATTGTTGTTTCTCAGTTTGTATTTGGAACTCTTACCATGGGGATATTGCAGCGTAATCTTGCCGCCGAAGAAGGAGCGCAGTTGATTCGCCAGGCGTTGGAGCAAGGAGTAACTTTTTTGGATACTGCTCAGGCGTATGGAACATACAACCATCTAAGAAAAGCGCTAGACGGTTTTTATGGGCAAGTAGTGATTGCCAGCAAGTCCGGCAAGCAAGATTATGAGGGAATGGCAGCAGCGGTTGAAGAAGCTCGGCGGAAATTAAACCGGGATGTGATAGATGTCTTTTTGCTGCATGCTGTGCAGCAAGAGGACGATCTTGATAGGCGGCGTCAGGGCGCGTGGCAATGTTTGTTGGAGATGAAAGAAAAGGGTTTGGTAAAAGCTGTGGGTCTCTCCACCCACAATCTTAAAATAGTGGAGAAAGTTTCTGAATGGCCGGAAGTCGATGTGATTCATCCCATAGTTAATAAACTTAACTTTGGTTTAATCAATGAGGAAAAGAAAAACCCTGTTGAAGTGCTTCGTCGTACTTTTGAAAAAGCGATTGGCATTTACGGGATGAAGCCGCTTGCAGGCGGGCATCTCTATCAGGATGCGGTGAGCGCATTGCGTTTCGCGTTTGACTTTCCTTATCTTCACGCTGTGGCGGTAGGAATGGTTAAGGCTGAGGAGTTAGCCGTCAATTTAAAAATTTATAATAATGAAGAAGTAGCGAGTAAGGAACTGGCCGCTGCCGCTAAAAATAAACGAATGTATGTAATTCCATTCTGCAAGGGTTGCGGAGCTTGTCTGCCTGCTTGTGACCAGGGAGCAATCAGTATGGTGTCAGATAAAGCAAGCATTGAGCATACTATATGTATTCTCTGTGGTTATTGCCGCAGGGAATGTCCTCATAGCATGATTAGGATAATTTAAAGGAGGAATTGTTTTGGCTGATTCGGAATTTTATGCATTAGGCAGGGTTGTCAAGGAACCGTGTCGGAAGCTTGATGTTTTTCCTAAACCTTTAGGTGTGGAGAATGTGGTATTAAAAAGTGAGGAGGTTACCAGTTTATGTCCGGTTACAGGGCAGCCTGACTGGGAAACAGTAATTATTGAGTATGCCCCGGCTGATTTTTGCATTGAGAGTAAAAGCCTGAAGCTATATTTGTGGAGTTTTCGCAATGAAGGCGTGTTTTGTGAAACACTGGCGGCGCAGATTGCCGATGATATTGCGCTTGCCTGTAAGCCCCACTGGTGCAAAGTGACGGTCGTTCAAAAGCCGCGTGGCGGAATCAGCATTAGTGCAACCGCCGGTGTTAATCTCATTGGGCAGCAAAAGTAACAGAATTGTAACAAAAAGTTTACAAGAATATAAACTCTTCTTAATATAATGAAAGCAGGCAGGAATATGTTTTGCCGTGGCGAAATTTGTAAATGCGGAAAGACTGATTCTTGTATTTATGGGAATCATATCTTTCAAACAAGGAGTACAACCCACGACAATCAAAAAGGAGGGCTTGCCGATGAACAAGTTTTTCTATGATGAGGATTTGGCCATGGTGTATAAGATTAGCCCGGTTGTCGCAACGCTTATTGAAAAAGAGGATCAAGGGGTTCCAACGGAGATTTTGGTTCACACGAATGTAAAGGTGACAAATTTTAAGCGGGAAAAGGTCCGTCGCACTATCTCTGAGATTTACCCATCCAGCGAGTATGGTTTGGATCTTGCTAAAAAAGCATTTGAGGACAAAGTGCTTGCCAAACTGATTGGTAAAGCTACACCTATTGAACAGGACGAATATGACCGGATTAAAAAGCGATTGGAACCTGTCAATCACTCATCCTGTGCAACATAGATTGACATATTGCCTGAAAATCAATTATAATTTGAACATACTCTGAGGGCTTGGCTTGCTTTGTCCGAGGAGATTAATGTGAATCCTAAGTCCGAGGGTATTTACCTGAGGAGAAGGGGAGGGATTGTTTAATGTGCGAAAAACAAGCTTGCCAAGCAAACCGTAAGGTTTATTCGGCAGGCTTTTTATTTTATTTGTTTAGTTAGCGGGGAGGTGGCTGAGCTGGAAAAACGAATTGGCGTGGTCGGAATTGTGATTGAGGATCGGGAAAACGGCGTAAAAATTGTGAATGATATTCTCTCCAAATATGCTGAAATCATCGTCGGCAGGATGGGGATTCCCTACCGTGAACGCAAAATTGCGGTGATTTCACTGATAGTAGATGGAACTACAGATGAAATTGGCGCAATGACAGGTCTGCTGGGAGCAGTTTCCGGTGTTAATGTAAAATCAGCGCTAACGAGAAAATAAGGAGCAGTTATGCAGAAAAAATGTGAACGTATTATTGAGCAGGCATCGGCGGAGCATAAACTGGATAGAGACGAAATTGAAACACTTCTGAGTTGCGAAGGGTCGGAGCTTGATTTTCTTTTTGCCGCCGCAGACCAAGTGCGGAGAAGCTTTATGGGTGATGCAGTCCATCTGCGCGGCTTAATCGAATTTTCAAATTACTGCGAGCGCAACTGTGCATATTGCGGTTTGCGGGAAAGCCATAAAACATTGCCCCGTTATCGGCTGGATGCAGCTGAAATATTGGCTATCGCCGGTGCTGCTGTGCCGCTTGGCTATAAAACTGTCGTCTTGCAGTCAGGTGAGGACTCATACTACAGCGCAGAGATTATTGCCGAAGTCACCAGCCGGCTGAAGGAAGAATTGAGTTTGGCGGTCACGCTCAGCTTGGGCGAAAGAGCGGAGGAAGACTACAGGCTGTGGCGCGATGCAGGAGCGGATCGTTATTTGCTTAAACATGAAACGGCGGATGCAGAGCTTTACGGAGCGCTGCACCCTGATATGACTTGGGATAACAGGAAAAAATCTCTTTACACACTACGTGAACTTGGTTACCAGATAGGATCAGGCTGCATGGTGGGGTTGCCGGGGCAGACTTTGACATCGTTAGCAGCAGATTTGCTCTTTTTAAAGGAGCTGGATGTGGAAATGGCCGGGATCGGTCCGTTTATTCCCAATGCAAACACACCTTTGGCTAAAGCGCAGCGCGGGACTGTGGAAATGACACTGAAAATGATTGCGATTGCTCGGTTGCTTATGCCTCAGGCACATTTGCCGGCGACCACCGCGCTTGGCAGCATTGATAGTAAGGGTCGACAAAAGGCTTTAGTTGCGGGGGCAAATGTCGTGATGCCAAATATAACGCCAAACAAATATCGCCGACTCTATGAGATATATCCTAACAAAATTTGCCTGGATGATAATCCGGCTCACTGTCGTAACTGTATCGGCGGGATTATCAGCTCTTTGGGCAGGACTGTGGCGGAAGATGCAGGTCATAGTCCAAAAGAACAATTTGCGCTTGGTTTGCGCTGAGGCAAAAATGAAAGCAAAATGGAAAAGGTGAGATAATGCTGAATACACCGCGGGGAAATCGTTTGCATATTGCTATTTTTGGCCGCAGAAACGCTGGGAAGTCAAGTTTGATCAATGCGTTGACAAACCAAGATATCGCTCTCGTTTCTGCGGTGCCCGGCACTACCACTGATCCGGTTTATAAAGCAATGGAGATTTTGCCGATAGGTCCGGTGGTGCTGATTGATACTGCGGGAATTGATGATGAAGGCGAGTTGGGTGCGCTGCGTGTAAAAAAGTCACGCGCGGTTTTAAAGAAGGCTGATTTGGTGCTCTTAGTCATGGAGGCCGGCAATCAGGTTTCGCAACATGAAGCAATGATAGCTGAGCTTTGCCGTGAAAAGGGAGTGCCTTTGGTAGGAGTGTTGAATAAGTCTGACCTTAATATGGCGGCGGAAGAACAAAAAAAGAAGTATCACGAGAAGCTTGGCATAGAGCCGATAGTAGTCAGTGCCTTTACCGGTGCCGGTTTGCTTGAGTTAAAACTTGCTATCATCGCTGCCGCCCCCGATGCCTGGGATGAGAGAACGATTGTGGGCGATTTGCTGCAACCGGGTGATTTGGCTGTTTTGCTTGTCCCGATTGATAAGGCTGCGCCAAAAGGACGCCTGATTCTTCCTCAGGTGCAGACGATTCGCGATATCCTTGATCATCATGCGCTCTCTCTTGTCGTGATGGAGGGAGAATTAAAAGAGGCGCTTGCTCAGATTGCCGGGAAACCGAAAATTGTGATTACAGACTCGCAGGCATTTCTGAGTGCCGCGAAGGAAACTCCTCCTACTGTGCTTTTGACATCTTTCTCAATTTTGTTTGCCCGCTACAAAGGAGATTTAGCAGCCTTGGTTAAGGGTGCGAAAGCAATGGATAGTCTGCGACACGGAGATAAGGTATTGTTGGCGGAAGCGTGTACTCATCACCGCGTCGAAGGAGATATCGGCAGAGTAAAGATTCCAGCTCTGTTACGCCAAGCAGTGGGAGGAGAGCTGGAGTTTTCTTGGTCGAGCGGCTACGGTTTTCCGGAAAATCTCGCAGAATACAGATTAGTAATTCATTGCGGAGGCTGTATGATTAATCGCCGGGAAATGCTGGCAAGAATTGCTCAGGCTCAGCAGGCCGGCGTGCCAATTGTAAATTATGGTGTTGCTATTGCACATTTAATGGGTATTTTGCCGCGATCTCTTTCTCCTTTTCCCGAACTGCGGCAACTGTTGGAGGAGAAGAATGAGAAGAAAGGAATGATTGGTCATGTGTGATAATTTGGCCGTTAGCCGGCACAGTCAATGGTGTCCGGCCGACTTTATCAATGAAGAACAAATTAATAATCTTCTGGAACAGGGGAAAGCGGCTACGCACTCGATGGTACGAGCGCTTATTGCTGCCGCCCGACAAGCTCGGGGGCTCACTATTGCTGAAGTGGCCGTTTTGCTGCAGGTAACCGATAAGCAGCTGCTGTCGGAAATATTCGAGGCTGCGAAAGAAGTAAAACTGAAAATATATGGTAAAAGGTTGGTACTTTTTGCGCCGTTATATGTCAGTGACTACTGCATTAATAATTGTGCTTACTGCGGTTATAAACGGGAAAACGGTTTTCAGCGCCGCAAACTGACGAAAGCGCAATTGGTGGAAGAAATAAAGATACTGGAGAGCTTGGGACATAAGCGGATTGCGCTGGAGGCTGGCGAGCATCCGGCAGAATGTCCGCTTGATTATATTTTGGAAAGTATTCGCACCATTTACAGTATAAAGTTTAAAAACGGCAGTATCCGCCGCGTTAATGTTAATATTGCCGCCACAACTATAGAAGACTACAAACGTCTGAAAAGCGCCGGCATCGGCACTTATATCCTTTTTCAGGAAACGTATCACCGAAAAACGTATGAACTTATGCATCCTTCCGGTCCCAAAGCCGATTATGACTGGCATACTACCGCACATCACAGGGCGATGCAAGCCGGGATTGATGACGTCGGTTTTGGAGTTCTCTTTGGGCTCTATGACTATAAGTTTGAAGTGTTGGCTATGCTGCAGCACGCTCTCAGTCTTGAAGAGCGATATGGAGTAGGGCCGCACACCATTTCCGTGCCGCGTCTGCGTCCGGCCTTGGGAATGTCTTTGGAACAGTTTCCCTATCTGGTTTCTGATGCTGATTTTGCCAAACTGACTGCTGTCATTCGTCTCGCCGTTCCTTATACCGGCTTGATTCTCTCTACAAGAGAGAAACCGGCGCTGAGGGAAAAATTGCTTAACTATGGAATTTCGCAGCTCTCCGCCGGCAGTTGCACCGGCGTAGGGGGATACAAACGCGAGAAGCATCGTAGTTTCGAAGAAGATGATGCCAAAGCGCAATTTTCTGTTGATGACCACAGAACTCCCGATGAAGTGGTGCATAGCGTTTGTCAGTCCGGCTATCTTCCCAGCTACTGTACCGCTTGTTATCGGCAAGGGCGCACAGGTGATCGCTTTATGGCTTTGGCAAAAAATGGCCAAATCCAAAACGTTTGCCAACCAAATGCCTTATTAACCTTTAAAGAGTACCTGCTTGACTATGCTTCACAGGAAACACGCAAAGTCGGGGAGGAAACAATCAAGTGTCATCTGGAGGAAATCGCAAACGAAAAAGTGCGCTCCGTTACACGAGAACGCTTGCAGCGTATCGAAGCAGGTGAGCGGGATATTTATCTTTAAAAGCGAAAGCAATTTTTTCAGAACGAAGTCATAAACTTGAATTGTATTGTGCCGGCGATACCTGGAAACTGTCTGTTGCTGTCCGTTTTCTTTGACAACTTTGTCTGTTTTTTGGACAGCCTTCATGCTATACTAAACTTGTAGCTTGTTTGGAAAGGGTGAAGGCGGTGCCCATTGTAAAGACAGAGTCTGAACTTTGTAAACGATGTTACGCATGTTTGCGTAACTGTCCCGTAAAGGCGATTAGAGTAAAAGACGGTCAGGTTAGTGTTACCGAGTCTATTTGCATAACTTGTGGCACTTGTAAAAATGTGTGTTCTCAGGGTGCGAAGCTGGTGCAGAACGATGTTGCAGGCGTTTTGCAGTTGCTGTCACGCAAGAAGCTGGTTGCAGCGCTTTTGGCGCCATCTTTTGTAGCTGCGTTTGACACAGCTCCGGAGCAGTTAGTGGGCGCCTTGAAAGCAGTCGGTTTTGACAAAGTGTGCGAAGTGGCTTACGGCGCGGAGCTTGTTGCCCGCGAATACAGCCGACTTTATGCGAACAAACGGACGGCGGCTCCGCTGATAACTTCCCCATGTCCCGCTATTATCAACCTTGTCGAAAAATATTACCCACGCTTAATCAGCCAGCTTATCCCTGTAGTTTCTCCCATGATTGCCTCCGCCCGGGTGGCAAAAAAACTTTATGGTGAGCAGGCGGGCATCGTTTTTATCGGACCTTGTATAGCCAAGAAAAGCGAAATTGACCATCTGTCCGTGGCAGGCGAAGTAGATTTCGTCCTGACATTTTCCGAATTAAAAGAATTGTTTTCTGAAAATGGCATAACACTTTCAACTGTTCAGCCGGCGAGCTTTGACGGACCCGGCGCTTCATTGGGAGGCGTCTTTCCTTTGGCCGGCGGGCTCTTAAAAGCGGCCAGATTGCAAAATGATATTTTGGATCAGAGCAATGTGGTTGTCGAAGGCTTGCAAGACGTTATGGAAACACTTAATGCTATTGAGGCAAAGCAGTTTTCTTCCGCGCTGGTTGATATCTTGTTTTGCCGGGGCTGTATAGATGGTCCTGATTTATGTGATTCGCACAGTTCCAATTTGCGCAGGAAAAAAGTGGCTAATTATGTGCATCAACGTGCCAATTTTGTCTCTCCCACCCCGGCAGTATTTGTGGATCTTTCCCGTAAGTTTACTGCTCAAGCTAAAAAGAAAGTGAGACCGAGTGAAGAGCATATCCGGGAAATTTTAAAAGTCACCGGCAAGTTCAAAGATACAGACGAGTTAAATTGTGGAGCTTGCGGATACAATACTTGCCGGGACAAGGCGGTGGCAGTCTATCTGGAGCTTGCGGAAGTAAATATGTGCCTGCCGTTTCTCCTGCATAAGTCGCAACAAGAGATTTCGCACTACCGCCAGGAGATCGAGCGTATGGAAGTTCTAAGCGGTATTTCAAGGCAAATTATCGGTAATTCCAAGCAGATCCAGGCGGCAAAAAACTTTGTTATCAAGGCGGCGCAAAGCAGCTCTACTGTTTTGTTGCTTGGGGAGAGCGGCACAGGCAAAGGGCTTTTTGCTCGTGCAATTCACTTTGGGGGGGCACGCAAAGAGGGTCCGTTTATCAAAGTGAATTGCAGCGCTATACCGGAGAGTTTGCTCGAATCTGAACTTTTTGGCTATGAAGAAGGAGCGTTTAGCGGCGCTCAAAAGGGAGGCAAGACGGGTAAATTCCAAGTTGCTGACGGCGGCACGATTTTCCTTGATGAAATAGGCGATATGCCTTTAAACATGCAAGCAAAAATGTTGCGCGTTCTCCATGAGAGAGAGATTGAACGTGTCGGAGGACATCATAGCATCCCGATAGATGTTAGGATTATTGCTGCTACAAATAAAGATTTACGCAAAGAGGTCAGGCTTGGTTCTTTTCGTGAGGATTTGTATTATCGCTTGGATGTGCTCACTTTATCTCTGCCTTCACTGCGAGAGGTGCCTGCTGATATTCCGCAGCTTGTTGAAAATTTAATTGAGAGAATTTGCAAGAAGTATCATATCCAGGCAAAAACTGTAAGCGAAGATGTAATGAGCATTTTTTGCCGTTATTCTTGGCCAGGGAACGTCAGAGAGCTGGAAAATATCTTGGAAAGGCTGCTCAATATGGTGGAAGAAAGAATTATTGGCGTAGAACATTTGCCGGCTTATCTTTGGCAGCATATTCAAGGCGATCGTTTTTTAAAGTCAGGACCCAGCTTAAGCAATATGACGGCTGAAATAGAAAAAGAAGCAATCGTTAACGCTTTAAGGGCAACAAAAAATAATCGTTCCAAAGCTGCCAAGATTTTGGGTTTGCATCGCTCTACCTTCTATGAAAAGTTAAATCGTTATAGTTTGTTATAAGACAATTGTGCCCTCACCCTAACCCTCTCCCAGGGGGAGAGGGGATGTTCTTATACTATCTTCCAGGGGGGGAGAGCCTTGCACCACCCTAAGGAGGGAGAAGGCGACGGATTCTTTTATACACCTTTTGTCGGCGGTCAGTACTATCGCCGGTAGCCGCCTAATGGTGGAGAGGGCGACGGATTCTCTTATTCCCTCTCCACCCTATGGGGGGAGAGGGCTAGGGTGAGGGGGCGCAGACGAAAAGATTGAGCTTGTAAAAATTATGTTTGTGGCCGGCTCTTTTGCTGGCGTCAACGATTCTGATATCTGAAATTTGACTTCAAAGCTGAATCCGCCTATTAGGGGCGGTTTTTATTTGCTAAAATGCTAAATTACCTTAACTTCATGGCAGGCAATAAAGTCAAGGTGTCTATGTATTTGTACACTGTCTATTTTTCGGACAGCAGACGTAAGTGCCCATGATTTCTTAATATAAATTTTGTGAAAATTTTAACTGTTTCAAATTTGGACAGTCTGCTTTAAGCTTGTCGTCCTTAAAATTCTGACTATTATGCTTGTTTTGCATAACTTTTCTTCTCTTCGAAAACTTGGCATGGTTATTGCTTATAAAACAGTTAGTAAATAGTTTGCGTTTTCCACTACGATAGGTGAATGCAGAGAATTTGGTTCATGATTGGGGGGCGGCTATGAAACTTGTTGAAATTAAGCAGATTTTAGATGCCACTTTGCTTGCCGGAACCGAGTTTAATGACACTCAGGTTTACTGCGTCTGCGATGCAGATTTAGTAAGCGACGTTCTCTCACTTGAATCCCTAGGTTCAGACGGCGTTTTGCTTTTGACTTCATTAATTGGTCCGCAGTTAACTACGCTGATATCTCTTACGAATATAAAAGCCATTGTTTTTGTGCAAGGAAGGCAGCCGGGCGCTGATTTTCTTCAACAAGCAACTAAAGACGGCATTAACTGTTTTAGCACTCCGCTAGCTAAATATGAAGCAGCCGGACTTCTTTTTCAAGCTGGGCTCCCTGGGACTAAGCGGGTTAAAGAGAAAGCGGAAATTGTCCCGCAGAGCGAAGAAGAAAAGCTTATCACAATTGTTGAATACCCCATCAGCGGCGGTGATTTCCTTGCGGCAGGTCATGTCACCAAAAAAATTAAGCAGCGCCTGGAAAACCTGGGTGTGCACCACAAAACTGTGACTCGGGCAGCCATCGCCGCTTATGAGGCGGAACTGAACGTGATTATTCATGCTCGTTGCGGCAAGCTGCAGTTGAAACTGGGTCCAAATAGTGTCCTTATAATTGTGGAAGATGATGGGCCCGGTATTTTAGATATCGATTTGGCTATGCAGGAGGGCTATTCCACTGCGCCGCCGGCAGTACGGGAAATGGGTTATGGCGCCGGCATGGGCTTGCCAAATATCAATCGCTGCGCAGATAGCCTGATTATGCAATCAGAAGTGGGAGTTGGAACAAGGCTTGAGATACTGCTTCGTTATTAAGTGTCGGAGGCTAGGAAAAGAATGAGCACAAAATATCGCCATTCGGTTTTCTTAAAACACGAAAAATGTATCGGTTGCGTCAACTGCATTAAACAGTGCCCGACGGAAGCCATTCGTGTTCGCCAAGGGAAGGCAGTGATTTCCGAAGAGCGTTGTATTGATTGCGGAGAATGTATTCGCGCTTGTCCTAATTTAGCTAAAGCTGTGGTTACCGACGGGCTGAATGCGTTGGTAAGCTACCCATACAAAATTGCACTCGTCCCGCCATCATTTTATGGTCAGTTTAAGAAAAGTACCACTATCTGTCATGTTCATGCCGCACTTCGCCAAGTTGGTTTTAATCACGTGATGGATGTTGCCTTTGCTGCTGAAATCATCTCCGAAGAAATTAAAAAGATTCTGCACGAAAAGAAAAATAACGACCCGCTGATTTCCTCCGCTTGTCCGGCTGTCGTTCGCTTGATACAGGTAAAATTCCCCGGGCTCATTCCACAGCTTATCCCACTGGAGTCTCCTATGGAGCTTGCCGGCAGACTTGCTAAAATTTATGCCGCCCGCGATAGTGGCTTGTCTCCGGAAGAGATCGGCACATTCTTTCTCACACCCTGTTCTGCCAAAGCTTCTGCCGTCAAAAATTTGCTCAATCAAAGCGGCCATAGCGTTGATGGGGTAATTTCTGTGGCGGAAATTTTTCCTAAAATTAGGGGACTGAGCAACCCGGATACTGACTTTAAATTTATGGTGGCACCGGGAGTTCGTGGAATCAAGTGGAGTATGGCTGGCGGCGAACAGGCGGCAGTGCAGGCGGCGAATTATTTGACGGTGGATGGCATCCGTAATGTGCAAAAGGTATTAGAGGAAGTTGACATGAATCGTCTGCAAGGTGTTGATTTTCTGGAGTTGCAAGCGTGTGACGGTGGTTGTGTCGGAGGGTTTCTTAATATTCAGAACCGTTTTCAAGCCAGAGTGCAACTGCGCTGGCTGATGAAAGAACAAGGTTCGTTATCTGCCCAGTTGGAGCGGGCAACGCCCTTCTCAGCCGAAGAACTGGAGGTAAAAGAACAAATTGTAATGCCGGAAACTATGAGTACAGGAGCTTTCGCTCCGGATTTGGAAGAAGCAATCAAAATTATGAAAAAGTACGATCTTGTATTGGAACAGTTGCCCGGACTTGACTGCGGCTCCTGCGGTTCGCCAACGTGCAAAGCTCTGGCAGAGGATGTAGCTCTAAATAAAGCGCTGGAAGTAGATTGCATTTTTAAGCTGCGCGAAAAAATTATGTTACTGGCGGATGAAGTGTTGGTTTTGAGCAAGATTCTCCCGCCTTCCCTTAATCGAAGCGTAAAAGATAAACCCAAGGAGAGTGACTGACTTGCTTCTGAGTCAAATAGCAGAAGAATTGAAACTAAATAGATTAACCGATTTCCAAGCGGCTGAAAAAACTGTAGGCGGTGTATATGTCGCCGATTTAATCAGTTTGGTTATGGCAAATGCCAAGCAAAATGATCTTTGGTTGACGCATCAGGGGCATCAAAATATCGTGGCGTTAGCCTCACTTTTACAGTTATCTTGCGTAATTATCGGCGGCGGAATGCCTTGTCAAGAGGAAACTATCCGCAAAGCAAATGAGGAGAAAATTTTCTTGTTTAACTCGATGCTGCCAATCTATGAATTAGCAGGGAGATTGTATCTCCGCGGGCTGCAGCCCAGCGCCTATGCTGAGATGGATTAAAGCTGATTTGCACGTTCATACTGTGCTTTCAGCCTGCGCTGAGCTAGATATGAGTCCGCGTGAGATTATCAACACCGCTAAGCTTTTAGGTATCAATTTGCTTGCCGTCACAGACCACCATGCCATTGATAACGTGGTTGCCTGTCAGGAAGCAGCCAGAGGCACCGGTATTACGGTACTATTTGGTATGGAAGTGCAAACGCGGGAAGAAGTGCATTTGCTTTGTCTTTTTCCGAATGAATTTTTGGCAAACTCTTTTGCCGCTTTAGTTGATCAACATCTGCCACGAAGCATGCTGTCTTTGCATACAGGGGAGGTGCAAGCCGTTGTAAATGCCAGTGATCAAGTTGTCAGATTTGAACAGCGGAAATTATTGGCATCGCTCGATTTATCTGTAGAAGATGTCTGCAATGCAGTTGCCAGGCATCAGGGTTTGTCCATCGCCGCCCACGTTGATCGCCCTCAGTACAGTCTGTTAGGAAACTTGGGTTTTATCCCGCCGGGGTTGCCGGTAGCCGCACTTGAGACAATTTCGGATGCAGCCGAATTGCATAGAAAGCATCCAAGCACTGTGGGCTATCCACTGCTTTGCTCTTCTGACGCCCACAGTCTGCCGATGCTCTACAAAGAAAAATATACCTATTTTTATGTGGCAGAGGATGTAACCCTCTCTGAAATCAGTATGGCGCTAAAGGGGGAGGGTGGAAGAAGAGTCTGTATTAAAACTGAAGCAAAGATTAAAATTTAAAACTTCAAGGAGGATCTACATGGCACTCGAACAAGTCAAATTGGAAAAATGTACTGAGTTTATCTCTGACGGCATGTTTCACAAGTTGGAAGCACTGCTGCAGAAGGATAAGAAAAGCCCTGAGATGTTAATTTCCGTCTTGCAGCAGGCGCAAAACATCTACGGTTATCTGCCGGAAGCCGTCCTTTTGCGGATTTCGGAAGCACTGGATGTTCCAAAAGCAAAAATATATGGAGTGGTGACATTCTATTCCCAGTTTCATCTTAAGCCGCGTGGACGAAATGTTATTCGTGTCTGCCAGGGAACGGCTTGCCATGTGCGAGGTGTTTCTCGGATCGTAGGTAAAATTAAGGAAGAATTAGGTGTCGACGTCGGAGAGACTACTGAAGATCTGCGGTTTACTTTTGAGTCGGTTGCTTGCATCGGCGCTTGCGGACTTGCTCCTGTAGTCATGATTAACAGTGATACGCATGGACGCCTTACGGCGGATAAAGTGCCTCTCATTCTTTCTTTGTACGAATAAGGGGGCTATAGCATTGCAGGAACTTTCGCTCCATATTCTTGATTTAATTCAAAACAGCGTGGAAGCCGGGGCGAAGAAAATCACACTGGTAATCAAAGATGCACCGGAAGAAGACGAGTTGTCTATTGTTGTGACGGACGACGGTTGCGGCATGAATGCGGAACAATGTGCCAACGTCACTTCTCCGTTTTGCACCTCTCGCCAGACAAGGCGGGTTGGGTTGGGTCTTGCTTTTTTGGAGATGGCGGTAACACAGTGCGGAGGAAAGTTGCGGATTGAATCCAGTCCCGGTTACGGCACTGAAGTAATGGCAATATTTTCACATAGTCATCCCGACAGACAACCAATGGGCGATATCGCCGGGACAATCGTTAGTGCGTTAATGGGTGAAACAGAGGTGACATTTGAATATCTGCACATCTATAAAAATAAAAAATTAAAAATTTCCAGCTTAAAGTTCGCAGAGTTTTTGGGTATTGCTTTCCGCTTTGACCGCCCGGAGCACTTGAGCTTGTTGGAAGAAAATATTCGCGAACAATTGCAGACAATCTACGGAGGTGAATCTTCATGAACAAATTGCTGAGTATGGAAGATCTGCGCGCACTCCGCAAGGATGCGCTAGGTGAAATGGCTGCCCGTCAGACGTGTGATATTCAAGTCATTGTCGGCATGGGAACCTGTGGCATTGCCGCCGGTGCCAGAGAAGTCGTTACAGAGCTTTTAAAAGAATTGCAGCGCAGAAACATTAAAAATGTAAGTGTCACAAAGACCGGCTGTATAGGGATGTGCGAAAGGGAGGTGCTCCTTGATGTGGTGCGCCCCAATGAGGATCGCGTTACTTATGGCCGGGTTGTACCGAGGGACGTGTCAAGGATTGTGGGCGAACATATTGTTAATGGCCGTGTTGTGGAGGGCTTGGTGGTTGGCAGAATTGCCAGGTAAAATTGCGCCGCAGTAAAGCAGCTTAAGAAAGGGGAAGAGAGTTAACGTGGTTTTTTATCGTGGGCACGTGCTGATTTGCGGAGGAACAGGTTGTGTTTCTTCCGGTTGTAAGGATGTTATAACCGCTTTTCAAGAAGAGTTGCGCAAGAAGAAATTGGATGAGGAAATTAAAATTGTTGAGACCGGCTGTCATGGCTTCTGTGAAAAAGGACCGCTTGTCATCGTCTATCCTGAAGGCGTGATGTATTGCCGGGTAGAAGTTAAAGATGTGCAGGAAATTGTCAGTGAACATTTAATGAAGGGACGTCCTGTAGCCCGGCTTTTCTTTACCGAACCGCTTTCTCTCGACAAAGTACCCAAATATCAGGAAATTGATTTTTATCGCAAGCAGCAACGGATTGCTTTGCGTAACTGCGGTTATATAGATCCGGAAAGCTTAAACGAGTACCTTGCCCGTGGCGGCTACGCAGCGCTTGAAAAGATGCTTTCTGAAATGACTCCTGAAGAAGTGACTAATGCCGTAAAAGCAGCCGGTTTGCGCGGACGGGGTGGCGGCGGTTTTCCCACTGGGACAAAATGGGAGTTCTGCGCCAAAGCAGCAGGAGAGAAAAAATATATTATCTGTAATGCTGATGAAGGGGATCCCGGTGCTTTTATGGATCGAAGCCTGCTTGAAGGGGATCCGCACAACATTCTAGAGGGTATGATGATTGCCGCCTATGCCATCGGAGCAGATGAGGGCTATCTTTATATCCGCGCTGAGTATCCGCTTGCGATTAAGCGCATTCAAACAGCGATCAGCCAAGCCGAGGAACTCGGCTTGCTTGGGAAAAATATTCTCGGCACAGATTTCAGCCTTACTTTAAAAATCAAAGAAGGCGCCGGCGCTTTCGTTTGCGGTGAGGAAACAGCGTTGATTGCGTCCATCGAAGGCGAGCGGGGCATTCCCCGGTCCCGGCCTCCCTTCCCCGCCGTCAAAGGCCTTTTCGGTAAACCTACAGTAATTAATAACGTGGAAACATTTGCAAATGTGCCGCAAATCATTCTGTACGGTGCCGATAAATTTGCCGCCGTCGGCACAGAGCGCAGCAAAGGGACGAAAGTATTTGCCCTCACCGGCAAATTGCGTAATACCGGTCTGGTGGAAGTGCCGATGGGGATTACCATGCGGGAAATTATTTACGAAATTGGCGGCGGCACGTTCGAAGGGAAAAAGTTTAAAGCCGTTCAAATTGGCGGACCCTCCGGCGGATGCCTCCCTGAAAACAAATTGGACTTGCCGATTGATTATGACTCCTTGATTCAAGCCGGCGCCATGATGGGTTCGGGTGGTTTGGTAGTTATGGATGACGAATCTTGTATCGTAGACGTGGCGCGCTACTTCTTGACTTTCACTCGTTCTGAATCATGCGGCAAATGTACCCCGTGCCGGGAAGGGACGATGCGTTTGCTGGAGATTTTGGAGCGCATTTGCGCCGGACAGGGTGTTCCCGAAGATATCGCTAAGTTGGAGAAGTTGGCTTATACAATTAAGGCGAGTGCTCTTTGCGGTCTAGGGCAGACTGCACCCAACCCGATTTTAAGCACTCTGCGCCATTTCCGTCATGAATATGAAGCCCATATTCATGACAAGAAATGCCCTGCCGGTGTGTGTCAGGCTCTCTTCTATTATCGAATTGACGACCACACTTGCGTAGGCTGTACTGTTTGCGCAAAGATTTGCCCTGTGGGTGCAATCAGCGGAGAGCGCAAACAAGCTCATCAACTTGATATGGTTAAGTGCATCAAATGCGGGGTCTGCGTGGAGCGTTGCCCATTCCATGCCATTGTTAAAGAATAATCCTACTGCAAGGAGAGTGTGAAAACAGTGGAAATTGTTACAGTTAAAATCGACGGCCACGATGTCCAAGTCGAGAAAGGTGCCACCATCTTGGACGCAGCAAAATTGGCCGGCGTAAAAATACCGACTCTTTGTCATCATCCGATGTTGCGCCCTGATGGCGCATGCCGCATTTGTGTGGTAGAAGTAGCCGGCGCCCGCAACCTGGCAGCCGCCTGTGTAATGCCGGTAGCAGACAAAATGGTAGTCAATACTAATACGCCGATGGTGCGTCAAGCTCGACGCGTAAATCTCGAGCTGATTCTTGCCAATCATCCATTAGCCTGTCCTTCCTGCAAACGAAATCTCAACTGTGAATTGCAACAGTTAGCACTCGACATGGGTGTGAGTGAGATTCCCTATGAAGGACGCAAGCGGGAACTGGAAATAGATGACTCCAGTCCGGCGCTTGTTCGTGAGCCTAATAAATGTATCTACTGCAGTCGTTGTGTTCGCGTTTGCAGTGATATTCAGTCGGTGGACGCTCTTTCTTTCTATCGCCGTGGCTTTGATACCGAAGTGGGGCCGCCCCCGGGAGCGGGACTGATGGATAGTGTCTGCGTCCAGTGCGGTCAGTGCGCTGTAACCTGTCCTGTGGGCGCCATCTATGAACGTTCTGCCGTTGATGATGTGTGGCAGGCAATTTCAGACCCAAAGAAACATGTAATTGTGCAAACCGCTCCGGCTGTGCAGGTTAGTATAGCTGAAGCTCTAGGCCTTGAACCGGGCTTGCCGATGACGGGCAAAATGGCGGCGGCATTGCGTCGTCTCGGTTTCGACAAGATTTTTACCACCGAGTTTACCGCAGACCTGACGATTATGGAAGAAGGCACAGAACTTTTGGGCAGACTAAATAACGGCGGGCCTTTGCCGCTGATTACTTCCTGCAGTCCGGGCTGGATTAAATTTGTTGAGCATAACTTTCCGGAATTCTTAGAGAACCTTTCCACTTGTAAGTCGCCGCAGCAAATGTTTGGCGCATTAGCTAAAACATTTTATGCTGAGAAGCACGGTATAGACCCGGCTAATATCTATTCTGTGTCGTTAATGCCCTGTACCGCTAAAAAGTATGAAGCGGCAAGGCAGGAAATGAATGCCAGCGGTTACCGGGATGTGGATGCCGTTCTCACTACGCGTGAATTAGTGCGCATGATCAAAGAAGCATCCTTAGATGTCTCGAAACTTGATGATGAGGAATTTGATGTACCTTTTGGCATACTGACCGGTGCGGCTACTATTTTTGCAGCCACCGGCGGCGTGGCGGAAGCAGCTTTGCGTACTGTTTATGAACTGGTGACGGGCGAGGAGATACCTACTTTTGAATATAATGCCGTCCGTGGTCTAAACGGTATCAAAGAAGCAACAGTAAAACTAAACAATGTTGACGTAAAAATTGCTGTTACCAGCGGCCTAAAAAATGCGCGTGAAGTTATGAACCGTGTCAAAAGCGGTGAAGCCGACTACCACTTTATTGAAATAATGGGTTGCCCCGGCGGCTGCATTGGCGGCGGCGGTCAACCCATAAACGGCGGCTCAGATTACCGCACTAAGCGCGCCTCCGGCATCTATCAAATTGATGCCGCCAGTGCTGTGCGCAAATCCCATGAAAACACCGCAGTTAAACAACTCTACAAAGAATTTCTCGGAGAGCCAAATAGTCATAAGGCTCATAAACTTCTTCATACGCATTACACTCCGCGCAATCGTTATTAATAACGCTTGCACGAATTGATACTTTAACACACCTCCCTTACCCGGGGCTAAGACAGACCGGGTTTTTTTATGCAGAAATTCAGTCTGCCGTTCAACTACCCTGCTTTTCAACAACATCGCTTCCGCTCACACGGTCTTGATTAAGCAGTCATTTTCAGGTATAATGCATTTGCGGGCGCCTGTAGCTCAGGGGATAGAGCGACGGATTCCTAATCCGCAGGCCGCAGGTTCAATTCCTGCCAGGCGCACCATCTGTGAGACTGTAGAACCACCCATGAATAAAGGATTTATGGGTGGTTCTTTTTTATAAAATCAAACCAAAATATAGACTATATTCAGGTGTTAAGAAAGTACATTCGCCCAAATTTGACTTAATAATATATTCAGCTTAATTCCATTAATAATATCTGTTAACCTGACTTACTTAAAGCTTAAACTAAAGGACAAAAGTACGCGAAATAAGAGCAGGTAAGTCGCTGAATATGACGAAATATTGTCTATTATGGATAACAACCATCCCGAAAAAGATCTGGTCGCCCAAGCCAAGCATTGTCCGGAGGCTTTTGGTCGGCTTTATGACCAAAACTATTCAGCTATACTAAACTATTGCATCCGTCGAACCGGTGATGTTGAGCTTGCCCAGGATATCACAGCCGAAACCTTTGTGAAAGCACTAAAAAATATCGGCCGCTATGAGTGGCGAGGCGGTTCATTTTCTGCCTGGCTTTACCGCATTGCCGGTAATGAGTTGAGCAGTTATTTTCGCAAAGGTGTTTACAAAACGGTTTCCCTTGAACATTTGCGTGAAAGTCAGGGCTTTGATCCGTCATCGCAGGTGGAGTTGGAAGAGGAATTGATTGCGGCAGAGGAGCAGTTGGCGCGATTTCAGGAATTCCTCTCTTGCCGACAAAAAATCAGTCAATTGCCGACAAAATATCAGGAAGTAATTACCCTGCGTTTTTTTGCTTGTAAGAGTCTCAAAGAAATAGCCGAAATATTGGGCAAACCGGAAGGAACGACAAAATCACTTTTGCACCGTGGCTTAAAGAAATTGCGGAGTTTCTTTTATCATCACTAAATTATGAGCAAGCGCAACCTTTTCTAAGCAACTGCGTTAAATATACAGAGGTCGAGTATGATGAAAATAAGCGGAAAAACCGATAATGAAAAATTGCAAAATAAGCTGGATACCCTCGCGCTTCCCGAGATACAGATGCCGGCACACCAACAGCGCCTGAGGGAAATGCTGCTTGCTTCAAGCTGTTTTGAAAAAGAAATCACACTTTCCCCCTTGCAGCAAAAGGTTAGAGCCGGAATTCATGGAATTAGGCCAGTCGCATGGAAGCTTGTTGCTACACTGGCGGTGTTGCTCCTAACGCTGGGTACTTACGCAACTTTTTTTGCTGCACCTCAAGTTGTTGCCAGCCTTACACTGCAGGTCAACCCGGCAATAAACATGACTATCAGTTCAAGAAACAAAGTTATTGCAGTAAATGGACTGGATGCAGACGGTCAAGCGCTGCTGGTAGGTTTGGACTTAACAAGTCGAAATGTAAATGAGGCGCTGCGCATAATCGCTGATGCGCTGCGCAAAGATGGTCTGCTCAGCCCAGAACGCAGGATAATAATCGCTTTGCATCCGATCGGTGACAGTTTGGGAGCAGCAGATTTAGCTGTGTTGTCAGGAAATGTGCGCCGAACAATTGATGAATACTTGGCAGGACAAGGGATATCGCTTGCGGTGACAAGCAGTGAACTTACCGCCGAATTCATGGAAACGGCCGGTGATGCCGGATTATTACCTGCTGACTATGTTGACCTAGTAGCCGCAGTCGGGGCTCCATTGGCTTGGCAAGTGCTTAGCCTATATAGAGAACTAGGCCTTAGTCAGGAAAGTTTCAAAGAAAAACTGGACGACATAACAGAGGCGATAATAGAACTTATTGAAGAGAAAGGGCTGAGCGAGAAGGAAGCCCTAACGATAATTAGAAAAGCTATTAAAGCTGACCCCACGCTGGAGGGCTTTGACGGCTTGCTCGAAATCCCGCCGAGAGAAACAAATGCTGTTGAGAATAGCGAATCCGTTCAGTCTGATGATGAAGAATCCGGTTCTGATATTTCCGATGAAAAGATGGACGAAAGAGGCGAGTCCGAAAGGCCTAGGCGTGGTCAAATCAAGCCCAATGTTCCAAGTAAGCATGAAGTCGAAGAATACGAATCAGATAAACCTACCCACGATGTTCCTAAGCCCGATGCTGCCGGAGAAGAGATGATAGAGACCGAAGAAGGCGCTGGACAATCTGAATATGAACTTCAGGAGTCGGCTGGCGATTATCAAGAATAGTAAAGTTAAGAGGTAACAAAACATAAACCCGGTGCAGTTCAAACTTTGTTGAACTGCACCGGGTTTGTCTTATGCAAGGCGGAGCTTATTGGCGGACAATAATGCTACGGTCACTTGGATTCCAGCGAACTGCAGCATCCAGGTTTTCGGAAACGAAACGCAGCGGGACAACTGTTCTGCCTTCTACGACCTTGGCCGGTGTTTCGAGAGCCACTATTCTTGGAGCTGCTCCCTTAATATAGATACGAGCATCATCATCACCAAGGCGAAGTTTAATTGTAATCGCCCCGCTGGTGAAAGTCACTTTTTTGTCCTCATCATCCCATTTGAGGACGGCGCCCAGCTGCTCGCCTAAGAAACGTAGTGGCACAAGCGTCCTGCCTCCCTCAATAAAGGGCGCTACTTCAAGCCTTGTGGCTTCACCATTTACTCGGGCGTTTTTTTGCCCAAGCTGTAATCTGACTACTCTCCGTTCTAGGTTGACGTCAATATCATACTCCAATGTGGTGTATCCAATCTTGCTAACTTTTCCAAACCTGCCCAGCTCTTTTTCATCGTCAGCTTCATCGTCTTCTTCGGCTGTCAGGCTGATGCTGACGGAAACATAAGGGACGTACTCACGCGCGGCGTAAACGCCTTCTCTTACAGTCACTATGTTGCGGCTTTGCTCAAATGATATGTCCAAGGAATCATCGTCAAGCTCAATTTCGTAGCTTTCTATGCCATATACCCGGTTAATTACACTGGCAAAATGTCTTCTTGCCTGCTCCAGCGTCATCTTATCCATAGTTCCAGTCTTTTTAAATTCTCCAGAATAAGACAACCGTTGTCTTCTGCCGGAGAGATCTAAGTCTTCAGCTTTGACGCTAAAGCCGGATAACGGCACCCCGCCAAGTTCTTGCTTGACTTCAGCAATAATTGTTTTCAGAGCAACTTCCCTTGACTGGAAGCGTCGCTCTGCGCCAGCCGCAAACTGTGCGGTTAACATGGAAAGAGTAAACAGAATCATTAACACAGTCGCCTTACGTTTCATCTTACATACCTCCTGCTCGATTTAGTATCGGCTGAACAGCCAACCTAAAGTTATAACGAACTGGAAGAAAAAAGGTTGCATTTCTTCCAAAGATAAATTGTTAACCTCCTAATTGAGAAACATTGGCAGGAAGTTTTGTCATTTTGACAAATATTTTCTCTCAAAACTCCTTTGACCCCTGATTCCCCTCCTCTGGAGGGGTGCCTGTCAAGGCGGGGTGGTCGTAATGCCAAAGTCTATCTCTCTTTCCTTAATAACCCGAAATTATGCAACAAAGCTAGAGAGTTGCGCAAAGCAGGGGACATCGCTAAAATCCGAGGGAATAACCACCCCGGTGCTGCGCACCACCCCTCCTGTGGAGGGGAATTATGAGGGAGGTTATTTTAAAATAAAATGCGTTTTGCAGCAAAGGAGATGACTAATGCGAATAGAGTTGGAGGTTGTTACCTATAGCAGAATCGGGAACACACATTATTAAAGCTTAATGCCATTAATAATATCTTCCACTGTAATCTCCGGGTGATGATATCGTCCACGGTTTTGGGTCTTATTTTTATAATTTATCGCTTGATTCGGACACCATTGGATACAAGCAACGCACTGTTCACAGCGACCGGCAAAACTCGGCTTGCTGTCCATTATCTTGATATTTGCGACAGGACAAACTTTTTCACAAATTCCGCAGCTATTGCACGCATTGTTTACATTAAACCCCTTGTCCTTGCCTTTAAGGCTTTTGACAAAGCCGCCGTGGAGTAGCGATATTAAGCCGTTTTTTGGAACCGGTCTTACGGCACGATTTTTTATCTCACGGGCAACTATTTTTGTCGCCTTTGCCTGTAACTGTGTTTTTTTATCAACATTTTTTGCCATAGGGTACATGCAAACGTAATTTGCAAAACACTTAATGTTTTCACCATAACTAAGCTTGCCGCCCTTTTTAGCTATGATTCTTTTAATATTACTTAGGCCGCCGCCCATTGCGCCGCTTGTGCAAACGGCAAAAAAGTAAGCGTTCTTATTCTCTGCAATGTCAAGCTCTTTGACAAATCTTTCAATGGCAGCAGGCAGACCGCCGCAATAAACGGGATAGATAAAGCCAATGCTTTCATATTTGCCACTCAACTTGTGCTGTTTTCCCATAGAGCTAAAGGTGGTATCACCAACTTCTTCCGCTATGTCTTTTGCAACTTTTAAGCTGTTGCCTGTGCCTGTAAAATAAAAAATAATATTTGGCATTCTCTCACCGCCCTCGTTTTATTTGTCCCTGATTACTACGTTGTCACCAATCTATCAGGATAGAGAACTAGAAGCACAAATTTTTGTGCCCTTAAAGTAAAAGAACTTCTACGGTTACAGGCGATTTCCTGCGCAGCAACAGTCAGAGTCAAATAGATTAAAGATCGGCAGGAAATTTTGTTGTTTTGACGAATATTTCCTATCAAAACTCCTTTAATCCGTAATTCCCCTCCTGTGGAGGTGAATCATGAGGGAGGATATTTTTAAACAAAAAGGACACCGCAAATATAAAATCAGTGCAACTAAAATTAGTTGCACTTTATTTAGAAGGCTTGATACAAATAAAATAGGCGGTGAGAACAGCTTTGTGCAATTATATTCATTATCGTGATTACGTTGGCAGTATTGAGTTCTCCGAGGAAGAAGAAATTTTTCACGGTAGAGTAATAGGTATAAAGAGCATGATTGCGTTTGAAGGAGACAGTGTGAAAACCCTCGTCGAGGATTTTCGTAATGCTGTAGATGAATATTTGGAATTTTGCGCGTAAAAAGGTATACAACCCGAAAGACCGTTCAAAGGATACTTCAACGTTCGCATTCAGCCGGAATTACACCGTAAAGCCGCTCTCGCTGCGGCTACCCGAGGTCTTTCTTTGAATGCCTTTGTGGAGGATGCCATTCGTAATAACGTGAATCAACTTTAGAGAAGGTATTGTGTGTGTCAATGGGACGGGGTAGGTGACACATTTTTATTTTTTTTAAAACAAACAATACCCCGGTTAATCCCTGTTAGCTTGAAGTCATCTTGAGTATGATATATTCTCATACCAAGAGGTGATAAAATGGCTCGCAGAAAAGTTGCTGTTACTTTGGATGAAAAAACCCTTGTTTTGGTTGACCGCTTAGTGACTAGGCGGGCATTTCCGAGTCGAAGCCAGGTAATTCAAGAGGCGTTGGAGTTTTACAGAAAGGGACAAAAAGCCATGAGCAAGAAAAATGTTGATCCAGTCGGGCGTAGTTGGAACGAAGTCAGAGCGGAGCTTTTCGCCGCTGAAGAAATAGCTGCCAGCGACCTTAGGGTAGCTGTTATAGGAGAGCTTATCAAGGTCAGGCAGGAGCAGTTACCTGGCTGACCCTGATGTGGCCGGGGATTTTCTGCGGTACCGGGACAACCTCTTCCCGTGGGAGCATCCGTTGTATCACTCATAGTGAGGGCAATTCGGCGTCTCACCTTAAAGCTGGTATTGCCGGCGCTGCACAGTAATTCAGGTAGCTGACGGAGATTTAGTGCTTGGTACTTGGCAGACGGTGTTTTTTTTGCGAGTTTGACAGGCCTAGGGAGAGAACATTTCTGGTTAAAGTGATTGAGGGATAGGAAATCAGGAGGCTGACGATGAAACGGGTGATAATTGCCCCCGACTCCTTTAAAGAAAGCCTGGCCTCACCGGAAGTGGCGGACGCTATTGCCAGGGGAGTCCGGCGGGTATTGCCGGAGGCGGAAATATTCACCTGTCCGATGGCTGACGGCGGGGAAGGCCTGGGCGACTGCCTGCTGGCGGCACTGGGAGGAGAAAAGCATTTCCTGGTGGTTACCGGTTCCCTGGGGCAACCCGTAACTGCTGCGTGGGTCGCTCTTGATATGCAGACGGCTGTGATTGAGATGGCAGCCGCTTCCGGGCTGGCTCTTGTTCCCCGCCTGGCACGCAATCCGTTGCAGGCTACTAGCTTTGGGACCGGCGAGTTGATGCGGGCAGCTCTCGATGCAGGCTGCCGGCGTATTATCGTAGGTGTGGGAGGGAGCGCGACTTCCGACGGCGGGACAGGAATGGCTCAGGCTCTGGGAGGCCGGTTCCTGGATGCCGGCGGCAGGCCTTTACCCGCGGGAGTCCCGGCACTGCTGAACTTGGCCGGTATTGATATGTCAGGGCTGCACCCTGCTCTTGCGGAGGCGGAGGTGATTGCTGCCTGTGATGTCAGCAATCCTTTAAACGGACCGTCTGGTGCCGCTTATGTGTATGCGCCTCAGAAAGGCGCCGATCGGGAGCAGGTGGCTCTGCTGGATGCCGCCCTTGCCCGGTTGGCCCAGGTGGCGGCCGCTGATCTGGGGAAAGATTTAGCTTGTTATCCCGGTGCCGGAGGCGGGGGAGGAATGGGCTACGGTCTGATGACGTTTGCAGGGGCCTGCCTTGTTCCCGGTCTTGATCTGGTATGCAGACTGACCGGATTTGATGAACTTTTGGTTGCCGGAGCGGATCTGGTGATTACGGGAGAGGGACAAATCAATGAGCAGACGCTTTATGGCAAAGTGCCGGTCGGAATTGCCTCCCGTGCTAAGAAGCACGGTATCCCGGTTCTTGCTCTGGCAGGCTCTGTCGCTCTCCCTGCGCAGGTCGCCGCCCAGCATGGGATCGATGCAATGGCCAGTATCGCACCTGGCCCGATAACTCTTGATGAATGCATGGCCCGTACCCCGGAACTGCTTGCCGATGCTGCTGAACGGGCCTTGCGCTTAATCTGCCTTTTCCCTCGTTTATAGCTGGCGGCTGTTGACTTTAGACGGCAAGGGGGGTCTGTCTTAAAAGTTTTAGCTCCTTTGGGGAGTCTTGACATAATAATAGTTGGATATATAATATAAGTACAATGTATTTCCGAAAAAGGAGTAAAATATATGATTAAGTCACTAGTTAAGCATGGGAACAGCGCAGCGCTGATCATAGACAAACCAATCTTAGATCTGTTAAACATTACTGCTGATACCAAACTTCGAATTGCTACAGACGGCCAAAACCTGATTATTTCACCGCTTCAAGACCAAAGCCGGGGAGAAAGAAGAAAGTGGCGGGAAATCCGCGGGGCGGTACAACCGCATGTTCTCGGCGAAGATGTTCAGTCTTATATTACCCGCACCAGGAACGAGGCAGACAAATTGCGCGCAGGTTCACCGGGGCCGAATCATGAGAATCAATAAACTTCTTCAGACAGTAACACGCCTATTTCTGGACACGGCGCCTGTTATTTACTATGCTGAGAAAGACGTCCGCTATCTGTCGGTAGTGGACACCATTTTTGATTACCTGGATAGCGGCCGGATGCAAGCCGTGACATCTCCGGTAACGCTGGCAGAGTGTCTGGGGGTACCGTATCGACTAAGCCAGGCAACACCGCAACAGGTTTTCAGCGACATAATCATCAACGGTACTAATGTTATCTTTGCCTGTATCGACGACAACACTGCTACTGTGGCGGCGGAACTGAGGGCACGCTACAATATATCGCTAACCGCTGCACTACAGGTTGCGGTAGCCCTGCAAAATGACTGTGAGGCCTTTTTAACCAATGATATGACTCTAAACCGCATAACCGAACTGAACATCCTTGTGTTGTCGGAACTGGAGTCGTAAATAGTGGTATGAAGCGCTATTTTTGGAGGAAGTTTTAAAGAAAGGCAGGGTGCTGTATGAAGTACCCGAACAACTGGTTTGACTTTGCGGATGACGATATCGAAGGTGGTGAGATACTGTTAAGAGAAGGCAAATACAGCTAGGATCAGTTTACCAGCGCTAATGAGACTTAAAGGCCGTGCTCCAAAGATATCGTTATGCCGAAAGGAGAAACTGTCTTGAATGTTACCGAGCAGATAATTGCCAAGCAAATTGAATGGGCAAAAAACAAGGGAATAGAACTAATCGGTAGTGCCGGAGACAGAGGCCGCAAAGTCTATACAACAAAAATTGAGGACAATTTGTTTCAACCCCTCGATGCAAAATCAAAAAAGGAACTTGAAGATGGAGATGGGGGCGAGTCAAAAAGCAAGGCGGGGCAACCAGCTAAAATTCAAGCTCTACACTCGTCAGCTGCACTTGCTGTTAACCTGTTCGATTACTGGCGAAACGCACCTGATTTGTCATTGTTGTTTTCGGCTTGCGGCCTTTCGCGTGCAGGTAGTCAATTATTTGGAGAAATAAAATTTGAGCAGAAATTTTCAATTGATGATTGTTTTCAGTATTCCCCGAATCTTGATGTATTGTTTTTTCGTTCACCACCTCACAAATCCAAGGATTTTGCTATAGAATGCAAATTTACCGAAACCTATTCTACTCGTAAGCATGGAGGGCTTGACCCAAAATACCTTATTGATGACAAAAAATGGGATAAATTGCCTTCTGTTAAGCGTCTTGCACAGGCCATATCACCAGTTGATAGGCGTTATAAGTATCTCCATGCAGCGCAACTTATCAAACACATTCTCGGATTGAATCGCAAGTTAGGACATTCTCGTTACCGCTTTCTCTATCTATGGTATGACGCATTTGGAGAACCTAGTTTTACGCATCGACAAGAGCTTAAGGAATTCTCTGACATAGTATGCTCTGAAGGTGTTTTATTTCACTCGATAACATATCAAGAATTAATAGTAAATATTGCGCAGCACAGGAAACAGCACAAAAAATATGTATCATACCTTACAGACCGATATCTTTGAAAGGCAGAATTGCTGGTGCTGACAGTGACGGGGCTCAGTTATCACCCTGGGAAGCTGACCTTTATGCTTTGTCTGTATAACTCAAATAGAGGTTGTGGATGCGGATGATGCCTAATGTTGAATCCAGCTTATCCTGTCGCAGTTGGAGGTGCGTTATGAGATATAAGGTGAATCTAAAAAAAACAGAAGAAGGTTATTATATCTGGGTTCCTGGTCTGCCTGGTTGCTGGTCACAGGGTGAAACAGAGGCAGAGGCTCTCGAAAGCATTAAAGATGCCATACAGTTATATTTGGAAACTGTGGACGAATTGACTAAAGACAAAGATTCTCGTTATGTAGAAATAGCTAATGCCTAAATTCCCGGGTGCAAATCATCGCTTTCGCTGTCTTAATTTCTGGGTCAATGCTACGACGCGCCTGCTTACAACGTTATGGGATAATCTCATTGCCGCCGCCGTAGACCTGGTGTAAAATAAAAGCAGGTAGGAGGAGGGGAACCTTGGAATTAAAAAGCTCGGAGCAAGTCCCGCACGATAAACACGACGAGCTGTTCAAGCTCCTGTTGGAAACCTTTTTCGCTGACTTTATTGACCTCTTTTTCCCGCAGGTCAGCCGGCTGATGGAACGGGAGCATCTGGAATTTCGCTCCCAGGAGGTTATCACCGACGTTTTGGACCAGGAAAAGCACGTGGTGGACATCCTGGTGGAAACCCGCCTCAAAGGCGAAGAAGGCCTAATTCTGATTCACGTAGAGAACCAGTCGCAGCGGCTGCCGGACTACAACCGGAGAATGTTCAAATACTTCGCCCGGCTCTACGAAAAGTACCAGCAAAAAATCCTGCCTATCGTCGTGTACGCCCATGACGCCGCTGTTGAAGAAGAAGATTGTTTCAGGATTGGTTTCTCCTTCTTGGATGTCTTGGAATTTCGTTTTCTCAAAGTTCAACTCAGTAAAGAACCCTGGCGGAAGTACGTGCAAAGCGGCAATCCCGCTGCCGCCGCCCTGATGAGCAAGATGAACTACAACAAAACGGAAAGAGTAAACGTGAAAATTGAATTTACCCGGATGCTGGCGCATATGCGGCTGGACTTGGCCCGCAATACCCTGTTGACCGCCTTTTTTGAAACCTATCTGAAGCTGAACAAGGCGGAAGAAGAAGAGTACCGGCAACGTCTGCCCCGTGAACTTAAACCCGAGGAGGTGAGATATTTCATGGAAATCACCACGTCTTATCACGAAAAAGGCAGAGAAGAAGGCATGAAGGAAGGCATGAAGGAAGGCATGAAGGAAGGCATAAGAGCAAAAGCTAGGGAAGTCGCTTTGACAGCTCTAAAAGAAGGTGCGTCCCTGGATTTTGTCATGAAAATTACTGGTCTAAGCAAAGAAGAGCTGCTGGAGATGCAGAAAGAGTTGCAACAGTGACCTTTTTGGAACGATGGCGAAACGGCTGTGCTGTTTGATAGCAGTGGCATGCTGGTGGCTCGGGAATCTACCACCCATTGATAAAAAGATTTTTATCGGCGGGTGGGTTTATTTTGAAGATCGGCAGATTGCAGTGCGACAAACACCTTGAGTATCATCACTATGTTAGGTTCTCTGTACAGGGATAGAAAAATTGCCGGGATTGATTTCGGCAACTGGTTTGCGGAGGTTGCTGTTGGTTGAACCTTTATATCCACATTAAATGTGTCAAGCGCGTGTCAAGGGGACGGGGCAAGTGACACATTTTTTGTGTCTCTTTATTACGGTGTTCTGGTTCTCGCCGAAATCGAAGAAGCTGAGCGGTACGTCACAGTAATGTTTGCGGTATCTTGTTGAAAATATATTTAGATTTTAATGGTAGCAACAAAAGTAACGTAAAATGTTTTTTGCTTTTTAAGAAACTACCTGTAAAAGAAACGGAGGGAGCATGTTTGCATTTAGCCCAAATTTACACTCCCGGCATTGCCCAGTGTTCGTATGTAATCGGTAGCAGCGGGAAATGCGTTGTCGTAGATCCGGTGCGTAACGTCGAACAATACATTGATAAGGCCAAAGAGTTTGGCATGGATATCGTGGCCGTTATTGAGACCCACCTGCATGCAGATTTTGTTTCCGGCCACATGGAGCTGGCAAAAGCAACCGGAGCTGAAATATATGCCGGAAAGGTCGGCAACTGCACTTTTCCGCACCACTCATTGACTGATGGGGAAGAGTTTACAGTCGGACGGTTGCGCTTTAAGATGCTGGAAACACCTGGCCACACGCCGGACTGCACCGTTTTTGTGGTCACCGATTTAGCTAGGGGCGAGGAACCGGTGTTAGTATTCGTCGGGGATACTTTGCTGGTAGGCGATGTTGGGCGGCCTGATCTGTTCCCGAATCGGGAGGAAGAACTGGCAGAGAAGCTTTTCAACAGCCTTAAGCGTTTAAAAGAACTCCCCGACCATTTGGAGATTTACCCGGCACACGGAATGGGTTCGCTCTGCGGCAGAACCCTTTCAGCAAAACTCTCGAGCACTCTCGGCACAGAAAAACGCCTAAATTATGCTATGCAGTACAAAAATCTTGAGGATTTCAAGAAGGATATTTTAGCGGATATGCCGGCAGCACCGGATCATTTTGCCCGTTGCTCTGAGACTAACCGTACAGGGCCGGCTCTGCTTGACGAGTTGCCTCCGATCAAGGCTATACAGTCGGGTGAGCTAGCTAAGATGACTATGGGCAAAGGTTATAGTGTGCTCGATACCCGCTCCTACCACTCTTTCGCGGCGGCTCATATTCCCGGCTCCTACAGCATCAGCAAATATAGCAATTTAGCCACTTTTGCCGGCTGGATAATCCCACCGCAAGACAGTGTGATCCTGGTTATGGAAACTGAGGGAGACTTATCCTCAATCAAGAAGACGCTTTATAACGTAGGACTTGACGGCATCCACGGATTTCTAACAGGAGGCATTGAAAGCTGGGTCAATTCAGGACAACCTGTTGACAGTATCGCAACAATCTCGGTACATCAGCTGAAGGATGTACTTGTTGAAGATGCATTCACAGTGCTTGACAACAGAGATGCGCGTGAGCATAGGAAAGGCTTCATCAAGGGAACAACGCTTGTTCCTATGCCGGAAACTCGTCAACGTTACGATGAGTGGGATAAGGATAAACCGCTTTACTTGTTTTGTGGCACCGGCAATCGCTCGATGACTGCTGCCAGCCTCTTGCAGCAAAGAGGGTTCAGGCATCTTGTGAACGTGCTTGGCGGCATCAATGCCTGGGTTGCGGCCGGATACTCGCTTGAAAGCGACGGAGTATAGTGTAGTTGGAAAATCAAGCTTGAAAACCGGCTTGACGGCTTTGACTATAAATGGTAGATTATAATCAAGTATAATTATTAATAAGGAGGTAAATAATGGAAAAAAATACTGAAAGCAAAAGCAGTGGCACGTCAAACCGGGATTGGTGGCCGAACCAGCTGAACCTAAAGATTCTGCATCAGCATTCTAACCTGAGTAATCCAATGGGGGAAAAATTCAATTACGCTGAGGAATTTAGCAAACTTGACTTTGAGGCGCTGAAGAAAGACCTTTATGCACTGATGAAAGACTCACAGGACTGGTGGCCGGCAGATTACGGTCATTACGGGCCGCTCTTAATCCGGATGTCTTGGCACAGCGCAGGTACATACCGAAAGGGCGACGGACGCGGGGGCGCCGGATCCGGCAGCCAACGTTTTGCGCCACTAAACAGCTGGCCTGACAATGCAAACTTGGACAAGGCGCGGCGGCTTCTCTGGCCGATTAAGCAGAAATATGGCCGCAAAATCTCCTGGGCTGACCTAATGATTCTTGCCGGGAACTGCGCGCTTGAGTCAATGGGATTTAAGACATTCGGCTTTGGCGGCGGGCGTGAGGATGTCTGGGAGCCGGAAGAGGATATTTATTGGGGTAACGAGAGCGAGTGGCTTGGCGACAAGCGCTACTCCGGCGACCGGGAGCTAGAGAATCCGCTTGCTGCTGTGCAAATGGGCTTGATTTATGTAAACCCGGAAGGGCCAAACGGCAATCCGGATCCGGTAGCAGCCGGCCGTGATGTTCGTGAGACATTCTCACGCATGGCCATGAACGACGAAGAGACTGTAGCACTTGTCGCGGGAGGCCACACCTTTGGAAAATGCCACGGTGCCGGCAAAGCGTCTAACGTTGGTCCTGAACCCGAAGCTGCCGGTATCGAAGAGCAGGGGCTTGGTTGGAAGAGCGGTTTTAAGAGTGGTAAAGGTGGCGACACGATTACCAGCGGTCTGGAGGGAGCTTGGAAGCCGAACCCAACCAGATGGGATATGGGTTATCTTAAAGTGTTATTTAAATATGAGTGGGAACTGGTCAAAAGCCCGGCCGGTGCACATCAGTGGTTGGCTAAGAATGTGGACGAAGAGGATATGGTGGTTGACGCGCATGACCGGTCCAAAAAACACCGACCGATGATGACCACGGCTGATTTATCGCTGCGCTTTGATCCTGTTTATGAACAAATCGCGCGACGCTTCCTGCAAAACCCTGCGGAATTTCAAGACGCCTTCGCACGCGCATGGTTCAAGCTGACCCATCGCGATATGGGTCCGCGTTCGCGTTATCTTGGCCCTGAGGTTCCAGCTGAGGAGCTGATTTGGCAGGACCCGGTACCCGTAGCCACTCACGAGTTGATTAATGAGCAAGATATTGCTGATCTCAAACGTAAGATCATAGCTTCCGGCCTGTCCATATCCCAGCTTGTCTCAACAGCTTGGGCATCTGCCTCGACGTTCCGTGGCTCCGACAAGCGTGGAGGGGCTAACGGGGCGCGCATTCGCCTCGCGCCGCAGAAGGATTGGGAAATCAATCAGCCTGCCAGACTGTTGACCGTATTACAGACCCTTGAGAAAATCCAAAAAGAATTCAACAACGCACAGTCCGGCGGGAAGAAGGTGTCACTTGCCGACTTGATTGTGCTGGGCGGTTGCGCCGGTGTTGAGCAAGCTGCGAAGCTTGCCGGTCATCATGTGATTGTTCCCTTCACACCGGGACGCACGGATGCCTCTCAAGAGCAAACTGATGTGAATTCATTCTCCGTGCTTGAACCGGTTGCAGACGGCTTCCGCAATTACCTCAAAACCAAATATGCCGTACCGGCCGAGGAACTGCTGGTTGACCGAGCGCAACTGCTGACGCTGACTGCTCCTGAGATGACTGTTCTTGTTGGCGGCATGCGGGTCCTAGATGCCAATTTTGAACAGTCCCGGCATGGCGTCTTTACCAAGCGACCGGAGATACTTACTAATGATTTCTTCCTTAATCTGCTTGACATGGGCACTTCTTGGCAGGCAACCGCTGAGGATGATAACGTATTTGAGGGTCGTGACCGTGTAACGGGCGAGCACAAGTGGACCGGCACCCGTGTCGACCTGATCTTCGGTTCAAACTCCCAACTTCGGGCTATAGCGGAAGTCTACGCCAGTGTGGATTCCCAGGAGAAGTTCGTGCACGATTTTGTGGCGGCATGGAACAAAGTCATGAACCTTGACCGTTTTGATCTGAGCTAATATATAATGAAAAGAGTGTTTCTTGCTATTCTTTTTGGCTCTGAGAAGTTTGCACTGTAGTTTTCGGTATTCCTTACCTTATGTGCAGTCGCATATGACAATTAGACGAACAACGGGGGATCAGATTCCCTCGTTGTTTTTTATTATTATGTATGTGAATTTTTGTAGCGGTATGTGACCACCCCGCCCTATCGGGCACCCCTCCAAAGGAGGGGAATTTTTGGCGGAAGGAGAAGGAATTCATTGGCAGAGGGGATATGATTGTAATTCCCCTCCGGTGGAGGGGTGGCGCAAAGCGCCGGGGTGGTTTTCTCCGGTGGAGGGTTGACACCTCTTAGTAGGAGAGATGTATAATAGTGGTAACTCAAGATCTTTGGGAGGGAGTGTTGTTTTGGTGTCTGCGAAAAAATTCGTGTTGCAGCCAAATGCGCTAAGAGGCCGCATTGTCTTCGTGACGTTATGCTGCCTGGTGCTGATGTTCTCGCTTGTGGGGCTTGTTTTCTCGTCGCCGGAGCAGACGGGTCAGTCAGAAATATTTATCCTTGGGAGCCAGATGCAGACTTATGACTTAGATGGCGTCCAGTGGAGAATCCCGTTGCAGATAATCAGCTTTGGCACAGGTACGGGAACCGCCCGCTTGGTTGAGTTTAGGATTGATGCTAATGATTTGCTTAAGCTTGTTCCCGAACCACAGAGGACTATGCCGGTTATTCCTCTGGATAACGAGATTGACCGGGAGAGTTTCCGGAAGTGGATCGGCTACCGCCAACGGGCAGCGATACTTATGGTTCGCAATGATGAAAGAATATCCTTCTCCGCAGAGGAAGAGCGAGAGTTTAGGGAATTGCAGATGAGGTTTGTTGATGTCTCCAAGAGGCGACGCGACATAAGCCCAGTTGAACTGATAATTAACGTTCCCGACTTACCGTTTAAGGTTGCAAGAGACGGCCACTATAAGGTCAGGATGGTTGTGGAAAGCGGGCAACTGCGTGCCGATTGGGAAGGGGAAATAATAATATTGGATGTGGAGCCGCTTGTTACCAGCCCGGTTTTTACGTCACCTAGTCCGCACACGGTTGGAGTTCTCGTTAATGGGTCACCGGTGCTGTTCGATGTCGAACCATATATCAACAGCAACAACCGGTTGATGGCACCGCTAAGAGCCGTCGCAGAGGCCTTGGGAGCGAGTGTCTACTGGGATGGTGCCGGAAGGACGGTTGCCGTGGAATTGCAGGGACGGAAGGTGCTGTTTTCCGAAGGGCGCTCGAAGGTAATCGCTGACGGAGAACAGAAAATGATGGATACTGTCCCGGTTGTCAGGGATGGACGCACGTTTGTTCCTGTGCGTTTTCTCGGAGAAAAATTAGGTGTGCAGGTGACTTGGGATAATCTTGCGCGTACCGCCACACTTGACAGTTTTCTACCCGTTAGTCAGTAAAGTGATGCTTGAAATAAGGGGTGACAGCTTTTAAGAAAACTTAGCCCTAAACAATAATGACATCCCACGCTGTTTATCAAGAGCATTGTCGGCTGAGATCTGTCGGTATATCTCGGGGGAGGTGGTAAGCTTGCTGCAAAAATTCGCGATACGCACTACAGTCCGTTCAGGGATGATTAATATAACCGAGCAGGTTAGAGAGGCCATCAGGCAGTCAGGAATGCGGGATGGTCTTGTTATTGTGTATTGTCCTCATACGACGGCGGGAATAACTGTTAATGAAGGTGCTGACCCAGAAGTATCCGGGGATTTTTTACGTTATCTGAACCAGCTTTGCCCGTGGGAGCACCCAATATTTCGCCACGGTGAGGGAAACTCAGCGGCACACATAAAGGCAGGTATAGTCGGTGCTTCGCAGATGATTCCGGTTGCTGGCGGGAAGTTGGCACTAGGTGCTTGGCAGGCAATATTTTTTTGTGAGTTTGACGGGCCGCGGGAGAGGAATTTTCTGGTTAAAATAATTGCCGGGTGACAAATGCGTGATAAGTGGACGTAAAAAATTATTGGCAGGCTATACTTTCTCCGACAGATGCCTGATAAAGTAGTTTATCAAAGGTTAATACCAACAATTCTGGCAGCTCGCGTTGCAAAGTTTTTGCGGTGGCCAGGTGCCAGAGATCAGCTCCTCGCAGCGGCCACTTTGAGGCTAGCCTCTTTATTTCAGCTGTTTCGGGGTCAATTCTTAACTTTCTCCACGGACCAGAGCTTAAAGCTTCGAGGGATGCTTCGACTAATATTTCGGCCATCTCATGTTCACGTTTAATTCTGTTTAAAACGGCATGTGCTTCCGCCAAAGCCAAGCTGGAGAGCAGGTGAATAGCGTTAGTGCCAGCATAGCGCAACGCTTGCTCGCTATGGCTATCAAGTAGCAGCGTTGAGAGAACCGCCGAACTGTCCCAGTAAATGACCGAAACATTGTTTGAGTTCATCTGTTCCGATCCTCCTGTAAGAACGCTTGTGCTTTTTCTCCGCACAGAGGAAGAGGTGAAGGCAGCTTTAAGCCTGCTCGATTTGCAGGCTCTAACATGCCGGCATGTTCAAGTTTTGATAGTCGGGATGCCAAAGACAAAGACTCTTCATTGATAGGTGCTAACCTAGCTACAGGCTTGCCTCTTTCTGTGAGAATGATTTCTGTGCCCTTCTTCACTTCATTAACCAGTCTGCTAAAGTTCTCCTTTGCCTCTCGCATTCCAACTCTTAGTTTATACAAAGCAATCACTCCTCATGTGAACTCATGGCTACATTATAATTGTAAGCAATGTGCCTCTTTGTGACAAGGGGACGGGGTTATTGACACATTTTTATTCCTCTTGAAATAATGTGACAAATCCTGCGATTGCTCTTTTCCCGAGTACTTCTTGGCACAAACGACGCCTCCATACCACTTTTTTGCAGAATTGTGAATGTGTCAATAACCCCGTCCCCTTGTCACCTGGCGGGAAGTTAGCACTAGGTGCTTGGCAGGCAATATTTTTTTGTGAGTTTGACGAGCCGCGGGAGAGGAATTTTCTGGTTAAAATAATTGCCGGGTGACAATGACAGGGGGACGGGGTAGGTGACACATTTTTATTCCTCTTGAAATAATGTGACAAACCCTGCGATTGCTCTTTTCCCGAGTACTTCTTGGCACAAACGACGCCTCCATACCACTTTTTTGCAGAATTGTGAATGTGTCAATAACCCCGTCCCCTTGTCACCTTATTTTCGAAAAGGTTAAAAGTTAAGGCGATAAGCATTAGGTTGTATGCCAAGCCTATGATTATATATTGGTAAAAATTCAAATTCATGTTTACTAGCCCAGCCTCAATTTGAGGTGCTAACATATGATATTGAAGGGCTTTTGCCGCCCAGTGGGGAGGGGCTATGGCGAATAGCCATTCGTAAGCGTCAAGAAAGAAAAATCCGCCCGCAGGGAACATAAGAAGAAATCCTGTTGCTTTCATGGTCACAAATCCCTCCACCTTGTTGCTTGCAAAGGCATTGACCAAAAATGCGGTAATAGGCGTTTGGAGCCCAGCCAATGCAGATACGAGCAAAATATCGCCAAAGCTAAGCGTAAACGCACCGCTTGACCAGATTACGAAAAATCCGCCGGCAACCGATAAAATATAAGCAAAACAAACCTTGAACCAGATGTAGTGGTTAAGCGGGACCGGTGATATCTGAATTGAGGCGAAAACATTATCATCACGGTCATCAAGAAGAGAGAAGCCAGCCATCGAGCCATAGGCAAAGCCGACTATTAGTGCGATGTAAATCGCCACAAGGCGAATAGCTTCAATAGGAGCAAGCTGATTTATTATAACGTACCTTCCTATGCTACCAAGAAAAAAAGGATAAAAGATCATCATCATTGTCATGTTGTTGCCGGCGATGTTTTTAAGTTCGTATTTAACCCATGAGCCAATCATAGCTATACACCCGTTTCTTTCATTAGATATTTGTTAAATTTCGGTTTGACGCTGAATTTATAAAGCACTACGGATAAGACTGTTAGATAGAGGTATGAAAAGATTACTCTCCATGTTTCCATTTCGACAAAAGCAGTATTGATCAAAATGCTGGAAGCTTCGGGAGGGAGCAAGATAAAATATTTTGAGATTGATTCGTCTATTACCCCGAATAGCGCAAAAATTGGCGGGAGAGCGAAAATAAAAACATAAAGCATATAACTCAACTTTCCCAGCCTAAAAGTGAGTACAAACCTTTAAAAATCAAGAAGTTACGCGCACAATAACAACTTCTGCTTTAATGGCAGCGGTATCGTATTCAAAAATGCAGTCATTATTTGATTCGCCATTTCCTGACTGAGCAAAGGAAGCTTTTTGAGAACATCCCGAAGGGCATCGACCATTAACATTAGAGATTGAGAGAGTTTTATGTCTGCTAACTCTTCTCGAAGATAATAAAACAGTTCACCAATCGTTCTATCATCAGTAGTATATCTAGATTCCATTGCCAGCATTGCGTATCGGAGAAAAACAATTGACGTCGCAGCGACCTGCATATCATAACTGCGGCCCTGAAACTCTTTAGCTAAGGCAAGGTAGGACTTGCAGACTTTGAAAAAAACCTCAATATCCCAACGCTTTCCATAGATTCGAACGACTTCTTCCTCGCTAACGGAGAGATCTGTGCAAAGTAGTGCGAGCCAATTCTCAGATCGCCGATCTTTAATAAAAACAATTCTGGCATCAACAAATTCATCAACAGGCGAGACTTTATCTTCCCTAAGTTTAACGCAGACCGAACCGATAATTGGGGTTCTAGGATCTAATGGGCTTTCGAGATTCTGGTAGATAGATTTGACGTTCTGCCACTTCTCTTGGTACAGGTAGTGGATCTTTTCCGTAGTTCGAATCATGCCTATGACATCACGATTTTCTTTTTTCACTCGGATTACGGTCTTTGGCAGTGTAAACCAACTATCGAATAGCACAAATCTTGCCGGAATGTCCTTAGCCGCATGAAGCATCGCTATCAAGACATCCGTTGTTGACTGCCTAGCTCGCTCCCGTCGTTTGTAAGCCAACGTTCTTTTATCTACTGTTTTTGCTTCACATAATACATTTTCATCCTTAGCTGAACTGAGTAGGTTAAAAGAAATGGGTAGAAAGGTATTCCCATCAGACCAGCCTAACGTGAGCATTCTGAACCCCTTAAAGAATTTATGCGTGGTGTGGTCAAACACTTTTGCCAACAATTCAACCTTTTTACTACGATTACGGCTGAAAAGTGAATCGTCAAAAATAAACACGGACTCTCTATCATTCCCAGTCAAGCGATCTACCGATGAAATCAGGCGAGTCATAATCAATAGAAGTAGCCTTTCCCAGTTGAAACGGCTGGCGTTAAGAAATCGATAAGCGGTGTTTTTCTTGAAAGACATGCCCTTGTTTTGCATAGATAGCGTTCTGTAAAGATTCTGCCCATGAAAAACCAGGGAAAATAGCTCTTTCAAAACGGTAGCGCAGTGAATACCAGACTCTTTATAAAAATTACACTGGAGTAACATTTTCGAAAGGTTGATTTGGCCGAAGAATCGATCAATACGAGATTGAATCTTCTGTTCATTGGGTGTCATTTCTGATATAATATTAGTCATAGGAAACCTCCAAACGGCTGGTATTATTGGGATTTGGACACTTCAATTATACCATACCGAGGGGGTTTTCTGTAGTTTTAATGTCAATTACTATATGGGTTTTTTAAGGTTCAGGTTTGATTTTGGGTGGGAAAGTTGAGCATATAATTTATAAGGTGGGATGTGAAATCTTTCGCACTATAGGAAAGCCGTATGCCTATAAGCGAATGCACAGTCGTTACGAGTATGATTGCAGGTATAACCAGAAGTTGGTTGAATGTGACTTCTTTAATAAGGTAAATGGCAGTAGATATAAGAATTAATGTGAGCAAAGAATTTAGGACGTTAACAAGCACTTTTGAGAAAAGGTATTCGTTTTCGGTTACCGGTGCAACCATTATCGAATTAATGGTATGTTCCTTTTTTTCGTAAAAGAGTGTCGCCCCGACAAGTAAAATAGTCATCATTATGCTGTCCATAAAGAATATGAAAGGGATAAATCTTAATAGGATTTCATCTTCGAGAAAATAAGCGAGTACTATCCACATCATCAGAATTACAAAGTTAGCTTTAAAAAGGTTATACTTGTTTAAACGGTAATATTCAGCTTTTATAAGGGTAAGAAGATTAGGCACGAAGCTTCACCCCCGTAACCTTAATAAAAATCTCCTCAAGGGTTGTTTCTCCGCTGTGAATAGTCTCTATTTCTTTTTCGCGAAGCATTTTAAAAAAGGTTTCTGTTTTAATCTCATCCATTGAGAACAACTTGGAGTGCAAAGCGCCGTTTTCCCGGTATTCGACGTTTACAGTGCGTTTGCCATACTTAATTTTTAAGTCTCTTGGAGAGCCTTCTTCTCGGAGTCTTCCTTCGGATATAAATGCAACGCGGTCGCAAAGCTCGTCGATATCCCCCATTATGTGGCTTGTTATGAAAACAGAACCGCCACCCTGCCTGAATTCATGTATCATGTCCTTCATTATGCGTGAATTCGCAGGGTCAACGCCGTTTGTCGGTTCGTCTAGAAATAGGAATTTAGGGTCGTTAATAAGCGCCTTTACAAAATTCAGACGGATTTTCATCCCTTTTGAGAATTCGCCGGCTTTTTTATTCCGATCCTCCCAAAGACCAACCCGCCTTAAAAGTGGCTCTACATCGACTGTTTTTCTGTAAAGCCTTTTAAAAAAATTGAGGTTTTCAATTGCCGTAAGTTTTGAGAAGGATATAGGCATCTCGAAGCTGACTCCGACATCCTGATAAAAGGATTCGTCGTAGGCTGATAAAGCCTTGCCACGGTATAATATTTCACCCTCAAAATCCTTTAAAAGCTTGATTAGTACCTTTTGCGTAGTGCTTTTGCCTGCGCCGGAAGGGCCTAAAAATCCAAAAATTTCACCTTTACTCACATCAAAATCAATTCTGTCAATCGCATGAGTGCTTGAATTTCTGTATCTGTAACGCAGGTTCCTTACTTTTAGCATAGTAAGCCCTCCTTAACATCGCAAAACCTTAGTGCTTGGTAATCGCCGCTGGTTCCTCCACTTTTAGTTTACCCAATACTGCGCAGAAAGACAACAGGCTGTAGCCGTTAAGGACAGTTAATGAAGGTTGTTCCGTAATCGTGTTCAGGATACGCGACAAAGGGATCTGTCCTTCTTGTCGGCCATTGAATAGTAAAATCCCCCGATACCTGACCGGTTTGTGCGGCGGTGTCGGGGGATTTTAGTTTGACTATATAGGTGACAAGGGGACGGGGTAGATGACACATTTTTTTTCTCTTGAAATAATGTGATAAACCCTGCGATTGCTCTTTTCCCGTGCGTTGAGAATGTGTCAATAACCCCGTCCCCTTGTCACATTGTAGTCGGCAACAGGCAGTACGCGGGCGATGTAGAGCGGTTCCTGCATAACGTTGCCGTAAGGGCGGCCTGCGGAGTTTGGGATATTGAAATATTCCTCGTTATAGGCGATGCCGTTTGTTGAGCTTTGGCTTGACCAGTAGCGTATGCCGACGATGCGCCCATTGTCGCGCAGCCAGTCAATAAAAACAGCAGTGTGTCCGGTGCCGTTTGTCCGTGAAAAGTCAATGAAATCTCCCGGTCGTGCTGATTCTAAGTTTGTGATTCTGCTTCCTATGCCGTATTTCTCGACAGCTATTGTCAGATTGCTGCTCTGCTTCGGGCCTGTGGCCACATACCAGAGCAGCATAAAATCAAAGAGCTCGTCCCAGTTCATGCCGTTAAAATCATTCGGCGAAAGTCCCAGGCGTCTGTTTCTTTCCTGCATGGCGCGGAAAAATACCTCAAAGGTAATGCCGACACAATGGCTAGCCCGATTGCCGCTAGGGTGTGCTCGTGCCAGCAACCTGTCTTGATAAAAAATGTTTGTCGTTACGCCGTTATAGTTAGCGTAGTCGTTGTTAAGCAGGTAAGGGAAATTGCCAATTTGGTAAGTCTGAATGATCTCCAAAACGTAACTGTTCAGTTTTCTATCGTGATTTTCTCGCTCGGGAAGCGGAGCTTCTTGCGGTTTGTCCTGCACCGGAGTTTCAGGCAGGGGCGGCTCGTTTTCTTGCAAAGGCAGTTGTTCGCTGGGAGCAGGTGTGAGGGCAGCGGGAGGTTTAGGGTTTTGGACGGGGAGTGTTTGCCGGGCCGCAAGCTCTTTTTTTTCTGGAGGTCTCTCTGGCAGCGGCTTGGCCGTTTTCTTTGCGGCCGGTTTTTCTTCCGCTGTCGTCGGAGATGTTCTCGGGGCAGGGGCAGTTTCTTGTTTTGTGCGTGAGCGTTCATCCGGGATTTCTTTTAGCAGCTCAATATATGTACCAGGAGACTTGGGCGGCGCAGAATCAGCAGTTGTCGAAGGAAATTTCGGCGGCGTAAAATCTGCGAGAGCCGCTTTCTCGTAACTGTGTGAGCCGGGATGAAGGCGTGAGGCTGTAAATAGCAGCGAAAAAAACAAGCAGAAAATTAGTATGCGTGAAGATTTCATGAGAAGCATCATTCCTTTATCAGCCATTTGCTCTACTGTCTGGTTAATATGAGACAGTTTGGTGAGTCAATTGCATAATATCAGATATTATGACAACTTAACATCGGTAATTCTTGGCAAAAGCGGCGGCGCATAAAATGCTCGCGGCAGGAAAGGATTCTCTTGAAGGCTCTTTTTGTGAGGCCCTCACCCTAACCCTCTCCCAGGGGGAGAGGGGATCTAGAAGGTGAGAGCGGAGCGAATTTCTTGACAGTTTGGCTGTCGTGTGGTAAAATTTCGGTGAGTAGGCACCTTTAACTTAGTCCTGTGAGACTAAAAAGGAGGCTTTGGACTGATGAAGTTAATTTTTCTGACGTGCCGGCGAAGCGGAATGAACCGCTTAGTTGGCTTTTTTTATTGCACAGGAAATTAGCTTGAGTTTTCCGGGTTAGATTTCTTAAATAATGAGGGAGGTCAAAATGAATAAGGCGCTGCTGGTTTTGGCTGACGGGACGGTTTTTGAGGGAACAAATTTCGGCGCTGCAGGAGAAGCTATCGGTGAGGTGGTGTTTAACACTTCGATGACCGGCTACCAAGAGATTCTGACTGATCCGTCTTACAAGGGACAGATTGTCTCGATGACTTATCCCCAAATCGGCAATTATGGTGTTAACGGCGAGGATGCGGAGTCTGCCGGTTCTGTTAAAGCAGAAGGGTTTGTTGTTAAAGAATACTTGGATTTTCCAAGCAACTGGCGTGCCGGGACAGGCGGTGTGGGGAGCGTCTCACTCGGCGATTATTTAAAGCGGCACGGTACGGTCGGCATTGAGCGGATAGACACCCGGGCGCTGACGGTACATTTGCGAAACTTTGGCTCTCAGTTGGGGATAATTTCTACTGTGGACTTTAATCTTCAGAGTCTGCTCGAAAAGGTGCGCTCGCATCCGGGCATGGCGGCTGTTGATTTGGTGGAAAAGGTATCTACCGCCAGGCCATATCAGTGGCAAGAGGGTTGCCAGCCGTGGTGCAGAGCAACGGAAAAGGAAAAAGATTTGCTGAAAGTGGTCGTCTATGACTTTGGAGTCAAATACAGCATTTTGCGCAATCTCGTGGCGCAAGGTTTTACGGTGACGGTAGTCCCCGCTGCTACGCCGGCAGAGGAAGTGCTGGCGATGGATTGTGATGGGGTGCTGTTGAGTAACGGCCCAGGCGATCCGACGACGGTAACTTATGCCATTGAGAACACGAAAAAGCTGTTAGGCAAGAAACCTTTGTTTGGCGTCTGCCTCGGTCATCAAATCTTGGGACTTGCTATGGGCGGTCAGACATATAAATTGAAATTTGGCCATCACGGCGGTAATCATCCGGTGATCGATCTGGAGACCGGTTTGGTAGAAATTACGGCACAGAATCATAATTATTGCGTTGATCTAGGCAGTTTGCGAGGCCAAGTGCGTCTGACGCACAAAAATCTGTATGACGGGACGGAAGAAGGTATGCGTCATGTTGAGTTGCCGGTCTTCTCTGTTCAACATCATCCGGAAGCCGGGCCGGGGCCAAATGATGCGCTGCATGTTTTCGGTAAGTTTAGGGAAATGATCGGGGGTGTTGCGTGATGCCGAAACGGACAGATATCAAAAAGATACTCGTAATCGGGTCAGGGCCGATTGTTATCGGGCAGGCGTGCGAATTTGATTATTCCGGCACGCAGGCATGCAAAGCGCTGCGCGAGGAAGGCTACCAGGTAGTCCTTGTTAATTCCAACCCGGCTACGATTATGACCGACCCGGAGATGGCCGATGCCGTCTATATCGAGCCCTTAAATGCCGAGGTTCTTGAGATGATTATTGACCGCGAGAGGCCTGATGCTCTTCTGCCCAATATCGGCGGGCAGACCGGTCTGAACTTAGCGGTGGAACTTGCCGAGAAAGGAGTCTTGGACAAGTATAATGTTGAGTTGATTGGCGCAAGACTTGAGTCAATCAAAAAGGCGGAGGATAGGGAACTATTCAAGGAGGCGATGCGCAGGATTGGCCTGGAAGTGCCGGCGAGCGTTGCCGTAAATTCGCTTGGCGAGGGACTGGAAATCATTAAAGATATTGGTTTCCCTGCTATTTTACGTCCGGCCTTTACACTCGGCGGGACAGGCAGCGGCATTGCCTACAATATTGAAGAATTTAAAACTATCCTGGAGAGCGCGCTCGAGCTGAGCATGACTCACCAAGTGTTGGTGGAAGAGTCTGTAATCGGTTGGAAAGAGTTTGAAATGGAGATGATGCGCGATAAGAAAGACAACGTAGTCGTCATCTGTTCGATTGAGAACTTTGATGGCATGGGGATTCATACCGGCGACAGCATTACCGTGGCGCCGATACAAACACTGACCGAGAAGGAGTACCAACGGTTGAGGGATGCTTCCATAGCCGTTATGCGGGAAATCGGTGTTGACACCGGAGGCTCCAATATCCAGTTTGCCAGTAATCCGGTTAACGGCCGGACGGTGGTTATTGAGATGAATCCCCGCGTTTCGAGGAGTTCGGCGCTAGCCTCCAAGGCAACCGGCTTCCCTATCGCCAAAATAGCCGCAAAGCTTGCTGTGGGGCTTACCTTAGATGAGATACCAAACGATATTACCCGGGAAACACCTGCTTCTTTTGAGCCTGCAATCGACTATGTAGTGGTAAAGTTCCCGCGGTTTGCTTTTGAAAAGTTTCCTGAAGCTGATGTGACGTTGATGACGCAGATGAAATCGGTAGGCGAGGTAATGTCAATCGGCCGCACTTTTAAAGAGGCGCTCAGCAAAGCTATCAGGAGTTTAGAGAAGGGAAACTATGGGCTTGAGAGTGTAGACGGAGACTTGAACGAATTGCGCCAGTCGCTGCGTATTCCCAGCAGCGAAAGGTTTTGGTCCATTGCGGAGGCATTCAGGCGTGGTCTGTCAATCGAGGAAGTCAGTGAACTTTGCGGTGTAGACCCTTGGTTTTTGTTCAATGTCCGGCAGTTGGTGCTCCTTGAAAAAGAAATAGAAAACCAGGCAATCGGAAAAAAAGGGGACGAGGTTCTACTGCCGCCCGAGCTTTTGCGTATAGCCAAGGAAAATGGCATGGCTGACAGGAGAATAGGTGATCTCTTGCGTGTGCCGGAGGGGACGGTGCGCAATTGGCGCAAACAGTACGGAATCTTGCCTGTCTATAAGATGGTTGATACTTGTGCCGGAGAATTTAAGGCTTACACGCCGTACTTTTACTCCACATACGAAAGAGCGGTTTGCCAGGCAGACGGGCAGGCTGCATTAGCGCAATCCGAGGTGTCAGATTCCGGGCGTCAAAAAATCATTATCCTTGGTTCGGGCCCAAACCGTATCGGGCAGGGGATAGAGTTTGATTATTGCTGTGTCCATGCTGTTTTTGCCTGTAAAGAATTGGGTTTTGAGGCAATAATGGTAAACTGTAATCCGGAAACGGTCAGTACGGACTACGACACGGCTGACAGGCTATATTTCGAGCCTCTTACAGCAGAAGACGTATTGAACATTATTGAGCTGGAGAAACCGGCAGGCGTGATTTTACAGTTTGGCGGTCAGACGCCGCTTAAGCTGGCGCTGCCGCTCTGGCAGGCGGGTGTAAAAATACTTGGCACATCGCACGACGCCATCGACTTGGCTGAAGACAGAAAGCGCTTCAAAGAGTTGTTGCATAAGCTAAATTTACGGCAACCGGAGAGCGTTACCGCCACTTCGGTTGAGGGAGCGCTTGCACTTGTTAAAAGCGTGGGCTATCCCGTTATTGTGCGGCCTTCTTATGTGCTCGGCGGGAGGGCGATGGAAATTGTTTATGACGATGAAAGCCTGCGGGATTACATGCGGCGGGCACTTGCCGCTTCACCGGAACATCCGGTACTGATTGACGAGTACCTGGAAGATGCTATTGAAGTTGATGTGGACGCGATTTCGGACGGTACTGAGACGGTGATTGCGGGGGTTATGGAGCATATTGAAGAGGCGGGCATTCATTCCGGCGACTCGGCTTGTTCGTTGCCTCCTCATTCCTTGAGCAGCGCTGTGGTGGAGGAAATTAAGACACAGACGAAGGCGCTTGCGCTGGAGCTTAATGTCTTAGGCTTGATGAATGTTCAATACGCGGTCAAAAATGAGAAGGTTTATATTCTGGAGGTCAATCCGCGCGCTTCCCGGACGATTCCTTTTGTCAGCAAGGTGACGGGGATAGCTTATGCCAAGCTGGCAGCCAAGGTAATTATGGGGCGCAGCCTGGCAGAGCTTGGCATGAGCGCTGAAGTGGAAATGCCGCATGTGGCAGTGAAAGAAGCCGTTTTTCCCTTCAACAAGTTCCCGGGGGTTGATGTGATTCTGGGGCCGGAAATGAAATCTACCGGAGAGGTGATGGGGATAGATGAAGATTTTGGTCTAGCCTATGCCAAGGCGCAAGCGGCAAGCTATAACAGGATTCCCACCTCCGGCAAGATTTTTATCAGCGTCAAGGATAAAGACAAGGAACAAGCGGTAAATATCGCTCTTAGATTGGCGCGTTTAGGCATCAACATCATTGCAACCAAAGGAACTGCCGGTTTTTTAAGGGAAAGGGGTCTTTGCGCTGAAATAATTAATAAAGTGGCTGAAGGCAGGCCTCATATTGTCGATATGATAAAGAACAGGGAAGTAGACTTTGTGATCAATACCGTTACCGGAACGCAAGCACAAAAAGACTCCTTCTCCATCAGAAGGAGCGCTTTGCAGCATCGGGTGTCTTATACGACCACCATGGCGGGTGCGGAAGCTGTCGTTACAGCGATAGAGATGCTTTGTCGAAAACAATTGCATATCAAGTCCATCCAGGAATACCACCGTCAGGTCACGAATAAGTTATAACCCTAATCTATCAGCTTTTAATTTAAGGAGAGAGGACGTATCAATGATGAATAGAACTAAATGGCTATTTTTGTGCCTGTCGCTACTTGTCATCGGTTCACTGGTATTAGCGGTAGTTTTTGCTCGCGATTGGCAGCAGGCGGACGGAGGCAATATCGGAGTAATTACCCTTACCGGCCCTATTGCCGAGTCTGTCGGCGGCAGCTTACAGCCGGATAGCATTACGCCTGCTAAGGTAAGAAAGCTTTTGCGGCTTGCTGAAGAAGATACCAATATTTCCGCAGTCGTTTTGCGGGTAAACAGCCCGGGCGGCTCGGTAGGCGCTTCGCAGGAAATCGGCAGTCTGATCAGCGACTTTCCCCGCCCGGTTGTGGTGTCCATGGCCGACATGGCAACTTCCGGGGGGCTGTATATCTCCGTTTTTGCAGATCATATCGTCGCTCAAGAGGGTACTATCACCGGCAGCATTGGAGTCATCCTCAGTCACATGTATTTGGGAGAATTATTTGAAAAGCTGGGGATTACTGCCGAGATACTGACTGCGGGAAAGTATAAGGGAATTTTTTCTGAACGGCTTAACCCGGAGCGGCGGGAAATTTTACAGGTTTTCCTTGATGATCTGCACAGTCAGTTTATTGAGGCGGTGGCGGCAGGGCGCAAAGTTGATGCGGAGAGAGTAAGGGAAATTGCGACGGGGGAAGTATTTACCGGTGCGCAGGCTCAAGCTTTGGGGTTGGTCGACAGTTTAGGAGGCCTGGACACAGCCATCGAAGAGGCTGCAGAATTGGCTGGGGTGGCCGACCCTGTTCCGGTAGATATCATTTTGCCGCCGGTGCCTTGGTGGGAGGAATTGGGCCGATTTCCCTCAGCCGTTTTAGACCGTCTGACGCTCGCCCTGCTAGGGAAGGATGCTTTGATTTTGCAGCAGCAGCTTGAAAAACACCTCATTCCCAGGTGGTGATACAAACAGTGCCAGGAGCCAAGTGTATTTTTTAGACGAAAGCGAGGCTGTATAGCAGATGGAAATTGAATCGAAAGATGAAGTTACGCGGAGGGATGGTCTGGCAGAAGTAGTTGTTGGCATCATCAGCAGTCCGGTTGCGACTATGCGTGAAGTTAGCAAGGAACCGTCTTTGCGGCTTTCTTTCACAGCGTTTATTTTGGTGATGATGGTAGTAAGTATGGCTACCGCGCTGACTGATGTTGAATTGACGGCGCAATTAGGCGGCTCGGCAGTCGTCTTTGCCGTGCTGATGCCTTTATCTTTGCTCATTCTTGTTGTCCAGGCCGGCGTGAGTTTTGGCGCGGCGCGCCTGCTTGGCGCAAGAGGCAGCTTCCACAATCTTCTTTCATTGTTTGCTTTAAGCAATCTGCCCTCGCTTTTTATGGCTCCTTTGGCGCTGTTGAGGTTTGCACCGGGAATTACCGGCAGTATTCTCCATGGACTGGGGAGTTTTATCCTGTCAATTTGGGTGCTGGTTCTTGCCGTGATTGCAGTGCGCGAAACATTTCAGGTTACTACCGGGCGAGCGCTGCTTATCTGTTATCTGCCGATTTTGCTGCTGGCAGTTCTTGTGGCGCTTTTGGCAGGATTAGCTCTCTTATTGTATATATAACAGCGCGATGTATAGGAGGTAAAGATGGACGTAACTTTTGCAAAAAAACTTGCAGCCGAATGTTTTGGCACGTTTTGCCTGGTATTTGCCGGCACGGGTGCCATCATTATTAACGATCTCAGCGGCGGCGCCGTTACTCATGCGGGGGTGGCAATAACTTTCGGGCTGGTTGTGTTCGCGATGATAGTCGCCATTGGTGACATATCCGGCGCGCATCTGAACCCTGCAGTTACTCTCGGCTTTTTTTTAGCGGGTCGCTTCCCAGGCAAGGCAGTTATCCCATATATTGTCAGTCAATGCTTTGGGGCGATTTTGGCAAGCGGCACTCTTTTTGCGTTGTTCCCAAACCATCGCACCCTTGGCAGTACGATCCCGGCAGGCTCTGCTTTTCAGTCCTTAATACTTGAAATCCTGCTGACATTTATCCTTGTTTATGTGATTCTAAACGTGACGGCGTCAGGTAAGGAAAAAGGAATCACAGTCGGCATAATTGTTGGTGCGGTGATTGCGCTCTCAGCTTTATTTGCCGGACCTGTTTCCGGTGCGTCAATGAACCCGGCGCGCTCGCTGGCACCTGCGCTGTTTTCGCGGCAACTGGATCATATCTGGGTTTATCTGACCGGCCCGTTTCTTGGCGCGGTTTTTAGCGTTCCGCTTTGTCGTCTCATTCGAAAGTCAGGTTGTTGCAGAACACCTTTGCGGGGGGTAGGTTATAATGAATAGCACGGTAAAACGTCTCTTGTTTGTTTGTGTGGAGAACTCGAACCGCAGCCAGATGGCTGAAGCGTTTGCGCGTCTTCACGGGGGAGTAGAAGTGGAAGCTTACAGTGCCGGCTCGCGCCCGGGGGGAAAGGTTAATCCGCAGGCTGTGGAAATGATGCTCGAGCTGGGATATGACATGAGCAAACATTTTTCTAAATCGCTTGCCGAAATTCCGGATGTGGAATACGACTTTGTGGCGACAATGGGTTGCGGCGATGCATGTCCGACGGTGCGTGGCAAATGGCGGGAAGACTGGAGCATTCCAGACCCTAAAGAACTTGCTCCGGCTGAGTTTCGGCAGGTACGCGCTTTGATTGAAAGCAATGTAAGAACAGTTTTGAGTAAACTGCTTTGCAGAACTGAAGACTAGTTTGACTATTTGTCTATAAAGTAGCGCATAATTTCTTTTGCCAGTTTGGCGGTTGTTTCATCGCCTGCAGAACGTGATACGCCGGCGCCATCGTTGCCCACAACGAAAATTGTGAGAGCGATGGGCTTTCTGTTGGGGAAAAATACTAAAGCCGAATCTCCCACGACAGAGCTTAGGGTGCCGGCTTTGTTGGCAACGATGGTGTCCGCGGGCGGATATTTACCGATGCGGCTCTTGTTGGTGGACTTTTTCATTAACTCAATGGCGAGCAGGTATCCCTCGTCAGCAGTAAACTCCTGCGAATAGAGTGCGATTAATACTTGATTCATGTCATTTGCTGTACTATGTGTGTTTCCCGGTATTCTTTGGTAAATTTTCCGGACAATGTTGGTATCCAGTAGTCCGTAACGCTTAGCTTGCTGATTTAGATGCTCTTTTCCTAAGTCGGCAATAAACAGGTTTGTAGCCACATTGTCGCTGATACTAATCATCAGCTCAAGCAGTTCTCCCCAAGTATACGACGTCCCCGGTTTTGCTTGCTGCAATCTGCCGGAGCCCCCTATTCTTGAGCCGGGGCTGCCATATTTATCATTATTTGTGAGGATATGGACATCCGACAAGTTTCTTGTGCCTTTTTTCACTTCTTCGAGATACGCCAGCATATAAAATGTTTTAATTACGCTGGCGGGATGCAGCCGCTGTGTACCGTTGTAAGAAAAGTTTTTCTCTGTCTCAAAGTCGTGAATACTAACAAGCAGCGTAGTATTTGGCGGCAAAGTTACTCCTTGAATAATCGCCTGGATTTCTTTTTGTTGTGCAGAACTCATTTCTGCAGCTGACTTTGTCGGTAGCACGGGGAAATCTCCAAATTCAAGCAGCAAAAGCCAAAAACTAAGTAGCAGCATAATACGATATTTTCGCAAAGAAACACCTCTTTTTTTTCTGATTGCGATGCAGGAGGCTAAAAAAAGGACTTTCGTCATTTTTGTCGAAATCAAGTACCGGTATGTAGTTTAAATTTAACATAATTGGCTAAAGCTGGCTACTTTATCTTTGGAGTTGATTTAATTGGAGAGAAGCTCTGCTTTGCTAAGGACTTTTTTTGCTCTGTTTTTGCCGTTTTTGCTGATTTTTGCTTCCTTTTGTTTGGGAATTTATTACTTGTTTGCCGGAGCGATACGCGAAAGGATTATTTCGGCTAATTTAACTTTGCTTTCTTCAGTGTCGGGTGAGCTTGACCGCACTATTGATGAGCTGATTACATACACTCAGAATACCTTTTCAGAACCGGCCCTGCTTTCTGCTGTCGCAGCAGGCGACGCGGTCTTGCTGCGCGAGAGGCTGCGGCCTTTTGTGCAAAATAGGCAAATAATTAATCGGGTTTCTGTCACGACGCCGGAGGCGATACTGGTAGCCGACTATCCGGAAGAACCATTGCTTGCAGGAGCCGATTTTTCTCAGCGTGACTGGTACAGGGGCGTATCGAGGGATTGGCAGCCTTATCTTTCCGAGATTTTTTTACGGGCTGCGGAACCGAAAAGATATGTTGTTTCTCTGGCCGTCCCGATTAAAGAAGGCAATAACGTTCTGGGTGTGGTTGTGATTCAATTAGTGTTGGCAGATTTGTTTGCACCTTTGCATTTTCCGTTAGGAAACGGCTATATTTATGCGGTGGACAAGCATGGAAATCTTGTTTTTCATCCGCACTTAGATATTGACGGCATTATTAGTTATCGGATGGATCCGGCTGTCCAGCATTTTTTGCTGGACAGAGCCGGATCAGGAAGTGACATTTTTTTTGATCCAATAAATAATGAAGAAAGATTGTCTTCCTGGATGGGAAGCGGAGGAGGGCAATTGGGGTTGATTGCCCAGGAGCCGACAAGGACTGCCTTTGCTCCTGTAGATAGGATGCTCTATATCTTGCTCATCGCCGGCGCGTTAATCCTGGCATTTATCATTCTGATTATTTATCGCCAATCTGTCATGATAGAGAAAGAGCGTGCTTTAAACGAACGCTTAAAACGGAAAACGACTCTTGAAGAAGGATTTCGTGAAGTTCTGCTATTTTTGAACCAACCGTTTAGCAACCAAGAAATGTTTGCGACAAAGCTATTAGCTTTACTGACAGATATCAGCGGAGCCTGGGGGGGAATTTTATATCTTTACGCCGATGGCACGCTGCGCTCCTTTGCAAAGAAGGCGGTGAAAGGTGAACCGCCGGCCTTTCAACTGAATGAAGGTATTCCCGGCATGGCGCTGGCTGAAAAGAGAACAGTTCGCTCGCAGCAGCAGGAATGCACCGCCAGGCAAAAGTTGGTTTCCGGTTTCGGAGAATTTTCACCTTGGGAAATAGTCGCTATCCCGCTGTTTAAAGACGGTATGGAGCTTGGTGTGATGGAACTGGCTTATCAGCAGGCTCTGCCGGAGGACATGTTGCGTTCCTTAGAGCATGCTTTAGATAAGGTTGCAGATGTACTTGCCGCGCAAAAGACAAGAGCGCTGCTGGAAGAACAGCGCAGTTTAAGACAAATAATGATGGATACCGTCCTTGACTTGATCTTTTATAAGGACGCTGCCGGAACGTATCTAATGGTAAACAAAGCTTTTGCCGATTTTCTAAATAAGTCTCAGGATGAAATTATAGGCCTGACAGATACTGCTCTTTTCCCTGCCTGGGAGGCTAACCGGGATAGGGAGGATGATCAAACTGTAATTAAAGAAAGAAAAATGATTGTCGTTAATGACCAGATTGTTACCGGAGCAAACGAGCGCCAGCTTCTTGCAATGACCGTAAAAACTCCCGTTTTCAATGACCAAGGTCAGGTTGCCGGTTTAGTTGGTGTTGCCAGAGATGTGAGCAAGTTAAAAGAAGCAGAGCAGCAATTATTGCAACAAAACGAAGAATTGCAGCAGCAATCCGAGGAATTGCAACTGCAGAAAGAAGAACTTCATGCCCAACAAAGCGAGCTCCACTTTCTTCTTTCACATCTTGAGGAAGCCAATCAAGCTAAAGGCCGTTTTCTTGCCAGGATTAGCCATGAGCTGCGCACACCTCTTAGTTCTATTATCGGCTTTTCTGAAGTGCTGCTTGATTCCTTGACTGACCCGTTAACAGCAAAACAAAAGGAGTATGTTGGTAATATTGCTGCCGGCGGGCATCACTTGTTGGCTTTAAGCAACAGTATATTAGATTTGGCAAAGATTGAAGCTGGCAAAATAGAGCTTGAACCAGAACTTTTAGAACCGGACGCGCTAGTCAGGCAAGCGCTGAGTATCGTTAGTGAAACAGCCGATAAAAAGCGCATTGCCATAAACTTGCACATCTCGGAATCATTGCCGCATTGCGTTTTGGCAGATCCTCTTAAATTTAAGCAGATTTTGATTAATTTGCTCACAAATGCGCTTAAGTTTACGCCTTCAGGGGGTAAGGTTGATGTTACTTTGGAGAAAAGGAACGATTCCGGCGGCAAAATACCGGTTCAGGGCGAATATTTACAGGTAGCGATTGCAGATACAGGCATTGGGATTTCTCTGGCCGATAGGGAAAATTTGTTTAAAGAATTTACACAGTTAGCATCGGCGCAAGGGAGGCAACAACAGGGAGCCGGTCTTGGTTTGGCGCTCTCTAAGTATATGGTGGAGCTGCATGGCGGAAATATTTGGCTGGATAGCAAAGAAGGGGAAGGAACAACCTTTTATTTCACAATTCCTGTTGGGCAGTCTAGCATCTGGGAGTTAGAAAATCAAGAGGCTAATTGACGGGCGATTAACCTGTTTGGGGGTGGAACTATGCAGGTAAAAGGAAAATCTATTTTAGTTGTAGATGATGAGGAGAGAAATCTATTATTGTTGCAAGCTCATCTGGAGCCCCGCGGCTACAACGTGATCATGACTCAGAGCGGCCAGGGGGCTCTGGAAATATTGTCGCAAACCGAAATTGATCTTGCTCTGCTTGATGTGATGATGCCGGCGATGGACGGCTACCAGTTGTGCCAAGCCATGAAAACATCTGTAAAGACTGAAAATATTCCGGTAATTTTTATTTCCGCGCTGCAGGATAAAGAGGAAAGGATCAAAGGGATTGAAGCCGGTGCCGACGATTTTATTAATAAGCCTTTCTCAGGCAAAGAAGTGCTGGCTCGTGTGCAGGCATTGCTGAAAGCCAAAGCTGTCTCTGACCGTTTTCGTTCCGCCACAGAACAATTGGTGCAGTTAACCCATTCAGCGGAACAGGCAATAAAAAACTTGGATTCCTCGATTGTGGGTACCGGAGAAATCATGGAAATTCTCTCCGCAAAAATTTTAACTCCTGTTTGCAATGCTTCCGTGATTCCTAAAGGGATTTTATACTTCGATATGTTGGAACAGCATGTTTTGATTATCACCAATGGACAGCGTCTGCAATACATAGAAAATAAGGATGTGCGCAGTTTTTTAAGCCGATTGGCCAACCAGGGGGCAAATTATTGGACTGCGACAGGCCTTGTCGCATTGAAATTGGTGGGTTATCAATTCCTGCGGCAGGCCGGAATTGCCTTAAAAGATCTGGTTATCGTTAAAAGCGGTAATATTATTATTGCTTCCTGGGACTACAGCGGTTCAGTATCTGAAATGGAGCTTAATGTTTTGCGCCATCTGGCTGTGGAGGCTAATCTGATAAACTCGGTGTCCCGGCAGACAGTTGAGGTAGAAGGGGCGTTTCTTTATCTAACAGGTATCTTGGCCAGAACGGCGGAGGCATACGACACTGAGACCGGAGCTCATCTGTCCCGTCTAAATAAATACAGCAGGGTTATGGCGGAGGCATTACAGTTGTCGGAAAAGTTCTGCAAGATAATTGAGTATTCAGCTCAGATGCATGATGTGGGAAAGGTTCATATTCATCCGGATATCTTGCAAAAACCCGGCACGTTATCTGCGGAGGAATTCGATCTGGTTAAAAAGCATCCCATTTTTGGCGCGAAAATTATCGGTGAGTCTCCCCGTTTATCCATGAGCAGGCGGATTGCCCTGAGCCACCATGAGCGCTGGGATGGCAGCGGGTATCCCTTCGGATTAAAAGGGGAACAGATTCCTCTTGAAGGCCGGATTATTAACATTCTTGATCAATATGACGCCCTACGCAGCCGTCGTCCTTATAAGCCAGCATTTAGCCATGATGATGCCTGTCGAATTATCACGGTTGGAGACGGCAGAACATTGCCCCAGCACTTTGATCCGCGGATACTGAGAGCATTCAAGAGTGAAAGCAACAGGTTCAAGGAAATTTATGATGAAACTTGTGAATAAGTTAATAAGGTGAATTTTAGCGGCGGGAGTTGGCAGAAGCCAATTCCCGCTATACTTTTTTCAGCACAATTTCCCATCTCCTCCTAATAGTATAGAATATGAAGGTAAGTTAACATATTGTTAAACTTTTTTAACAGTTGTAGCGAGGGGGGGCGTCTGCGGGTTTGCGGCTAAAGCTCTCGCCGGCTATAATTAGAGATAGTTAACATAACATTTCAAAATGAGGAAGCGAAAGGGGTGTATTGCATGAAGAAGAATGTAACCATAATTTTAACCTTTGTTTTAGTGTTTTTGCTGGCCGGACAAGCTTTTGCTGCAACGCATGTTGTGCAGAGGGGGGAGACCTTATGGCAAATTTCCCGGAGGTACGGGATTTCTTTGGCCAGTTTAGCGCTGGCTAACCAGATTTCCAATAAGAGCCGTATCTTGATAGGACAGCATCTTGTTATTCCGGGACAGTCTGATTTCGAATCGGCGTCGCCGGTTAGAATTCAAGCGGATGCTCGGCAAACCGTACATACTGTGCGGGCCGGTGAAACTCTGTGGAGGATTGCGTTAAATTATAATACTACTGTGGCAGCAATTGCCGCTGAAAACAGCATAGCTAATGCGAGTATGATAATTGTGGGGCAGCGGTTGGTGATTCCTGCAGGAGCAGGCGATGCGACACCGACAGCGGAGCCGTTAGCTTCCCGAGCAGGCAGGAATTTTTCTGCTGCGGAACTCGACCTCTTTGCCCGTTTAGTTCATGCGGAAGCAGCCGGAGAATCTTTTGAGGGACAGGTAGCAGTCGCCGCCAGCGTCTTAAACCGTGTGGATAGTCCACTCTTTCCAAATACTTTATCGGCAGTAATCTTCCAGGTAGTAAATGGATTCTATCAATATAGCCCGGTGCTTGACGGTCGCATTAACCTTCCGGCAAACGATAGTGCCCGCAGAGCAGTTCAGGAGGCTATTAACGGCAGAGACCCTTCCCTTGGCGCCACCGGTTTCTTTAATCCGGCCAAAACCTCAAATCAATGGGTTCGTCAGCAGCAAGTGTCGGTCGTCATTGGAAATCACGTATTCTTCCTTTAATGGAAACAGAAAAAATGCGGCCTGACTCAGGTCGGTTTTCATAAATAAAAAGAATAGGATAAGCAAGCAAAATGGTGTCTCAAAGTTTATATTTGAGGCATCTCTTTTTTTGCGGTTTTCTTTTATGATGATGCAGCATTGCCCGGCTGCTTTGCTCACACATCTTCATAACAGATAAGGCTGCGGTTATCACTGCGAACAAAATTCCCCTCCCTTGGAGGGGTGGTGCGTAGCACAGGGGTGGTATTTACGAGAAACGCTCGCTTCCGCATTCTGGGCAAGGCTCTAGTCTACAGATCCCTTAGGGGCGTAATGAGAGGCTGCGGTTGTCACTGCGACCAAAATTCCCCTCCCTTGGAGGGGTGGTGCGTAGCACCGGGGTGGTAGGTGGGTTCATGAGTAAAGAAAATTTTGCTTTTAATCCAGGTAAAGCTGGAGGAAAAATGCGAAGTTATGCAGAAGTGTTTTTAGAGGTGGATAAAGGTGGAAGTAAGCTTACTGTTTGACGCCGGTTTTTGGCAGAATGCCTGGGAAGAAGCGTTGGCTCTTGACCATGCTCGTGCGCAAGCAAAAAAAACTGTGGATGTTTGGAACCGTAGAGCAAAAAGCTACGATAATAATGCTGAAACCGAATCGGGCAACATGAGGGTGGAAGAAACACTGGCTTTCCTGGATGCCTACGGAATTTTAAACCGTCAACTGCGCATTCTCGATTTGGGATGCGGGCCGGGTAAATTTACCTTAGCTTTTGCGGAGCGGGGACATCAGGTAGTAGCGTTGGATCCGGCAGCAAAAATGTTGGAAATGTTGGAGGAAAAGCTGCAGGCAAAGCCGGATTGCAGAGCGCTTGTCACTACCGCACAGGCTGATTGGGTGACGCTTTCATTAGCCGAATATGGTTGGAATAATTATTTTGATTTGGTTTTTGCTTCTATGACACCTGGTGTATGTGATGTGGATACATTGCAGAAATCAATGGCGGCGGCGAAGCACTATGTATATTTAAGTCGTTTTGCCGGTCCGCGGAATCACCCTTCGGTGGAAAACATCTGGAACCGGTTTCAGGCTAAACCATATTATAGTATTTCACTAGACATTCTTTTTCCTCTCAATTTGCTGTATGCATTGGGTTATAGGCCTGCGCAGCATTTTGCGCGGTGGGAGCGGGAACATACTCAAGCGGTGGAAGATGCGGTGGAAGAGATAAAAAATGTGCTGGCATTGCGTATGGAGATTGATGCAGTTGCGGAAGAAATGATCCGCCGTTATGTAGATGAGCGTGCAGACAAAGAAGGCATGTTTACTGAAGTTAAAGGGGCAACATCGGCAATGCTGCTTTGGGGTGTCGACAAAAGAGTATTGACTCGATTGGGAGGATGATCGTGGCTATCACAATCGGAGGGGCGTTTAGACATAAAAAGCTTTATATCGGCAAACAGGTTCGACTGCTTTGCGCCGGCGCAGAGCAGGAGTATAGGGCAAAGGTTGTGGAGGTTAAGCAGGAGGCAATATTGCTGGAGCTGTTGGTCGGAGACAATGACGCGCCAAAACTGCTGCCTCAGGGACAAATGACTGTGCTTTTTGTAGTTCCTGATGATGCCTCCTATTCTTTTAGCGCTAAAATCATTAACTACGACGAGTCCGCACGGTTGTTGCAACTTGTTCAGGAGGCTCCGCTCACTAGGACAGAAAAGCGTAGTGATTATCGTCTGAGAACAGCAAAGTTAATTTATATAGCTTTGTGTAGACAGGCTGCTGAGGGCGAGGAAATCTGGCACCAGTCTAGTTTGCTGGATCTTTCCCGGAGTGGTGCGAGTGTTTTGACTACCCTGCCGATTAGTAAGGGCGATGAGTTAAAGATCTGGATTCCGCTTGAAGAAGTCGATCACATTTTGGAGGCAGGAACTAAGGTAGTGCGTGTTTCAGCCGGGGAGGCGGATCAATTGGTCCTTGGGCTGAGTTTTAGTGAGCTGAGTCTTGCCGACCAGGAAAAAATTCTTGATTATATTCTTAAAGAATGGACAGAGGGAAAATGACCGCAGGGACGGTTCTCGTGGATACCCGTGGATACCACCCCGGTGCTACGCACCACCCCTCCAAGGGAGGGGAATTTTGATCGCAGTATTAACCGCAGGACTGACAACCGCAGCCTCTCATTAAACCCCTGAGGGATCAATAGACTGACTCTCTGTGTTTTGATATAACTTCCCAATAAGAAAAAGCGGCTAAAGGCACGGTTTAATAGGGAAACTTGTTGAACCATACCCCAAACCGATACGGAAAAGCGAAAGAAAGGCGTTGTCCCGCAAGGGATGCGCCTTTCTCTTTCTGTTGCAACCTTGAAAAACAAATTAACGAAAACTCGAATAATGTATTGCTAAAAGTTATACAATAGAATATAATAAAGAAAAATGAAAGGTGGAATTATTGTGGCTATTAAAACAGCAAATGTTCTCGCTCGCGTTGAACCTGATATAAAAGAAAAAGCGGAATCAATCATGGCAAAGCTGGGAGTTCCGGCTTCCGTTGTAATCAATATGCTCTACAAGCAAATCGTAATGACGAAGAGTATTCCGTTTCCTTTGTCGATCCCTGCCGCTCCCGTCGCACTTGATGAAATGGACACTGCGACATTTAATACAATTATGCAAAAGGGGTTGGACGAAGCAAAAGCAGACCGATCCCGTCCTGTTTCTGAGGTATTTTCAGAGTTAAGACGAGGATTATGATTTATGGGGGACAAGGTATATTTTGTTAAAATCACTACTCAAGCAGACGAACAGTTGCAAGCAATTGTTAAATACATTACTTCTGATTTAAAGGCTCCCAAAGCCGCTTTACGCTTGCTTGACGAAATTGAAAATGCAACCTCATCGCTGTCGGAGTTCCCTCATCGGGTTGCATTGACAGAGGAAGAGCCGTGGCGAAGCTTAGGGATACATAAAATGCCGGTAAAAAATTTTCTTGTTTATTTTTGGATTGACGAAGAAAACAGCAAAGTCCAAGTTACTGCCGTTATCTATGGCAAGTGTGACCAAATAAATCAGCTTTCACAAATGAATATGGAATAAAGTTTATACTCCTTTGTACAAAACGAGGACGCTATCTGGAAAGATAACACCCTCGTTTTATTTTTGGAGATTACCTCATGGTTCAAATAAAAAACAAAAGATATGCGCCGAAAGCTACGTTTCAATAGGGTAACTTATTGAACCATACCCCCGTACGGAATCGAGTAGGAGGTAGGTGATTAGTTCACCTATCGACCTCTCACACACCGTACGTAGGGTTCCCTATACGGCGGTTCCCTAGTTTACGCCATAGCAGATTTGTAGTAAGAACTGAAACCCACTCTTTTCTAACCTTTGATTGGATAGGGCGGTTTGTAGGATTTACGCTCTCGCCAGTAGCCTTTTCTTGAGTTCGCCAAGATACCTGCATTGGAGTGGCTGGTTCCCAGATTCTCCAAATTCCGGTATCTCACTCTCTTCCAACGATTCCGTGTAGCTATTGGGCTTTGACTTGTATTGCAGCCTTACCCTCATCCACAGCCTTATAAGGTTTCTGTTCGTCAGACCGGAGATTTGCCTCCACCTTCCTTCAGATTCGCAGTCACCCACGACCACCTTGATTTTGGCTATATCCTTCCCACTACCGGGCGGATTCAGGACTTTCACCTGCTAGAACGTGCGCCCGCTGGGCGCACAATTAAGAGAGAGGCGTCATCCCATGCGGGACAACGCCTCTCTCTTATTGTTTTGTTTAAAGAGAAGTTATGCGTTGTTTGCCGCGGGCTGCCTATAAACATTTATAAAATCTCGCATAAGACATATCGATTGGCTAAGCTGCTCTGATGTATATCTGATTCCACTGCAGAAAGCCTAAGAATCTACAATTTCGTTCATATATGGAATTATATAAAGACTTTACTACTACATATTGTGGTCAAATAACAGAAAAACAGGTTTTTGCAGTGGAATCATACATCGATTAAATAAGTAACCCCTGAGGGATCAATAGACTGACTCTCTGTGTTTTGATATAATTTTGCAATAAAGAAAGAAAAAAGAAAAAGCGGCTAAGGCCGCTTTTTTTTCTTAAAATGGTGTGCCCGCAGGGATTCGAACCCCGACTTCAGGCTTCGGAGGCCTGCGTGATATCCCTTTCACAACGGGCACAGATGCATAAACAATGATAACATTGCAAAGCTGGAAAGTCAAACGGATTTAAGCGGGAATCACTGTGATTAGGCGGGGTATACTAGTGTAAAGCGAGGGGAGCGATGTTTTTTTGCATAAGCGGCGAATATTGACAGTTGTGCGTCCAGCCGAAGGCGGAATTAGAACGCATGTGTTAAATCTTTTGCGGCATTTGCAAAGCGACTTTCATTTTACAGTAGCATGTCCGCCTGAACAGGTGAGCGTCTTTGAAAATACCGGCTGCGATGTGATAGCAGTGCCGCTGTCGGGAAGGCTGCACCCATATTTTGATATTCAGTCCGCCAAACAACTTAGCCGAATGCTTCGCTCTCAGAAATACGGCTTGCTTCATGCTCATGGTTTTAAAATGGCGCTGCTTTCCCGACCGGTGTCCCGCTATTGTAAAGTGCCTTGCTTAGTCACAATTCACGGTGATCTGGCTCATGGCGGAACGGCAAAGTGCAGGCTGGTTTACCGCAAGACGGAAAGACTCTTGTCGGCTTGGGCGGATGGATATATCACCGTTTCTGAGTGGCTGGCCAAGCTGCTTATCACTGATTTTGGCGTGCCTGCCGAGCGGATTGTTATAATCCCAAATGGTATTGCATTAGGCGAGAGTGATCTTCCCAGACCTTTGGAATTGCCGTTTGCGGCAGAAATGCCGTTAGTAGGAACAGTGGCACGACTGGCTCCGCAGAAAGGAATTGAGCACTTCCTCTTGGCGGTTAAAGAAGTGGCAAGTATTTTACCCGAGCTTAGGTTCTTGGTGGTTGGCGACGGGCCGCTTCGACCGGCGCTTGAACGACTGTGTGTTCAGCTAGGCATAGAAGAAAAAGTATTTTTTGCCGGGTTCCGTCAGGATGTCCCGGCAATCTTGCAGCGTTTGCAACTTTTTGTCCAGCCGTCGCTAAGCGAAGGTCAGGGGATTACCGTGTTGGAAGCAATGGCAGCGGGATGTCCGGTAGTGGCTTGCGCTGCGGGAGGCTTAAAAGAATTGATTGAAGACGGTGAAACCGGACTGCTTGTCCAGCCGGGGAATCCACAGGCCTTGGCACAGGCTATGACCTTGTTGTTGCAGAATAGGCAATTGTGTCAACAGATTACGGTAAAAGCGAAAATATTTGCAACCAGATATGAGATGGCAGAAATGATTACAAAGACGCGAGAAGTATATACCCGCATCCTCGAAGGAAGGTGGCCGGCTTAAAACGAGGCTGTTTTCTGGTGCTAATTTCGCTTATCATCTGCTGGTCAAGTTCTGTCGCCGCACAGCAGCCCGGAAAAGTGGTGATTGTCACCATTAACCGTACAAGTCTGATGCAGGCAGCAGCAGACAAGTCCATGGCGCCATGGTTTGCGCGCGGCTCTGTCGGATTGCTAAACATATCTACCGCAGCTCGTCAGCTTCCCATTCATCTTTATGTGACTATGGGGGCCGGTTCAAGAGCAATCGGCGCCGACAGCGCCCGTCTGGCGTATATGGCGGATGAGCAGAATAATGGGGTAGCGGCAAGCGAGACTTTCTTTCGTCGTACCTCAATCGCCCCGGAAGGGAAAATTCTTCACTTAGGAATGGCTGAAATTAATCGGCTTAATCAAGAACTTCGTCATCCGGTACAACCGGGGCTGCTCGGGGAGATGCTGCGCCAAAATGGCATGGTGGCCGCAGTCATCGGCAATGCTGATGGGTTGCTTGTTTCCCGCGAAGCAGTAACGTTTTTGGCTGACGGTTCAGGGCAGGTGCCGTTAGGTGATGTAAGCCGGCAGACTTTGAAAAAAGATAATGCCTTTCCCTTTGGTTGGCGGATTGACCGGGAAAAAGTGTGGAGTATCTTCCAGGAAGTATTTAATAAAGCAGATGTGGTGCTGGTGGAGTGGGGCGATTTTTCCAGGCTGGACGAATACCGGCCGCTAATGGCAACAGCACCGGCATTAGCCAGAGAGCAAGAAATTTTCCTGGACCTTTCCTGGTTTTTGGACAGGGTTTTTGCCAAGCTGTCACCCGCCGATCTTCTGCTGCTTATTTCTCCGCTCTCTCCTGCGGCAGAAAGGGGTCGCTTTGGTTACATGGTGGCGATTGGCAGTCAATTTCCTTCGGGAGCCCTGCTGTCCTCCGACACGACACGACGCCCGGGCCTTGCAGCCATTACCGATATTGCGCCGACTATCTTGGCCGAGCAAGGTTTGAGAATACCGCCGGCAATGCTGGGGATGCCTGTAAGCGCCTGCGGATACGGCGGTCCGTCCGCGCTGCTGGAGATGCAGAATCAGATCGGCAGGATTTTTCAACTGCGGGTTCCTTTATTGAGAGGCTACGTTTTTATGCAAATAGTGATTGTCTTGGGGGCACTGATTAATCTGTTTGCGCATTTTGTCTCCTTTAGCCGCTTTGAGTCACTGCTGCTTGCCCTCTTAACTGTACCGCCTTTATTGCTCATCTTGCCGCTGCAATTGTTATCGCCGGAGGCAGGGTTTATACTGGTAAGTTTTACGGTAATAATAACGGTAGCTTTAATAAAAAGGTTTGTAAAAAGACAGTTGTTTCAGTTTGCAGTACTTGCGCTGTCTACTTCTGCGCTAATCGTTGTCGATTTGTTGCGCGGTGCAGAGTTGATGAAAGTCTCTGTTTTGGGGTATGATCCGGTGTCTGGTGCGCGTTATTATGGTTTGGGAAATGAGTATATGGGTGTGTTGGTCGGCAGCAGCGTCTTAGCTTTTACTGCCGTGATTAGTTTGCTGCCTCGATTCAAGTCTTTGTTTATCATGTTAACTGTCGTTACTTTCCTGGGGCTGGTGCTGCTGATTGTGGCGCCGGCAGGCGGGGCTAATTTCGGAGGGATGGTTACGGCTTTGACGGCGTATTTTGTGACACTTGTGTTGCTTTGTCAGATTCGTCCATCTTGGATTAGTGCGGCCGTTGCGCTAATTCTCTTAACAGCAATAAGCGCCGGTGCTTTATATATCAATCTGCGGCTTCCGCAACCCGACCAGTCTCACTTGGGACGGACTGTGGGATTGTTTCAGGAAGGCGGCTGGCAGGTAATTCAAGATGTAGTCTTCCGCAAAGCGGAGATGAACAGCAGACTGTTTCGTTATTCTTTATGGAGTCGAGCATTTTTGGCCTTTTTGATTATGCTTGCAGTGCTCTTTTATCGCCCGTATGGGATACTGCATGAGATGCGAAAACGCTTTCCCCAGCTTTCGGCTGGTTTTTGGGGGATTATTGTCGGCAGTGTGGCAGCTTTCTTGTTTAATGATTCCGGGGTGGTAGCTGCTGCCACGACTTTGCTTTATGCGGGTGTGCCGATAATTCTCCTGGCCGGTCGCATTGTGGGACAAATGCCAGAAAACAGGCAAAATAGTCAATAAGCAGAAGTTATTGTCTATTTATATCTTTATCTAAGCAGGATTTCGAGGTTAGAATGGGAATATAGTGTGTTGTCCATTTTTTGGATTGACTGAAAGTTTCAGAAGGAGGAAAAATTTTGCCAACGTATATGCGTAGTCGCCTAGCAAACGGAATTAATCTTTTCATTCATCCCACTGTTAAATTTAAAACTATTTTGGTGCAACTTATCTTTCACAGGTCTTTGCGCGAGGATGATGTGACCGAAAGCTCTTTGCTGCCTTCAGTGCTTCAGCGGGGCAGCGGAAATTATCCAAACCGGATGGCTATTGCGCACAGATTAGAAGAGCTTTACGGAACTGAACTGATAACAGGCGTGACTAAAAAAGGAGAAAGGCAGATGGTGACTTTCACCCTTGACTTAGTCCACGATCAATATCTGCCAGGTGAAAGCAGCTTATTAAAGAAAGCGCTGGAAGTTTTAAAGGATGTGGTGACAAATCCTGTGCTTGTCGGGGAGAGTTTCAAAGAAGATTATGTCGCTCAGGAAAAAGAACAACATGAAAAGCTGATTAAAGGCTTGATTAATGATAAAATTGCCTATTCTGTGGAGCGTTGTTTACAGCATATGTGTAAGGACGAACCATTTGGCGTTTTTAAATACGGCAGCGTGGAGCGGCTGAAAGCAATCGACGGACCGACGTTGTACAGTTATTACCGTCATTTTCTAAAAGCAAGTCCGGCTGACTTACATATCAGCGGCGATCTGGATACAGCGTCAGTTTTATCCTTGGTTCAGCAAATATTCGGCTTTGAGCGAGGCGAGGAAGAAAATGTGGCCGCCACGACTGTGAAAAGAGAGATAGGCGATGTACGATATGTGAGAGAGGAACTTGATGTAAGTCAGGGCAAACTGGTGCTGGGATACAGAACGGGAGTGACTTACGCTGACGACGATTATTTTCCTCTTTTGGTCTACAACGGTATTCTTGGCAGCTTCCCTCACTCTAAACTATTTCAGAATGTGCGGGAGAAAGCGAGTTTAGCTTATTATGCCTATTCCCGTCTGGAGAAACATAAAGGTTTAATGCTTATCTCTTCCGGTATTGAAGTGGATAATTATGAAAGGGCATTGGAAATTATTAATCAGCAGCTATCAGATATGACTCGAGGTGATTTTACAAAGGAAGATTTAGAAAACACCAGAAGTGGCCTGAGAAATCAATTTCTTATGGAGGAAGATAATCAAGGGTCAGTAATTAATCGTGTATTGGATGATATGCTGGCAGGACGGGAAGAAAATACTGCGGAGCTTTTAAAACGCTTGGCTGCAGTGACTAGTGATGATGTGGCACGGATTTCGGCTAATGTCTGCTTGGACACAGTCTACTTCCTGACAAAAAGGGGAGGAGCAAAATAATGTTGCGACTGCTTGAGAATCAACTTTTAAAGGAAAAAGTGTATATGAGTCAGATAGCGCCAGGTCTGGAAGTGTTTGTCTTGCCGAAAAAAGGTTATGTGAAAAAATATGTTACATATGCCGCCAACTTCGGTTCCATAGACTCGCGCTTTATTGTGGAAGGAGAAGATAAAGAGTTAAGCGTGCCGGATGGCGTTGCCCATTTTTTGGAGCACAAACTCTTTGAAGATGAGGACGGCAACGTCTTTGATCGTTTTGCCAGGTTAGGTGCATCAAGTAACGCGTTCACCAATTTTAACAATACAGCATACCTTTTTTCCTGCACGGATTACTTCACAGAATGTTTGGAGCTTTTGCTTGATTTTGTGCAGACGCCTTACTTTACCGCAGAAAGCGTGGAAAAAGAAAAAGGGATTATTGAACAGGAAATCAGGATGTATGAAGATAATCCGCAGTGGCGAATCTTTTTTAACCTGCTGGCGGCGATGTATAAGGAGCATCCCGTTCGTGTCGATATTGCCGGTACGGTGGAAAGTATACGTCAAATTGACAAAGATGTTCTCTATAAGTGTTACCGCACATTTTACCATCCGAGCAACATGGCGCTTTTTGTCGTAGGAGATGTGGATCCGGGGCGTGTGCTGGAGCAGGTGGAAGCCAATATCAGCAAGCGGAACTATAAAGAGTTAGGTGAAATTAAACGAATTTATCCCAGTGAACCGACTGAACTTGGTCAGGATTTCGTCAGGCAGGAACTGGTGGTGTCGCAGCCGCTGCTGAATTTAGGTTTTAAGGAGAGAGATTTAGGTTATCAGGGGGAGCGTCTCTTTAAGAAAGAACTGGCTACAAACCTGGTATTAGACGTTGTTTTTGGTTCGAGTTCAAAACTTTATAACGAACTTTATGAAGAAGGCCTGATTGACGACGAGTTTGATGCCGGATATGTGGCTGAACAAGATTATGGCCATACGATTATAGGCGGTGAGACGGTTGATCCCGACCGTTTATCTGAACGGCTTGCCGAGGGCATAAAAGAGGCTAAGAAAAACGGCATTTCGGAAGCGCAGTTTGAACATTATCGCCGCAAAGCGATGGGTGAGTTTTTGAAAAGCTTTAATTCCTTAGAGTTTATCGCCAACAATTTTTTGGCGTATCATTTCCGTCAAATTAATTTTTTTACCTATCTTGACGTACTTCAATCAGTAAGCTTGGACGATGTAAACAGCCGCTTACACCAGCATCTAGTCGAGGATTATATGGTAAGCTCTTTAATCCTGCCGAAAAAAGGTTAAAGACAGATAGTTCAAGTGGCAAAGCAGGAATATTTTGTTTGCCGTTGAATTAAGGCGTAAACCTTATAAAAGGAGATGGCTAGATGGAAAAGCCAATCAAACTAGCTGAACTGGCGAGCTTAAGCCGCAGCCAGGTACGAGAGAATTTTAAAAATTATATGAACCCCGGACTTTGTACACTGCTTGGCCTGTTGGACTTAGATAAGCTCTATGTGAGGGCTGAAGGCGTTTATGTCTGGGATTCGGAGGGTAATCGCTACTTAGATTTTTTGGGCGGTTTTGGCTCACTGAATTTAGGGCATAATCACCCTCGTATTCTGGATGCACTTGAGCAAGTAAAAAATATGCCTAATCTCCTCCAGGCATCAATGGGGATGGCTGCCAGCGCGCTTGCCCATAATTTGGCACAGATTACACCGGGGAAATTAAACAATACTTTCTTTTGTAACAGTGGCGCAGAAGCGGTTGAAGGGGCAATTAAGCTGGCAAGAATTGCCACCGGGCGGACGCGGATTATTTCTTGTGTGAGTGGTTTTCACGGTAAGACGTTAGGTTCGCTGTCTGTTACAGGACGCGAAAAATATCAGAAAGGCTTTGAACCATTGCTGCCTGATTGCAGTATGGTAAAATTTTGCGGTTTGGGAGAACTGGAAGAACAGCTTAAAGCAAACGATGTGGCCGGTTTTATCGTGGAACCGATTCAAGGCGAAGGGGGAATTATTGTTCCCGAGCAGGGCTATCTGAAAGCGGTAGAAACACTATGTCGCCGCTATGGTACGCTGCTGATTGTGGATGAAATTCAGACCGGCCTGGGGCGGACAGGCAAAATGTTTGCGGTGGAGTATGATCATGTGGAGCCGGATATTCTTTGTCTTGCTAAATCGCTTGGCGGAGGGATTATGCCAATCGGCGCAGTCATCACCACGCAGGAAATTTGGAATAAAGCTTACGGCGGCATCGAAAAGTGCCTCTTGCATACTTCCACTTTTGGCGGCAATACTTGGGCGGCTGCTGCCGGCATAGCCACATTGGAAGTGATTCATGAAGAAGACTTGGCTGCTCGTGCTGCGGAGCTAGGCGACTACTTAATGGACGGACTGCGTTCACTGCAAAAACAATACCCAATCATCGCTGACGTCAGAGGGAAGGGCTTGCTCATAGGCATTGAATTTGAACAGCCGGCTAAAGGTGTGTTAGCAAAGGTGGCTGGAGCAGTCAACAAGCTGAGTGCGGAATACTTGGGAGCGATGGTTGCCGGCGTTTTATTAAACCAATATAAAATTATCACTGCCTATACTCTGAATAATCCGAATGTAATCCGTTTTGAGCCGCCGCTGATTGTCACAAAAGAGCAGCTTGATGTGCTTTTACAGGCACTGGAAGAAATTTTTGAGAAAAACCGTTCTTTGCTCGGTTTCGGGTTGAGTGCGGGCAAAACTATGCTTACCGGACTTTTTAGCAAGAAAAAGTAGTTCTTTGCTTAATGCATCTGCTTAAATTCCAGAGATAGGGGAAAGCTACTTCTCGGAAGGAGGCGGCTGATGAAACACCAAGGGATTGATGGCTGGGTTTCTATCTTTATTGCGGCAACGATTGACGAGGCTGAAATTGTGAGGGGGTTGCTGGAAGCGTCCAAAGTTCCGGTGGCGCTAACCAGGGAAGCCCTGGCATCAAGTGGCTTAGACGAAGGTGCCGAAAATGAAGTGATTGTCAAAGTGCCCAGAGAACTGGTGCCGAAAGCAATTCAACTGCTTCAGACTGTTCGGCATGGTCTCCAAGACGAGTAATACAGATAAAATCGCGAAACAGAAGAATGACGAGGCTGCAAAATGAAGGTTCCTGTAAAGCTGGAAGTGCTGTGTGATTTTGACGGCACGATTACTAACGAGGATATTGGTTTTAAAATTATTGAAACTTTTGCCGGTTCCGGCTGGGAAGAAGTGGAAAATGCTTACCAACGGGGAGAAAAAGGCTCTCGGGAGGCGCTAATCGATATTTTTGCCTTAACCCGTGTGTCTGCAGAAACTTTAACCCGTTTTGTGGAGAACGGTTTTCATGTTGATCCGGCATTTCCTGATTTTGTGGATTTGTGCCGCGAGGCTGGCATAGCGGTGACAGTCCTTAGTGACGGTTTTGATTTCTATATTGAGCTGATGTTTCGCAAGTTTAAGCTCGATCTGCCTTATCTTGCCAACAATCTGCGCGTGGTGGACTGTAGTCTGCACGCCGATTTCCCTTACAGCAGCAAGCACTGTGGAGCATGCGGAAACTGCAAAATGAATTATGCCAAAAAAGTGAAAGCAAGCGGTTCGCAGATTGTTTACATAGGTGACGGACACTCCGACAAATGTGTCAGCAGTTTTGCCGATGTGTTGTTTGCTAAGGGTGTATTGGCCGAACATTGCCGTCAGGAAGGCACGCCTTATTTTCCTTTTGAATGTTTTAAAGATATTAACTCGCTTTGCAGGGATGGATTGTTTAAGAAGCTGCTAAGCGAGAGGAAAGCAGAATAATTATTTTCGGCATGTGTATCTCAAAAAGGAGCGAATTTTCCAGTCGCTTCTTTTTTATTCCTGATTTATTCCTGAAAATCAAAGGAGAGAGCGCCGGTATGCTAAATTGACCCTACCTGCGCCTGTATGATATAATCCCTTCAGATATGGAGCAGGTTGGGAGTAATCTTTCCCGACGCAGGGAGGAAGAAAGCGATGTCAAAGCAGGATAAAGCGTTTGTTAAGGAAATCACGCCACAGTCAGAAGATTATTCGCAGTGGTATCTAGATGTGGTTTTAAAAGCTCAGATGATGGATTATTCCCCGGTAAAAGGTTGTATGGTGATTCGTCCATACGGGTTTACTCTATGGGAAAATATGCAGCAAAGATTGGATAGGCGCATTAAGGAGACAGGTCATAGAAATGCTTATTTCCCCCTATTTATTCCGGAGAGTTTGCTGCAAAAAGAAACTGACCATGTTGAAGGTTTTGCGCCGGAAGTGGCTTGGGTCACTCATGGGGGGAACGAAAAACTGGCGGAGCGCTTAGTGGTGCGTCCCACATCTGAGACGATAATTTGTGAAATGTACAGCAAATGGATTCAGTCTTACCGTGATCTGCCGGTGCTGATTAACCAATGGTGCAACGTGGTGCGTTGGGAAAAGGTAACGCGGCCTTTTTTGCGCACATCGGAATTTCTTTGGCAGGAAGGGCATACCGCCCATCGCAATGAAGAGGAAGCGGAAGAAGAAACGCTGAAGATGCTGGAAGTTTACCGCGATTTTGTGGAAAATGATTTGGCCATCCCTTTGTTTGTCGGCCGCAAAACTGAAAATGAGAAGTTTGCGGGAGCGCTGCGCACATACTCAATCGAAGCGCTGATGAGCGACGGGAAAGCCCTGCAGGCAGGCACTTCGCATAACTTGGGGACTCATTTTGCTAAAGTGTTTGAGATTACTTATCTTGATCGGGATGGGGAATTAAAATTTGTCTGGCAGACATCCTGGGGTGTCTCAACCAGACTGATTGGTGCGATTATAATGGTACACGGCGACGACCGTGGTCTTGTTTTGCCGCCGAAGGTGGCGCCTACGCAAGTTGTTTTGGTGCCGATTGCTCCTAAAAAAGTGCGCGAAGAAGTATTGGCTAAGACAGCTATTCTCTTCGAGGAGCTGAGAACAACGGGAATTCGCATTGAGATGGATGACCGGGAAGAGTATTCTCCGGGGTGGAAGTTTAATGAATGGGAAATGAAGGGAGTTCCGCTGCGCATTGAAGTAGGTCCGAGGGATTTGGAAGCGGGACAAGCACTGCTTGCCCGCCGTGATACGGGAGATAAAGAGACTGTCAGTCTGGGAGACTTAAAGACGAGAGTCCCTGCGTTGTTGGCGGAAATTCAAGCCAATATGTTTGAAAAAGCGAAAAAATCGCGGGATGATAACACGCGACGCACTGATGATTATGCGGAGTTTAAGCAAATCATCGAAGAGAAGCGCGGCTTTGTCCTCTCGCGTTGGTGCGGTGACAGCGCCTGCGAGTTGGCAGTTAAAGAAGAGACTAAGGCTACTATTCGCTGCATCCCATTTAACATGGAGACTTCCCCCGGCAAGTGTCTGCACTGCGGCAGTGAATCAAGCAAACTGGTCTATTTCGCCCGCGCCTATTAAGCCGTTCCGGGCAAAGCGCAGATTTTGGAGGGGATTTTTTTGCCAAGCAAAGTGTATTTTGCCGATGTTCGTGCCAATGCGAGGCATGAAAGCTTGCCGCAAAAAGTAAGCAGGCTTTTTATTGCGGCCGGGTTTGGACGACTGGTGGCAAAGGATGAGCTAATTGCGTTGAAGCTGCATTTTGGCGAAAAGGGAGGTACCGCATATATTCATCCCGTTTTTGTCCGTCAGGTAGTCGACAGGGTAAAAGAGGCGGGCGGCAAACCTTTTCTGACCGATACTAACACGCTCTACGTTGGTTCGCGCGCAAACAGTGTCGACCACATTCAGACAGCTATTGAGAACGGTTTTTCCTATGCTACGGTCAATGCTCCGATAATTATCGCCGATGGACTTTTTGGTAAAAATTTTGTTGATGTGCCGATAAACGGCAGCCATTTTCAGTCTGTTAAAATCGGCAGTGACATTGCTAACGCCGCCGGGATGATTGTCATGTCGCATACTAAAGGTCACATTATCACCGGCTTTGGCGGAACAATTAAAAATCTCGGCATGGGCTGCGGAAACCGTGGCGGTAAACAGATGATGCATTCATCAATTAAGCCTAAAGTAGCTGCAGATGTTTGCAACGTCTGCAGAACTTGCCTAAAATGGTGTCCTGCCGACGCGATTTTTATCAGCGAGAGTGCGGCTGAAATTGACCAGCTTAAGTGTATCGGCTGCGGTGAATGTACTGTGGTTTGCCCCACCAAGGCAATAAAAATTCAGTGGAAAAGTGAAACGGTTGATGTGCAGGAGCGCATGGCAGAATATGCTTGGGGGGCAATCAAAGATAAAATTGGTAAAGTAGGGTTCTTCAATTTTGTGTTGAATGTGACGCCGGACTGTGATTGCAATAGCTGGAGCGATGCTTATATCGTCAATGATGTGGGAATTCTTGCTGCGACCGATCCGGTGGCAATTGAGCAGGCGGCCATCGATTTGATTAACAATCAGACGGGTTTGCAGAATACCCGACTGACGGCCAACTTGGCACCCGGTGAAGATAAGTTTAAAGGGGTTTACCCTGAGACTGACCACGAAGCGCAACTGCGTCATGCGGAAAAACTGGGAATGGGGAGCCGACGGTACGAACTGATTAGGCTATAGGAGGCATTATGGAGGAGAAAAAGACGCTTAGACATGAGGTGCTCTCTCGGCGGGACCGGTTAAGCCGGCAAGAGGTTGAGAAATATAGCGCGGAAATTGCCAAAAAAATGTTTGCGCTGCCGGAATACATTGCCGCCGGAACGATTATGTATTTTCTTAACTTTGGCAAGGAAGTAATGACACTGCAGATGGTGCCACAGACTTTGGCTCATGCCAAGCGTGTGGTTGCGCCAAAGACATTGCCTAAAGAAAGAAGACTGATTTTATCTGAAGTCTTAGATGTGACTGATGACCTCGCGCCGGGTCTTTGGGGTATTCCCGAACCGAAGGCGGAGAAGTTGCGTCCGGTGGCGCCGTCGGAAGTTGATTTTGTGGTTGTGCCGGGTGTAGCTTTTGATGAGAGAGGCAATCGTCTGGGCTACGGCGGCGGTTATTACGATCGCTTTTTTGCGCAACTGCGTGAAGGTGTGCCGCTTGTGGCAGTAACGTTTGAAGTGCAAATTCTGCCTGCGGTGCCGGTTGCAGCTTGGGATCGCCGGGTAGAGTTGGTTATTACGGAAAAACGGGTGATTGATTGCCGGTCATAGCCGTCAAAAAAGAAGCGTCTACCGGCATTGACGATGAGGTGCGGCAGGAGGAAATAAGTTGAAAATAATTGATTTGCGCAGTGATACGGTAACAAAACCAACTTTGGCAATGAGACAAGCGATGATGTCAGCGGAAGTGGGCGATGATGTCTACGGCGAAGACGTTACGGTAAACCGATTGGAAGCAGTCGCCGCTGAAATTATGGGAAAAGAGGCGGCATTGTTTGTGCCTACAGGCAGCATGGGAAATCAGTTGGCGATAATGACTCATTGCAGCCGAGGTGAAGAAGTAATTTGCGATGCTTCCGCACATATTTTCCATTATGAGATGGCTGCGGCCGGACAGCTTTCAGGCGTGCAACTTTATCCTTTGCTGAATCTGCATAGTGAGATGGGCATCAGCAGTTTGTCTGATCATATCAGGGAGCCGTTAAGCTATTTGCCTCGGACGAGGCTTATTTGCTTGGAAAACACTTTGAACCGGGCCGGCGGCACTGTGATGGACGTGGCGCGGATGGCGGCTGTTTACCGTCTCGCCGGAAAATTTGGGTTGAAGGTGCATCTTGATGGCGCGCGGATTTTCAATGCTGCCTATGCTTTGCAATGCGAAGTAAGGGAGCTGACACAATATTGTGATTCGGTGATGTTTTGTCTCTCAAAAGGGCTGGGTGCGCCGGTAGGTTCTGTCTTAGTCGGGCCGGCAGAGTTTATCGCTCAGGCGCGGCGCTATCGTAAGCTGTTAGGTGGCGGGATGCGCCAAGCAGGCATTTTGGCGGCAGCCGGCTTAGTTGCTTTGGCCGACACATCCCATCTGCTGCTTGACCATCAAAAAGCGCGTCGTTTGGCTTTAATGCTCGCGCAGTTTCCGGGAGTGAAGGTAAATCCTGCTGCTGCGGAAACAAATATTTTGCTGATAGAACTAGAAAAAATGCCGCTTGCTCTCTTCCTTGAGGAACTTCAGCGTAGAGGAGTGCTTGCGGGACCTATGGGTCGCAGTGCTGTGCGTTTTGTTACTCACTATGATGTCAGTATGGAGGATGTGGAAAGAGCGGGAGAGATGATTGGGAAACTGCTGCCCTCACCCTAACCCTCTCCCAGGGGGAGAGGGGAATTGATGATAAGGAAGAGGTAGGCGCTCTGATACCCTCTCCACCTTTTGGGGGAGAGGGCTAGGGTGAGGGGGAAGAGAGGATTTGCTGAATAGGGAGATTAAAAATTTTAACACTATGACCTATAAATAAGGGCTGCCGGGGGCAACCCTTATTTTTTAGCTTTGGCGGTTAGATTCAGGCTGTTGGCTTTCAGGAAGTTCAATGCGTCGTGCCGTTACTTGTAGTTTAGGCAAGTTAAAACCAGTCAGATGCTCTATCTCTTCCTTCACCGTTTGTTGAACTTCCTGCAAGACGTCAGGGATATTTTGACCATAAAAGACATTTACGTCAATATGCAGCCACGCGCCTTCAGGTTTAGAGTTGACTTCAATTTTAACTACCCGGGCAATGCCGGGAATTTTTGCGGCAACGTGGGCAACCATCTGTGAGATTACATGCTCAGCAATGTAGAAATTCCCCAGAGAGCTGTAGATGGGTCTGACTATTGAGCGATCTATCACCACTTTTTTAGGATCTTCCCTATGGCTTTTCCCCCAAAAAGAACGCAACGGATCAAGAAGATAGCCCGGGAAATCTTTCTTGATGGCAAAGGTGGGGAGTGGGATGACATGCCTGTTTTCCCGATTGCGCAATTCCAGCGCTCTGGAAATAGCTCTTGGGGAGGCAATTTCTTCAATCCTGATAAATTTTTCCGGAGCCGGCAATTGAAGGCGCTCGGCGATGGTATATATCATTTTTACCGATGTGCCGATAAGCAGAATTTTATCAGCGCGAGCTGAGACGATTTTTTCTCTGACTTCAGCGGCATGGGCATCGTCTTTGAAAATTGCACATTTCACGGCACCGATCTTCGTAGTTTCTCTTTTGGCCGACTTGCCTGCCAAAATAACATTGCCTTGGATTAACAGGCCGTCGTCAACAATCAGGGGGATGTGGTGCTTAATGGCTAAATAAGAAGCTCGGTGGGATTTGCCCGTTCCGCTGGACCCTACCAGTGCAAAAACCTGCATTGTAACCTCCCTTAATTTTGGCAAGAGTGATGGCAATATTATAGCATAACGATTGTCGTTGACCAACAAAGAAAAGTAGTTGCAGCAGACAGGAATTATTCTAAAATTATGAAAATTCTAATTTTTTGATTAGAAAAAAGAAAATCTTAGCCGGTTCTGCAGGTATTCTTCTAAAATTTACGAACATTCTAAAAGGTGGTAGAAAAACAAAATTACGGAAGCTGTTTCCCGAGGGGAGATGAGTTGCTTGTCGAAAATAAAAGTGGCAATAGTGGGTGCAGGTGTTGGTGGCAGTTCTGTTTACCGGGTTTTGCGGGAAATCGAGAATGTGCAAATAGTCGGTGTTGCTGACAAAAGTTTAGCTGCGCCAGGCATAGCTCTTGCCCGCCAAGACAAGATTTATATCACCGAAAACTATGAAGAACTGGTTGTTAAGCCGGGCATTGATGTTATTATCGAAGCAACGGCCGACGTTGAAGTCCAGAGAAATATTCATCGTTAGTTTAACAGCTTAACTAAAAATAAGAACCGAGAATCCCTTGCAGCATAAGGCTTCAAGGGAATAATTTTTTTGATTTTTTTATCAAAAAATAGTAGCATAATATGGCATAATATGTTATAATAGAGATGTATGCCAAACCATTCAGCGATGGGAGGGTTCTTGTTATGTATGTTAAAAAAACGTATTATAAAAAATCAGGAAGAACCTATCTTGCAATTGCCCAGAAATACAGAAACCCAAAAACAAATGTTTCTACCGATCGTACCGTTAAATCCCTGGGCTACTTAGATGAGTTGGAAAAAGAGTATGACGACCCCATCGCTCATTTCCAAGAAGTCGCCCGCAAAATGACAGAAGAGGAAAACTCAAAGAAAAAACTGACGCTGACCATTAACATGGATGAACAGCTTGAACAAGGGGCGGACAACAGGAAAAACTTCGGCTATGCCGCGATCTTAAAAATCTACCATGAACTTGGATTGCATCGCTTTTTAAACAACCGGGCTCGGAATGAAGCGTTTAAGTTCAACACCAATTCCATTATGATACTGCTTGTGGTGTCCAGGCTGCTCTCGCCTGGTTCCAAGAAGAAGGCATTTGAGGAGAAAGACAGATATTTTGAACGCTTTAATTTTTCGCTGGTTGATGTGTATCGTGCCCTTTCACATTTTGCTAAAATCGCAAAAGAGTTCCAAAGGTATCTGCATGAGCAGATTACAGAAACGTACGGGCGGAATACAAAGACGATTTATTATGATGTCACTAACTTTTACTTTGAGATCGATGAAGCTGATGAATTCCGTAAATTCGGCCTATCCAAAGAGAAGCGGCCAAATCCTATCGTGCAAATGGGGCTTGCGATGGATGCGGATGGAATTCCTTTACATTATGAGCTTTTTCCGGGGAACAAGTTGGATAAGGAAACTTTTCGTTCCGTAATCGGCGAAGTCCGAAGGAATTATGACACGGGCAGAATCGTAGTGGTTGCCGATATGGGGGTAGTTACAGGCGACAATATCTACTATCTGACCGGCGGAAAAAAATTGAATGGCTATGTGTTTAGTTTTTCCGTCCGCGGAGGAACCGATGCGTTCAAGAGTTATGTGCTGGATCATGAGGGGTATGTCGGTGCAGACGGCAAACCGGTAGGTGAGAATACAGAGTTCAAAATCAAGAGCAGACGGATCGCGCGGGATATTAATGTGACGATGAGAAGCGGCAGAAAGGCAAAAAAGACGGTGTATGAAAAGCAAGTGGTATTTTGGGCAAAGAAGTACGCAGACAAGGCTAAAGCGGAACGGGGTGAGGTAGTGAAAAAAGCTCTGGCTCTTGTGGCGGATCCGCAAAAGTACAACAGAGCCATCAGCTACGGAGCAGCCAAGTATGTAAAAAACCTGGAGTTTGATAAAGAAACCGGCGAGATTCTGGAAGGCAAACAGCGACCGCTTTTTGATTCCGACAAACTCGCCCAGGAAGAAATGTACGATGGCTATTATGCCATCGTCACCAGTGAACTGGAAATGTCTGATATTGAGATCATTGATACATACCGCGGTCTGTGGGAAATTGAAGAAACCTTCAAGGTTACAAAGGCTACGCTTGAGACGCGTCCGGTATACGTCTCCCGTGAAGACCGCATCGGTGCCCACTTTCTCACATGTTTCATTGCTCTGGTCATCATCCGGCTGATTCAGAAAAAGTTGAATCGTTGCTATTCGGTGGAAAAAATCATTGAGTGTTTAAACAAAATTGCCTGCTCCCATGAGCAGGACAATCTCTACATGTTTGATTACAGAAGCGAAATTTCCGATGCGATCGGTAGCAATTTTGGCATCGACTTTACGCGAAAACGCCTTCGGCTAAGCGAGATAAAAAATATTTTGGCCAACAGCAAAAAATGATAAATCCCCTACATATTTCTGAAAAACATGAAGGCCGTAAACTCCTTTATTCATGGGAGTTACGGCCTCTTTTTTAGTTTATTTGCTGTCAAAGATAGGATTATACGCCAATTTCTTTAGCCCAGCAAGCCTGAATGTGCCCGATTCTAGTTTCATGGGCTGTCATTACCACCTCATAACTTTTCATTCCGCAAGTTCACGCTCGATTCTTTGAAAAACATCCTCTGCAATTGCGACTTTGTTATCTTTGGCTGCTTCAAAACCCTCATCTAATAGCTTATACAATTCAAACTTGCCCACAAGCTTTTCATAGACTTCCATGCTCATCACTACTAAATCACCGGTTCCGTTTTTAGTGATATAGACGGGTTCAGAATGTTTGTGACAGAACTCGGTAATCTCATTATACTTGTTTCTTAAATCCGAACTTGGCCTGATGTTTGGCATAAGATGCACCTCCCATTCCCTATAAACGTAAGGAAAGCGGGGCAAAGCATTATTAAATTGGTTTTGCTGACACTTGTCTTGCCACGACACTAGTCACTGCAGCTAGAATGACTATAGACACACCGGCTACTCCCATTACCAATGGGTATTCGCCAGCAAAGCCTGCAGGAGCAAAATGTTTGGCAAGAATTCCAGCATAAGCCCAGACCAACACCAATCCGTAGGCAGAGTCCCGCAGGTTGACGATGGTCGCTATGCCAATTATCATCCCAACGACGAGCATCAGCGCCGTCCATGTTGACTCAGCGATACCGAACCCTTCCCACCCGATGTTGACGAGTAAAACAGTTGCATTAGCAATGGTAGCTACGGTTATCCAGCCAAAATAAACACTAAAGGGTAGACGAACGAGAAGCTGTTCTCTGGGCGAGAGTTGGGCACGTTTGTGAAGAAGCACAATAGCACCAAGAAGCAACAACAACATCAGCATTAATACCATGGACAGGGGAATTAACAAATAGTGCCATGCAAATATCCAAGCGGCGTTGACCAGCGAAGTTAAAGCAAAGAGTAGACCCGTACGTACAAGTAATAGATTGTTCGCGCTGGCAGACTTGTTGTCCAGCCAGCCAAACTGATAGGCTGTATGTAGCCCTAACAGCAGGTAGATGAACCCCCAGATGGCAAAAGTCCATCCAATTGGAGCAAAAAGATTTGGGAATGCAGCTGAAATTTCGCCGGTTGACATCCCATTAATAGGTAGCGCATTGGCTGCGACATTCACCGCAATCATAACCGCATAACAAACGCCTATCATCAGTTTTTGCCACACACTGGCTCCATCGTTAATCATGCTGTTTCCCCATTCACCAGCGAAGCAGCGCTCTTTCCGAGAGCAGCTCCGATAATAACAGCGACAATTAAATCAACCACATTGCTTTTGAAAGCGATTTTTTTAAACTCTTCCCACATGGCTCTGTCTCCCTTCAGCTTTAATAAATCAATTCCCCTCGCCTGGAGGGGTGCCCGCAAGGGCGGGGTGGTCGCGTGGACAAGTGGGACAAATCACCTGTCCCCCTGTAGGGTGTCAAAACTCCATTGTAGATAACCACCCCGGCGCTTTGCACCACCCCTCCACAGGAGGGGAATTCAGTGAGTTGCAGACTTTCACAGAATGCTGAAGCGAGTGTTAAGTGAAAGCAGCGATCAGCGAACCGCGATTCGCAGCGTTAAAATATGCCAACGGTTCACTTCCACTCTGCCCCAGCAAGCCCGGTGGCATAAAAGCTACCGCTCCCTAACAGCGGCATAGATAAAAGCAACTACTCCAAAATGTTTAAAATGGCATTAATTGCATACAGCGGAAGGTTGGTCAGACACTCCTCTTTCCTGTAATCAGACATGGATGCCCAAATTGCGTATTTTGGCTTGTACCGAATTCATCTGCTCGATCTTCTAGTTCATTTTTTATATCCTCATAGTCGATGAGCCTATCCTCGATATCCCCATTGATAATGTGCCCGATTTCATGAAAAAGCGTAAACCAAAAGACATCCGCAAACTTGCGCCTTAATGTCATGATTAAATTGAGGCTGCCATCATTATTTTTCTTGATGACACCTTGCACATGGAGAATATTCCCCTCCTGTGGAGGGGTGGCGCAAAGCGCCGGGGTGGTTACCTCCTGTGGAGGGGTGGCGCAAAGCGCCGGGGTGGTTACCTCCTGTGGAGGGGTGGCGCAAACCTCTTGAGACATGTTATTGATATACTTTTCAATTTTATCCATGGCCAAAAGTATATCTTCCAAAAATAAAAGATGTCCCCTCTTGATCATTGGTAAACAACCTCTCGTAGCACCGCGTCTTTTAGCTGTGGCTTTAATGCTCCTTCGGTGACTAAATCCACTTTTTTCCCGAGCAGGTTTTCCAAATACTCTTTAAGGTCAACAAATTCCCAACCCATAGGCTCACGAAAACTTACCAGAATATCTATATCACTCTTATCGGTTTCCTGATTACGCGCATATGAACCAAAAATTCCCATGCTCTTCACTTTATATTTTTCGTGAAGTATTGGTTTATGTTTCTTAATGATTTCTTCGATTTCAAATCTACTCATCACTTAGCATCCTCTCCAATATCATTGAACCTCCCCTGACTGAAGTCAGAGGATTCCGGGTTAATTCCCGTGAACTTTGAACCTGCCTTGGGTACGCGGGCGGTTAAGTGACCGGGCCGTAGACCCCACTTTCTTGCCGCAATGTTACCAAATCCAAGCTGCCAGCGGGTTCGCGCCTAATCCTGGGCGACATATAGCCGCCGAGGACGCCCACTTATCGCTAAGCAGGGCTTTTATGTTTTTCCCAAAATTTCCGGCCAATGTTGACTGTCGCCAACCAATCAGCATTAACGCCATGAGTCTTACAGTTTTCGCACCTAGCCAGCTTTGTGCCATTGTCTCTATCGGGGGTATAGCGTGCAATCTCCAGGAAGCCGCAATACGGGCATCGTCTGGATGTGTCTTTCGGGTTTACCCGGACAACAATAATCCCTTCTTGTAAAGCCTTGTACCGGGCGAACTTAAAGATGCGGCTCCTTAGCCAATACGAAAGTTTCTGGTTAGTGCGCTTTGAACGGGTGCCTTTGATCGGACGAAAATTGCTCAAGTGCTCAAATACAATAACTCTAGCATTGTGTTCTTTGGCAAAATCCACTATTCGCCGGGATACCTGATGTGCAATATCATCATCCAGATTGCGAATCTTCCGCCATAAGTCCCTCGCAAAACTTTCGCCTTCGGGGATGGTCATGGTCTTTTTCTGTAGCCGTACAACCTGCTCCAGTAGCTGCTTCCTAAGGTGGTTGTCTCTAGCTCCGCTTAAGAAAAGCGAAGCATTGACCCTGCCTTCAATATCTTGGATGGTACAGGCCGCATGATTGCCAACTCCTTGATCGACCGCGCAAATCTTTAAAGATGCTTCTTGCGCCAAGACAGACGCTTTCCGAAGATTGCGCACGGGAGCCTGAAGCACGGGAACATGTATCTCAAATCCATGTTTTTTGTATATCAAAGTTGGCGATTCGAGCTTGCAGTCTGTCGGTATCTGTAAGGGAGAAGCAAGCGCAACCTTACGATAAGCATAAGAGTTTCCGGTAAACACTTTAAGCAACAAGTGATGTTTGTCCAGCAACCGGAACTCTGTCCGGTAATAAACCGGCCAGGACTTGCTCTCGCTCGGATATAACGGGGGACGCTCCATAAAGCGCAGCTCAGGCTTGCCGCAAACCATTCGGCGGGTATTCCTTTGAGTGTGTTTTTCTTTGCGGTTTTGCCACTTCCGATAGTTGCTTCGCCAGGATAAGGCTAGCCCATGAGCTTCTGCGATGGCTGAACGGCGAAAGCCGGATGGCAATCGTGGGAATCGCGCATCAAAATCATCATAGCGCGGATTTGGGTTCCCAGCCGTGCCGTGTGTTAATATCTCAGCCTGTCTAAGCCAGTTGCGGGCGTCCAATATTTCCTGATGGCTCTGAAAAACTTGAAGATAATAGGCAACCACTTCGCGGTACAGCGATGTTGTCCGCTTGAGCATTTCAGCCGTATTGGCTGATGTGATTAAATTGTAGCGCCAAGTCTTGCAAAATTTACCCATTCTATTGTCCTACCTTCTGGGTTTCGATGTACTTCTTGACTGCTTCTTCGGAGATACTGCCTACTGTGCTGATGTAGTACGAAGGGTTCCATAAGTGTCCGCCCCATAAATGCTTTTTTAGGTGAGGGTATTCTTTGAATAAGAAACGGGCTGACACGCCCTTGAGGGCTTTAACCATGTCAGCCGCCAAATGATTTGGACTGGCGGATATGAACAAGTGAACGTGGTCAGGCATAATTTCCATGCTTTCTATGGTAAACTCTCCATCGGCAGCAATCTTGAATAATAAACTCCTGACCATATCGGCGATTTCCGTTACCAGAATCGGCTTACGGTATTTCGTGCACCAAACCACATGGTAGCCAATTTTGTATACACTGTTACGTCCTCGTTTAAGTTCCAAAACAGTCTCCCCTTAGCTTTATCGCTATTTCTTATATTATAACACATGTATGCCTGGGAGATAAACTAAAAACTGCGCCTAACTCCTGAATGAATTCAGAAGAATGCGGCGCAGAATCTTCTTCAATTCTCTTTTTCAGCGTCGCAAAGGTTTCCTCAAAGTCTCTCAGTTTTTTCCTGCCAAGATCTCCCGGTCAACATCCGCCAACATCCTGCCTACGCGATTCGGAAACAGCGGACAGTTGAGGCAGTTCCTCGACGCGACAGGACGACTCTGGGTAAATGGTGATCTGATCGGCAAAGGAAAACATGTGGCAGCAATTACATTAAAACTGACGAAGTAGCAATTTGAACCACAGGAACCGTCCCCATGGTGAACATTTGTACCCATAGTTCTTTTACCGATTTTATCGTATAATTAAGTCAGACAATCAGCTCGCGATTATGATGCAAATCAAGTGATATGTTCGTAAGCTATTGCCGAACGAGACACTGATTAATTGATAAAAAAGAAGGAGGCAAGGAATATGAAAGTTTTAATCGTTTACTATTCCATGTATGGCCATATACACCGTCTCGCTGAAGCAATGGCTGAAGGTGTAAGAGAGGTGCCTGGAGCGGTAGTCGAAATGCGCCGCGCTCCCGAAACATTGCCTGAGGAAATACTCAAAAAGATGGGCGCATTCGAAGCCCAAAAATCCTTTGCTCACGTCCCAATCTGTCAGGTGGAAGAGTTGGCTTCTGCCGACGCCATAATTTTTGGGACGCCAACTCGATTCGGAAACATGTGCGGACAGATGAGGCAGTTCCTCGACGCGACAGGACGACTCTGGGCAAATGGTGATCTGATCGGCAAGGTGGGGAGCGTCTTTACAAGCTCAGCCACTCAACATGGCGGACAGGAGTCTACTATTCTCAGTTTCCATACTACGCTTCTTCATCATGGAATGATCATTGTCGGCTTGCCGTATAGCTTTCAGGGTCAGATGCGCATTGATGAAATTACGGGCGGATCTCCCTACGGAACCTCGACAATTGCAGGAGGACAGGGAGAGCGCATGCCGAGCGCTAATGAGCTAGCCGCAGCAAGATTTCAAGGAAAACATGTGGCAGCAATTACATTAAAACTGACGAAGTAGCAATTTGAACCACAGGAACCGTCCCCATGGTGAACATTTGTACCCAATAATGTCTGTATCTTTGTGGGTCATTAGGGGTAAATGCATAGCCCACGCCAATTTGACTGTATCTTGGCAGAAGTATGTTCTCACGGTGACCGGGACTGTCCATCCAGGCTGACATTACCAAATCGCTGCTAGGCATCCCTGCCGCAATATTTTCTCCGACACCTCTATCAAACCCATAATAATTTGCCATTTCTGTCGGAAAACCGTACACCGGCGACTCATGGCTAAAATACCTGTGTATAATCATATCTTTGGCTTTTTGTCGTGCGATAAAGCTTAAATGACCGCTTAAAGCAAGCGGGTCGGCATTCTGATTCAGACGTTCCCGATTCGTCTGAAAAAAAACTTCTAATTCACGTACATTCGGCAAATGTCCCCGAAACGGCAAATAAGCATAAGTGATAAAAGTAGAAGCCGTTTGGCTTTGGGATCTCATAGTGACCATGCTTGTTCTTGAGTCCCAGTTAACCTGATAGCCAAATGTTTCAGCTAAAACGCGCAAAGGCAAAAAAGTCCGACCATGCATCAGAAAAGGCACCCGGTCGCTTTGTGTTACAAAACTGCCGCTCGCATTATGAGTGAAAATATAACTGGAATCTATAGTAAACTCTGTGGTAACATCCCGAATATTAACTGCAACCTGCCTGTTTATTTTGTCCCACTCAACTCGTGCCCCAAATTGCTCGACAAACGTCCGAACCGGCAGATATACCCTGCCTTGCTTTACAAAAGGCTGGACATCGCAAAAAACAACCTCTCTTCCATCCGCATTGACAGTAATATTGGCAGCATCTACAGGAAGTTGATAAACATTTAAGATTAAAAAGCAAAGCAAAAGCAATCTCAAAACCATTTTATACCCCGCTTTTTCTGTCAATTGCGTCATTCCTCCTCCTCAGATGTAGCTATCTAGTGTCACGAGCGCCTGAAATCTGAACGTACACAAAACTGAAGGTTGTTTTAGGTAAAAGCCCCCTTTTAGCTTGAGGGGGCTTCTTTGGTGCGCGGCGTCTTAACCCAGGTAGCCGGTTGCCGGTGGAGAAGTTTCAATACCAGTGAAGTTGTAAAAGGAACAATAAAGAAGAAACCCGCGATAGGTATTAACAGCAAATGAGAACCGGCTAAAATTCTCCTGAAACGGCTTTGCGGCGCTAAAGCAAGATTAATAAAGGGCAGGAAATGGCGTAACCGCTCGAAAGTAAAGGCAAAGTAAACTAACATGGTTAAATTAATAATTACACCCATCCCGGCAAAGAACTGCTGCGGATCAACCAAGCCAAACAAGGTAAGCAGGAAGGCTAGCGGCGGGAAAAGAATCATTGTCTGAAAAAAGAGCCATTCAACCGGTCCTTTCCAGTAGAGGACACGCAGCATCCTGTTCGCCCTCTTTTCCTGAACTTGCGAGCGAACGCAGTCTTGACGCAGCTTTTCCATTACTTGCAGATAACCGCTGCCCCAACGCAGGCGCTGCCGGAAAAAAGCACGATAGGTCGCCGGTGTCTGCTCCGTGCTGGGATAGGGAATATATTCCGGCCAGGCGCCGGCTTGCACATATGCACGTATACCCAATTCTAAATCCTCAGTCAAGGTATGCTGGTCAAAACCGCCGATTTCATCTAGCAGGCTGCTTGTCACAAACAGGTTGGTGCCGCCGACAAAAGGAAGCTGTCGCATTAGCGCAGGCAGGTTCCACTCATGTGAAACCGACTGATAAATAGCGGCAACTTTATTCAGGGAATACAACTGGAAAAAGTTGCGCACCTGATAAACAGGCCCCTGCCAGAGTCGCACCTGACCGTTGCTTTCCAGGTAACGGTAAGCAACGTACAGTAATGCTTCCTTGTCCGGCCGGCTCTCTGCGTCATAAAAAGCGCAGATTTTTGTTTGACTGTTGCGAAACGGCAGAGCAAAATTCAAAGCCCGTCCTTTTGTGGATGGTACCGTTCTGCCAAGGCGATGGCCATGCAACTGCCCATCAAAATCTTCAGGCACAATCAAGTGGCGAAGAAGCGGCAACCCTTCTTTTCCTGCCATCTCGGCCAGTTTGTGCTCTACGACCTGCTGAGTGCTCACTCCTTCTTTGGCAAGGAGCTCCTTTTCATCAGTGACAATAAGAATTTCTAAAAGCTCGGACGGATATTCCATCCTGACCAGATGCTCAATAGTGTTGCCGATTACTTCTGATTCATTGTAAGCGGGTACTAATATAGTGAGCCGTGGCAAACCATGCTCTCCGGACAGCTTTCTTAACTTCTCCACTGAAAGTATTGGCCTTTTACGCCAATAGGTTTTCACTGCCCACCAACCCAAAATCTGCAAGCGCACGAAAAGTAAGAGCGCCAGAAAATAAACAATCACCGTTGCTATGTAAAGAGTTTGCCCCATTTCCAATGCTGATTACCCCCTCTATTTTTATCTTTACTTTACTAAGCATCAGCCTTAAATTGTTCTGCTATGAATAAAGCACTCCCCCTTTTTTATTTAATCAGCATACTCTGAAAAGATATTCTTTGCCTGCCATATTTTCCCTGCTGAAAAATATTATTTATTTTCCCAAAAATAACCGTCTTGCTCAGAGTATGCCCTGTATGAGCATAATTTCTGCATCTTAAAAGTCTTGCGGTCACACTTTTTTTCCGCAGCCTGCGCCGCCGCCTCAGCACCTCCTGATAATACCTTTTCTGAAAAACAAAATTTGCTGTTGTTAATTAAAAGGAATTTCATGCAGTTGACAGAATTACCTTTAGAGTATCAACGCAAAACGAAAGGAGCTTACTTGTGGGACACCTTGGCATTCAGAAAGAAACTGTTTTGCAAGCGCTGGCAAGGCGCTTAGATAAAAACCCGGTGGGAGCGCCTCTAAACGAAACACTAATGCAAATTCTTTCCGTGATGTATACAGAAAAAGAAGCCCTGATCGGCAGCCGCTTCCCGCCAGGCTTTATCACTGCCGATAAATTGGCAGATTTAACGGGGATGATAACAGCAGACGTCGCTCGTCACCTAAGCGAAATGGCTGACAAAGGGTTGGTGATCGACATCCCTCGCGATGAAACGACCTTCTACTTATTAAGCCCGCTTGTAATTGGTTTTTTTGAATATACTTTCATGCGCGCAAGCTCAAAGCTGCCTTTAAAAGATCTGGCAGAATTGTTTGAACGGTATCATCACGAGGAAGGCGTAGTGGAGGAATTCTTCGGCGGGGAGACCAAGATGTTTCATACCTGGGCATACGAAAGCCTGATCCCAGAGGATATTGAGACCGAAGTTCTGCCTTACGAAAAAGCGTCGGAGATGATTCGCGATGCGGGCGGAGGTTCTCTGACAATGTGCTACTGCCGCCACCAAGCCTGGCATCGCGGCGCGGCCTGCGAAGCGCCGATTGACGATGTCTGCATGTCACTTGGAAGCGCTTCTGAGTGGTTGGTAAGACGCGGCTTTGCCAGACCGGCGTCAACCGACGAATTGTTACGGGTACTGGAAAAGACAGAAAAACTGGGGCTTGTACATCTGGCAGACAACGTGCAGAAGCGTCCGGCCTATCTTTGCCACTGCTGCGGCTGTTGCTGCGGCCTGTTACGCTCAATCAATGAACATGACACCGTTTCCGTCCACCCGAGCGGTTTTATTGCGCAAATTAATACGGATACTTGTACAGGTTGCGGCAATTGTGTGCAAAGATGCCATATTAATGCCATTCAAATTGTTAAAACAGCAGACGGCGGTCATGCCGAACTTAATGCCAGCCGTTGTCTCGGCTGCGGAGCATGTATCCCCGGCTGCAAAAAAGGCGCGATGCACCTGGCCAGGCGCCGTGAAATCTATCTCCCCCCTAAAGACAAAAGGGAACAGATGCAAAATATTGCCCGCGAAAAAGGAAAGCTATAAGTATTTAGCCTGACATGACGATATTGAGGAACTCCCGCTGCTTGTAAAGGTTACTGAAGCATTAAAAATATAAACTTTCAGGATGTTGATTTGACTAGAGCTTCACGCATAACCTCCACAGGCGGCTCTTCTCCCGTAAGCAGCCTAAACGCCCTGACCCCCTGATGAAGCAGCATGCCCAGGCCGTCAAGCCCTGGGCTTTTTAATTCCCGGGCATAAGTGAGAAAATCCGAAGGCATTTTGCCGTAGCGAAGGTCATAAAATAGCGCTCCTGCGGCTGCAGACAAATCGAGCAGCCACTCACCGTCTTCCCGTCCAAAAGGCACTGCCAAAGCATTTATAACCAACTTGACGCCCGCCAGGGCATCTGCCGGAACGGATGAAAGCGGGAAAATTCTAAAGTTTTGCGCTCCTAACGCCTCTGCTATTTGTTCTGCTTTTCGCGTGGTCCTGTTTACCAGAACAATTTGCGCAACTCCATGTTCCTGCAAAGCGGCGGCAACGGCTCGGGCGGAGCCGCCTGCACCGAGGATGACGACTTTTTTGCCATAGGGATCGAAGTCATTCTCACGGAGGGAATCAATAAAACCCTCTCCGTCTGTATTATAGCCGGTGAGGGTGCCGTTATTGTTGATAATAGTATTGACGGCGCCGCAGCGTTTAGCTGAACGGTCCAATAAATCTAGCTGAGGAATTACTGCTTCTTTATGGGGCACGGTAATGTTTAACCCTCTAAAGCTCAAAGCACGGACGGCAGAGATTGCGGCGACAAGATTGACGGCAGTAACGTGAAAGGGCAAATAAAGATAATTAAGCGCCAGAGCTCGATAAGCAGCATTATGCATCGCCGGAGAGAGGGAATGGATAATAGGATCTCCTATCAGACCAACTATTTTAGTCTGAGCGTTGATTTGCACAGAAAGCACTCCTTTGCTATCAGCAATACTCTCTCTACATATTGCTTACAAAAAATAAGTTGCCGTTTATAATGGCAGTTAAAAAAGCTGACAGCAAGACAATGACTACAGCCGCTCCGCCGAAAACTCCCACAACATAAAGCTTAGTGTTAAAGATAGCTAAACTAATACCAATCAGCAAAATTACTGCCGCAAAAAGCGGATTCAAAAAGGGAGTGGGCAAAACAATAAGCGAGGACATCAGCATCACAATCAGGCAAGCGACTCTCACCGCCAGCTCGCCGACTTGCACATCTCTCCCCCCGCCAAAGCGCTCAAGCTTTTGAATAAGAGGTACTCCTTTGGCTGCCAAGCTCCTCATTAACTGAGGAGGCAGGTGACGGCGGCGCAAAAAAGCGGGACACCACGGAACGCGTATACCAAATAAACGCTGAAAAGACCAAACAAACAAAAGGATGCCCATAGGGCTGCCTACGCCTGGCGGCAAAGGCACCAAAAGAGGCAAAGAAAGCAAAGCCAACAGAAAGCCGATGCCTTGTCTGTCTATTTTCTCCAGCAATTCACCTAGTGACACACCATGCTCAGCATGACTGCAAACAATCTCCGTGATTCTCTGAGAAAGCTTCTCCAAGCACCCTACCTCCAAAAGCTATTTCACTGGATAAGCATACGCGAACTGAGGCAGTTTTTAGGTTCAGTTGCGTCTCTACATGATATTGCGTAGAAAGATTTTTTCGACTAAGCGCATAAATTTTGTGCCAATAATTTCTTGCTTACTCATCGGTTTGACCAAAATGGTATACATGCCGCAACGATTGCCGCCCAAAATATCTGTAAAGAGTTGATCGCCGACAACTGCTATTTCGGCGGGGCGAAGGCTAAAATGAGAAGCTATCAAGCGAAACGGACTACGGCGAGGTTTAAAAGCCGCCGAAAGGGCAATAACGCCCAATTTGGAGGAAACGTCATCAACCCGGGAGTATGTGTTATTGGAAACAATAGCCACCTTCAGACCGCAGCTCCTCGCATTGCCTACCCATTGCAACTGTTCATCATTTACTTCTGAAGAGCGCCAAGGTACCAAGGTATTGTCCAAATCAGCAATAATTGCCTTGATGCCTTGCTCTTTTAGAAAATCAAGCTTTATATCATAGATGGAATCAACAATTTTATCAGGCCTTAAAATTTTCAGGATACTCACCTCTTCTATGTAGCAAACTTAATTGTGATCCGTACTGCTTAATTATACCATACTACGGGCACAACTAAAAGATGCAGGAAAAGCGTCAGCAAATATGTTGCCCTGCTGAGTTTACCACACATATATTTTAGCAATTGATTTAGTCAAGAATACGGGAATATAGTTCAATAACTTCCGATACCGGGCGACCTTGTCCAAGAAAAGTGTTACCGTACCAGATTTCAAAATGAAGATGAGGTTCGTCACTTGCAGAATTAATTTCCCCAACAATATTAGCCCGCATACCGCTATTGCCTGCCTGAGCCAGAGGTTGTCCGCCGACTACCCTTGTACCGGTAATGATTTCCGGGTTTATGGAGGCTAAATGGCAATAGCGCGTTACCACGCCGTCATCATGCCGTATCCAGATCTGCATGCCGCGGAATTTGTCAAGCAAATCAGGCGGCGTTGTCGGAGCGGCGGCTGAAAGGCGAATCGCCTCCTCGTATTCTTCGAGCGTCATTTCCTGAAAGTTGTGATCTGCGCGGATAACTGTACCGGAGGCAGCCGCAAGCACAATTGTCCCCTCGTTAATACCGTAATAATCCAAACCCTCATGTATGCCGTTTCTGTAGCGGCGAGGAGCATTCGGAAGCTGACCTGGTACGGTAGTTACTTTGCGGCCTGCAATGGGGGAGGACATATAAGATAAAAAATCAACCAGCTCGTCCACCGTGTTTGTTTGAAAATCTATTTCAGCAGTTTGAGCGGGGTTTGTCGGCTGCTGCGGCAGGCCGCTTACCGGCTCAATAACAGGCTCTTTTTGTGGCAAATCAACTTTATTCTGATCCGATGCGGGCGGCACATCCGCCAGTTTGACCGGCTCTGCCAGCGTTTCTTCTAACGGGTTACAAGCCGATGCAAAAAATAGCAACATAATCAGCAGTATAAAAAGCAATCTACTCTTCATGTTTATCCTCCTCTAAGCCTTGCTCTTGCAGACCTAGAAAGGATTCGACACATATCTGCTTATTTCCTTTTTATGAAAATTTCAAGAATTTCGCTGTCGGCATACATAAACAAGCACAGGCAGATTATCGTTACTACTGCCTGTACTTGTTTGCCTTAAAGCGGGGCGTCTTATTCTTCTATCAACAGTTGGCGGCCTTGGCGCTTGTCCGCTTCTTGTTTAGGAACAACAAGCTCCAATACTCCATCCTTAAATTTAGCAACGGCTTTTTCCGGATCACTGTTTGGCAGGGCGATCGTTCGCATAAAAGAACCACTTTTTCGCTCGCGCAATAAATAGTTTTGTTTTTTATCTTCTTTTTCTTCACTGAAAGCACCTTTAATAGTGACACCTTCCTCGTTTACGCGCACGTCCAAATCCTTGGCGGCAAGCCCCGGCACATTCGCTCTTACCAGATATGCTTTATCTTCTTCCACGACATCGACTTGCAGTCCAGTTTCGCCTTTCAAAACGGCAAGAGCACTAAACGGAAAATGCTGATCGAACATATCATCCATCTGACGCCTTAATGTAGTAATGTTAAAGGGGTCACGCGGTACAAGGTAAGCCATAAAACGACACGTCCTTTCATATAATTTTATTTTTTATTAGCACTCCTGCTTGTTGAGTGCTAATAAAAATATACTGGAAAACATTTGCTCTTGCAATTACATTTTAAGCCAATTACAGTCAAATTTTAGCTGATAATTTTTACGATACTAAAATATCAAATTATTTTAAAGTGTTACACAAAATTTTGCGCAAAATCCCGGCAATTTTTTCTTGCACGCCTCTGCGGCACACTCACCGTGTTAAAACATAATTTTTGGCAATCTCCTTGCGGGCTTGACAAAGATCTAAAGGAAAGCCAAAGCGCATGGCGAGCACTGTCTGTTCACCTTAATGATTAACGGAACCCACACTAGGTCCATTTTTTGGAAATTCTAATTTACACCACGATATATGTTCTTCTGGTGTAGTCAAGGAACAATTAACCGGGATAAGCCAATTGCTGGTGCGACCAACAGAGATGAAAAGGATTGCCGCAAAACAGAATGGCAAAGTTAAAACCGGCATACCCCAAGGAGCCATAAAGGTTACCATAGCCCCTGCAAGCAACTGTGAACATATGGTGGCAAAAACAGCATATAGCGCTGTTTTTACATTTAGGATAAAAAATATTCCACCGATGGCTATCGCTGTAATATATGCGTTGTACCCCCAAAGCCCTGCATAAATCGCATTTTGATCAACTCCTAGCAGAATACCGGTGATCATGCCTATTGCAGAACCAACAACTGCCCAGAAAGCCATAATGCGTGAAGTAACAAACAAACCGATAAAAACCAGCATTCCGCTAACAATGCTGTCAGCAAAGACAAGTTGGCCTATTCCGCGAAATACGGCGTTGACAATGAAATCGCTACCCAAAAAGGTCACGGTATCAACTGCGTCTACCGCAATAGGAAGTGCAGGATTAATAAGTGGCCCAACCGTAGCATGGCCATAACTCAGTGCGCCAAAGAGAAAAATTAGTGTCGTTATATTAAAGGGCAACGTAAAGGCTCCCAAGCCAAACGGTTCCATAATTCTCATCATAGCCTTCATAATTATCGTACTGAAAGCGCTAAAGACAATGATATACATCAATTGGTTCATTTCTGTTCCTGCCATAAAAATTGGTGTGGCGGCACCAACCAGGAAGCCATTGAAACCAAACAGACCAATCCGTATTTGTCCACGGTCAAAACCCATTAAATGTGCAGTCGCCGTGGCAACAACAACGCCTACAGTCGAGGCAACACCAAGCCAAAAGTCTGCAACATACATAGCGACCAATACAAAGAAGCCGGTAACCGGGTTATTTGCAATAAAAACTTCTGCAATGCCGCGCAGGCAGGAATCAATAAATGATATAAAGGGAATATTGTCCACCTTTTTGCTCATTTCTTCCATGGTTCCGTCAAGTTTTCCAAACATTAGGTTTCCCTCCTATTTAGAATTTCGTGGCAAATTTTCGGAACCCCGTGAATTAATGTCCCCACTTTTGCCTTCAATCAACCGATAAACGACCCAAAAACATGAAAGAGGGAAACTTAACACGCCTCATATACAAGCTTCCCTCTTCTGCAAGAGCAAGAAAAAGACACCTCATTAAAACCTTTTCTGGCAAAAAGTCATTACGCCTGATCTTCAGCTGAGTCACTCAGAAAAAAACGGCCTCTTCGCTGTCAGCATGCATTAAAACTACATCCTATAGCAGTTAGCAATTACTTTTAGAAAAGGAAATACCGCTGAGTCATGCAAAGCTCTTTTGCCGGCTCACATGTGATCAGTTTGCCATCTACGTGCACTTCATAGGTTTCGGGATCAATCCTTATCCTTGGAGTTGCAGTATTGAGCTTCATGTCTTTTTTGCCAATATTACGGCAACCAATTACCGGCAAAAGTGTTCTATTAAGGCCATACTTTTCGGCGATACCTGCTTCATAAGCCGCTTGCGATACAAAAATGAAACCAGACTTTACTGCTGCCATGCCGAATGCACCATACATCGGGCGCGAATAGACAGGCTGTGGAGTTGGGATAGAGGCATTAGGATCACCCATTTGTGCCCTAACAATCATCCCGTTCTTCATAACTATATCTGGCTTAATACCGAAAAACGCCGGTCGCCATAGCACAAGGTCGGCAATTTTGCCAACTTCGACAGAACCAACATACTGTGAAATGCCGTGGGCGATTGCAGGATTAATAGTTACTTTAGCAACATACCGCTTACAGCGGAAGTTGTCGTTGTCACCGGTTTCTTCTGGAAGAGCACCACGTTGTTTCTTCATTTTGTCGGCAGTCTGAAAAGTACGACACCATACTTCACCAATACGCCCCATAGCTTGAGAGTCGGATCCAATCATGCTTATTACGCCCAAATCATGGAAAACGTCCTCAGCAGCGATAGTTTCTGGACGAATGCGGGAACCGGCAAAAGCAACATCTTCGGGGATTCTGCTGTCTAAATGATGGCAAACCATCAACATATCAAGATGTTCATCTACCGTATTGATAGTGTAAGGACGAGTTGGATTAGTTGAAGAAGGCAAGCAGTTTGGTTCACCTGCTACGCGCATAATGTCAGGAGCGTGTCCACCACCAGCCCCCTCGGTATGGAAAGTGTGAATTGTGCGACCCTTAAAAGAAGCAATAGTATCCTCAACGTAGCCTGATTCGTTTAAGGTGTCTGTATGAATAAGCACCTGAACATCCATTGCATCGGCGACATTAAGGCAAGTGTCAATTGCCTGAGGTGTCGTACCCCAATCCTCATGCAATTTCATAGCGCAAGCCCCGGCTTTAATTTGCTCTAATAAGGGAGCATTAAATGAGGCATTGCCCTTAGCGAAGAAACCAAAATTCATGGGAGCGTTATCCATAGACTGCATCATGCGCATGATATTCCATGCACCGGGAGTGCATGTAGTTGCAAGAGTGCCACTATTTGGTCCGGTCCCCCCACCAAGTAAAGTTGTCAGACCACCGTCCAAACCATGATCAATATACTGTGGACAGATGAAGTGAACGTGGACATCTATACCGCCGGCGGTCAGAATCCTGCCTTCCCCAGAGAGAGCTTCAGTAGTAGGTCCAACAACCATGTTAGGATCCACTCCGGCCATAAGGTCAGGGTTGCCAGCTTTGCCAATACCGACAATTTTACCGTCTCTGATACCCACGTCTGCTTTTACAATACCCCAGTAATCAAGAATCAAAGCATTCGTGATAACAAGATCCAAAGCTCCCTCAGCACGTGTTGCTCGAGCCGATTGCCCCATGGCATTTCGCAGAGTTTTGCCGCCACCAAACTTTGCCTCATCACCATAGGTACAGTAATCTTTCTCTACTTCAATAAAGAGATCCGAGTCTGCCAAACGCACTTTGTCACCGGTGGTAGGACCGTACATACTGGCATAAACTTCACGCGGAATTTTTAAGGTCATGACTACTTAACCCCCTTAAAGCCCCATGTTTTCGCGCGGGCTAAAGCTTCTTCTTTTAAGCGACCATCGTTGCTGAGGCTCCCTTGAGCAATATCATTCAAGCCATAACCCACTTTGTTGCCATCAACTTCGACAATTTCTACTTGCTTTTGCTCGCCTGGTTCAAAACGAACTGCCGTTCCGGCAGGAATGTTTAAGCGCATGCCCCAAGCTGCAGCACGGTCAAAATCAAGTGCTCTGTTGGTTTCAAAGAAATGGTAATGAGACCCTACCTGAATAGGGCGATCACCTGTATTTGATACAAGCAATTTTACGGTCCTGCGACCAATGTTGGCGTTAATGTCGCCACTCTTTAAAACGTATTCTCCAGGGATCATACAGTTACCCTCCTTTATTACTAAATTATCAAGCAAAACCTTAAAAATCGTCTATTGAATTGGAGTGTGAACAGTTACCAGCTTAGTGCCGTCAGGAAAAGTACATTCCACCTGAACTTCCTGAATCATTTCTGGTATGCCGGGCATTACATCTTCCTTTTTCAAAATTTTTGTTCCTTCCTGCATTAACTGAGCAACAGACTTGCCTTCGCGGGCCCCTTCCCAAATAGCAGCGGAAATAATCGCTATAGCTTCCGGATAATTCAACTTAAGCCCTCTTTTCTTCCGATCAAGAGCCACTTGAGCAGCCGTCCATGCCAGCAGTCTATCAATTTCTCTAGGCGACAGATTCATTTTTTATTCCCTCCTTACATTTGGAAATCAAATTTGCACCACTGCCCGAAAACAACCCATCCGAGGAAATTTAAAGATTTAGCCAGGCATCAGCTCCCTTTCCGTAGGTTTGTAAAGCTGATATTGTCTTTGCAATGTTAGAGTGCTTGTACCAAAAATTTTGAAGTAAAGCGCAAAAAAACTAGTACTGCCGAATATTTGGCTTAGGCAAGCCAATCAGTTTGCTGCGAACTTCATCCCAAACAATACCGATAGCCTCTTCTAAATCCATACTTCGATTGCCAAGCATGCGAACAATAACACCCTTTTTATTGGAAATAACGGTAACGCCGGCAATGATCGAGGGGTATTCCGTTAATTTCTCATGAATCTTTATAACAAGGTCTTGGTTGATACTATCACTATCGCTAAACACAAAAACACTTCCTTGGTGCGTAAACCCTTCATAAAAACCAAGCCTGCTAACATCCATAGACTGTGGCGTAATTTGCCAGTTATCCCACAAAATTAACCGGCCTTCCCAATACGCCTTTACTACTGACTGATAAGATGCATACTTAAAGAGTTCCTCACGAGCACATCTCCCCGGAGCGATAATTTCTGTAAAAATCGCCTTGCTTCCCTTGCTTAGCTCAATTGTCATTTCACTCTTAAAATTTGACTCAGCAAAAGGTATGGTAGAGTTGCTAATGTATTCTAATTCACTGTTTTCCGCCAGTCGAAAATTAGCAACTTGCATAGACCTGCCAAAAGGTGTCTTATATACTTTTGTGCTGGACTGTGACGTAATTAATACTTTGCTGCCTGCCCCAAGAATATAACTCTGATAAAGGTTATCGCCTCTGAATATCCCACCACCAATTGCGATTTGTGTGAGACGTACCCGCCCAGTACCTTTTTCTAAATAAAAAGGCTTACAAATCTTCAGCGTGTTTTTATGAAAACGGTCAGCGATAATCGTTTTGCCATCCTTAACCTCAAAGCGTAATTTTAGCTCACCATGCTGTCCTTGACTGGCACGAAAATTTTCTTCGATTTGCCTGCTTGATTTTTTTGGTTTCTGTGACATCATTTTAAATCCTCAAACAAAGCATGTTTTTTTATCCACATGATTACATCATCCAGTCCTTCGCCTTTAACTAGACTGGTAAAAATATAAGGTTTTTCACCACGCATTCTCTTGGTATCACGATCCATAACTTCCAAGCTGGCATTCACATATGGAGCAAGGTCTGTTTTATTAATGACCAACAAATCTGAGCCGCAGATGGCTGGGCCACCTTTGCGAGGAATTTTCTCGCCTTCAGCTACATCAATCACAAAGATAAACACTTCAACAAGATCCGGACTAAATGTTGAAGAAAGGTTATCACCACCGCTCTCAATAAAGAGTATCTCGATATCAGGTATTTTCTGCGTCATTTCATAAACAGCTTCCAGGTTCATTGACGCATCCTCACGAATCGCGGTATGAGGGCAACCACCGGTCTGCACCCCCATGATTCTTTCAGGGGGAAGAACGCCTGTTTCAGTTAATATCCGAGCATCTTCTTTTGTATAAACATCATTTGTAATAGCAGCAATATTGTATTCGGGATACATCTTGCGACAAAGGTGTTCGATTAAAGCTGTTTTCCCTGAACCAACTGGTCCTCCGATACCGATGCGAATCATTTTAACATCTCCTTAACATTTTATTCCCTTGAGCCTTTTCAAGAGGCAAACAAGCGTGAGTATAGTTGTTCATGTTGCATAGCTCTAATTTCAAGCCCAGGTGAAACAGCTCCAAGGTCATCAATTGTTAATTCTTTACTCATCGCCGCAGCAAGCGCCACGAAACCGCCTACCCTCAAGTTCTGCAAAACATTTTGCCCTGTCGTTTGCCCCAAAGGAACCGCCCTAATTGCGTTATTCACCATTCCACTAGCAGTACTGTACATAAACGCAAGTACAGTCAAATCCTCTCCCCAGTCGAATCCGTGTCCCAAAATGGCAAAAGCCAAAGCTTTATGCCCCTGCACTTTTCCTTCTTTGACAAGACTAATAAAAGAGTCTAGCACGGGAGTAGTTAACAAAAGCTTAATCGTGTTTAGGAGTTGTCGGCCAATTTTTACACTTGCCTCACGCGGCTCACGCGCTAGCTTCTGAGCTTCTAAAATCTCATCCAACTTTACGAGAATATCGATCTCGCCATTTGCAATGGCACGATAAGCCAGCCGTATTGCCAGCCCATCCGAACGCGCCGCAGATCTTGTGAGGTAAGTCGATAAAAAATCGGTCAATGATGCTTCATCTCTTACTAATCCAAGCTGAATATAAGTTTCTAAACCGTATGACTGTGTATATCCGCCGGTCGGGAAGAAACTGTCACAAACCTGCCAGAGGCTTAACAGTTTATCTTCAGTGATGGTGATGGGCGCTGCTGGTGTGAATAGCACAACTCAATCTCCTTTCCTCTATAGTTACAGAAAAACCTAGTTTAACTAAAAATTCTTCCAAAATATGATCATAAGGAGTGACAATTTGTCCATCTTGATAAAAAAGATTAGCATGGCGATTGCCCAAGTGATAACATAGTATGGCCATTTCTTGCATGCTCCTGGGGTTGAGTACTAAGGACCTTGTGGGGAGTAATTCAATGACAATTATTGTTTCTTTACCTGCATACAATACGTCTTCGTGCTGAAGGGGAGCGTCTAACGAAATGCCGACTTCTCGACCTTCACTTGTAGTTTTGCGCAGGATTCTTTTGGCCATTTCCTCCCAGGTTAAGCGCACATACTCTATTTTTTTACCTTGAACGTCGAAATCTTGGATTTTTCCCAAAACACATTTCAGAATCAATTTTTCACCTCTTTCCTAAAATAAATGATGTCGTTTAAAGTTCTGCCTGTTATCTGAGATTTTTGCAAAGAAATATAGAGAACTTTCAGAAAATTTTTCCTTTTCGTTTAATTATATAAAATCGCAAGCCAAATTACCTTAAAATTAGATTAATTTTCCAGAAAAGGATAAATAAAAAAGCAAACCGGCTACCACACAATATTTCTCTACAAGTTCTGCCGATGCTGTTTAAACTCTGCGGCAATTTTTGCGATAACCTTTTTTTCTATACGGGAAACATACGAACGGGAAATACCAAGGTTTTTGGCGATCTCCTTTTGGGTTTGACGGCGGCCCAAGGGAAGCCCAAAGCGCATGGCAAGCACTGTCCGTTCACGTTTTTTTAGTCCAAGAATAATATCGTATAGTTTCCCTTCAAGCATCTTTTTGTTTACCTCTTCCAAAACTTCTTCCGGCTCTGTGCCTAGAATTTCGGAAAAAGTAATTTCATTGCCCTCTTTATCTGTGCCGATCGGATCATAAAGCAATACTTCGACTTTTCGTTTTGTAATTACTCTAATATGCATCAGAATTTCGTTTTCAATGCAGCGAGCAGCATAAGTAGCTAGACGTGTGCCTTTATTGCCCTTGTAAGAGTCAATAGCTTTAATCAAACCAATGGTGCCGATGGAGATTAAATCCTCTTGCTCTTCGCCTGTGTTTTCAAATTTCTTGAGCACATGAGCCACCAAACGCAGATTTCGCTCAATCAGCACACTGCGGGCATCGGAATCGCCCTTGGCCATCAATTCTAAATACTTAATCTCTTCTTTTGCTTTAAGTGGTTGTGGAAAAGAATTGTTTTTAAGGTATGAAACCAGCAGCACGATTTCTTTGGCAACAGCAGCCACACCAAAAATAAAAGGCAGCAAAAAATAGCCCTCCCCGCTCAAACTAATTTGCCGACTTTTATATCATATGCAATTACTGCTCATTTTTTGTCTAACAGTTGCCGAAAAACTGCAGAAAATCAATCTTCCGCCTGCATGACAATTTGCTCCATCACACTGCGAAAGATAGCGGCTGCTGAACCGTCCCGACTGTCTTCCAAAAAAACTGTGACGGCAAGCTGTTTACCTTTGATTTCGGCAATTCCGGCAAACCAAGAATGGCTGATATCTCGTTTGGCCGTTTCAGCAGTACCTGTCTTACCTATTGCGGCATAATATGGGCTTTCGGCGGACTGACCCGTACCGGACTCTACCACGGCGGCTAACATACTTCTTAGTCGCCTCGCCGCCGCGGGCTGCATCGCTCTGCTGCCTCTGTAAGCCGGGTAATACCTGACCCTCCTGCCTTGATTATTGATAATTTCAGAAACAAGCCGCGGATAGACATCCAGACCGTTATTCGCGATAATCGCCATCATCCGCGTAAGCTGCAGCGGAGTGGCCAACACTTGGCCCTGACCGATTGAAAAATGAGCCAGGTTTCCCAAAAATGGCAGATCTGCAACCGCAGGAATGTTTCCCGCTCTCTCTTCTAATGGAATGCCTGTGCGAGAACCCAGCTTAAAGCGCTCGGCAGCGGCTGTTACCGCTTGGCGTCCTAAATTCTGACCTAACCAGATAAAATAACTGTTACAGGAAAGAGCTAAAGCCTCATGCAAATCTACTTCGCCGTGCGCTTCACCCCCAAAACAAGAAATTAGCACATCCCCTACCTCGATAGAACCTGTGCAAACATAATTCTCTTCTTTTCCGGCAAATCCAGATTCCAGCGCTGCTGCAGCCAGCACCACTTTAAAAACAGAGCCGGGCGGATATTGTTGAATTGCTTTGTTCACAAATGGAGCTCGCGGATCATTTTGCAGTTCACGCATCCGCTGACTGCTGACACCGCTGTACATTTCCCAGGAATTGAGCTGCGGATATGACGCCATCGCTAAAATATCACCTGTCTTTGCTTCCATTACTACAATAGCGGCGCTTTCTCCTTCTCTTGCCAAAACCTGTTCCGCCACCCTTTGTTTTTGGCTGTCAATAGTGGTAATAACACTGTAAGGTCTGGTTTGGTCAACACTTCTCAGGTCGCGGTATCCCAAGCCGGGAACTAAACTGCCGCGGGCATCGACAAAAGCTGCCAGCGAAAAAGGACGGCCGGCAAAAAGTTCATCGCTAAACGATTTTTCCAAGCCTGTGGGACCGCTTGCTCCGCTTCTCTGGATATATCCTGTGACATGAGATGCTAAGGCGTTTCTGCCGTAACGGATTTTGGAGAATGTTGAAACGATACCTTCCCGAGGCAAATTGCCCAGTTTAAACTGCAGATTTTCATCATCCGACAGTGAATAGACCTGTCCTAAGTTCATATTTCCAGTATATCTTTGCAGAATATCGTTTGTTCTTTCATCTGCTATGGAGGGGAAAACGACATGAATAGGCACCCAATGAGTATCAAGCAGAGACTTTCCGAATCTGTCGAGAATCTGTCCTCGTCCGGTTGGATAATAATCGTAGCGCAGTGAACGCTGCGCCACGCTCTCCCACGCATAGTGATGACCTGTCACTACCTGCAAAAAGAAAACACGACCTACAAGCATGACAACAAACAGAAAAAAGAAAACAAAAGTAATTAAAATCCTTTTATGTCGCTGAACTCTATGCATAAAAACACCCCGCCGGCTTTACTAACAACTTAGTCTGCCTTGCGGGGCATTTTTTATACTTTTATTTCACGTCTTAGCAAAAAATATTCGGTAACAGGGATAGGCATATCTAACGAAACATGTTCCTGGACGCGAATTGCTTCCTTAATTGGTTCCCCCGAAGCACTTCTTAAATTGCTAACTTTAAATTCATGTGGTTCAGTTGTGGGCCCAAAAACGCTCAAGCATTCATTCTCCGCGAAGCGATTGCGCATTTCCACTACCGCCCGTTCTTTTTGCCGGTCATATGCTCGGACGACACCGATAAATTCATGGCTTGCCAACTGTTGTGTACTGCTAAAATCATGGCCTTCCTTCCCGGGATTGCCAAGCAGAAAACCGCTGGAATACGGGCGGTGGCTGACTTTATGCAGTTCTTCATGCCACTTTTGATTTACAATAAAATTATGAGGGTCGGCAAAAAAAGCATCAAGAGCCTGCCGATAGACCCGCGTGACGGTGGCTGCGTAGTAAGCACTTTTCATCCGTCCCTCAATTTTGAGGCTATTAACACCTGCCTTGACTAAGTCCGGCAAATAAGTCAGCAGACAAAGATCACGGGCATTAAGAATATAAGTGCCGCGATCATCTTCAAAGACAGGCATATATTTTCCCGGATGCTTTTCTTCCACTAGGCTATACTTCCAGCGGCAAGCCTGAGCACACTCTCCCCGGTTGCCGCTGCGACCCGTTAAATGATGACTAAGATAACAACGTCCCGAATACGCCCAACACATTGCGCCGTGGACGAACACTTCCAGTTCTAATTCAGTACGGCTGCGAATCTCGGCAATTTCCGCCAACGTCACTTCCCTAGCCAGCACAACCCGCTTTGCCCCGTTTTCTTGCCAAAAACATGCGCTTCGCCAATTAGTCGTATTGGCTTGAGTGCTGATATGGATAGGGATCTCAGGTACTATTTCACTTGCCAAAGAGAAAACACCCGGATCGGCAATAATCAGTGCGTCAACGCCTATCCGGGCCAAACTTTGCAAATATACCGGCAATTGCCGGATATCATCATTATTGGCAAAAATGTTTAATGTTACATATACTTTTGCGCCATGCCGACGGGCAAACGCTAAACCTTCCAGCATTTCCTCTTCAGTAAAATTGCCGGCAAAAGCACGCATGCCAAAATGCTTTCCCGCCAGATAAACAGCATCAGCACCGTAAAGCACTGCCATCTTCAGTTTTTCCAAATCTCCTGCCGGCGCCAAAATCTCAGGTTTTTTCACTGAACTGCCTCTCTAACGATTGCTGCGGGCTCTGCGAATATTCGCTTGATGCTCAGCGTAGTTTCTGCCAAAATAATGGGTTCCGCTGCCATCCTCTTTGAGCACATAGAAAAGGTAATCAACTTCAGCCGGGTATAAAACAGCCATAATCGACCTTTTGCCCGGCGCTGCTATCGGTCCCGGCGGCAAACCAAGATGCCTATAAGTGTTAAACGGGGAATCCACTTCCAAATCGGCATAATACAATTTATCGCGATGTTCTCCCAAAGCATAAATCACCGAAGCACAAATCTGCAAAGGCATACTTTTAGCCAGGCGATTATGGATTACTGCTGCTACCAGAGGGGCTTCCTCGGGAGACTGCACTTCACGCTCCACAAGTGAAGCTAGTGTCATCAACTGATGGATATCCAAACCCAACTCCCCTGCCCGCGACCTCATTGCGGGAGTTAACACTTCTTCCACTCGTGATTGCATTCGTGTTAAAATTTCCCGCGGTGTCACAGTTTCAGGAAATTCGTAAGTGTCAGGAAAAAGGTAACCTTCCAAAGCATAACGCTGTCCTGCTTCCACACGCCCAAGCGCCGGAACAGTCTCTCTTGCCAGAAGCATAAATTCTTCAAAATTTACGAGGCCTTTTTGAGCTAAACGCTGGGCTATCTGCTCAAGCAAAAAACCTTCGGGAATAGTCACAGTCACCGTTGGCCGGTAAACATTTCCGGCAGAGAGCTCCTGCAAGAGCTGGTCCATAGTCATGCCATAAGTGAGTTTATAATCACCCGCTTGTAGCTGTTTATCCAAGCCGCGATATTTAGCATAGAAACGAAAAACCAACGCATGACGAACCAGCCCTTTTTCCGTCAAAATGTTTGCAATATGCGCAGACGAAGAACCGGCCGGAATTGAAACAGAAACAGCTTCTTGAGCCATGGCAGGCAGTTCAACCGGTTTTAGCCAGACGCTAATTTGCATAATAAGCATCACAAATACAATGGCAAGCAGCAGTAAAACTCCTCCCGCCAGCCGAAGTAAAGTACGCTGCCTTATTCCACCGGCCTCAGCCATCTCAGTCCTCATTATTTCTCTTCGCCATCATCTTCATCATCGTCATCTTCGTCTCCGTCATACTCATCGTCATCTTCTTCGTCTTCTTCGTCATCTTCGTAATATTCCTCGTCCTCTTCTTCGTCTATCTCGCTCATCTTTTCCCAAGCTTCAGCCACTGCTTCCCATTCCTCACTTTCTTCAACGACAGTCAGCATTTGCTCACCATCATTATCATCAATGCGAAAAACAACAGCCTCTTGCTCGTCAAGCTCATCCGGGTCATCTTCAAGCGGAATCAAGATCGCATATTTGTTCTCTTTCACCTCAATAATGTTCAATACCAGAAAACTATGTTCTTGGCCTTCCTCATCAAGCAATTTCACGATATCTTCACTGATTTCCGTCATTATTATCCACCTCTTTCACTAAAATGTTTGCATCTATTAACTTTCTTGCTCTTCTCTGCGAGGACGATTAGCCTGAGCCTGCAGATAATTCTGGAGAATTAATACGGCAGCCAGTTTGTCGATTACTTTTTTTCGCTTAGCCCTGCTTACATCTGCACTCAGTAGTGTCCGTTCGGCTTCCATCGTGGTAAGGCGTTCATCCCAAAGCTTAAACGGCAGCGACAAGGCTGTCGCCGCTTTTTCTGCAAATTCAGCCGCCATTTCAGCCCTCTGTCCAATGGTGCCATTCATATTTTTCGGATAACCTACAACAATTAAGGCAACATTGTACTCTAACACCAACTCACGAAGGCGTTTGAGATCTTCATCCCACTGGCTGCGTCTAATCACTGTGATGCCTTGGGCTATCAAACCCAATTCATCACTGACTGCCACACCAATGGTACGGTCTCCAACATCCAGTCCGAGTATACGCATCCCACACCTCAAGTCAGTATATTTTCAGACAAAAATCCGGGCAATGAGCGCCGCAGTATCCACACAATATGCAATCTTTTTGCTCAACATGCGCACGGCCTGCCCGAACTTTCAAAGCGTCCTGCGGACAATGGACAACGCAACTGCCGCAGCCGCTGCACCAATACTGCACCTGCAGACGACGCTTAGCTCGCCTGAGCGTCTCCGCCAAGTCCACCGGCAAGTTCTGTCCGGAAAAAAAAGCGCAATTAAAGTTGATTTCTTCAGCGGTAACCATTCCCACGGCAATGGAGTCAAGCTGTGGCTGTCGCCGCACAAAAGATAGAGCTTCCTCATTTTTGGCAATCAAATGTCCGCCGGCGAGCGGCTTCATTGCAAAGATGCCCACTCCTTTTTCGCTAAGCGAAGCAATAACTGAAAGCATTTCGGTTACCGTGCCGTCGCGAATACCGACACCGCCGATATTTACTAACGGATGTACTACGTCAATCTCCGGCATACCGAGGGCTGCGCGCAATGCGGCCACAGTATGGCATGAAAATCCCACAGCCCTCACTAAGCCATCCCGCTTCGCCTCCAGCAAATAATCAAGAGCCTCTCTGTGGCCTTTAAGCGTATAGTCCGACTCCTGCTCATGAAGAAGGAAGATATCGACTGCCGGCAGATCCATGCCGTCTAATGCTCGCTGCAGACTCAATTTCATCTTTTCCCGGGTGTGAGCGTAAGATTTTGAAGCGATTACCGGCTTGCAATCTCTCTGACGGATTGCCCGGCGGATGTGCGGATATGTGCCGTATAGTTCCGCCGTATCAACAAAATTGACCCCTTGATCCAACGCCAACTCAATCAGCCGAGCCCCTTTAGCGACAGACAGATTAGCCTGAAGCGGGCCTATGGTCAAGGTGCCAAAACAGAGACGGGAAACCCTGAGAGCGGTTTTCCCTAAAAAACGATATTCCATTTCTCTAACCTTGTTTCTCCAGTTCTCTAAGATAAGAAGCCACCAATTCTTCCAATAATTCATCCCGCTCCAGTTTGCGGATTAACACACGGGCATTCTGATGGCTGGTAATGTAAGCAGGGTCGCCGGACAGTAAATAGCCTACAATCTGGTTGAGGGGATTGTAGCCCTTTTCTTTTAGTGCTCCATAGACTACGGAGAAAACATCTTTTGCCTGATATTTCTCCTCTTCCGCCATCCGCTTAAATTTCATCGTCTGGTCAAATGAGCTTACCATTTCCTCTTCCTCACCTCCGGCAGGTTGTCTTATTGTTATTCTACCTGCTCAAGACAATTCCTTTTATTTTTCTGACTTTCCACTAGGTTGTCCACTTTTCCCAACGCATCAATCAGCTTTGTCGGCTCCTTTCCCCCTGCTTGCGCCATGTCGGGCCTACCGCCACCGCCGCCGCCCGTCAGTTTAGCCACCTCACCCACCAGTCTGCCAGCATGGTAGCCTTCTTTGAGCAAATCGGCAGTTACCGCTCCCACAAGCAGAACCTTGCCGGCGGAAACTGCTCCCAAGACAATAATGCCGGAACCAAGTTTATTTTTCAGTCTGTCAGCCATTTCTCGCAACGTCTCCATGTTGCCTGCGCTGACACTTGCTGAAATTACCGGCACACCGCTCTTTTTAGAAACAGCCGACAAAAGCCCGTCAACTTCCATACCGGCCAGCTTTAGCTGGAGCTGCTGGTATTCTCGCTGCAATTCTTTGTATTCACTTTGTAAAGCTGTTATTTTTTCGGGCAACTGTTCTGGAGAAGACTTCAGTTGCGCCGCAGCTTGCTCAAGTACTTCGTTGCGCTGATTGAACCAGCGATATGCTTCGGCACCCGTGAGAGCCTCAATCCGCCGCAGCCCAGCTCCGATGCCTGTTTCAGCAAAAATTTTGAAAAGACCAATCTCCCCGGCGCTATGCACATGAGTACCGCCACAAAGCTCCATACTAAAGTCGCCGACGCTTACCACCCGCACGGCTTCCCCATATTTATCGGTAAAGAGAGCTGTAGCTCCTAGCTCTTTTGCTTCCTCCATACTGGTCAACTTTACGTCTACCGGCAAATTTTTCCAAATATTTTCATTGACTTTCTTCTCCACCTCTGACAATTGTTCAGGCGAGACGGCGCTTAAATGTGTAAAATCAAAGCGCAGACGTTCGGCAGTCACCTGAGAACCCGCCTGTTTAACATGGCTGCCCAGCACTTCTTGCAGCGCGCTATGCAACAAATGGGTGGCGGTATGATTCCTGCAGACAGCAGTTCGCAACTGAGCATGGACGATCGCCTGTGCCCGGTCGCCAACGCTGATAGCTCCCTGTGTAACCTGACCACGGTGAATCAGTTGTGCAAAAGGAGAGAGCAACACTGTAGCAACTTCCACCGTACCATCTTCGGTCATGATTATCCCGCTATCTCCAGCTTGACCGCCCTGTTCACCGTAAAATGGCGTACTGCTTAAAACCAGTTCTACTTCTTCGCCTTCAATAGCAGAATTCACCGGCTCCCCTTCTTTGAGAATTGCCAGAATTTCGCCAGTAGCCTGCAGTTCATCATAGCCGGTAAAGGTGGAGGAAAGCTGACGGATTGCTTCATAGGTATTTCCCTCTTTGCTGTAAACGTTGGCGCTGCGCGCGCTGCGGGCACGCTCCCGCTGGTTTGACAATGCGGTTTTAAAGCCTTCCTCATCGAGCAGCATTTTATTCTCCGCCAAAATCTCTTTAGTCAGATCAAGAGGGAAACCATAAGTGTCATATAACTTAAAAGCAAGATCACCGGGCAGCATTCCCCGCGAACCGATTTTCCACATCAGATCATTTAATATTTTCATCCCTTGTTCAAGTGTTTCATGAAAACGCTCTTCTTCTAAGCGCACCACTTTACTGATATGCCGGCGTTCCTCCAGCAGTTCCGGATAAAATTCGCCATATTCATCGACTACTAGGTCAACTGCTTTATACAGAAAAGGTTTTCCCTTGCCAAGGATTTTTCCGTGGCGGACTGCACGTCGCAATAAACGCCGCAAAACATAGCCTCGCCCTTCGTTGCCGGGCAAAATCCCATCGCCGACCATAAACGAAATCCCACGCAAATGTTCGGTCAAAATCCGCAGGGAAACATCCCTGGCCTCATCCTTTTGATACTTTGTGTCTGTAACGTGACTAAAGTAATCTAATAAAGGTCTCACAGTATCAATTTCAAACAGGTTTGATACTCCCTGCAGTACTACAGCAATCCGCTCTAAACCGGCGCCGGTGTCAATATTTTTTTTGGCGAGCGGCACATATTCACCTTCGGCATTACAATTAAACTGTGTAAATACCAAATTCCAAATTTCCAGGAAGCGGTCGCAATCGCAGCCCACCTCGCAATTAGGCCGCCCGCAACCTTTCTCCGCGCCTAAATCATAATAAATTTCCGAGCAGGGACCACAAGGGCCTTGGCCGATCTCCCAGAAGTTATCTTCTTTGCCAAGGCGGAAAATCCGCTCGCGCGGAATCCCCACCATCTTTTCCCAAATGGCAAAAGCTTCATCATCATCCTGGTAGACACTGACATAAAGTCTGTCTTTTGGCAGCAGAAAGCCTTTTGTTACAAGCTCCCAAGCCCAGCCGATTGCTTCTTCCTTAAAGTAATCGCCAAAAGAAAAATTGCCCAACATTTCAAAAAAAGTGGCATGACGGGAAGTACGGCCTACTCGCTCGATATCCGGTGTGCGCACACATTTTTGACAGGTGGCCAAGCGTGGATGGGGCGGTGTTTTCTCTCCGGTAAAGTAAGGTTTCAGCGGAGCCATGCCGGCTCCTGTTAGCAGCAACGTAGGGTCATTCTGAGGGATTAACGAAAAACTGGGCAGAATCAGATGATCTTTGCCCTGAAAAAATTGCAAAAAAGTTGTACGGATATCTTTGGACAGCATGCCAAACCCTCCCTGACTCGTTTCAAAAACCATTATATAAGAGGGAGGCAAAGCGTGTCAATAAACGGAGCCACTCTGCTGCTACTGCTTTTGACCCTTTGCCGCCAACTCTAAGGCATATTTAATAAAGATACGCAGCATGGCAGTAAGCGGAACAGCAAAAATCAATCCGGCTACCCCAAAAAGGGTGCCCCCCAAAAATAGCGCAAAAATAACTGTTAATGGATGCAGTCCAATACTGCGACCGATAACCTGCGGCGTAATCAATTGGCTCTCAATTTGCTGGACAATGATAACCACCGCAATCACTTTTAAAGCCAGCAAAGGCGAACTGAGCAAAGCTATTAAGACTGCGGGGACGGCTCCAATAAACGGACCAAAATAAGGAATTATATTTGTGACACCGGAAATTAAACCTAAGAGCAGAGCAAACTCCATCCCGATAATCAGTAAACCGGTATAGGTCATTGCTGCCACAAGGAAACAAGTGAGCAACATACCGCGAAAATACGCTCCCATTGTTCGATCCATTTCACTGCCCATCGCTACAACCCATTTGCGGTACTGCACAGGGAATACCAGAAGCACAGAGCGTTTTAAAAGCTCCATATCCCTCAAAATATAAAAGACTAAAATGGGAATAACAAAAATCATAAAGGTATGGGAAAAAAGCGCCACAATTCTGTGGCTTACCAACGCAACCAAATGAAGCAGCCAATTTTGCAGCTCTGTAATATTCTGATTCAGGACATCACGTACCCCGTCGGGTATGTTGATGCGCTGGTAATCATCCTGAATATTGATAATAAATTGGCGAACGTGACGCGTATATTCGGGAATACCCACAGCTAACTTCTGCAACTCCAGAATCAAAACAGGGATAATGCTAAGAGCAATGGCTAAGAATAGAAAGAAAAAAACAGCGTAAATCAGCAAAATTCCGAGGGAGCGCGGGATGCGTTGCTTCTCCAAAAAGTCAACCAAAGGATTCAAGATATAAGCTACAATAACGGCCAAAAAAAATGGCAGTATAACAACCAGCAATTTATCCCCCGTTTGATAAAGCAAAAAAAGCAACAACAAAACAAAGAAGCCAATAATTAAACTGCGTCTATGGCGCAAATGTCCTTCCATACTGCTCCCCCCTCCCGAGTATAGCTATTTAATTATAACAAAACGGTCAACACTAACCCAGCAAATCTTCACCCCAGTAAATCTTCACCAACCGCTTGATTGGCTTGAGCCGATTCATTTAGCGCAATTAAACAGCCCTCAGCATCAACATAGAATGCTGTAAAGCCTTGCTCTCCATGCAGACAGAATTCATGCAGACAATGCCAGCAATAATATTGTCCTGTTCCCACTTTGCCAGTATCAATACTATGGCATAAAGGACAGTTCATACCTTTCACCTCGCTTTAATGCCTGATAATATAACCGCTAAACAAGAAATTATTCAGCTTGTATAGTTTTCAAGCAAAGCAAGCAGTTCGCTGGCATCCCGGAAAGGCACACCGACAGCCAGTTGTTCACGCAAATCCTCCCGCACTTTGAAATCGGTAACATACTGCAGTGACCCATCCGGCGGCTGACCAAAGAATATCGCAATCCTCTCGTCATAGATGCCAAGGTAACCCTGAAAGATCATTTTGCCTTGATTGTCTTCCTCCGGCTCCGACATCTGCTGCCGCATATCAGGAACACGGGGAGTCTGTGCTTCAGAAGGCAATGGCAGCGCCTCCGGAGCAGGTTGCAGTTGCAAAATCACAGATCCTGCACTACCTATCAGTATACCTAAAAATAGGAAGATAACTGCAAATGATTTCTTTTTGTTTCTCCTCACCGCCAAAAAACCACCTTCACGTTTGTTGTTAATACAATTCCCACGCAGAGGATGGTTATTCAGCATGACTTTCTGAGTTCAGCGCCGCCTAAGCTCAACAAGAACACAGGCTCGTTCAGCCACCACGCTATGTTCATTTGCCAACTCCAACGCCTCGTTACATTCGGCACCGGGCTGCAGCCAAAGATATTTTATCCCTTGCTCAGCGCAGAGCGGGACAATCGCCGCAGTCACAGCAGGCGGTACAACGCAGTTTACCACATCAGGAACTTCCGGCAGAGAGGACAAGTCAGGATAAACCTGCCGTCCTTCGAGTTCCTTTAGTTTTGGGTTTACAGGGTATACAGTGTACCCGGAAGCTAAAAGGCGTTTATATACCTTATAGCCAAATTTACTCTGATCTGCTGAAACTCCGACTACAGCCCACACTTTTTTTGCCAACATTTCCTGCACCGCAGACACCTGAACACCTCCTAAAATTTGATGCTATTATCCAAAAGATTCTCCCTTAAACCTTGGCCTTTTTCTCTCCCCCCTCACCCTTGCCCTCTCCCCCCAAAGGGTGGAGAGGGTATGAGGATGCCTCCAAAGGGTGGAGAGGGTATTAGGATGCCCCCTCTCCTTCTGCTCCGAATATAGTCACCACATTCCCCTCTCCCTCCGGGAGAGGGTTAGGGTGAGGGTATTAGGATGGATCAGTAGAGAGCCTGGTAACGATTATACGCCGCCCTGACTTTAGAAACATAGTTTCTTGTTTCAGGAAAAGGAATATTTTCCACATCCTCATAACTGCCTGACCAGATTCCAGCAGCCAACCAACCGGCAACCTGCCCACGCCCCGCATTATAAGCCGCCAAAACCAGCTCTCTGTTGTGGTTAAATTCTGCGGCCAGATTTGCAAGATACCAAGTTCCCAGCCTGATGTTTATCTCGGGAGTCAAAATCATCTCATCAGTCAGTTCGGTGATGCCTAGTTGCGGGCCAATCCAATGGGCGGTGGCAGGCATAAGCTGCATTAGACCTAATGCTCCTCTGCGGGAGACCGCGTTTGGGTCAAATTTGCTTTCCACACGAATTACGGCTGCCACTAAGAGCGGATCTACACCATAGTCGGCGGCATACCTTTCTATGACTTCACGATAATTAAAAGGATATAGCAATCGCCCTACTTGAGGACTGCGCAATATAGCTGACAGCAGAAAAAGCATTAAAATAAAAGCCAGAAGAAATCGCACTATTAGTGCCTGTCTAATCATTAGCATACTCCTGCCTCAGAAGTTGCCATACTTTTTCGACCTGTTCTCTTGTCTTAGCTAATGACCCATCGTTATCGATAAGATAATCGGCACGAGTCACTTTTTCCTGCAAAGGCATTTGAGCCTTTATCCGCAGGCGGGCAGCCTCTTCGGAAAGTCCATCACGGCAAAGCAGGCGGGATAGTTGTGTCCTTTCGGCTGCTTTTACCACAATCACATAGTCTACTTCGTCCTCAAAGTTGGCTTCATATAATAAGGGAATCTCGACCAGAACTATGCCAACGCCCAATTCCCGAGCGTGAGCCAGCTCTTCTCTGAGCAATGTCCTCACCGCCGGATGCGTCAACTCATTTAAAATTTCCCTTTTTTCGGGTGCAGCAAAAATAATGTCTGCTAATTTTTTTCGATCAAGCTGCCCGTAAGCATCTAAAATGCCAGTGCCAAAAGCACGGACGATGGCTGCCAAAGCCGGCTGATGCGGTTCAACCACAGTTCGCGCCAATCTATCTGTATCAATTCGGTATACTCCTAATTCTTCAAAAATATCAGCCACAGTCGATTTGCCTGTAGCAATACCACCGGTCAATCCCACAATCAGCATCGGCATCCTCCCTTGTTATAAAAATATTATACCAGATTTTAGCGAGAACTCCAAAAGAAAACCGCCCTTATGGGCGGTTAAATGAGGAGGAGCACTCCGTGCTAAGCAGTTACAGTATACTTATTGCCTTTAAAAACAGCGTCTGCAATTTCACGCTTCAGCGCAAACACATTTTCCTGCTCATAACGAGTCAGTTTGCGCAGAATGGAAAAGAGCGTGCGTCTGGTATCGCCTTCTTCCATGGCGGCTACAACTTCCTTGGCCCAAGCTTCAAATTTTGGAACAAGTTCATTTACATAGCAGACAGTCATTTTGACAGCCAAAGCGGCAGCTTCTTCTCCTTTTGCAGCGGCAATCTTCTTTGCCCGCAGCATTGCCGTTTCAGCAGAGAAAATTTCATCTACCATATCAGCCATTCTGCCCAAAATTTCCTGTTCTTTGATCAGTTTATCGCCGTATTTCTGTGCGGCCGTGCCGGATATCAGCAAGAATATTTTCTTGAAATTCTCAATCGCCAGCACTTCTTTGCCCAATAATTCATCAGATTCTTCCTGCATCATCGGCATCAAAAGCTCTTCTTGCAGCTTCATCGCCGCCTGAATCAACGGAATCTCACCTTTTTGTGCTTTTCTGAGCAGGGTTGCAGGAATAATCAGACGGTTGATTTCATTAGTACCTTCAAAAATCCGGTTAATCCGGCTGTCCCTATAAATCCGCTCAACAGCATACTCCTGACTATAGCCGTAACCTCCATGAATTTGCACTGCTTCATCGGCTACAAAATCCAGTGTCTCAGAGCCTACTATTTTTACAATTGAGCACTCAGTGGCATACTCTTGAATACCTTCCGCCACTTTCTGACCCGCATCATCAGCGTCCATATCCAAATTTTCCACTAAAGAATTGATTAAGCCGCCGGTACGGTAGCAGATGCTTTCCGTAACATAAGTGCGAATATTCATATCGGCAATTTTACTCTTAATCAAGCCAAACTTGGCAAGAGGCAGGTTAAATTGGATACGTTCCTGCGCATAGCGAGAAGCAAGCTCCAAAGCATATTTTGCCGCGCCTGAACAACCTACGCCCAGCTTGTAGCGGCCGATATTGAGAATGTTAAACGCCACCTGATGTCCTTTGCCTAATTGTCCAAGCAGGTTCTCCACCGGAACTTTGGCGTCCTCAAAAATCACAGAGCAGGTAGATGACCCTTTGATGCCCATTTTATGTTCTTCAGCGCCGATGGAAACCCCCGGTGTGTCCCGATCCACAATAAATGCCGTAAAATGCTGCCCATCCACCTTGGCATAAGTAACAATCACATCTGCCCAGGAAGCATTCGTAATAAATTGCTTAGAACCGTTAAGAATATAATATTTTCCATCTTCAGACAGTACCGCCCTTGTTTTGGCGTTCATCGCATCAGAACCCGCTTCCGCCTCTGTCAGCGCGTAGGCAGCTACTTTCTGGCCTGAGGCCAAACCCGGCAGATAGCGCTTCTTTTGCTCTTCATTGCCAAAGAAAAGGATGGGCAAAGTACCAATGCCGGTGTGGGCGCCAAAAGCTACGGAAAATGAACCGCCGCGGGATACTTGCTCGGCAATTATCAAAGAAGTGATCTTGTCTGCCTCCGCGCCGCCAAACTTCTCCGGTATGTCGCTTCCCACAAAACCCAGTTCACCCATTTGGCGCAAAAGGCCAACGGTAACCCCTTCTTCCATCTTTTCAATGCTGTCTGTCGCAGGCAACACCTTTTCCTTAATAAAACTAGCGACTGTATCGCTTACCATTTTATGAAAATCGTTAAAATCTTCAGGCGTAAAAACCTGTTCCGGCTCAGTCTGAGAAATCAGGAAAGAACCGCCTTTAATTAATTCCGTCATCATGCTTTCCTCCTTTAATCATCGCTTTGAGCTTAGTTAATTAATTAATTCAAATAGACCTGCCGCTCCCATGCCGCCACCGATACACATTGAGACTACGCCATAACGCGCCTTTTGACGCTTCATTTCCGCAAGCAATGTCACGGTCAATTTGGAACCGGTGCAACCGAGCGGATGCCCGAGGGCGATTGCCCCGCCATTTACATTGACTTTTTCCTGGTCTAACCCAAGGGTGCGTACTACCGCCAAAGCCTGGGCGGCAAAAGCTTCGTTTAGCTCAAACAGATCAATTTCTTGTTTGTCTACGCCGGCCAATGCCAACAGTTTCGGAATCGCAGCCACAGGACCTATGCCCATTACTTCCGCCTCAACGCCTGCCACTGCATAACCACGGAAAACGGCTAGCGGCGTAAGGCCCAATGCCTCTGCTCTCTCCCTGGACATCAGCAGTACGGCAGCCGCGCCGTCACTTGTCTGCGAAGAATTACCTGCTGTGACTGAGCCTCCCTGCATGAAAGCAGGCTTGAGTGAAGCTAATTTCTCGGCGGTCGTATCGCTGCGAACACCGTCATCCATGCTAAACACACCGTTCTCGACCACCAACCGGCCTTTGCCGTCAAAAGATTTCTTCTTTAACGGTACAGGAACAATTTCCTCATTAAACTTCCCAGCCTCAATAGCTGCTGCGGCCAGACGATGGCTCCGTTCGGCAAAAATGTCTTGGTCTTCACGGCTGATTTCATAACGGGCAGCCACTCGCTCTGCCGTCAAACCCATATTCATATAAGCCTGCGGATATTCCCGCATTAATGTAGGATTCGCAGCCATCTTGTTTCCGCCCATAGGCACAGCACTCATGCTTTCCACACCGCCGGCGATAATTACATCAACCAAACCGGTTTGGATTTTTGCTGCAGCCAAAGCAATACTCTCTAAACCGGAAGAGCAAAAACGATTTACTGTCAAACCGGATACTGTCGGTGGAAATTTCGCAATCTGAGCCGCAATGCGACCCACATTCATTCCCTGTTCCGCCTCCGGGAATGCGCAACCCAAGATAACATCTTCCACAATATCAGGTGATATTCCGGCACGCTTTACCACTTCCTGCAAAACGAGCGCTGCCAAATCATCCGGTCTGGTATCTTTCAGTCCGCCGCGCTTCGCTCTCCCTACCGGAGTGCGGGCTGCAGAAACAATTACCGCTTCTTTCATTTTAATCCCTCCTGTCCAAATAATAAATTTAGTTTCTTAACGGCTTGCCGGTTTTCAATAAGTGCGCCATCCGCTGCTGCGTTTTCGGCTGCATACAAAGTTCAACAAATACTTCCCGCTCAAGGTCAAGCAGGTATTGTTCAGTGACCCAAGTGTTCGCAGATACATTCCCGCCTGTCATGATGTAGCCAAGTTTTTCAGCGAGGAAAGCGTCATACTCGGAAATCTGTAAACCTTCTTTCATATTATAAAGTCCGGCTTTAAGCGTTGCTAAGCCATTTTCTCCGATTACCCTTATTTTCCGCGAAACAGGCGGTTTATAGCCGGCCATCGCCATACCAAGCACAGTTTGCTTTGCTTCGTAAATCAAGCGATCTTGATTAGGCACAAAACCGTCTGAGGGACGCATATATCCCAGCTTCACAGCCTCTTTGGCACTTGTGCTAACTTTCGCCTGAGCGACAGTCATAAAACCGGCCACAATCAACTGGGTCAGGTCAACCGCCTCATTATCCATTACCGTTTCTACGCTGCGCAAGACCATTTCCTTAGTGCCGCCACCGGCAGGAATCACACCCACGCCCAACTCAACCAATCCCATATATGTTTCCGCCGCAGCCAAAATCCGGTCTGAATGGGCAAGCACTTCATAGCCGCCGCCAAGCGCCATTCCATGGGGAGCCGCCACAACCGGCTTACTGCAATATTTCAAACGCATCAGTGAACTCTGGAAGTGACGAACCATCATGTGCAGTTCATCCCATTCTCCTGCTTGGGCTTCCATCAAAATCATCATCAGGTTGGCGCCGACACAGAAGTTTTTCGCGTGATTAGCAATAACCAACCCTTCCCAGTTCTTCTCCACTTCCTCAGCAGACTTGGTGATCATGGAAAGCACGTCGGCACCGATAGCCTGACGGACAGAATGAAATTCCAGGCAAGCTACTCCATCGCCGATATCAATCAGACTTGCTCCGGAGTTTGACTTTATTACGCCACCCTTTTCCTTAAAGTTGGGCAGATAAACTGTACCAAAACCATTTGGTATCTCCTGATAAGCCTTAGTTTTGAAATCATAGAAATACAGATTGCCGTTCTCTTTTTTGTAAAAGGAAGTTATGCCTGCAGCCAGCATCTCTGTCACCATGGGGGGCACTACGCCGCCTTCAGAGGCGATGCGCTCAGCCGCTTCACTGACGCCGATAGCATCCCATGTTTCAAAGGGACCAAGCTCCCAGTTAAAGCCCCAGCGCATGGCACGGTCCACGGAATAAATATCATCGGCAATCTCTGCTGTTTTCAATGCTGAGTAAACCATCATGCCGCGCAGCGACTTCCAAGCAAAAATGCTCCCTTTATCTCCTGTTTTAAGCAAGGCGCGAACTCTGTCCGGAACAGTTGTTGTGTTTTTCGCAGCTTCCAGACTGGCAAATTTTGCTTTTTTCTGCTCGCGATATTCCATGTTCTCCATTTCCAGAGTAAGAATCCGTTTTTCCTTGCCGCTCTTTTCCTTTTTATAAAAACCCTGACCGGTTTTCTCTCCCAGCCAACGCCTCTTATACATTTCTTCCAGAAACGCCGGGATTTTAAACGCATCCTTCTCCCAGTCCTCAGTTACTTTATCGCCCACATTTTGCGCCACATGCAAAAAAATGTCAAGACCAACCATATCCAATGTACGGAATGTGGCGCTCTTTGGCCGTCCCATAGCCGGACCTGTAATTGCGTCTACTTCTTCCGGCGTCAGCCCCTCTTCCAACATTGCGGCAGCCGTAGACAACAAACCGTAAACCCCGATGCGGTTTCCGATAAAGTTAGGCGTATCTTTGGCTAAAACTACACCTTTGCCAAGAACCTTGTCTCCGAAATCTTTGATAAACTCAACAATAGCCGGGTCAGTGTCAATCCCAGGAATGATTTCAAGCAATTTCATATAACGTGGCGGATTAAAAAAATGAGTGCCTAAAAAGTTTTTGCGGAAGTCAAGCGAACAATCTGCAACCATTTCATTGATGGAAAGTCCTGAGGTATTACTGGAAACAATCATCCCGGGATTCCAATATTTTTCCACCTGCGCAAATAAGTTTTTCTTGATTTCCATTTTCTCTGCCACTACTTCAATGAGCCAATCCACACCTGCAATTTTGCTTAAGTCATCTTCCAAGTTGCCATAAGTAAGCAGACTGACATCTTCCGCCTGATACAGCGGGGAAGGCTTCATCTTTTTTAGGTTTTCTATTCCCTGCCTGGCCAGCCTGCTCCTCTCGCCGGCTGCGGCATCCGGCGGCACGATATCCAAGACAAGGCAAGGAATACCTACGTTAACCAGATGGGCAGCAATACTGGCTCCCATAGTCCCTGCACCAAGGACAGCAGCACTTCTGATTTTTCTCATCCCAAATTAGAACCTCCTGTTAATATTTCTAATTGTAAAATATTTATATTGTCAATTTCGTTGTCTACTCTGAAATTCCTGCATATTTGCAAATATTTTAAAAATATTTTTTATTGCCTTAAATAACAAGGGTTCCTTCTCAAAAAGTTTAATTCTGCTAATATTTTACTGTAAATCTTGTCATTCCAGCAACTTTCAGCACAATAAAATAATAATTCTGGCAATTTTATACGGATAATGATATACTAGACAAGAAAGTTTTATCTTTGCCCCCATGAGAGAGAATATATTATGGAGGGATCATCTTGCACGAATTTAAAGAAACCGCAGTTTTTACCACAGCTTTTCAGGAAATTTTTCCTAAGTTGATGCACTATTTGGAAGCAGAGGAAATCCGAGAACTGACAGGCTTGGGGATAACCCCTGCCCAGACAAACGCGCTGCTTATCCTTTATCTGCACGACGACCTGACAATGGGAGAATTAAGTGCCGAAATTTATTTGGCGGAGAGTGCCGCCACACGACTTGTTGATCGCTTGGTTAAAATGAATCTGGCAAAGCGCAAGGGGGACGATAAAGACCGTCGGGTGGTCAGAGTTTTTCTTTCCTCATACGGCCGTCAGCTTGCCGGTCTCGTCTTTGAGCGGCGCTCCCAGAGATTCCGCAACTTGGCCAATCACCTTTCTCCCGAGGAAAGGGATATGCTGGTTCACTCCGTAAAAGCAGTTTTAAGGGTCTTTGAAGAGCTGGAAGCAGAAACAACGCTAAAGGCAAAACTGCAGGGAGAATAAACGCAAAAAAGACTGGGGTGACCCGGTCTTTTTCTATCAAAAAAGAATACCTATCCGACAAATCCCCTCTCCCTCCGGGAGAGGGTTAGGGTGAGGGCAAGACAAGGGAGCATTTTTTCCTCCGATGGTGCCGCCGCCAAAGGCGGGTTCATCGAGGTCTAATTTAAATTTGGAGGACGCCATGCGCAAGCTACTCGACCTACTATTTACTTGGCCGCCGTTTTTTTATCTGCTGCTTGCGGTTAACTTTTCCGGCTCACTATATGGCTTTTGGTGGTATCGTCACCAATTTATAGAGACAAGTTATTTCTTTTGGCCCTTTATTCCCAACTCTCCCCTGGCCGTCCTCTATTTCTTTATCGCACTCCTCTTTTTTGTGCGCGGCAAACGTTCCGTGTTTTGGGAAGGGTTGGCATATTTTGGTTTAATTAAACACGGACTATGGACAGTAGCCATTATTTCAACTTACTATTTGGCAGGAAACACAAATCCGGAAAACCTTCTGCTCTGGGCAGGACATCTTGCCATGGCGTCGCAAGCAGCGCTTTTCTGGCTATACTACGGTCTTCCTCTCACCTACCGATTGGCAGCCGGAATCGCAGGCTGGTATCTTTTTGATGACTTTCTCGACTACGTCGTTGGCATTCATCCCTATGTTGACACCTCCGCCATCAGCATCACCGCCGTATGGGGATTTGCCGTAGCATTTAGCGCAATTCTGACAGGAGCATATCTGTTTGCGGCCTGGCATCATAAAAGACTCTAGCTTGGCGGCAGAGCGGCGCAAAAATTCTGCCAGCGGCAACCGATACACGCCTTTTCCGCGAAAGAACTGTCGGCTGCGGCGGTTAGCATGGCCTTAAGTTCCTGATATGACAGCCGATCTCCCGGCCGAACACCTAGTTTATCCAATACAATTCCGTCACGTTCTCGCGCCGGTACCCGCTCATCGAGCGCACACCCTCCGGCAGCCTCCAAATGGGGACAAAAACGGCAAATATCATCGGGCTCAGCTAAGAGCTCAACTATCTGCGCCGGTTCATCTGACAGGCTCTTGGCAATCAGCAATAAATTGGCTGTAAACTCTTTACTATAGCCAAAGCCGCGAAATCTGGGCAGGCAAAGCAAGTGGTGTCCCCTTATCCTAAGATCAGCCTTTAGGCTTCTGCACTCTACGCCCACGACAGCAACTCAATTAACAGACGGGCGATATTTCCCGGGCAAAGCAAGCAGGATTTTTTGTGCCAACAACGAAGACACCGCAACCTTAATTAAATCTCCCGGAAGAAAGGGCAGCATAAAGCCGGCTGCTGTCTCAAGGGAGATACCCCCCACCCTGGCCATTTGCAAAATGCCGGGGATGTAAACAACAATTATCCCGCCAAGCAATGCGGCAAAACTTAATGTTCGCAAAGAAGGTTCCGGCTTGTTTTCTGTTAACTTGCCGATTAAAAAGGCGCCAAACACAAACCCTATGAGAAAACCGCCGCTGCGCCCGACTAAAATACCCAAGCCGGACGTACCGCTGGCAAACACAGGCAAACCGACAACGCCAAGCAAAATGTAAATAATCTGGCTCATTGCACCTTTATTTGCGCCCAGCAACAGGCCGGCAAGCATCACAGCAAAAGTTTGCCCTGTAATAGGCGGCAGACCGGCGGGCATAGGCACCGCAACATAAGCCATGATAGCAGTCAAAGCAGCAAATAAGGCAATTAACACTAAGTCACGCACTGCAAATTTCTGTTTCATAATCTTCCTCCTCCAAACAGTTTAGCTGGATTATAGCATAGCCGTTTGTCTATTGTCAACCAAGTTTATATTTTAGGTTGACAATAGGAGTGCACCTTGTGAACCTACTGAAGGGGCGGGTTTCAAACCCGCCCCTTAGCTTGCCGTCCTAATAACCGGCCACTTTATGCAATTGTCACATTTTTATCTAAATAAACGTCCTGAATTGCATTGAGGAGGCTGATTCCTTCTGCCAGAGGGCGCTGAAAGGCTTTGCGGCCGGAGATCAAACCCATACCCCCAGCCCGCTTGTTGATGACTGCAGTACGGACAGCTTCGCTCAGATCGTTTTCCCCTGCCGGTCCGCCTGAATTGATTAAACCGCTGCGTCCCATGTAACAATTCGCCACTTGGTAACGTGTCAGATCTATTGGATGGTCGCTGGTCAATGAGCTATATACTTGCGGATGCGTTTTGCCAAACTCCTTAGCCGCTTTCTTGCTTACTGCCAAGTATCCGCCGTTTGTTTCCGGCATTTTTTGTTTAATAATATCCGCCTCAATCGTTACGCCCAGATGATTAGCCTGACCTGTTAAGTCGGCGGCTGTATGATAATCGACACCTTCTATTTTAAACATCGCATTCCGCAAGTAACACCAAAGCACCGTGAACATCCCCAGTTCATGTGCCTGCCGAAAAGCAGCCGAAACGCTGACAATTTGCTGCCGAGACTCTTCGGAGCCAAAGTAAATCGTGGCGCCCACTCCCGCAGCACCCAGATCGTGTGCCTGTTTAACATGGGCAAACATTACTTGGTCATAAGTATTAGGATAAGAAAGAAATTCATTGTGATTGATTTTGACAATAAACGGTATTTTATGAGCGTATTTCCGTGACACCGCACCTAATACTCCCAAGGTGGATGCAACCGCATTGCAGCCTCCTTCTATTGCCAGCTTAACAATATTTTCCGGGTCAAAATAGGCGGGGTTAGGGGCAAATGATGCGCCGGCGGAATGCTCAATACCCTGATCCACCGGCAAAATAGAGAGATAGCCGGTTCCAGCCAGCCTGCCGTGAGAAAAAAGCTGCTGCAAGCTTCTCAACACCGGTGTGGGTCTGTTTGTCTGCATAAAAACACGATCGAGAAAGTCCGGACCCGGCAAGTGCAACTGCTCTTTTTTGATTGTGCCGCAACGATAGGTCAACAAGCTCGACGCTTCAGATCCAAGCATTTCCGCAATATTCAAATGCCCTCATCCTCCCGATTTATTGTGCAATATATTTCAATATTATGCCGTATTGTTTTTAGGAATATTTTTCTGCCGATACAATGCTGTCACTTGTACGCCCGCTTCCGGATTTATTTTGCTAAGGTCCACTAAATGAATCAGGATATTACCGTGGTAAGGCATCGGTTCACCTGTTAAAATTGCCTCAAGACATAAGCGCGTAATATTAATTACGCAGTCTTCCTCATGATTATCCCGACAATTTTTGCACTGAAGCAATGTTTCCGCGAGAGCCTCAACTACTTCATGCTGACTATAAAGTTTTGCGTCGGAAAGAGGCACAAGCTTTTCTCCCTGCGGAATATTGTATGTATTTTTCTCTAAAGCATAACGAATGCCTACTTTTGCAAAACCGAGCAGACATTTAATTTTTGAACATTGTTCACACTCCGATTCAGTCAGACACACATCTTCAATTTTTGCTTTAATGCCGTTGAAATTTATTTCGCTCCGATCACTCATTCTGCTACCTCCTTTTAAACTTCATTGGCAAAAGCCAAAAAGTCAGCATTGGAATCATCCTTATTCAACAAATGACTGTAAAGTGAGTGCGGCGGACGAAAATAAGACAAGCCCACACGATCTATAGTGGCGTATATTCTTTCCCCCGCCTCTCCTACCTCGCGGTAACGATCAAGCAGATATGCCAAAACAATTTCTACCGCCTCTGCCGTCATTCCTTGCAGCAAAAGTTGTCCATGCCGGGGTTTGCGCCCCCCGCCCCGACCACCCAGAAAAATATCAAAATCATCTCTTGCGCGAGCTATCACACCGAAGTCGGCACAGAGAGGATCGGTACAGGAACGATGGCAACCGGCGGTAGATATTTTGAAATCTTTCGGCACGCTTTCATTCATAAACCGCTCCTGTAATTTTACCCCTAAAGAATAAGCGTCGCCCACGGTCCTCGGACAAAAATCTTCATGCCCGGGACAGCCTTTTACATTACGCACAACATTGCCGAAGACACCGATCCTCAAGCCCAGTTCAGTCACCCCGGCTTCAAGCGCCGGCAGTTTTTCTTCCGGAATCAACATCACCAATGTCTGCCGGGTAGTCATTTTACATCCATGTGCCCCTGTTTTCTCCGCTAAAAAGCCTAGTCCGATAAGTTGTTTTGGTGTCACTACACCACAACCGGAAACAATTCCCACACCGAGCACTCCGCAGCGTTGACGAAATATTGCTTTACCCAATAAGAAAACCTCCTTATGTAGCCATAATTCGACCTATAGGAGCAAAATTCCTTTATTAGGAATTAGAATTAATATTTAACAGAAACACCATTTTGACTAAGGTAACCTTTGAGTTCCTGGATACCTATTTCGGAAAAATGAAAAACCGATGCCGCCAAAAGAATCTCGGCGCCGGCCTCAGCCGCTTCCAAAAAATGCTCCGGTTTACCGGCACCGCCTGAAGCAACAACCGGCACACCTACCACTGCTTTAATCCCACGGATTAAAGGCAAGTCATAGCCTGTTTTTGCCCCGTCACATGCTTTGCTTGTGGGAAGAATGATGGCAGCGCCGCGAGCTTCGGCTTCCTTTGCCCACTCAATCGCGTCCTTGCCCGTACTCTTATTGCCGCCGTCAACGTACACTTCATACCCGGAAGGCAATGCCTGGTTTAGATCTACGTCGATAGCCACAACCACTTTCTCCTGAGCAAACAATTTTACAGCTTCATCAATCAGACTGGGATTGCGAAAAGCGGCGCTGCTGATCGACACACGGTCGGCCCCGGCAGCAAGCACAGCTTCAGCTTCGCCGACACTCTTGATTCCTCCGCCAACGGTAAAGGGAATTGTCGTGACGGCAGCTACCTCCCTAACTGTCTTTAACATAGTTTTTCTGCCTTCAATAGTCGCGGTGATATCCAGAAATGCGAGTTCATCTGCACCCGCCTCACAATAAGCCTGCGCACAAGCAACCGGGTCTCCCGCATCTTTTAAACCGACGAAGTGTACCCCCTTCACCACACGTCCATCCTTGATATCCAGGCAGGGCATAATCAATACGTTGCGCAAAAAGAACATCTCCTTCCGTTAGTTTGATCCCGCAGCACGAGGGCACTCAATATATTCTCTAATCATCTCCAGGCCGGTTTTTTCACAAGGCGGCAACTCTAACTCGGAAAAACTAATCGGGCTTACCCGTTCACCCCAACGAATAACATGGGCACTATAAGTTAACCCTGCGCCGAAGGCCGGCAAAAGAATACGCATTCCCGGCTTTACATAACCTTCCTCAACGGCTTCTACAAGTGCTACCGGCGTGGTGGCAGATGACATATTGCCGTACTTGTGAATGTTAACAAATATCTTCTCCGGTGAGATTTTGAGTCTTTTGCCCACAGCCTCGATAATCCGCAAATTAGCCTGATGAGGCACAATAAGATCGATTTGATCTGTCGTCAGGCCGGCTTGGGCAATAGCTTCTTCCGATGCTTCACACATCCCAATTACAGCCTTCTTGAATATTTCCTGACCATGAAAATCCCACCAAATTCCGCCGCGCATACTCCGCCCGTCAATATAGCGCATACCTATTCCATGAGCGCGCAAGATATCACGAGATTCCGCAAAACAACCTAACTTATCAGCCAGTATACCTTCATTTTTTTCTGTTCCCTGGACGACAAAAGCGGCTGCACCGTCACCAAACAGCACAGCCACATTACGATCCTTCCAATCCTGAATATTGGTTATCACTTCCGCTCCGATCACCAAAGCTGTCCGCACGGCTCCTGTTTTAATCATGGCCGAAGCAACTGAAAGCGCATACATGCCGCTCGTGCAAGCAGTATTTAAGTCAAATGCCGCAGCTTTCTTAATGCCAAGCAGCAATTGAATACAAGATGCGTTATTTGGCACAACCTCATCCGGCGTGCAGCTGCCAAAAATAATTAAATCTACATCATCGGCAGCAACTCCCGCTGCAGCCAGCGCGCGCGCTGCAGCGATATGCGCCAATTGACTGATAGACACATGAGAAACACGCCGCTCCTTCATACCGGTGCGTGTAACAATCCACTCATCATTCGTGTCAAGAAAGGTGGAAATATCTTCATTAGTCAAAACGGCAGGCGGCATACACTTGCCCCACCCGGTAATCGCAGCAAATTTCATTTTCTGTCCTACCATCCCTTCAGTTAAAAAACCTATAGTTTAAACATTATAGCATAAATTACCTTTTAAAATCTAGCTGTCAGCCTCGGATTTCGCCACAAGCGCTCATGCGAATTCTCCCTTAATCATGCTAAACCACACGTTTATCTAGCAAGCGTAGCGACCAAACATTTCCCAAATCACTCGCAGCTCATAGGGAAACTTGACTAAATGTGTTAGCTAAGCTATGATAAAAATGAGGTGTACGCAATGACAATAAAAGTAAATATTCATGATGCGAAAACTAGTCTATCCAAGCTACTGACGCATGTAAAGGAAGGCAGAGAAGTTATTATCGCCAAAAGCGGAAAACCGGTCGCCCGCCTAGTCCCGTATTCAGAGCCGGATACAAAACGCCTACCCGGCAGCGCCAAAGGGCAGGTTTTGTTTACTGATGACATTAACGAACCACTTACCGAAGAAATACTGGAGAGTTTTGAAATATGATTGCCCTGCTGGATACTCTTACTATAATCGCCCAGGCGCTGTTGGAGAACATGCCGATTGTTACAGAAGACCGCCAAATTGGCAAATATTACGTAGAAACCATCTGGTAAACAAATCGAGTAGAAGGTCACCCATTAGTTGAGTGACCTTCCTCTCACACCACAGTACGTACCGTTCGGTATACGGCGGTTCTGGTTCGTTTGCCTCGGTTCAGTGCTTTGCCTCCAGCTTCCTTCAGATTCCACCTCACGATGGACTCCCTTGCTCTTGCCTAACGGTTGGTACTACCAGCCCCCGTATCGGACTTTCACCAACGAGCATGCGCCCATGCCGAGAGCACTACAAAAAAGAGCTTGAAGATCCTTACAAACAAAGGATACTCAAGCTCTTTTACTTGTAACAATAAACAAAAAACGCACCAATCATAGCAAATGGTACGCATAAAATAGACAATAAATATAGATTCTCTCAACCCTGCTGAACCTTTCACCTCAACATGTCCGCGCCAGCATAGCCGCCCCGAGAGCACCGACAAACTGACAATATTCCGTAATCTGTACCGGCTGACCCAGTTCTTCGGACAGCGCCCTTTGGATTCCCCTGTTCAAGGCTACACCACCGGTAAAAGCTATTTGCCCGCCCACACCCAAACTCCTGGCCATAGTAGCGACCCGTTTGCCTATCGAGCGGTGCAGCCCGGCGATAATCCCACCTTTGGACACGCCTGAAGCCAGCAAGCCAATAATCTCAGACTCGGCAAATACAGCACACATGCTGCTGATTTCCACTTCCAGAGCGCGATCCTCCGCATTATCCAGTTCATCCACAGCCAATCCCAGTGCGGCGGCAGTTACCTGTAAAAAACGTCCCGTCCCTGCCGCACACTTATCATTCATAGCAAAATCAATCACTTTGCCGCTTTGACTAATGCGTATTACTTTGCTGTCTTGCCCGCCGATATCAACAATCGTGTCTGTCCCCGGCAGGAGCTTAGCTACCCCTTTAGCATGGCAGCTAATCTCCGTCACCACCCTATCCGCACCCTGAAAGGATACTCGACCATAACCGGTCACAATTACACGGGCTTCTTCCCGGCATTTCCCGGCTTCCGCCAACAACGCAGCCACCAACGCCTCCCCGGCACTCCGGGGATCCCACCCGGTTGGTGACAAACAAGTAAAGAGCCGCTCCCCGTCAAGCAGTACCCCTTTGGCTGCTACGGAACCGATATCCAAACCGAGCGCGATCACTTTTCAACCATCTCGAGCAACGCCTGTATCCTGACTCCCAGCCTTGCCAGATCAGACGTGGAATAGTCACTTTCCAGATGCAGGAACGGTACTCCTGCATCCTTTAGCATTTTAGCAACCGCACGAGACTCAATATTATAAGTATGGCATGCTTGCCATGTCAAATCAATAACCGCGTCCGCATTGAAGTCGGACACCATCGCCTGCAACAGCTTCATCCTCCCCTCATTGGGGGACATACAGGAACAAGGGATTTGCAAATACTTGTGAGCCAACGCCACGATGGGGTCGTCATACGAAGTATCTGTCATTAACGGCAACGTCTTGTAGCCGGTACAGTTCTCAAACGCCACAACCGTACCACCCGCTTCTTCCACCAGAGTGACCACTTTCTCACTGCCAAGGCCGATCGGGCAGCCGGTGATCAACACACGGGGCTTCCCGGCAGCCACACTGCCTCCGCCGATCAATGCCTCCCGCAGTTCATCAAGCATCCGAATAGTCTCTTCCTTATTATTGTTAAATCCACGGGACCAATTCACCGTCAACAGATCCAGACCGCTTAAAGACGGCGGCTCCTGTTGATTCAAATCACACACACCTTTAGCCGCTGCCGTTTCTCGGTTGACCAGATCAATGGCTCTCCAGAGCTCTTCTTCCAGGATTTCCCCACCCAGTTCTTTCTCCAACCGAGCCTGCAACCGGCGCATTTCTTGCACCCACAGTTCAAACGACGATTCGCTCTCTTTCATGTGGGGAAGCTGCATCACATGAACAGGCTTTAACTCGCTCATGTACTCGAACATCTTCTTTTTCCCGTCGCAGGTGGTCTCACCCACGATCAAATCAGAGAAGTTGAAAAACGGACACTTATCAGTCACAGCAAACCCGTATGACGACTTAATCAAAGGGCAAAGGTTTCGCGGCAACACTTCTTCCGCCGCAGAAATTGGCTCCTCCCGGGTGCCGCAAAGGCAGACCGGCACGCCACCTGCTGCAATGACCAGCTCCTGCGGAAAATAAGTGCAGTAATACCCCACCACTTTGCCGCCCTGTTCCTTCCATTCTTTTAGACGTATCACATTTTCCCCACGGATATTAAAAAACTTCTCAATCTGCGCTTTAATCAAATACTTCTCCCCTTCCGGCCAATCGTGCCGATACTCTTTTTAAGTGTATCAGAATGCCAGATAGAGCCGCTAATATATCTTGTCTATAGAAAAATCTATCTGATAGATAAAAAATATCGGTTCATGACTAGACTGCCTCGCTATGCCGGCAAATTATTCAACATCAACAGAACCGGATACTATTCAGCAGAAACTATACTATACTAAAATCAAGCCAATAAAAAACACCGACTTATTTATACACTACTTTAGTTGATATTTGTTTATCCCCCTGCTATAATCAACTTGGAGGTGTTTTTATGAGTTGTGAGAATGAATTAATCACCGCCCACGCTCTGGCTGCGGCACTTAACCTGTCCGTGGAAACAATTTGGCGCTACACCCGAGAGAATAAAATTCCTTACATCGAACTGGGCAACAGACAGTACCGCTACAATCTGTCACAGGTGGTAGTAGCGCTTTCCGGCTCCGCTGTCCAAGAAAAAAGTCCGGATTACAAAACAAGCAAAAGAAAATACACATACCAAGACTACCTGGAAATGCCTGATGAGCCCGGCTACCGCTTTGAGATTCTCGACGGCGAACTAATCAAGGAACCTGCCCCAAACGTCCCGCACCAGCGAGCCTCCCGAAGACTCCAACGCATTCTTGAGGATTACTTCTGGTCCGTTGACCCGGAAGGCGAAATTTTTGATGCCCCACTTGACGTTACTTTCGGCAGCACAAACGTCGTCCAGCCCGACATCCTTTACGTTTCAGGCGAACAAAAAGCCATCGTTGAATACGCGCGTGTTGACGGCCCCCCTGCCTTAATCGTCGAAATCCTTTCCCCTTCCACCATCCGTAAAGACCGCCTAAAAAAAATGCAGATCTACCGGCACGCCGGTGTAAAACACTACTGGCTCCTCAACCCGGAAGAAAAAACCCTCGAATGCTACTCCCTCCGCGACAGCCTCTATACAGTCGTAGCCACCGGGATGGACGAGGAAACTGTGGAGCATCCTGAGTTTGCAGGGTTATCTGTCAACTTAAAGGCACTATGGTAACAAATTGCTATTAAGCTTTGATGCGCTCCTTGAATTTACTTATAAAAAGTTAAGCCGTATCGTTCAAAATGTTTGTCAAAACTAAAACAACGCTTAACGCCCAACCTCTCCATAACAGCAAATGTCGTGGCATCCGTGTAAGTAAAAGATTTATCGGAATACCTGTAGATAATTTCTTTTGCTCTGATTTCGTCAGCTTCAGTAATTCTCTCTATTTCCCAACAAAAGTTTATAAGCCATTTCCTAGCTAATTCATGACCCAGCCTGCCGATAATAAGTGCGTGACATTCCGCGACAAGGAAATTTGTTAATATTACTTTTACATTTTCCATGCTTAATTTGCCTAAAATTACCTTTGCTTCCTTATGGTTATTATCTGACTGGTCCAGAAGGGCATATATGGCACTTGTATCAACCATAATTATTTCCATCTATTGACCTCATCTTCGGCTAGGTACAGGTCGTGGTTTAAGGAAACATCCCTATAATCGCTTTTACCCATACCCACCATTTCCCACATCGGATCTTCCTTGCTTAAGGGTATTACAGAACTGATTTTTTTAATACGGGCTTCGCCTTCTTCTATTGAAATTTGCACATAATCCCCTTCACGTATATTAAGCTTCTCCCGAATACGCACTGGAATAGTCAGTTGCCCTTTGGCCGAAACTCTCATAATCTCATGTGACATATGAAATAACTACCTCCCGTATGATATTCTTACTCGAAGTATACCATTTTTTCTGACCATACGCAACTCAGTGATGAAGACCAAAGACGGCTACAGATTTTACGGCTGCACTAACAGGACGCAACTCAAACAAGACTAGTGCAGGTAACCAATATTATGCTGATTGCAAATGGGAACGCCTCATCCTAAATAACTTCCGCCCCCCCAACTTCCAAAGACTATACATCTGTATTGGCTTAGCAACCCCGTTTAACGGAATAGAATACCCACAGGTAATTGGTATTCACTCACTACCTGATGTAAACTTCCCAGAAAGCTATCCCGACTAATCATTTCTAGCCTCTACAAAAAAAGTTAAGCCGTATTGTTCGAAATGTCTGTCATCAACAATGTTCCTTGATTTATAATTTGTTCTGCTTCTTTTCTTTCAAAATGCAATTCAGGCAAAACAATCTTTATCTCCTCATCTTCATTTCGCCAAAAGACAATGAGATTAACTTTGGCAAATTGAGGCTCATAACCATTTTGCAAAACCCTCTCAAGTTGCTCCGTACACCTCTTTGAAAGCCTGAAAACACTCTTCCCTCTGTTCGTCAGCCACTCCCCGTCTTTATACTGCAAGATATCGCCGCTTATTAAGGATTCAACTACATATTGCCTTCCGATAAAATAATTTAGCCATACATCCCGATGACTTAACTGCATTGCCAGTTTTTCCGGCAATTCGTAGTGAGCCGAGTCTTCCAGTCTTGTCAAATCTTCCACCAGGATGTGATTCAGGTAACGTCCGTTTAGATGTACGGTTAAGTTGTTTTTTGCACGTGTCATTGCCACATATAGCTGTCTCTTCTTCTCATCTGTGCCTATATCAAAGTTTTCAAGCAAAAGAAAGACATTATCAAATTCTTTGCCTTTTGCTTTATGAATAGTTGAGACAAAAATAGTTTCTCTGGAATCTGTATAAAAATCTTCTAACTTTGATTCCTTAATAAAAACCTCAAAATCAGATAAATATTTTCTTTTCTGATAAATGGCTTCAAAATCCCGGATAATGTTTTTGCAAATACCCACGATTTCACTTTTCCCAAACCTTCTAATCAATGCCCTTTTTGCCGCATTCCAGATATCATCACTGATAATCGTTGTGGTCGGATCGACAGATAATTGTTTGAGAAAGTAGCGCAGTTCTACAAGATCGTAGAGGGAGAACCCGTCATTGGTTTGAATCAATCTTGCCGGCATTCCTCTTTGCACCAACAGGCCCGTCACCTGGAGCGCTTCATCGTTCGTCTGAGTTAACACACACGTACTTCCTACAAGCTCTCTGCCAGAAAGATCTTCTATAAAGGGAACGAGCAAATTATTATTCATGTACCGTATAACCCGTATGTCTCCGTTTTCCTGACTATGTGCCACAATGTTATTTTTCTTAAGACGTTCCCGAATCAGACCGGCAAACTGATTTGAAAAATGAACCAGATTTCTTTTACTGCGATAGTTTTCCAACAGTTCATACTTTACCGCCTGCTTCTCGATCATAAACTTTTCCATATATTTTGCACTCGAACCACGAAATTCAAATATGTTCTGATCATCATCACCAACGGCAATAACCCGCATATCTTCATTCTGCCCCATTAAGGCCTGTACCAGCCGAAACACATCCTGATCCATATCCTGTGCTTCATCAATGACAAGTACTGTCTTCGTAATCCTGCTGGGTTCCACTTCCCCATTGCGAATTTTCTCTATCGTATTGTTTACTACGTGGCCTAATTTCTCAGCATTACCCACTCTGCCAAGCAAATCAAAACAATACGAATGGAAAGTCTTAATCTCAATAAAATTAGCCGCACCGCCAACCAGTTTTGTCAGACGCTTCTTAAACTCTGTAGCTGCAGCGCGAGAGAAAGTGAGCATTAATAGCTGCTCATGCTTGACATCTTCCATCAAAATCAGGGAAGCTAATTTGTGAACTAGCACTCTGGTTTTTCCGCTTCCCGGACCCGCTAACACTGCGATATGCTTGTTTTTGTTATCCTTAATAATGCTTAACTGTGTCGGAGACAGTTCACCAAACAATTGTCTGAATTTGCCGGGACTAATGTTCAGTTTTATTTCTTCTCCTCTGCTCCCTTTAAAATACTTTTGCAGAAAAAAAGTGTAATTCAGGCGGAAGTAGTCTTCTACAAACTGCAGGGCCTCCCGGTAGTTAGCAATCATCTTTTTGGCATATTCCCCGACAATGTGAATCTGTTGCATCTTATTTTCATAAAACTGTTCCAGCTTTTGATAATCTTCAAGTTTATAGCGTCTTTTATTATCTTCCTCCAGCCGTTCGATGGTCATGGGATTGTAAACCACCAAGAAACCACCCTCAATCTTGATGGCCTCAATACGTGACAAATAGAATAGAGTATCCTCAATATCTTTAATACTAACCTCACTTTTAAACAGCCTTATACTCTCTTCATATGCTTTCTTTAATTCATGTACTGAGAAGTCGACAAGCATTTCTTCTGCCTCGGTTTTTAACCGACTGCCCTGCGAATAAAGATATTCAATGATAAATTGGGCAAGCTCCTGCCTTTTTTCCAACCGTTCCCGGAACGTTTCTTTCGACTCCAGAGCAATGGCCCGAATATGGTTTTTTGAATACTCCAAACCTCTGTATTTAATCATCTTTTTAATCGTCCAATAATTCAAGATTACACGTATCTTATTGGGCGCTACATGATCACAACCATATTTTTCCGCTTCTTCGTTCAATTCTTTGACATTATAGGTCGCCTCTTCTTGTTCAATTACTGTAGCCAGATACTTTTCAATACTGCTGTAGGATTCAAATAGCTGCAACGAACGGTTTGTTCTTTCCCCCTGCTTAATATAAGCCGAGAGGTCTTTGGTATGTGCCAGAATCCCTTCCTCACGCATTAGATTCAGAGCATTAATGACGTCTTCCTTTTCAATTGCAAGCTGGTCAGATATATAATCCACCCGTGACTCTGCATCTTCATCCAGCTCTATACTATGGCTCCTGCTGGAAATGAGTCTTTTAATGATCCGTATAGCATTTTCCTTTTCTTTACTATCGAAAAGCCTTGAACCATTGATTTTTGCAATAGCTTCCTGAGCATTTCTGCAAAGGATACTATCTGCAAATATCCTTGGCGTATTCTGGCCCCGCCGGATATACCCGGACTCTTCCAAGGCAGCGATAGCCGTTTTTACCCGCGTTTCTATCTGACTAAGGCTTTCGTCCCAACCCGCCTTTCTGGCAATTTCCAATGCGGATTGGGAGACCGTTTTGCGAAAGCGGGTAATCTCTTTAATTGCTTTCCAGACCTGTTGGATCTCCTTAATGTTGATTCTGGTCTGATTCAATAACACAAAGTGTTTATCCAAGTCATCTTCGCAGTATAAAATATAGCAGTCCGCCGTAATATGCTCATCCCGTCCGGCTCTGCCCGCCTCCTGGATATAATTCTCCAAAGAATCGGATATTTCAAAGTGGATAACCATGCCCACATCTTTTTTATCCACACCCATGCCAAAAGCCGAGGTGGCCACCATAATGGATACTTCCCCGGCAATAAAGGCATCCTGGTTTTCCGATTTTTCCTTCTTATCCATCTGACCGTGATATGGCTTGGCCGGATACCCGTCCCTGGTTAGCCTCTCGGCCAGCTCATACGCTCTCTTCGTTCTGGAAACATAAATAATGGTCGGACATGCTTTCTGTTCTATTAAATACCGCAGCGCAGTGTATTTTTCGTCCTGATCCTTTTTCTCAATCACTTTGTATCTCAAATTTGTCCGGGTAGCGCTGGCGCTAAACACCTCGAGATCAATCGAAAGCTTATTCATAAAATAAGTCTGAATATCTTCAATGACCTTTTGCTTGGCAGTAGCAGTAAAACAGGATACAGGAATTCCTTCCGTAAGATTCTTTTTCTCCTGCAACCTTTTAATAAAATCGCCTATATACAGATAATCCACCCGGAAATCCTGCCCCCAGGCAGAAAAACAGTGGGCCTCATCGATAACAAAGCGGACAATCTTTCTGCCCAGCAAGATATGTTCAATGGTTCTCGACCGCAACGATTCCGGAGAGATATATAAAATAGAAGCTGAGCCATCCGCCACTCTTTCCAAAGACTTGGCCCGTTCTATGGGATCCAATAAACCGTTGATTGTCACGGCATCCGTAATCCCCGCCCGTTCCAGGTTGTCCACCTGATCTTTCATTAAAGACTGCAGCGGGGAGATAACAACTGTAAGCCCCTTCACGTTTTCTCCGCTCATTAAAGCGGGCACCTGAAAAGTAATCGACTTCCCTCCCCCTGTAGGAAAGATAGCCAAAAGTGACTTATTATTCAGCGCCGCTCTCACAGCGTTTTCCTGCAGCGGTTCCCCTCCATACGTACGGTATGAATCAAACCCAAAAAACCACCTCAATCCCCGTCTTGCATCCAGAGCTTGCTCACAATAAAAGCATCCCCTCAGACAAGGACGATTTCGCAATACATCCATGATCCGTTCCACTTCCGGATGACTCTTTAATATCCACGGTGGTGTAACAGATAACCGATCCTTTACATTGATAACGGCCAGAGCATAAGCCAATTCAACAGGATACTCATCAATCAATGTTCTCAGATCCACCCGTTCACAGATCTCTGAAGCAAAGTGTTTTTTAATCAGTGACACCGGCTCTTCTACTCTTGCCTCGTACCCCAGGTATTGAAAAAAGAACCGAAATTCCTTTTGATCCTGCAACAGCACATAAAAAATCTGCTTCATTGAGTCTTCTAAATGATTAAACGCCATCACTTCATCAGCGAATAACTCTTTGACTTTAATTGAGTCATTTAAAGGGTTATTCAGTTCGTCCGTTTGCAGCTTTTCATCTTTTACAAGCGCATGATAAGGCTTCTTGGGAAACAGCAAAGCCGATAAATATAGAGTATCTATGACCTTCTCAGTTGCTATCCCATAGTTCTCCAAAATCGGTCGTAAGTATTTCAAATCATGCTTAATAATATTATGGCCGCATAAATAATCGGCACCTCTAAGAAAATTGACAAAGGCAGCTATGGACTTAGAATGAAAAACAGCCCCGGCACCATTAATGCCGCCTATATCCAAGATCGCGCCATTCTTCGGATGCACTTCCAGATCAATATAGGCGATGGATTTCATTGCTCATAGCCCCTTTGCACATAGTGATTGTTTATTTGACAGGCTTATTGCCGGAATGTTTCTGAGCTACTGCAGAGCTTCTGTTTGCAATTCTATTCAAACTCTCTATTTAAATTTTTCGCCGTAATTATACATTTTCCCTTTAAGCTTCCAATGACATCCAATTAATTTGAAACCCACCATCACTAAAACTGGTGGGTTTCTCTTTTAGGTATCATTACTGTGGACTGGATAGGCTCTCCAGTAGAAATGATTAAACGCTCTCACAGCGCCTGCGGTGGCACCGACGACATAATCCTTCCGTCCACGGCTCTCTCAAATTCAATAGCCAACATCTTATGTATCTGACTCCATCAAAAATGAAATGATAAATCGACGTAGTTCATTCAACAACTAAACAATAACCGTATAGCTTAAATTTACATGAATGCAATTTGGTGTACATACCCCATAATTGCAGAACCTTTGAGGGTTTTTGTGAGCATTTGTAAACAATAGACCACTGTCCCCATTATCACTCCCGCAATCAATAATCAATTTTTTTTCTTCTCCATCATTTCCACCATCACTAAGAATACAACAGTCTCCATATTTGACTGGCTTTATATTTTTTCCACCTTTTGCGTGCTCTTTAACATGGTGGAGTTCGAGATACCTGGGGTCGGACCTATCCCATAGGCTTTTATTCCACTTACATCTTACGCATGTATAATTGTCTCTAAATAATACGCAACCACGTACCGGGTCGGGTATTATTCTATCGTGTTCAGGGCTTTGACGGGTTGATTCCAGGAGGTATGTACCTACGGGAAGATCCGGTTTGCCCGTGGTTTTGGTAACGATGGGCCAGCCGTATTCCGTTCTTAATTCTCTTAACTCTTCTTGCCCATTTTTATCGAAGCCATCCATGCGCATTCTTCTTCCTGTGTTAGGAGTACATACACAATTTCGGCAATGCGGGCGGCCAAAAGGGGCGGTACGGCATTACCGATTTGCTTAGCGATTTCGATTTTCGTGCCGGTAATAAAAAAGGCACGCCTGCGGGCGTGCTTACCTTTTGGGTGACATTATACCCTCACATTTTTCACATGAAAACTGATGAGGCCCACTAAATGGTGACGGT
>JGI24120J20309_1000005_pt1 | contig 198577 bp, 179 predicted proteins | sample SubbioAug_CSW13A_FD_20309 | JGI IMG/M metagenome (IMG submission 20309) | reverse complement strand
ACGTGCGAACGCACGTCCCTACAGGGTTTCTGTCGCCGCCTGCTTTCTACCAGCAAGAGACATCTATGTTTTCGCGCGGTCTGACGGAGGAGTGCGACATGCTACGGGGCGTAGTTTGCCTTCGCGGCAGCGATTTCTTCACAAGCCTCTTGACGACTAGCCCACCCGCGCACCGTCACAATTTTACCTTCCAGCTGTTTATACTGCGAGAAAAAGTGCTCAAACTCTTTGCGCAGGTGAGAGCCCATATGTTCAATCTCGGTAATCTCGGCAAAGCGCGGGTCGTTAAGCGGCACAGCGATAATCTTTACATCGTTGCCTTTGTCGTCCGACATGAGAAAGGCACCGATTACGCGCGAGCGGATAACGCACCCGGGGAAAGTAGGGTTAGCCATCAGGACCATGATGTCCATAGGGTCGCCGTCGTCGGCCAGCGTATTTGGAATAAACCCATAGTCGGCGGGATAATGCATGGGAGAAAACAGCGCGCGGTCCAGAAAGAACAACTTGCGTTTTTCGTCGTACTCATACTTGTTGGTGCTGCCCTTGGGAATCTCAATAAATGCTTCGACTACTTGCTCCATGTATATCGTTCCTTTCTTTATTAGAGGGTCGTATAAGGACTGTCGCTGAGGGACGGCAGACTGTGCGAAAACACAGCTACCTCTCACTGGCAGAAAGCAGGAGGTGACAGAATGGTTGTAGGGACGTGCGTTTCGCACGTCCGCGGACGTGCCATGGCACGTCCCTACACTGGATCAAGGCTTTTCGCACAGTCGGACGGAGGAAAGCGACACTCTATAGGGACAGGATATTCACAGAAAGAACCGTCCCTTCTGTTCTGGCATCTTACATGAGGAGTTGAGATTGTGCAGGATTGGAAACTTACGACATCTGAAAGTCTGAAGCGCTGGGAGCAGAACGCCGAATACTGGGACAATCAGATGGGTGAACACAGCAACAGGTTTCACCGCGAGATAATTCGGCCTGCAACCGAAAGGCTACTAGAACTGCATGCCGGCGACAAAGTCCTCGATATAGCATGTGGCAACGGCAATTTCTCGCGTCACTTAGCACAGCACGGCGCAAAGGTGGTAGCCTTCGACTATAGTCCTACCATGATTGCGAGGGCGAAGGAGCGTGCTAAGGAGTATGCTAGCCAGATTAGCTTCCACGTGCTCGACGCCACCAACTACGAGCAAATGCTTACGCTCCGCACAGATGCCCCTTTCGACAAGGCCGTAGCTAACATGGCGCTGATGGACATCGCGGACATTTCTCCCCTGCTGCGCGCGCTGCACTCACTAATCAAACCGCAAGGTCACTTTGTCTTTTCTATTAGCCACCCCTGTTTTCAGACTCCACACATGCGAAGTATCGTAGAAAAGGAAGATATTGGCACTGAATTCAGGGTCCGCCACGGCATACTCACTTTTCAGTACCTTACACCCCTCGCTCACGAAGGATTGGCACTGCCCCGGCAGCCCGTGCCGCACATCTACTACCATCGCCCCCTGTCCATCCTTTTCGGCATTAGCCTAGAGTCAGGGTTCGTCATTGATGGACTTCTAGAACCTGCTTACTCCGCGGAGCAGACTACGGAATGGGCTGATATCCCGCCAGCCCTAGTGGTGCGCCTAAGAAGAGAGTCTTGAGACAGTAATAAGCAAATGCACTATATAGACGACGGCTGGGGGCACGGTTACGAGGAGAAGGCCGCGCTTAGCGGCGGAGAAGTCGCGACGGAAGGTAAGAGCGTGGTGCGTACGTTGCAGGCGTTGCTGCTTCTAACGTAAGTATAACAGCCATTGCGGCCAGCGGCACGACAAAGGACACGATTTCGAGCAGGTTGCGGCGCAGGTCAAACTCCTGCGAAGCCATAGGCATAACCCTTACATTCTCGGGGCGACCAAGTTGCCGGATTCGTACCTCCTAAGCCCCGCATAGAACACCCAACGCGAAAGCGACACGCCTAATACGGTAGCTGCCAGAAAAAGGGCGAAAAGCGGCCAAGTGAAGTTCCGCACCAACGTGACAGGAACATAACTAATAAACGCTACGGGTATCACGGTGAAAAACAGAACCCGCACGGTCAGCGAGAAAATTGATATGGGGTAAAGCCCAAAGTTCATGATTGCTTCAGAAAACAGCGAGGCGATTTGTTCGGCGTTGCCCAAGTAAAAACTTAGGCTGTGCGCCATGGCAACGAGTGCAGTGTACAAGACTGCGGCAATTAACATACACAGAACTGCCAGGAGTACCTGAACCGAAAATCCTAGTAGGAAGATACAGAGCGTAAACGCGAAGACAAAGTCTCCGATGGCAGAAGCGGAAGACCGTGAAATCAGCACATTGAGCCACACGTCCTTAGGCAGTGCTAGATAATAGTCGAGCTGTCCTTCTGCAATAATGGTACTCAGCCGCCCAGTATTGCCGAAAATTGCTGAAGCTAGCCCGAATGTTCCGGCCACCATCGCGTACAGAAGGAAGACATCGTGTTGTTGCCACCCAGCCACCTCGTCAAAACGCTGAAACAGCACCCACCAGAAAAATAACAGCAAGATATCATTAAGCAGCATAAACACCACTTGCGTTAGAAAAGAAACTCTGTATTCCATCGCCGCCAGGACATTGACCTTCATCTGCTCCCAAACAAAACGAGCTGTTTTAGCCACCGTTGACACTGACCTTTTTCACCCCCCGCCTGAATGTAAAGAAAGCTAACACCACTAGCGCCACTACCCATAGCACCTGCATACCTGCAGCCCTAAGAAAAGCCTCTTTGTCAAAAGACACAAATAACCGCGCCGGTTGGTAGAGCACGTAGTTGAATGGTAGTATCTCTGCTATGCGCTTTAGCCACTCCGGGTAAACGTCAATGGGAACAAACAAACCACCAAGAGTAAAGAGGATCTTTGAATAGACCCAAAAGAAGGGCTGTGTATCCTCTACCCAGAAAGCTAGCATGGCTATGGTTACTTTTATAAAGAACTGCATAAGGAAAGCCATCGCGGCCACCAGCAAGACTGCGGGGATTGAGGCCAAGGATGCAGGGGGAAGGCCAACGAGCGCGAAAGCTACTGCTGCGCCCACTATGGCATTAAGTAGAAAATGCCCAAGTGTTTCGCCGCAGAAGATTGCGCACTGGTACCATACGAAATGCAGTGGACGCACTAGGGTGTAGGCTACTGCACCGCTCTTCACTTCATCTTCTATGCGCCTCTCTATGCGCGCGTTAGAGAGCATGATGCTCTCGGTGGCCATAAGATACCAGACCATCTGGGCGCGCGAGAAGCCAAGGATGGCCCTATCAGCGCCAAGAAGTGTTGACCACAGCTTAGTAAAAATGAACAAGACCATAGCGAAAAAGATGGAGCGCACGAGTGCGTCGAGCGGATACGCCAGTTTGCTGGCTAGGCTCGTTGAAGCAAGCAGAGTGTACTTCTTAATGGCATGGCTAAACATCCTTGCCGCCCCCCAGAATAATGCGCCCGGTATGTCTATAAATCTCCTCAATGACCTCATCGAGTGACGGGTCGGCAATGTAGATATCGGCTAAGCGGGAGTGCTCTCGCAAAGCGGCGTAGACGTCGTCTACTGTGGTTATAGCCGTATCGATTCTAAGCTTTAGACCCGCACCCTTATGCTTGAGGACAGTAACGCCGGGATGAGTAAAGCACTCGATATCTTCCTCTAAGCGAACGCCGGCTGTCTTTGACTGGAGAAATTCGCGGCGCAAGACTTGAGGACTCTCATCCAGAATCACTTCTCCATGGTTGATGACCATAACCCGCTTACATAGGCTCTCTATATCCCCTGTATCGTGGGAAGTAAGGAATACGGTAACGCCTTCCTCCCGGTTGATGAGGGTAATCAGCTCCCGAATTTTCCGCTTGGCCACAACGTCAAGCCCAATGGTAGGTTCGTCCAAGAATAAAACTTCCGGTTTATGGAGCAGGCAGGCCGCTATTTCGCAGCGCATGCGTTGCCCAAGGGATAGCTTGCGGACAGGGATATGTAGAAGCTCGTCTAGCTCAAACACCTCGCTTAGATGGCCTAGCCGCTGCTTGTACTTCTCCTCCTCCACCTCGTAGATGTGCGACAGCAGGCGAAATGTATCCCTTGGGGGAAGATGGAACCACAACTGCGACTTCTGCCCGAAAACTGAGCCGATTCGCATAGCCAGCTTTTGTCTTTCCGCCCAAGGGGTCAGGGATAGCACGCTGACCTGGCCGGAGGTCGGATAGAGGATTCCTGTCAACATTTTGATGGTTGTGGACTTACCGGCGCCGTTAGGGCCAATAAAAGCCACCGTCTCCCCCTTTTCGACAGCAAAGGAAATGCCCCGTACCGCCGCCACGTCGGTGTAACTCGGCCTGAGCAAGCCGCTTAGCCAGCCCATGCTTCTTCTCACACGGAATTCCTTGCGTAGGTTTTCGACCTGTATCGCCCTCATCTCGCCACCTCCACAGAGTATTTCGCCTACTTTAACACCGCACACCAGCCGGATCAAGAGCTGAGCAAGCATTACTCCTTTCTCGCAAGGCCAAAATGACTAAGACGCTGCCTAAGGGCGGCGTCTTGACTTTCAGTTCCTAATGTATCCTAACAGGTGCTCTATGGCCAGTATGGGGTGTGTGAGGAGCATGCGCGGACCGGCGTACTTCATGACAGCGCGCATCCGGCGGCGCATGTTCTGGTTGTAACAGCTCGTAGCGCACTTACTGCAGGGCGGCTTGTGCGGCTGATAGCGGCACTTCTGTAGCCGAATGTTGGCGTAATCGTATAGCTCCCGGCATTCAGGGCACAGGGACGTTCCAAAGTGATGGTGTCTTTGGCAGTAAAGGCGAACCATGAGGAAAAGCGTTTTCACTTGGCGATCTAGTTGCCCCACCTGCGCAACCCTCCTCCTTATGGTCGCAGCGTCTTTAGTTTTAAGATGTGCACGCTCACGGCGGCAGCAATGAAAAACAAGGCCAAACGCGCATGCAGAAGCCGCGTCGCAAAAACAGCTGTCACGATGATGCTTGGCCAAAGGAGAGCTAGGGCAAGGATTTTTGCCCGCAAGGGGACTCCTCGCCGCTCTAAGTAATCGCGGATGTATGTCCCAAGGACGGGGTGCTGCATCAGCCATGTATAGAGGCGTGGCGAGCTTCGCGCATAGCACCATGCACTAAGTAGCAGAAAAGGAGTGGTGGGTAACCCGGGCAAAAAAATGCCGACTATGCCCAAAGCAAGCGCGATTGTCCCGCCTACTGCCAGAAGTAATCGTGTGTATTGTTGCATGCTAAATTCCCCGCCTATGCCGTCACTTAGCCTACTAGAATCATTGTATTGCAAATGATAATCATTAGCAATACACGGGCTCCCCTGCCACAGGCGACAAGGGACAAGGGACAAGGGACAAGGGACAAGGGACAAGGGACAAGGGACAAGGGACAAGGGACAAGGGACATTCTACCCTGGCGGCTGGCGCCTGGCGGCCGGTGGCTAATCAAAAAACAGTAATAAGCAAATGCACTATATAGACGACGGCTGGGGGCACGGTTACGAGGAGCAGGCCGCGCTTAGCGGCGGAGAAGTCGCGGCGGAAGGTAAGAGCGTGGTGTGCGGCCAAAAGGCCCCAAAACGCTAGTGCGGCGTACGTTGCAGGCGTTGCTGCTTCTAATGTAAGCATAACAGCCATTGCAGCCAGCGGCACGACAAAGGACACGATTTCGACGAGGTTGCGGCGCAGGTCAAACTCCTGCGAAGCCATAGGCATAACTTTGGCCATAACCAGCGGAGCTACTATTAGCGCAATGAGTATCTCCGGGCCAATGTAGGTGATGTTGTAAACAAACGAATACAAATAGATACTCTGTCCCGCCGGTGCGTAGGCGGCAAAAAAGACTACGCCGGAGAGGAAATGGCAAAGCAGACGCGACAGGCCGCCCACGGTGATGCCCGCGAGCGGTTTATCTTTGAAGAACCCCGCAAGGCCAATCGAGGCAAAGGCTAGGGGGTAGTCTAGCAAAGCTTGGATGGGGTGCACGATGTAGGGTTCGGTGAGGAGCTTAGTTGCGCTAAACAACAGCCCGGCCACCATGCCCGGGACTCCTCCCCAGCGCAGGGCAATGACGAAGATAGGGAGCATGGCGAGCGAAACCGAGCCGCCCTGTGGCATCTCCACGACTCTAAACAAGCTCAACACATAAGCAAAGGCCACCATTACAGCGGTTTCGACTAGCATAAGCGTCTGTTTGTTCTTCATGTACTCGCCTCCGTTTGTTTTACTTCTTAACGCAACACGCGCCCCGGAAACAGGGCGCGCTAGGCGTCGCTGCTTCCCTACGCTGGCGTTACCCAGATCAGGTTCAAAGGGTCAGGGGTTATCCCCTTCTCAGCCCGATTTCACGGGCTCCCCTAGCTGAATATTGAAATGTGGCAGTGAGCTTTGAGCTATGAGCTGTGAGCTGTGAGCTGTGGGGCCATCGTGAATCATGAATCGTGAATCGTGAACTCGGGCTATCCGCTGTCCGCTTTGTGCTTGGGCTGTACGCTGCATGCTCTAAGCTGTAAGCACTTAGCCCCCCGATTCTACGAAGCACGAAGCACGGTCCCCTCTACCAAGAGGCCAAGTGCTAAGTGCCAATTGTGAAGCAAAAAGCTCCGTCCCTTTTGCTTCCCTTTTGCTTCAGCGGCGCGGGGGTAGCACCAACATGCGACCGAGGCGGTCTACAAGTGCTGGAGTATCGCTCGCTTCGCGGGCAATAAGCAAGATGGTGTCGTCACCCGCAATGGTGCCCATAACGCCTTCTAGTTCTAGGCTGTCAAGTGCGGCGGCGGCCGCGTTTCCTCCCCCGGCGAAGGTCTTAAGGACTACTAAGTTGCCGGTGTAATCGATGCCGGTGACGGCGTTACGCAAGATGCGAACGAGCCTGTCTGTAAGGTTATCGCTGCCGTTCCCGGGCGACTGTATATAGACTTGCCGACCGGAGCGGCCTTGGACTTTAATTAACCCGAGTTCCTTAATGTCGCGGGAAACAGTCGCCTGCGTGGCCTTGTGACCCTCAGCCTCTAACAGGCGACCTAACTCCTCTTGGGTCTCTACCTCTTGTCGAGTGACTATCTCTAAGATTCTCGCCTGCCGCTGCTCTTTCACCGCACACCTCCAGCGTCTTTCTGCATGAATATTTTATCATGAGAAGATGCATTTGCATATCGCACTTAGCACTTAGCACTTAGCACTTAGCACTTAGCACTTCGCACTTGGTACCGCGTGGAGGTGGGGGCGGCTGGCTCCTAGCATACAAGAGGCAAGAGGACAGAGGCAAGAGGCAAGAGTGACGCTCTGGGGAGGGCGTATTCGCTCGCCTCTACGTTGTAGGGACGTGCGTTCGCACGTCCGCGGACCTGCCATAGGCACGTCCCTACGCTCACCGCCCGTTCCCTAGTCAGCCAACAGCCCCTTCACCGCTCACCGCTCTACTGACGCCTAACGCCTAAAGCCTAACGCCTAACGCCTAATCCCCGGCCCCGAGTTCACGATTCATGATTCACGATTGCCCCACCGCTCACCGCCCGTTCCCCTCACGCCTAAAGCCTCAAGCCTAGAGCCTCTCCCCAAGCGACAAGCGACAAGCGACAATCCCCTGGCGCCTGGCGCCTGGCGGCACTCAACACTACGCGGTCACGTACCCTGCCTTGACCAAAATCTCGGTGGCGCGGGCAAGGTCTTCTTTGGCGACGAGGATTACGGGGCCGGTGCAACCCATGCCGGTGCTAGCGAAGATACCGGCTTGCCAAACTTCGCGCACGGCTGTTTCGAGGTCGAGAATCTCGATGCCGGCGATTTCTTCGGTAACTACCTTTGCGGGCGGCGGCGCAATGTCCTTGGCAGGCGCGGCTGCCTCTGTCTTTTGCTCCTTAGCCCAGAGCTCCATTAAGCCGGCTTTGCGGGCCGCGGCGAACTCCCCTGCCACCACGTCGAGCAACTTGCCCTGCGCTACATCGCCCGCGAATTTAATCGCGCCTGCGATTACCGGCGCACCTGAGGCGCGCGAGAGAATTAGGACAATCTTGTCGTACCCCTCGCCTACGCCGGGGCCATAGCCGTAGCCTAAGGCTTCGTAGTCGCCGCCGGTGGTGTAGGCCGAAAACACCTTCATTAGGACATTGCCGGTCAGTGTGTCTGTGACCATGACATCGGGCGCGCCGACCAAAAGGTCGTTGCCGCGCATAACGGAACCGCCGTCCTGGCGCACAGACTGGGCGAACTTAAAGCCATAGCCGTTGTCCTTTAGCTTTTGCAGATGCCGCTCTACGGCCCGCGCTCCGTCAAGGTTTAGGATGCCGACCGCAGGTTCGGCAATGCCGCTGGCCTTGGCCACGGCAATGCCGTAGATGGCGTTCTTAACCATGGCCAGGACGCGGTCGGTGTCGGACGTGCCGGTGGTCGTGGCCAAGAAAAGCTCCCTGCCCCGCCCCGGGGTGATGACCCGCCCTACCGTGGATACACCGATGGGGAAGTTGTAGTGCATGGTGACAGCCGCGGCAATGTCGCCGGCGAGCAGCATTTTCTCCATTAGGGCGTGCTGCTCTTTTTCCGTTTGGGCTAACACGTGTGTCAGTTTGCTGTCGACCGCCGGTCCAATTAGCACTACTTCTAAGTTTGGGTTAGCCTGCGCGGCTAGTTCTGCGCCGCGCACGACTTCCGCTACACCGTGTTCACTGCCAAGTAAGGTAATGCCTATGCGCGTGCGTGCCCCGAAAACACCTGTCTCCAGCGCATCGGCAATTTCGTTAAAGACTTTGGCGACCAGCTTTTTTGTCTCTTTCATGGCCGCACTACTCCTGCTCGGTCAGAGAAGTCGCCAGAGCGCGCATCGCTTGGCCGATAAGCTTACGCACTTCGGCTTCGTCTAAACCTGCCGGTTTGGCTTGTGCTAAGCCGGGGTTAGCTTCCATGACAAAGGATACGCCGTCAAAGAGGTTGGTCATGCGGGCTAAGAATAGGCTGCCTTTGCCGATAATCATGGCACGCTTAATCTCGCCCGCCAACATAGCATCGCGCGCAGGCCCGATTACCGGCATACCCGAGGGGATATGACCTTGTGTAGGCGCAAAGCCGGGCATGCCGTGCTTAGCCACAAAGTCCATAATCTGCGCGCGCTCGAGCTCGCCGCGCTTTACGCCAAGTGCGGCAATCATCTTGTAGTTAGCTTCGGGCACATTACCGGCACCCGCCGGAACCGTGATTTCCGGGTTCTGCATTTCCACGCCGTATTGGTCGACGTCGGTAATTTTAAGTTCCTTGCGCTCAAGCGGGTCAGTCACTAGGGCTTGGATTACGGCCTGCGGGCTCGCGCCGGAACCGATGGTGTGGCGCCCCACTATATCTGTCCGCACGACAGGGTTTATGCCGTCGTTTTCGGATACCCATACGGCGAAGCCGCCTAAGACATCCTCCAGCACCGGCAAGTTCTTGTTAACGTGGTCTTTGCCGTTCATGCCGAGCTTAGCGACCGCGCCGCCCGCCACGACGACTACGTTTTTAAAGACGCCAGACTGCACAAGCGATGAGGCGACAATCATGGCGTGAGCAGGTGCCGCACAGAAGCCGCGTGTGTCACTGCCGGTAGCGTTAACGCAGCCCACGACTTCGCCGATAGCCTTGGCAAAGTTGCCGCCACCGCGTTGGTTCATGTCGCCGCAGGCCTCTTCGCTGCACTCGACGATGTAGTCGACTTGCTTCGGGTCAAGTCCGGTCTTTAGGAACAGCTGGCGCATCGAAACGACTGCGGAAGCCATGGCGGAGAGATTCTCATAGATAATGTGCGCGGTTAAGGCTTTATCTGTGTCATGCGCTTGGCGCACACACCCGACAACCTTGTCGCCAAGGCGCAGCGGTTCGGCTACATGGTCAGCGACTAGTTGCGCGATGGTGGCCTGGTCGGAAGTTTTCTGTAGCTTGCTAAGGTCTGTCCCCTGGAAAGCGGGATGCACGGCCAGCTTTTCGCGCACAGCGGCGGCAAAATCTGTATCGAGCAGCACCAAATCGAAGGAGTCGACAAGCTTCATTACGCCGTAGAACTCGTCCTCGGGCATAATTTCGCCGTACTGGGCAAAGCGCGATGCGCCTTCAACGCCGTTTTGGTACCAGGGCTTAGGCAAAGCGTCAAGCTCCCGCACCGGCAAGCCACCGATATACGCCTGGTTTGGCGGGTAAGCAACGCAATCCTCGAAACTCCTTAACTGGGTGGGAAGCTTTTTTAGATACTCGCTGGCGGGGTTTTTCTCGCGCTCTACGGTTTGTGTCGTACCGTGGTCAAGCAGCACGTTAGGGCAATGAAAGAGCGTATACGCTGCACCTTTAATTACTGGAAACATGTTCCTCGGTCACCTCATTCTTGGATGTGGGGTCGCGTGAAGATTAAAAAGCGGGCGGGTTACCCGCCCGCAATCATAGCGGCTACTTGTCGAAAACTACCTGGCCGTGAATCTCGGTCTCGAGGGCGCGGAGGGCCTTCTGCACTAGGCGACGGCGCAGCTCCTTTTCCTCGGCGGGAGGCATCTGAGGATTGCCGAGCGGGTGCGGAATAGACACAGTCGGGACAATCCTATTGGCTCCTACAGTCAACGAAATGGGGACTACAGTGCACATATGCACTACAGGCAGGCCGGCGCGCTCAATTTCCTTTACCATCGTTGCACCGCAACGCGTACAGGTACCTCAGGTACTGGTAAGGATGACCGCTTGCACTCCGTCGTTAACTAGTTCCTGCGCAAACTTCTTGGCAAAAGCGGCGCAGTTGGCGACCGAAGTGCCGTTGCCGACGGTGGTGTAGAAGTAGCGGTGGAGTTCGCCGATTTCACCGGCTTGCTCCATTTCGCGCAGTACATCTACCGGGAGCACCCTGTCGGAATCGAGATTAGCGTAGACGGGGTCGTACCCGCCGTGCGCGGTGGCATACTTCTCCGGTGTTAAATCGGCTACGTCGCGAATGTCGTACTTGCCGTAGTGGCTAGCACTAGAGGACTCAATATGGTCGGGGTTGCCCTTAGGCACGATGCCGCCGGAGGTAACTAGGGCAATCTTTGCTTTCCTAGCGTCGGCAATCGGCATATTGGGGGCCACACGGTCAAAGTGCGGCATGGGGTACTCGGTGGTGAAGGGTTGCGCGTTGATTTTGGCTACCAGCATGTCCACGGCGCGCTTGGCACCGCGCTCAGTGTGGAAGTAATTCTTGCGCAAGCCTTGGGGTAGGTAGGCGTGCGTTTCGGGCGTTACTTCTTCACCTTTGCCGAGCGCCTTAACTAAGTTAGCGATAGCCGGGATAGCTTTGCGCATGTCGGCTGCGCTGTTGCCGGTCTTGGCAATGTAGGCAAAGCGGTGGTACATTTCTACGCCGGGGTTCTCATGGTACATGCCGCTGACAACGGGAATGTGCAGCTCCTCGAAAATGGCTTTAGCCACTGCGCCGCAAGCTACGCCATAGCGGCCGGCGTTAAACGCGGGACCGGTAACGACGATATCCGGGGTGTGGGCCTTAATCATCTTGAGGACGGTGTGCAAGGCTGCGTCAAGGTTCTCGGCGAAATAACCGTCGCCGCAAATGACGGTGGCCACAATCTCGGCCTCGGTGCCAAGCGCTGCCTGCAGCGCCTGTCCCGGGCCTAGCGCCCCCGCGCGCTCTTCCGGCTGATGGTCGGCTTTATCTTCACCGCCGATACCACCGTAGAACTGGTTCAGGTAGTGAACTACCTTGAGTTTCTGGTTGCTCATGTTCTTCCCCCCTTCTGATAGGAGCGACGGTTACTGTCCGTATTTGCTGTGTGCCTTACGCATGCCGCTGACTTCGGCCGTGATGGCGTCGACGTCAAGCACCATTTCCATCATGCTGATTTGCTCGTCGTAGACACCGGCGTCAACGTGGTCTTTAAGTTCGAAAATGTGATAAACTGCGAGTCCTAACTGGACTCCGGCCAAAGGACCTGCGTAGGTAGGGTCGCCGGCGGTAACGGTTTCGGCAGCAAGGCCTGCGGCCTCTGCTTCTGCGCCACCGAGAACCACGATCACGTTCTCGGCGCCGTTCTTCTCGGCAATTTCTTTTACCCTACGTTGATTCTCTAGGTCCATGGCACCTGCGGCCGTTCAGACAAAGCACTCGGTAACGGAAAACACCACGTCCCCGCCGGCGGACTTAACGCATTCTTCGATGGCGGGACCGGGCACTCCGTCGCGGTCACCGAGGATGACCACTTTCTTGCCCTTAAGCATTGGGTTGAACCTCCTTTGTTATACTGATGTCACTGGTCGCTTGTCGCTTGTCGCTTGCGGGAGCCGCCAGCCGCCGGCCGCCAGCCGCCGGGAGCGGCTGTGAGCTTTGAGCCATGAGCTGTGAGTGTAGGGACGTGCCTCTGGCACGTCCGCGGACGTGCGAACGCACGTCCCTACATCGCCGTGGGCACTCTCTACTAGGAGCCAGGAGCCAACTGCCCCCCGTTCTCCCTAAACTCCCTTCGCCGTCAACTTGCTAAAGCCCAGCTCATTCGTCGCGCCGGTAATCACTTGGATTTCGGCAGTAATGGAGCCGTCTGCGGCGAGCGAACCGTGCCAGCCGCCGGCGATGACATCGGCGACTTGCTTGTGCCCGATAACCTTCTGCATCGGCGGGAGAACGATTACCTCGTTGGCGTTGCCGGCGGTTACGACGGCGTCGGCGAGCGGGTCGGCGTCGGCTAAGGACTGCGAAGCGCCGTCTTGTCCGGCGTACTCGTCGGTCACCAATACGGTCTTAATGCCCTTCTTCTCGAGCTTGACGCAGTTCATCATCAGGTCGGCATCGGGGTTGCCGAAGCCTTCTTCAGAGATAATGGCGGCATCAACGCCTAACCACTCGATTAACTTGGCGGTAAAGTTAGAGGAGCGCTCTTTGTCGGAGAGAGTCACGTTCTCGTTGGTGACGACTACGCCGATAAAGTTGTAGTCCTTGCCGTGGCGCGCGAGCAGTTCGTGAATGACAGGGCTGTTCTGGTGGTGGAAAGTCGTGTTCTTGTCGCAGGCTGACACGCAGTTGCCCGAGATAATCGCGCCGTCCATAACTTCCGTCGGATAGATAAAGGTCGGCAGAGTGCGCTTGGCGTCGATGCCATAGACATAAGTATCGTGCAGTAAGCCTTGGCTCTGCAGCATGTACACGTAGGCAACCTTTGGGAGCGTCGGGAACTGCTTAAGCGCCAGCGGTAAGGGCGGGCAATCGAAGACTTCTGTTTGCGTCGGGTTAGCGTGCCTGCCTGCCTCGCCTAAGTAAGCGGCGGCCTTAAGCCCCATGGTGCGCAGTGCCGCCTCGTGGTCGTGCTGCAGCAAACCTTCTACGGGTTCGGCTACAACGACGACGTTAAGCGTTTCCGAGAACGGGGTGTACTGCGCGCCGGGTCCGCTCATGTCGATAATGCCTTCCTGGAAACCGACGATTTTGCCGGCAGTGACTACTGCCACGCCCTTAAGCACGTGAGTTACGCCGCTCCCGACCATGTCGACCTTGCTGACGAACCCCGGGAATACGCCGCCGCTGCCTTCGACTTTAACGCGCGGCTCAATCACGTCCTTCACCGGCACGATGCGGACAGACTCGTTAGGCTTAGCGAGGTCAACATCAATGGAAACCAGGCGCTCGTCTTTGAGATGGTCGACCATCTCTTGTTTGTTGACGTACAGCACATCTCCCTGTACTTCCGTGCGCGCGCCAAAGCGCACGTCTTTAATTGCGATGTTGCGTAATTCCAAACGCATGCCGTCACCTCCTAAATTAGTTCTTTGACTTTTGCTTCGATGCTTTCGGCACTGCACTCGGTCGGTCCGAGCTCGGCAATCTTCTCCCCGCCGCGATAGAAGGCGATTACGGGCAGGCCCAACACCTTCTGGGCAATAGCGAGACGGCGGTTGCCCGAGGTGTCGAGCTTGCAGAACTTAGCTTTGTCTGCGTAGGTCTCCGCGATGCGGGCGAAGTCCGGCATCAGCGCCAAGCATTTCTCGCACTTGGGTCCCCAAAAATCGACGACGATCAGGCCTTCGCTTTGCAGCACTTCTTGGTCAAAGTTATCTTTGTGGACTTCAATCAATTTTTTCACCTCCTTAGAGAAATCGTGAATCGTGAATCTTGAATCGTGAACTAGGTGGGGCGTGAGCGGTGGGCGGAAGGGTGGAAAGGTACAAGGTAAAAGGTCGAAGGGGAACGGGTGCCACTGCGACACGGCTCTACTGGGCACTGAGCACTGAGCACTAGGCACCTTCTCTCCAGGAGCTAGGAGCCAGCAGCCAGTAGCGCCCCAATCGCCTGCTCAATCGCCGCGGCGGTAATCTCTTGGTCGACGAGGCGGGCTGCGACTTGGCCCTTGTGGAACACTACAATCGTCGGGTTCTGAGTGACACCGTAGCGTGAAGCCACGCGGCGGTTGCGGTAAGTGTCTAGCTTCCAGGTCTTAACTTGGTCACCGAAGGCCGACAGCGCCGATTCTATGCCGGGCATCATCTCGAGGCAAGTCTGGCTCATCGGCGTCCAGAAAACGACGGCTACGGGGCGGGTTTCGGCGAGGACAGAATCCTTAAAGCCCTCTTCTTCGATAATATACTTCTCGGCCGCTACCGCCGCGACGGCACCGTCGGCAGCCGCAGTGATGACTTGGCGCAAGTAGGTAACGCGCGCGTCGCCTACGCCAAACACGCCGTCTACGTTAGTTTCCATCTGTTCGTTAGTAATAATGTAGCCGCGCTCGTCGAGGTTCACTTTACCCTTGAGGAAGCCGGTTTGCGGGATGGTGCCGACGTAGATAAACACGCCGTTTGTCTCCATCTCGGTAAGCTCGTTCGTTTTGACGTTACGCAACACTACGCTCTCGACAATGCCCTCGCCGCGAATCTCCTGCAGGGTGGAATTCCACACGAACTTCATTTTTGGGTTGCGGAAGGCACGCTCCTGCAGCATGGGGGCCGCATCTAGCACGCCCTCATCGTGAATGACGATTACGGTCACGGAATTAGCAAACTTCGTGAGGTAGTTGCCCTCTTCAATCGCGGCGTCGCCGTTGCCGATAACCACGATATCGAGGTCGGTAAAGAAGTCGGCATCGCAGGTCGCACAGTATGATACGCCTTTGCCACGCAGAGTGCTTTCGCCCTTCACGCCTAGCGTGCGGGGCACGGCTCCCGGCGCGAAGATAAGCGTGCGCCCATGGTGCTTTGTGCCATCTTTTAGCGTAACGACCTTCTCTTCTGCGTCTACGTCTACTACCTCGCCGCGCAGAATCTCCGCGCCGAACGAAGTAGCGTGGTCTGTAAAGGCCTGCATCAGCCCGGGGCCGGTGGTGCCTTTAGCAAACCCAGGATAGTTCTCCATATCCCAAGTCGTGGCAGCTTGTCCGCCTGTTTTGCCTTTCTCGATTAGCAAAGTCTTTTGCTTGGCACGCGCCCCGTAAATGGCCGCAGCTAACCCGCCCGGCCCGCCGCCCACGATTAAAATGTCCCACATGTCTGTCAATGAAGTCACACCCCTTAACTTAATATGCCTTTTCCTAATGAGTCTAGCGCGCTGTCTAAGAGCGATTTATCGATTAGCTGCAAGTCCGCGCGCACAGCGTCACTGCAGGTTCGATACGGTCGCTCCTGCAGCATGCGGCGCGCGACAGCGATAGCGCCTTCTACCAGTTGTACTGATTGGTAGTCTACGCCTAAGGCGTCTTTGGTAATCACGATGGAGCGGAATGGGTTTTCGTTAGGCTTTAGGCTGCCTGCCAAAGGATGCGTGAGCAAATTGTGACCAAGGTGGATGAGGTCGCGCACTCTCTCAAGCACCGGCAGCACACTCTCCGCGGGCACAAAGCAGTCGTCCGCGCTTAAGGAAACTTTGGGGTTATTACTGACGATCAGTATTTTCTGCATGTCTGGGTGCGCGGCTGACAATAGCTATGGCCTTAGTTAGTTCGAGCATGGTGTCGACAGAAATCTGAGCGTCAAGGGTGCCGGTGCGCGTGATAACTTCTCCGATGTCGGTGACTACATAGCGCGGCGGCAAGTGATTAAGGGCAATCGCGGCCATATCTAGCTGGCAACGCGCGCAGGGGCAAATCTCCGGGTGGCAGCGCAGGATTTCGCCGAGTTTCTCGAACACAATGTCTTGGGTGACGTTTCTAAGTAACACGAGCAGACCGCCTTTCGCACGTGAAATAAAAAATGAACGGCAAAGCCTGCCGCCCATTCTCTGTCCTGACTGACCTGAGAGATTTCGCGGGGTAGAACAGTGCCCGCTTGCTCCTTCGGTGCCACCCATTGGCTTTCCAGAGTGCTGTCCGCTGAGCGGTCCTTTTGCCTGAGAGTTTAGCTGTGCAACTGGCGAGCTGCAAGCGTGCTCCTTCGGCGCCCCGCCGGGGTCTCTTCCGCTAGCTTCATTCAGCAGATATTCGGTTGTTGTGATTAGCATAACATTACAAGAAGCAAGAGGCAAGAGGCAGGAGGCAAGAAGTAGGAAGCAGGAAGTGCGTAGTGCCTAGTAGAATGAGGGGCTGCTGGCTCCTGGCTCCTGGTAGAGGGGGTGCTCAGTGCCCAGTAGAGCGGGGGGCTGCCGGCTGCTGGCTCTTGGAAGAGGGGATCGCACTTAGCACTTTGCACTTTGCACTTTGTAGCCACGTAGGCTGTAGGGACGTGCGTTCGCACGTCCGCGGACGTGCCTGTGGCACGTCCCTACGCTCAAGGGGCGTTCCCCCTTTACAAGAAGCAAGAGGCAAGAGGCAGGAAGCAAGAAGCACTTGGTACCAGAGGGAGTGCCCAGTGCTCAGTGCCCAGTGCCCAGTAGAACGGGGGGCTGCCGGCTGCTGGCTCTTGGAAGAGGGGATCGCACTTAGCACCTTGCACTTTGTAGCCACGCAGGCTGTAGGGACGTGCGTTCGCACGTCCGCGGACGTGCCTGTGGCACGTCCCTACGCTCAAGGGGCGTTCCCCCTTGACCTTTCCACCTTTCCACCTTTCCGCCCGTTCTGCTCAACGCTCACAGCTCACAGCTCAAAGCTGGCGGCTGGCGGCTGGCGGCTGGCGGCTGGCGGCTGGCGGCTGGCGGCTGGCGGCTGGCGGCTGGCGGCTGGTAGCCCTCTCTCCTCTCACCTCTCTCAGCCAGCGGCAGGTGGTGCCGAGCGGGTTCTCGAACCTTGTCGTGGCTTTGGCTCTGGGGTCTCCTTTAGGAAATGGTAAATCAACAGCGTACTGAGTACAGTGACTACCCCGATAACTGCGTAGTCAGAGCGCGCAAAAGGCAGTGCATAGGCCCTCGCTAGTTCTCTGTGCGCCAAGTCGCCAACTGTCAAGGCGCCTAAAGTCGTGGCAGCTAACACGGTAGCCTTCGTACAGGGGCTAACCATTCGCACTAGGAGTAGCATTTTAGGATCGTATGTACTGGCCAACTGCCGCTCGCATGCCTGCAGAACCTGATCCACATTGAGGCGCGGAGCTAACTTAATCGTCTCCCCGTCGGCAGTGGCACGCTGATACTTGTCATTAAGGGAGGCAAGGCCAGCGCGTTGTTCTGTCAAATGGTGCTTTAAGCGCTCCGCCCGAGCGGCGCACGCACTAAGGCCGTTAAGGCAGGCAGCTTGGACTAATGAAGACGCTGCGCCAAGCGCTAAGGTGAAACGTAAGAGGTAGAGCACGCCGTGTACAAGGAGCACGGCTAGCCGCGTAGGCTGACGCGGGCCAGCCCATTCTACGCGCGCCCCGGGGATTGCCTCAACAAGGTTAAGCGGCACCATGGTTTTACCCTCGACTACCTGCGCCGGAATATCGAGCACAACCCATTCATCGTTTATACGGGCACGCTGTGAATTGTTGGTGACCTCTATTAACACGCCTTGAGCTTGACCCGTCACAGTGCCAGTGCTGTCGTCCCACCTTACAGTTGCCCGCAGGGCATCCAAAACACCTCTGATAGAAACAACCGCCCTATTACCGATGACACCTGTGCGTTCCTCAAGCGGAACACTTCTGTTATTGATGGTTACAGCCTCGAGCGGAGCGTCAGCTGTTAGCAGAGGCGGCAGCACAGCGTTTATCCGGTCTAGGATTAACGAGTTATACGTAAAGGTGGCACCTAGTAGCGCGACAAAGAACAACAACGCAAGAACCTGCCGCATTACCGTCAGCTGCGCTTGCAGCTGTCTGCAACGCACCTGCACATCCTCTGCTTGCACGAGTCTGCGATCCACCGCGGCGTATGTCTCAGACAAGAGATCCCTTGGCATGCCCTATTCCACTCTCCCGCTTCCGCTTAGGCCTATGCTGCGGGCATATCCTAGAGGTGACTCGATACCATAAAAATCATACAAGAAGTAAGCATCGGAGCTTACTGCAGTGATACCGGCACGGTCTCTGCCGTCGTAGATGCCTATTGATGCCATGAGGATGTTGTTCTGCAATAAACGCAAGAATTCGTTCTTCATGTCTTCTAACTGCAGCAGGGCCTTGTCAAGCTGCAAGATGCTAGCTGCACCGTCGACCTTTACACTGGAAATATCTCTGCGAACCCTCACGGCCTCGTACCCGCTAAAAACATAGAGATGAAGGTTCTGCTGCAACCAGTACGCAGGTGCACCCCTGCAATACTTAAGGTAGGCCAAATGCACAGCAGCGGTATCCCTGACTGCTTCCTCAAAGAAAATAAATAGGCTTCTGATGCGCCCATGCATTGACGCGTCCTGGTCACTTCTTAGTCGTGTGGCAGTTCCCTCAAAACCTAGAGCGCAGGCAAAAGCAATAAATCGGTCGTCTCGCCACAGGTTGTCGGCAGCGCTGTGCAGTAGCTTGGCGTCGCTCGTCACGTGCGCAAAGACTGAGTCTATGGACGTATGGGCACTTCCCTCTAGTTCATAGACACGGGTTGCGCCCGCGGGCAAGAACATATACATGAACAAGTAGTAGGCAAGGCCCACTGCCTCGGCATCAATCCAGGCTTCTACCTTACGCACTGCGTTAAGCAGTTGTTGTTCTTCTGGTGACCTTTGTTTAGGCTGTTCAAACCTCCAAGAAACTGCCTTGCTCTTAAGCATCGCCATGATTTCGGGCAAGGGGTTTGGCAGTGCCTGCTGCATGCACAAGGCTATACTCGTGAGGCTGTCGTAGTGTATCCCTTGCCAGCACAGAAACAACTTGTTGTTAAGGAAGTAAAGAAAGCGGAACAAGCCAAGATCCTTGTTGTTCGTGCAATCCTTCGTGACGATATCGCTGATGCAGAGGGCTAATTCTTGGTTAATGGGTTGGAAATAGCTCTGTAGCGGGGCGCTTTCATGGTATAAGTGCTTGACACCTTTCTCCCACTGCTGCAAAAAGCGCTCGGCTAATACCTCTGCATCTTCGATTGGGTCGTTTTCGTCGAAGATGTACCCTGTATCGCGTACTGCGACAGGCTCACCGCGGCACCATTTGCCGACTTCTTCCGATCCGAATCTGCGCTCAACGTCCATGGTGGTTAGTCCGCGGATAAGATCTCTCAGGCGTTTGTCTTTCTCAGGAATGTCGAAAGGCAGTTCCTTCTTTACTAGACAGCGATAAATGACTTGCTCGCTTAAGCCTTGCCATATGTCACTACCCTTGTACAAGCTGGCCAGCGTCATGCCTAGCGCAAAGTAGTCGGATTTGGGGTGGGCAATGCCCTGCCCTACTTCGGGCGCAACATAGCCAAGGGTACCACTGATGTTACGGGTATAAGCTACATCTGTTTCGGGGTCGATCATGCTCGAAATACCAAAATCCCCGAGTATTACACGACCGTGATGAAGATAGAGGTTGCCAGGCTTAATATCTCGATGAATAAAGCCACTTACATGGATTTCTCTTAGCGCGGCATTGGCTGCCGGAACAATAATGTTTTTTAGCTGGTCGAAGGTGAAACCACCCTTGGTACTGAGGTCGCCTTCCGGATAGTAAGGTAGGATGTCAAAAAAGACGTCCTCAATCAGGCCGTGGTCAACGAGGGGCATAACGAAGCTGCTGTCCGGGTTCACCCGGGACAGGAATTCCACCAGTCTCTGCCGCCGCTTTTGGTTAACGGAACGGGCTTGTACCATGTATATCTTGGCCACGTACCGCGTTGACGGATTGTCGGCCACATGGCAGAGATAGAGCATGGCCTCGCCACCGTGACTCGCCAACTCATCAACAATGACAAAGTCAGCTTTGTCTCCTTGTAGTACGCTACCTACACGCGATATCCGTGGAGTGTAGGGCCCTTGCGTGGGGTCGTTATGTAACAACCGGGTAGCCCGTGCCAGTGGCTTTGTCTGCGGCGATAAAAGCAACTCAGTTTCTCTTTGGCTAACCATTCTACTCCCCCCTTCATGCACTTTAACGGGGACGGCCGTCTACATGGGTGATAGACAGCTCGTGAAGCTTAGGGCACCAGCATAGCCTTACAGTTGACCCAGGGCTAAGTGAGTTATCACAAATGTATGCGGCCACTGGGTTAATAAAGAGATTCTCGATCATGTTGCCAATTCCTCTGCCGCCTTTATCTCTCTCCTGCTTGGCCTGCTCGAGAAAGTATTCCTTTGCTTCCAGCACGCAGACGTCAATTCTGCGACTTTCCTTAATGGACTCTACGACTTTTTTCATTTTCATCTCTGCTATGTCCATTGCCGCTTGTTCTTGGATGTGGTCAAAGACGACAATATTGTAGTCCCCTATGCGATTCAAAAGCTCTGGGCGCCCGAGCTCAACCGTAAAGTAATCCTTTACCCCCGCAGAAACGACGCGTTCGACAGTTTCGTAGTTGTCGTCAACAGATATGGTGGGTACCTTGCTGACATTGCCGTATTTGTCACGTACCGAGCGGAAGGTTCCTAGGTTGCTGGTAAAGATGATAACGCACTCCGAGAAGTAGACTGTGTTCCCCTGCCCGTCGGTCATCCTGCCGTCCTCAAGTATTTGCAGAAACTTATCCAATATAGACGGATGCGCTTTTTCTATTTCGTCAAACAAGAGGATAGAAAACGGCCGCTCCTTAATGGCATTGGTTAACTGCCCACCGCTCTCATAGCCTATGTACCCGGGCGGGGCTCCCAATAGCTTTTGATCGGAATGCGGCTGCTGATACTCGCTCATATCAAAGCGGATGCAACTTCTTTCATCTCCGAAAAGCCTTTCCGCTAGGGCCTTAGTCAGCTCGGTCTTTCCCGTACCGGTCGGCCCCGCCAAGAACAATACGCCTTTAGGTTTGCTGGAGCTAGAAGAGTGCTGCAAGCCAGACATGCCGCTGACAGCCCGCTTGAGTACATCTACAGCCTTCTTGACTGCGCGGTCTTGGCCAATCACGCGTCCTTTGATGATGGCCTCGCTCGCTCGTATGCGCTCGGTTAAATCTGCGCTCTCCCAAGGGCTTTCCTTGACGCCATACTTGTAGAGCGCAACCGCGTTCTCAATAGAGCCGGGCCCTGTAGCGTTTTCCCCCGCCAGCGAGTGTAACTGCCGCAGCTCTAATGTGCGCAGCCCTTCCGTGATATCCGCCAGACGACCGCTCCTGTATTCGTGCGGGGGTAAGCCGAAATTGCGCTCGATAAACACGCCTCTGGCTTTGCGGTCGGGTACGGGGATAGTGATAATCTTGGCCTGAGGGTTGTTCAAGTAGAACCAAGCGGGCAAGTCATTAACCTTGTCGACAAGCAGGAATAAGGCGCTGCGCAAGCTATTGATTCGTCTTGCCTCAAGACAGGCTACCTGCAGGTTCATAAAGAACTGCGTTTCACGCTCCGACAGATGTGAAGGCGACTGCAGATAGCGCGAAGCGAAGCTCAACACCACCGCGACAGGTCGCCGTTCGGATTCCTTGAGAGCCCGCCGATTACTGGTAAGGGCGGTCTTAACAAACGCGCTTACAGCCAGCGGGTCGTCCACTACATACTGGTAGCTAATTCCCTCGTTATCGCGGCGAGCATAACGCGTACTTTGTCCGGCAAACTCTTTAAGCAGGGGTTCAATGTCTACTTCCAACACTGGGTTGTAGAGACCACTCACGGGGTTGCAGTAGAGAAAATCGTAGCTTGGGTTCAACTCAGACTCATTCAGGGTATCGTAGATGATATGGCTAAGGGGTGAGAAGCCGCTTACGGCATAACCGTGTTCGGTTCGCGTAAAGCGAGGATAGATATCGTGCACGTTACCCTCGATTAGGAAAAGGCTCTTGATGCCGCGATAGATTCGCAGGTCTTTTTGCCATTTGGCAATGCTATCCTCGGTGTACATCATCACATCACTCGCTTCTATTGTGAATGCCGACAGATATAAGGCGATTATTGTAGTATACGTTTTGCACCAGCCTGCCGCCGGCTTCGTAAGTTGCGTACAAATCCCTTAACCTTGCGTCCGTAATCCATATGCGCTGATTGCCGGAACCGCGAAGTACACACTTGTTGTCGTTCAGTTCTTCAACGTAGGGGCCATCGATGAGTACATCGACATAGCCCAGAATTCTTTGGCGCAGGTCGTCGTTCTTAATCTCTTCTCTGTAGAAACCAGTGTATAAGAGAATGTCGTCAAAAATGGGGCGGCAAAGCTTAAGGAACGCGAGCAAATCCTTGGGTTGCTCCAGGGGGTCGCCACCGGTGATCGTAAGGCCGTCTACGGGATGATGACGCACTAGTTCACGCACCATACCGTATAGCACGTTCACATCTATGTCCTTGCTCGGGTCGTGTGGCCAAAGCTCTGGGTTGGCGCAGCCGGGACAGCGCTTGCTGCAGCCCATAGTCCATATAACCAGACGCCTGCCTGGTCCCAAACTGGAAATGGGATATATAAGTCTATCTATTAGCATTTAGATGATTTCTATGTCAAACTTAACATCAGCTATTTGCAGGATGGATTTTGCCGTCAGTTTGGTTGCCTCAGTGCCGAGCCTATTGCCGTTTATATAAGTGTGGTTCATGCTGCCTAAGTCCCGCACATACCAGTCTCCCTGGGTTATGTACAGCCGACAGTGTGTACCGGAAACGTGCGGGCATCTAGCAAAAAACTGCGGGTCTAAATCACCATGGCGACCGATTATTCCGCCGGACGGAGGCACCATAATTCTGTGTTTTTGGTGGAGCTCCACTAATGTAAGGGTCTTATTTTCCGGGGGAGCGCTTTCAGCTGGGACGGACTGAGCCGGTGGGGCCTTTGGCACGAACCGCCCGCTCATAATTTCTGTATTGCCGCAGTACACGCACCTATTCAGGGCGTGAACGCGGCTTTCCACCGGGTTACGCCCATCGCACTCCCCGCAGATGCGGTAGGCAGACGTCTCCTGGTCACTCAATGTACATCGCTCGCTTTCTGTCGTAGGCTTTCAGCGGTGCTCTCGACTGACTTGAATCAGTGTGTGTTCTAAGTTTTATCTTGCGCGAAAAGCTAATATCTGGCGCTTTATGATCTAGAGCCGAGAGCACAACGCCCCGCCTACACAGGGCCGACCGTATCGTCGCATACACACTGCAGAACTGGCGCTGTTTTTCTACCATGACTAGTCTTTCATTATGTGTCATATCGGTCGTCTGCCCGGTAGCCACTACCTCTAGCATGACGGTTCCTTGCTGTGACTGGTAGACGCTAATGGCACTGCCCGCATCAAACTCGTATAACTGCCGCATGCCTTCAGGAAGCGCCGTAAGTACTTCGCTGAGAATGACGTTGTAGCCATGCTCCTGCATTACCTCATCGACCTGTTGCCTAACGTAGTCCTGCGTCATCTTGTGCATGGCCTTTGCTCTAAGCCCTTCTACTTCCAATGTGAGTTCGTCCAAAGAGGCAAACCCACTTGCCTGCTTGCCGTTAATGCCAGCCGCCGAACACTCTACCAAGTACTCCGTATACTTCTCAGCGAAGGCCTCTTTTCTGCTTTCTATGCGCTGGCGGAGGAAGGCAAACATTCCCTTGACCCTGTTTAGAGCGCGGCGTTGTTCATCCGACGTCCTAGTTTCGTCCCTAAGAATGAAATCCTTTTCGCGCATGATGGCCTGCAGTTCCGACTTATCCTCAGTGCTAACTATGGTGTCAGTCAAGTATTGGTCGAGCTTATCCTGCAGCAGGCGCATCTCTTCACTCAAGGGCTGCGAGTCGCCGCTCATACCACCGCCAAAGACAAGCTCAGCTAATGGTTCGCACCTTTGGGGACTTACAGCAATGCGCTGTATATGCTGCTCGTGCCGCTCCAAGACTTCAGCTGAAGCAGAGAAATTCTTTAGTCTCTCAGTTGCAGCAAGAACTTCTCTGCGGGCATTCTCCCTAACCTGTGCCATCTCATGCATAAGCCGACCTGCTTGCGCCAACATCGCGGCGGGCTCAAGCGGTAAGGATTGGGCACACATTTCGTCTAGGTATGCCCGCCATTTCTCCTTGGTGGCAACCAAGGCTACGTGTGAGCGCGAACAGCCGACTATAGTGATAGCCTGCTCTCCGCCCGCGGCATGGGCCTTAAGCTCGTTAGATAAAGTAAGGGTCTCGCCTCTTACGGAGTCCATTTTCTGTAATAGATCCTCACTGTCATTTGGCAGAGGCCACGCGAGAATGCGGGCGAGCTGCTCTATGCGGTCTGCCGCAGGGGGCAAATCCATGTAGTCACCGGCAATCTCAAGCTTATAAAAGGTTGAAACGGTTTTTAGGGTGTCTACTAGAGCGTCGTTTAACATTTTCGCTGCAAGCGTTAACCTGTGGACATCGATTCCCCTTCTAGCCTCGTCAAACGATGTCCGTATGCTATGCAAACATGACTTTAGCTGCCGCGAAAACCCCACCAAAGCCTGATAAACCGTCGGCATGGGAATGTCTGCCAACCGGTCAATCTCCGCTATCCAGTCTGGCCTTTGGTCTGCTATATCAAGCAGGGCTTTCTGCAGTGTAGGGTCATTCAAGGTGGCTTTGATGCTTTCGACGGGATAATTGGCCATAGCCTGCCGCAATGATAAGACGTCTCTTAGATTTTGATTAACGACATCTTGCTCCAGCACTCTGAGCAATTCGTGCCTGTGTACTTGCAGTTGCTGCTGGCGTTGCTGTCGAATCCACTCCATGGCGGCCGGAGACAGCGTAATGCCGTCGCACTTAGGACCACTCATTGATACTACCACCCCCATTTTGCTAGTGCTCAGTGCCCAGTGTCCTCTCACCTCTCACCTCTCACCTCTCACCTCTCGCCTCTCGCCTCTCACCCTTCCCGCTGCGCCGGCTTCGCAGCGGCCGACAATTGCCGCAGGAACGCCGGCTTGCCGGAGGGCGGCTAGGGCACGCGCGGCCTCGGCGGGCGGCAGCGTAAAGAACAGCCCGCCGCTCGTTTGCGGGTCGTAGAGGGCGTCGACTAGAGCTTCGGGGATGGCCGGGTCGATGGATACGGAGCTGCCGAAGTACTCGGCGTTACGGTAAGCCCCGGCCGGGATTAGGCCCATGGCGGCGTAGTCAAGCGTGCCGGGGAGGAGTGGGATGGCGTCGGCGGTGAGCACAAGTTCTACTTTGCTGGCGCGCGCGACTTCAACGGCGTGTCCGAGCAGCCCAAACCCGGTAACATCTGTGCCGCCGTGCACGGTGTAGGCAGAGAAAACCTCCGCGGCAGTCTTGTTAAGCTCGGCCATGCTGTTAAGTGCGGCCTGCAGGTGCGTATCATCAGCCAGCTCGGCCTTGTAGGCTGTCGTAATAATGCCGGTCCCGAGGGGCTTCGTGAGGATAATGCTGTCGCCAGCCCTGGCCCCGCTGTTTTTTACTATCTTCTTTGGATTAACGGTGCCGGTGACGGCTAATCCGTATTTCATATCGGCATTCTCTACCGTGTGGCCGCCTAGGATGACGACACCAGCTTCCGCCGCCTTATCCGCACCGCCACGCAGCACCTCGCCCATCAAGGGTAGCGGCACGCACGGCGCGTAACACGCGATATTTAGAGCGGTAAGGGGCTTTCCTCCCATGGCGTAGACGTCGCTTAAGGAGTTAGCTGCGGCAATTTGGCCAAACAGATAGGGGTCGTCCGTCAGCGGAGAGAAGAAATCTAGCGTTTGGACTAAGGCGCAGTCGTCGCCGAGCAGATAGACGCCAGCGTCGTCACTGGTCTCAAGCCCGACGAGAATGCGTGGGTCTTGTGGCTCAGGCAAGTTGGCCAAGAGGCTACTTAGGGCACCCGGCCCTAGCTTGCTGGCTCAGCCGCCGCCCGACGACAACGCAGTTATTCTAAAGGCCACAGCCCTCTCCTCCCTTCTATGGCTTGCCGCGCTTCCGCCGAACGCAACACGGCGGCGGTTTCTGCCACGGCGCGGCTTAAATAGCGATTGTTGGTTACTAGATAGATAGGGCGCAACATTGTCAACCCAGCGAGGCGTCGCGCAACAACTGTGTTCTGCCGCAGGGCGCCTTCCGCGGCAAAGACAGAGACAAGCGCAACCCCAATCCCCGCCTCGACGGCGTTTACCGCCGCTACGGCCGAGCCTACCTCCACCACAGCATGCAGGCGGCCGGGGATTATGCCTGCGGCGGCTAACTCGCGCTCGTAAACAATGCGACTGCCGGAACCGGCTACCCGGCCGACAAACGGCTCGCGGTAGAGCGCCTCGCCGCGCACTGTCTTTTGCAGGGCGAGTGGATTGGTGGGATGCAGGAGCAAGACAATTTCATCGGTGTAAACCGGTTCGGCGCGAAGGCTCGCACTTTTTGGCTGGGCGCCCACCAAGGCCAGGTCGAGCTCGCGCCGCTCGAGCTTTTCGAGAATGCTGGTGGTGCTGTCCACTATCAGGCGCGGGCGCACGCGCGGAAACCGCTTGATAAGCATGCTAAACAAGAGCGGACAGAGCTGCTCGCCCGGCACGGTACTCGCACCGAGCAGTACGGGACCGGCAATTTCTGTAGACATCTCGTCTATCTGCTTGCGCGTCGCGTCGAGCGACTCGACAAACAGGCCGATATTCACCGCAGCCTCTTCCCCGGCCCGCGTCAGTTCGAGGGTACGCCCCTGTCGCTCAATTAGTTTAGTGCCGAAGTAGTCTTCGAGGGCCTGTATCTGCATACTTACAGCCGGTTGCGTCAGGCCTAGCTGCCTGGCGGCGGCCGAAAAGGACCCAGCCTCAATCACGCAGAGAAACGTGCGAAAGTAGTTGACGTTCACGCGTACCCCTCCCTTGCACTTTAAGTTTCTCCACAGACAGGCCCTTTCCTGCCGTGCAAAAAAGAACAAAAAGCCCCGAGCCGCAAGGCCCGGGGTAGAGCAGGGGGATGACAGGATGCTCAATTGGCGGGAGTATGTGGGAATCGAACCCACCGCGGCCTGTTCTAGAGACCGCTGACGGATTTGAAGTCCGGAAGGCACACCAGAACCTATCTACTCCCGCTACAAGTCTACCACGCTTGGGTTGCGGCTGTCAAAAGCGGCGGGGGCAGTTTCCTGCGGCAGTAACACGCGGTCCTGCCCTATAGCCTCTCGAAAACTCGCGGAAACAGCACGCCAATCGACGACATCTACCGTGTAGGGAAGGCTTGACTCCTCGAACTGAATGCTTAGCTGTGTCGTTTCGCCATGGGTTAAGGGGCGTCCGGCATCAACGACCAAGTCCAAGTCCGAGAATGCGCGAGCCGTCCGCTTAGCACGTGAGCCAAACACCCAGACAACTGCTTTGGGGGGCAGGACGGCTCTGAGTATTTGCCAGATAATAGCCAGATCAATCGGCCGAACATCAACAGACTCTGCATTCATGCTTGGCCCTCCTGCCTTTTCGCGATTTGCGCCGCCAAATACCTCGCTTCGGTAAGGAACTTGGGGATGGACTTATATACCTCTTGTGCTTTTGCTTCGTCATACGTATGACTAGTGGTCCCCCGGTCCTTGCGAAACTGCTGCCAGTCCGCTAGCTCTCTGCTTACGAGTCCACGCTGGGCACCTAGGCGTATGAGGTCATTGAAGCTCATTTCACTGACTGCTGAAGGGTTGCTTTCTGTCATCTCCAGAAATCGGCGCAGCATTTTGACCGCAAGCTCGTAAGTAAACTCAAACGCCTGAATGGCACCAGCTCGCAAATGAAAGGCAAGGCGTTGGTCTCGGCGTGCTAGCTCAGAATCGCAGTAAGCTAGGGCTTCCACTAATTGGGCTATAGCCTTATGCAGCGAAGATAGGTCTAGTTTCATCTCATATCCTCCCTAATGCAGCCTGCGTGTTTCCCCGACACGGTAGGTGACGCGCTGTTGGTCGAAGTACTCAAGCAGCGGTAGAGCGTATTTGCGGCTGCTGTCGATGTAGGTTCGAAATGCGGCAAGGGAGAGTTCCCCCTCAGTGCCAAAATGCGCGATTAGGAGCTCGCGCGCGCGGCTCACGGCCGAGGCGTGAAAGTACATGCCTTCCGCCACCTTAACTATTTCCTGTGTATCTGCCAGGGCGTCTAGGAGCTCCTTCATGTCTTCCGGAGACAGACGCAGTTCGGGTCTTAGCTCCTCAGGCGAAGGTGGGGAGAACGGCTGCGCTAAGAGCGCGGCGATAACTGCCTCGCGGGCGCGACTCCACTTGCCCGTAAACTCCACGCGAAAGTCAGGCAGGGCCACAGATTTTGTCGTCAGGTTTAGGGGTGACTCCGCTTGTAGCTCTAGGAGTACAGCAGCAAAGACTCGACTACTAGCACCGCTTAACACCCTATGCCTGAGCTCCTCGCGCGGTATGCCCGCGCGGAGTGGGAAGCGGCGGTGGTATTCGCCGACTGCGGTTGCTACTTGGTCGGTTAAGGACTTGAGGCGAGCGCGATGAAACAGGTATTCGGCATCGTCAGCGTGTACGCTGACTACGTAGTCGTCGGTTAAGAGCTTTTCTAGCGCTTCCTCGCAGTCCGCCCGCGTAATTACGCGCAGTAACGTCTCGCGCGTGTAGAGCTTGTCGCTGTGCTCAAGCAGATACTGACTTACAATCTCCTCCGTACTGCCGCTTTCTAGTACGGCTAGCTCGGCTAGGCCACGCTCGCGAAACCGCTTGCGCTTTTTTGGGTTCGGGTCGAGAATAGTGCCGCCGCCTAAAGTGACCAGAGGTGAATACGAGCGCAAAACAAACCTGTCGCCCGCCAAAACAGCCGTCGGCGCCTCCAGGCGCAGCTGCGCGTAAGCGCTTTCGCCCGGGAGAAGCTCATCGCGGTCAAGCAACACGGCGCGGCAGAGGATTTCTGCCGTGCCGACATAGAGGCGCAAACGCGCGCGATTAGCCAGCAGCTTGTCGACATCAGGCAGGAGAGAGAGGCGGACATCGAGCATCATGCTTGGCGAAAGATACCCCTTGGCCGCTAATACGTCGCCGCGCGAAATGGCGTCGACAGTAACGGACGCGAGGTTTAGCGCCACGCGCTGTCCGGCCTGCGCTGACTCAACTTGCACTCCATGCACGCCCACACCGCGCACGCGCAGCGGCAATTCGGCCGGATAGAGCAGAACCTGGTCGCCTACCCGGGCAGTGCCGGAAAGCAAGGTGCCGGTTACTACCGTGCCAAAGCCCTGCAGTGTAAAAACGCGGTCTACGGGCAGCCGAAACGGCAGGTGGGCGTCGCGCTCGGCCAAATCCTCACCTAGGCGGTCGATGGCCGCGGTTAGTTCCGCCAGACCCTCGCCTGTATGGGCCGAAACCGCAATCACCGGTGCATCGGCCATGACCGTGCCGCGCACCTTCTCTTCGATGTCGAGCATCACTAGATCGAGCCAGTCGGGTTCTACTAAGTCGGCTTTGGTAATTACGACAATACCGCGCTTTACCTGCAAGAGCGACAAAATGTGCAGGTGTTCGGTGGTTTGCGGCATTACTCCCTCGTCGGCGGCCACGACCAAGAGCACCAAATCCATGCCCCCAACGCCGGCTAGCATGTTCTTGATGAAGCGCTCATGCCCGGGGACATCGACAATGCCCGCCCGCCTGCCACTGGGCAAATCAAAGTAGGCGAAGCCGAGGTCAATGGTGATGCCGCGCTCCTTCTCTTCCTTGAGGCGGTCGCAGTCGATGCCGGTTAGGGCCTTAATTAACGTTGTCTTGCCGTGGTCAATGTGGCCGGCGGTGCCTACAATAAGATGCTTCATGCCTGCCGGTCCCTGCAAGCGCTGTGTGCTGCGGCTAAAGCGGACAATATGTCGTCCGCCTCGCCGGCTAGAATTGTGCGCATGTCCAGCCATACTTCATCCTGCACCAAGCGCGCGATGACCGGGACGGCGGCGTTGCGCAAACTCTCTTCGAGCTGTGTGGCGCTCAGTTTGTCCGAGGTGATAGCCACCGCCACGCTTGGTATCTCCTGTGTGGGCATGGCGCCTCCGCCCATCTGCCCGACTGAGGCTACAGCTTTCGCGCGCAGGCAATCCATGCCGTTGATGGCCGCCACGAGGGATTCTGCCGCAGTTTGCAGCTCTGCTGTGCTGCGTCTGTACATGCCGAGGAGCGGCACTTGGTCTTCTGTTTCGCTGTAGCGGTAGAGGCGCAACGTCGCCTCCAAGGCCGCTAGCGTGAGCTTATCTATGCGCAGCGCACGCGCGAGCGGATGCCGCTTGATAACTTCGATATGCGCGCGCCGGCCTACAATAACCCCCGCCTGCGGTCCACCCATCAGCTTGTCGCCGCTAAAGGTGACGAGGTCTAGCCCTTGCGCCACCGCGTCTTTGACTGTCGGCTCGGCAAAGTCGGGCACCAGAACCCCGCTGCCAAGGTCCCAGATAGCGAGGAGTCCGTGCGCGCGCGCTAAGGCCACTAGGTCCGACGCCTCTACTGCCGCAGTAAACCCGACGATGCGGTAGTTGCTGGTATGTACCTTAAGCAGTGCCGCAGTCTCGGACGAAATTGCCCGCTCGTAGTCGCAGAGATGCGTTTTGTTAGTAGAGCCCACTTCTTTAAGCCGGGCGCCGCCCTGCTCGATAATTTCCGGAATCCGAAAGGAGCCGCCTACCTCTACAAGTTCGCCCCGCGACACTACGACTTCGCGCTTAGCGGTTAATGCCGACAACACTAGGAGCACGGCGGCGGCGTTATTGTTGACGACGTAGGCGTCTTCGGCGCCGGTCAGTTCCGTAAGGAGATCGCGCACGTGGTCTTGGCGCGAGCCGCGCTCCTTTTGTTCTAGGTTGTACTCAAGTGTCGAATACCCGCGCGCGGCCTCAACAATTGCCTGGATAGCGCTAGGGGCTAAGGGAGCGCGTCCAAGGTTAGTGTGAAGCAGGACGCCTGTGCCGTTAACTACCCGCCGCAGGCTTTGGCGCGCGTGCTTAAGAATCCGCTTTGGCAACGCGTCTTTGAGATTATCTATAGCGAGCGCAATGTCGCTAGCCTTAGTCTTACCTGCGGCAATAGTTTGGCGCAAATGCTGCAGCTCCTCCCGCAGTGCCTGTTGCACAGCCGAACGGCCAAACTGCGCGCTGAGCGCGGCAAAGGTCGGCGTGCGCAGCACTTCGTCAACCTGCGGCAGCAGACGATACAGCTCGTCACCCATGGTTAGGTACTCCGCTCAGGTACTTTTCCACGCTATTAGCGGCTAAGGCCCCGTCCCCTACTGCTGTCGCTACCTGACGCAGGCCTTTGGGGCGCACGTCGCCGGCCACAAATACGCCCGGAACCGCAGTCGAAAGGTCGTGTTCGTTAGCCAGCAAATACCCGCTTTGGTCTTTAGGCAGGCTATCGCGCACGAACTCGGCGTTTGGCACTAGCCCGATGTAGACAAACACCCCGTCGGCAGCGATTGTCTCTGTGGCGTTCGACTTGACGTTGCGCACCATAACACTCGTCACCGCTCGCTCGCCGTAGATGGCTTCGACCACGGTATCGTACATTACTTGGATTTTGGGGTTACCTAGCGCACGCTCGACAATAATCGGGGTAGCGCGCAAGCGGTCGCGGCGGTGGACAATCGTCACCTGCGCGGCGAAACGCGTTAGGAACGATGCTTCCTCCACGGCTGAATCCGCGCCGCCTACCACCACCACGCGCTTGCCGGTGTACAGCGCGCCGTCACAGGTCGCGCAATAAGAGACACCCGCGCCGATAAATTTCTCTTCCCCCGGTACACCGAGGCGGCGCGGAGATGCGCCTGCGGCTACGATAACCGCTCGCGCTTCATATGTCCCTCCGAGGCCGCGCACAACTTTGACGGGCCCGCTAAGCTCTAGGCTTTGCGCTTCGTCATAGACAATCTCGGCATTAAAGCGCTCGGCTTGCTCTAGCATGCGTAGCGAAAGGTCTACCCCGTTCAGGCCTTCTGGAAAGCCGGGGTAGTTTTCTACGTGCGCGGTAGTCGCCATTTGGCCGCCCGGGGCTAAGCGTTCGAGCAAAAGCGTACGCAGCCTAGCGCGCGCCGTGTAGAGTGCGGCGGTGAGGCCGGCCGGTCCGCCGCCGATAACAAGCACATCATATACCTCAGGCAGAATAATTCCCCCTACTCATTTAGTAGTCTGAAACAAAAAGAACCGTCCCTTTTGTTCTGGTTTCTGTTTCTAGAACAAAAAGAACCGTCCCTTTTGTTTTGACGTCCCCTTTTGTTTCTTTCCTAGGCCTCGGCTTCGTAGCCTGCGGACGAAATAGCGCCGCGCATGGCCGCTAAAGACACGAGCCCCGGGTCGTAAGAGACGGTCACTTTGCGGTTAGCTAAATCTACCGCGACGGTTCGTACACCAGGTAACGCCGATAACGCTCGACTCACGGCCGCTTTGCAGTGGCCTCACGTCATCCCGGTTACGGTAAAGATTACTTCCTGCATGCTAAGACCTCCCTATTTCATGAATCTTTCCAGCGCGTCTAAAAACTCGTCAATGGCTGCGTCAGACTGACCGGACTGCACGGCGGCGGTGAGACAACCGCGTGCGTGTGCGTCTAGCACCTCGACGCCTACCTGTGCTAGGGCCGCGCGAATGGCGGCTAACTGCGTCAAAACATCGATGCAATAGCGGTCTTCCTCCACCATGCGCGCTAGGCCCCGCACCTGACCTTCGATGCGGCGCAAACGGCGCAGAACCGCGTCGCGATTAGCTTTCATGCTTGTCCCGGCAAGCGTGGCAGAAGCCAAAGAAGCGCAAGCTGTGGTCAACTATTTTGAAGTTCTTACTGGCTGAAATGCGCTCCTCTAGTTCTTCCAGCAAGTCTTCGTTAAACTCAATTATGTCGCCGCAGCCTAGGCAAAGCAGGTGGTGGTGGTAATGCTTTTCGCGCTCCCCGGCGAGCTCGTACTTTCTGCCGCCCTCGCCAAAGTCTAAACGCGAGAGGATGCCTAGCCCCGCAAATAGGTCTAAGGTGCGGTATACGGTGGCCAGCCCAATTTCGGGGTTCTTGTCGCGCGTCATCTGGTATATGTCTTCCGCGGTCAAATGTGTATCTTTATGGTCAAGCAAAATCTTAAGAATCGCTTCGCGCTGCGGAGTCAGCCTAAACTCGCGTTCCTTTAGGATGTCGCGGACTTCCTCCACCACAGAGTGTTCGAGCAATACGGCACACCTCAACTTTTGTTTGATGTACTTAGAATGACACTCTCGTTTAGCGCTGTCAAGTCGCGCGTCACTCTTCGCCGCTGACGGCCGCGGCATGGAACTTGCTCGCCTTAGCGCGCGACAGCAGCTGCCTATACAGGTAACCGAGGTGTTCCGCACATGTCGAAAGGTCGACCGGTTTCTCTAGTTTGGCTACCGCCCCGGAAGCTACGCCGCGCAAAGAGTCGTCAAGCAGGAAGCCTAGCAGAATAACCGGCCTACCCGTCCTTGCCCAAGCCAAAACGGCTTCGCTGTCGACGGCGCGCGTCTCTGTGTCTATAATCAGCACAGCCGGGCAGAGACTCGTCGCCTCAGCTAAGGTGTCGCAAATGCGCACCGTAAAGCCATGGCGCCTAAAGATAGTGGGACTGACCACCCTAAGCACCGGGTCGTCCGTAACGAGTGCCGTCGGCGGTAAGGACGAGAAATCCGGACGCTCAGCCGGGGGCGCCTCCTGCCCCTCTCCCGTGCCGCGCAGGTCCTTAATATAGATGCTGTGCGGAATCTGCTTGCCGGCGCGCTTAAGCTCTGCGGCAATCTCGCCAATCTCCCAGTGCGACTCAATCGCCCGACGCTCGTTCGTAACTACGGCCAGGCTGATGGTGGCGACGGTGTGGCGGACTGCCTGCCCTTGTCGATTGACGCCGGCAATATAGCCGCGCGCGCGGTCGAGGGGATGATAGAGAAAAGGCACTTGGGCCGTAAACAAACGAATAATGTGTTGGCAGACCGCATCTGCTTTGTCGGGCGTGGTACAGACGACAAAGTCGTCTCCGCCTACGTGCCCCACAAAATCGTAGGGGTGGCCAAACCTACGCACGGCGTCAAGGAGAATCGCCGCCAGCAGTTTTATCCCTTCATCGCCCTGCAGAAATCCGTAGGCGTCATTGACGGATTTAAAGTTGTCGATGTCGGCGTAGATTACCGCGAAAGGCTTCTTGGCTGCCACGAGTCGCTTAAACTCGGCTTCAATAGTGACATTGCCGGGAAGCCCGGTCAAGGGGTTAAGGGAGCGCTCCTGACAGGACCGCCTAAGCTGCGACTTTATCCTGGCCATTAACTCACACAAGTCGAAGGGTTTATGTAAGAAATCGTCGGCGCCGGCGTCGAGTGCTGCCACGACGTCTTCCGTCGTGCTGCCGGAGGCGAGAATCATAATCGGCACATGGGAAACAAGCGTGTTGCGTCGCACCTCGCGCACAACCTCTAAGCGCGAGGTTGCCGGCAGCAACCCGTTAAGGATAATGAGGTCGGGGCGCTCGCGCATGGCGAGGCGGAGCGCACTTGGTCCATCCTGGGCGTTAATTAGCTCAAAGCCCGCCGCCTCGCAACTAGCCCGCAGAGCATCAAGTGTCAGCGGGTCGTCGTCCACCAGAAGAATGCGCTTAGCGATGCGTGTTCACTCCTGACTAGGAAAAATCAAGCCGAAGGCATTACTTGTTCTTCTTCTGCTTGAATACGCTAATTCCTGCTATTTTAGATGTAAAATCTATGGACGCGCGCACTCGCTCAAGTACCTAGGGCAGCCTGAAAAACGCGGCGGGCCTCGTGCACGTCGCTAGTCCCGTTAACTAGGGCACGTCCGTCGGAGAAAACAATCACCTCGCGTTCCAGAAACTCAACGCGCAAGCTATACTTCGTCTCTTTAACCTCTAGCCCTTTCGCCGCCAACACGCGGGAGAGTGCGGGCAAATCTACTTCGTCCGTGCCGGAGTAAAGAAGCACGCTGTTGCGCCCGCAGATGACGCTAGTCTGGGCGGCGGAGTCGTCCGCCAGAAACAGGCGCTGGCCGCCTTGGCAAGCCGGACAGGCTGCGTCACGCTTTAGTGAGAATGTGTGGAAACCACCTTGCCACACATCAAACTCGAGCACGTTCCCCCGCACAAGCTCCGGCGCCACAATCAGCTTAATCGCTTCCGTCACCTGCAGCGAGCCTACAATGGCGGTGACCGAGGCCAACACGCCCGTAAGTTCACAGCTGTCGCCTGCTCCTAAGGCCGGAAGCTCGCTAAAAAGACAGCGAAAGCATGCGCCGCCGGGGCGAAACGTGGCCGTCATGCCGCGACTGCCGAGCGCCCCGCCGTAGGCCCACGGTAACCCTAACTCCAGGCAAGCGTCGTTAATGGTAAAACGCGTGGCGTAGTTGTCCGTGGCGTCAATGACGGCCGTGCTCCCGGCGAGCAACTTTTTGGCTTTACTGCCGCTAAAGTCGGCTACGACGCCTAAGACCTCGACTGAGCTGTTAATCGCCTTAAGATGCGCCGTCAAGGCTACGGCCTTAGGCAGTCGCAGGGCGGCATCGCGCTCGGTGTAGAGCAGCTGCCGCTGCAGGTTCGAGAGCTCGACGACATCTCGGTCGATGACCTGCACACAACCCACTCCGGCGCGCACCAAAAGCTCGGCTGACACGGTGCCGAGGGCTCCGCAGCCGACTACCGTAACTTTTGCCGCGGCGAGCTTCGCTTGGCCTTCTGGCCCAACGAAGGGCAGTACGATTTGGCGTGCGTAGCGTTCCATGGAACACCTCCTATGCTCTGGCTATGGCGCAAAGGCGCGAAATATCTTATGATAGCGGCGGATAGTTTGCGGACGTGCCAAGGCACGTCCCTACACACAACGGAGAGGTAACGGATCATCGACTAGGAGGCACATTATGGAAGATATACAGAGGCGTCTCCCGCCGCAGGTTACGGAAACAGATGTAGAGCGGCTGCGTCAAGGCTATTATACCGACGCTTACTTTTCCAACACAACTGCCATTTTAGCCGAGCTCGCGCGCGCAGGCTACGACTATAACGGCGTAGCTGTCGGGGATATCGAGGTGGAAATGCAGTTTTTCCCTCGCCGTCAACCTTTTGCCGTGCTCGTGGGAGTAGATGAGGCAGTACATATCCTGCGGGAATGCACAGGTTTTTGGGACTTAGATAGAGGCTTTGTCAACATGTTTCGCGAGCTCGAGGTCGAGGCAGCGCACGATGGGGCCTTAGTGCCTTACGGGGGCGATTCCAAAGATGTCACACCCGTCCTCAAAGTGCGCGGCAAGTATCGCTACTACGGCCAGCTGGAAACGCCTATCTTAGGCCTACTCACCGAAGGCTCGCGCATCGCGACTAATGTCTACAACACTCTTGCGGCCGCACGCGGCAAGGATATTTTGTTCTTCCCTGCCCGCTTTGCCCACTATAAAGTGCAGCCGTTGCACGGGTATGCCTATAAAACGGCGGTGGACGCCTATAACCGGCACCACCGCACAGAAGCGCGCGTCTTCGTCTCGACCCATGCCCAAGGCGCGTATTTTGGCGGCAGGGGCGGCGGCACCATTAGCCACGCCAGTATCGCCTGTTTCCTTGGCGACACGGTCGAAACCATGCTGCAGTTTTGCCGCATTATGCCTCCCGACGTGCCGCGCATCGCCCTGATTGACTTTCACAATGACTGCGTAGGCGAGGCCCGCAAAGTCCTGTCAGCCATGTTCCCGCTATATTTAGAGGCGGTACTCGGCGGCGACGAACAGAGAGCAGAGATGTATCGCCTCTTTGGCGTGCGTCCGGACACCGCCGGCAACATGCGCGACGTCTCCGTTCCGGAAACGGGCGACAGAGAGGCAGACCTCGGGGTTAACCCGCGGCTGGTTAGAAACATTCGCCAGGGACTCGACACGGCGCATGAGAGCTGGGACATCCCGGCAGAACACAGGCACTTAGCCGAAAGCTACTGCCGCGGCGTAAAAATCGTGGTGACAGGCGGCTTTGACGTGGCCCGCATCCGTCGCTTTGAAGCGGAAGGTGTGCCGGTCGATATGTACGGCGTGGGGTCGTCGCTCCTTGAGAACTCCCGTGGCAACACCACCGACTTTACCGCGGACATTGTGCGCGTCAAAGTGGGCGGCGTCTGGCAGCCGTTAGGCAAACAAGGGCGACAGCCAAACGATAACCCTCTCCTTGAGGCAATTACATAGTAGCCGAAACCCGCTTAGTCTTCTCCGGGTAAGCAATTATGCTCCGCACCCCTAAGCCAAGGAGGCCGCCTACGGCGCACAGCACGCCGGCACCGGCAATCAGCCAGACCGGCCCGACGGAGTCGACCAGCGGGCCTGCCATTGCTTGCCCCATCGGTCGCAGCGCCCCGCTCACGGCATCACGCGCGGTAAAAGCCCTGCCTCTTAGTTCCTCGGGCACTTCACGTTGCCAGATAGTGCGTGAGGCGACATTCGCCACCACCAAAACAAAACCGACAGCAGCGCCGCCGAGCAGAAGATGCGGCGCTGTATTTGCGCGCGCGATAACCACCGTAAAGAGACCTAAGGCGATAAGCGAAAGAATCATTACTTTGCCGGTAGCCGCAAGCAGCGCGGGCTTAGCCGAGAGGAGCAGGGAAGCAACAAGCACACCGCCTGATTGGAAGCTCCCAAACAAACCGAGAAGCTGTGGGCCGCCCCGCAGCACGCCCGTCACCAAGAGCGGCATAGAGACGCTAATTGGCGCAAGGCAAAGGTTAATTAGCGCGGCGTATAAAAGCATGGGAAACAGCAGGCTGTGTCCCAAGATAAACTTTGCGCCTTCCTTTAAGTCGCGACCGAAAGAGCGCTGCTTTACAACGCGAAGCTGCACCGGCAAGCGAATTAAGAGCAGTGAAAGAGCGGCAATGAAAAAGGAGATGGAGTTGGCAAGAATTGCGACTCCTACACCGGCGAAGGCAATTACCACGCCGCTAAGCGCCGGCGCAAGTAATCCGATGACGCTGTTTGCTGTCTGCATAAGGGAGTTTGCCCTTACTAGCTGGCTCTTCCCCACGACCGTCGGGATAGTCGCCTCGTAGGCCGGGCCATCGAGTGAAGACGCTGCCCCAAGAATGGCGGCGGCGCCAATAATGAGTGGTAACGAGAAGTGACCGCGCCAGAACAGAATTGTCATGCCTAGCGTTATAACCCCAAGCAAAGTGTCGGCAAAAAGCATCATGCGGCGCTTGTCTACTCTGTCGACGTACACGCCGACGATTGGCGCTAGCACCAAGCGCGGCACGGATGTGGCCAGCGCCACAAACGACACCGCGACGCCGCTCCCCGTTTCGCTCACTACCCACCACATTAGCGCGAGGCTAAACAGCGCATCGCCTAGCATGGAGACTATCTGCCCGCCCCAAAGGATAAGAAAAGTCCTGTTCTTTAGCACCGGCACATCGTTTGTCGCGCTCACTCAAATAGTCCCCCTACCTCGTGTTCTCTAATAAACCGCTCTACCACGTGTGGGTCAAATTGCCAACCTGCGCAGCGCTTAAGCTCGGCTAGAGCCTCGGCCGGCGCAAGCGGGTCGCGGTAAGGCCTGCCTGCGGTCATAACTTCATAGGCGTCGGCCACAGCTAGAATGCGGCATTCCAGCGGAATCTCTGTCTCCTTTAACCCCAGTGGATAGCCGCTGCCGTCGTAGTGTTCGTGGTGCGCGAGAATCAGGTCGGCTACCGGGGCCACTTCGGGGAAGGTATAGGCAATGCGCAGGCCCCGCTCAGGGTGCTGCTTAATCAACCCATACTCCTCTTCGGTGAGGCGCGCGCGGCTACTCATGATGGCCGGACTCACGCCGACTAAGCCTAGGTCATGCACATCGGCAAATAGCGCTAGCGCTTCTAGCTGCTTCGCAGAGAAGTCGAAGCTCTTACCTAAGCGCAGGCAGGTTTCCCTAAGGCGCATAGTGTGGCCCACGGCTCCAAAGTCGCGCTCCGCAAGTACTCGCAGCAGAGCGTTAAGAATGTTGCGGTGCGCCAGAGAGCGTTCCGCTAGTTTGTCGCGGTACATGAGGTGGTCGGCAAGTTTGTAGACATCGTCGAGCATAATGCTCGGGCTGTTAGCGGTGGCCACACCGATGCTTAGGCTCATGGGCAGCACGCAGTCTTCGGAGCTAAAACTCGCGCCCGCCGCGCGAACACGCGCAAGCACACCCGCGGCTGCTTCCTCCCCCGTCCGCGGCAAGATAACGGCAAACTCGTCGCCGCCCACGCGCGCCAAGATGTCTGACTTACGCAGCACGCTCTTAAGAACATCTGCGCAGGCCTTAAGGAAATCGTCACCCTCGCGATGCCCGAGCACGTCGTTTATTAGCTTAAGGCCGTTAGCGTCAGCCACAATTATGGAAATAGGGTATTCGCGGCTGCCTTGGAGGCGCTCAAGCTCCGTAGAAAAGAAGGCGCGGTTATAGATATCGGTAAGCTGGTCGTGCAGGCTCAGGTAACGCAGCTGCTTCTCTGCCAAGAGCCGCTCGCGCACATCTCTCACCACCGCAAACACGGCCTCTTGCCCGCGCCACTTGCCGCGCGTAGAGCGGGTTTCGACGTCAATTAATGTGCCGTCTTTAGCCACTAAAGGTATGGAGCGGGTCGTAGGTCTACCTAAAAGCACTTCCTGCACGTTCTCTTCCGTCTCCTGTAGCAGGTCGGCGGGGTGAAGCTCGACGACGGCCCTCCCCAAAAGCTCGGGCGCGCTAAAGCCTAAGGTGGCTTCAACAGCGCTATTCACATGCAGAATCCGCCCCGTCGCGTCGAAAATAAACAGCATGTCCCCCATGGTAGTAACAAGTCGCACTAAGTCGTCGTAGTTCTCCCACGTTTGCTTTTCGGCCTGTAGTTGCTCGGTAATGTCGGTGTATATACAGGCGAACTGCAGCGGCCGCGGCTGGTAAGCTTGTACTTCATAGTATCTTCCGTCATGCTCCCGTGTAAAGCGCCGCACGACACCTCTAAGTGCTACGTCGACGTAATCATCAAACTCCTTAGGCCAGTCGGCCTCATGAACCCCCGCTAGCTCACGCCACGTTTTCCCGATTATCTGCTCGCGCGTAAACGCCAGTATCTTTTCGTAGGCGGGGTTGACCTCAAGAAAGCGATAGTCCCACGGCTTACCGTCAGCGTCAAGGATAAGCTCGCGCACGGCCACACCTTCGCGCATGCTGGCGTAGAGGAGCTGAAAGTGCTGCAGCCTGTCAAACGTGTCCTTGACGACCTGCTCGATGTGGAGGACGGCACTACCTCTTGTTCGCTCCCCAAGCGGCGTAGCAGTGGCGATAGAACTGCGTGAGATAAAATCCGTGAGGCGGTGAATAGGTAGGAGTACGTAATGGTGTAGGGAAGAGAGCACCACCACCATAAACGCGCCATACAGCGCGACAAGAAGCATTCCCTGCGGCCAGAGCGGCACATCGCTCGCGAGCAACAGAGCAAGGGCTACCGCTGTGTAGCCAATAAAAAACACCGTGGTAATCCGGCGCAAAGACACAACTTCCCCTCCACCGCTCTCTCTGCGTCTAGTAGTTCGCCCACTTCTAACTGAATTCCTGCATTCTTAGCTAAATTGACGACACTTCTCGTAAAACATAGCCAAAATGTCCGGGTGCTGCCGCAAAAACTCCACCCATTGCTTAATCAAAACAAGCGTATAGGCGCTGACGTGGTGTTCGATTAACTCGGTTTCAACGAAGCGCGACTCTTCCACACCAAGTAAGCGCAGGAAGGCGTCTACGGTGTTGTGCCGGTCGAGCAGAAACTCGCCCGCAGTGCGCCCTGCCTCGGTAAGCGTAATTAAGCCATAGGGGCTGTACTTAATAAAGCCTAGCGCCGCAAGCTTCTTGACGGTGCGCGTAACGGAAGGGGCGGCAACACTAAGTTGCTCCGCCAGCCCTTTGCTGCGCACGTAGGTTTCGGCTTGGCACTGCCTATAGATCATTTCTAGGTAGTCTTCTTGGCTAGGAGTCAGCACGGCTTGCCCCTCTTGCCTGAGCAAATGATACCCCCGATAAGTGTGAAACTGCTGCCCCTTCTGCGTAATGCCGCCTCCCTCCCCTATCTGCACCACTTTACCCGCGGCTTCATATGTTAGCCCAAGGCAACTCTGCTACCCCGAGGGTAGCTTGCCTACCTCTAGCCTATGAGAGTAGGTCGAGGCAAAGAACAAGGAGGGTGACCATGGGAGCAGAACTTATGTCACTGGCAAAACTAAGTGTGGGTCAGCGCGCGAAGGTGGTGTCTCTGGGCGCAAAAGACAGGCTGCGGCAAAGAATGCTTGACTTCGGTCTCACGCAGGCCACACAAGTAGAGGCTCTGCACGAGAGCCCCGCACACGACCCCAAAGCCTACTGCATTCGCGGGGCCGTCATTGCCCTAAGGTCGGAAGATGCCAATACAGTCATCGTCGAGCTTGACTGCCGGTGAGGGCAAAATGGGACTGACCGACGCCTTCATCGTGGCACTGGCCGGCAACCCTAACACGGGCAAGAGCACTATCTTTAACAGCTTAACCGGGCTAAAACAGCACACCGGCAACTGGCCCGGAAAAACCGTAGTATCTGCGGAAGGCCGCTACAGCTACAAACAGGCCAACCACTTAGTAGTTGACCTGCCCGGCTCATATTCCCTCTATGCCGACTCCGCAGAGGAAGAAATTGCGCGCAACTTTATCCTGCAGGCCTCGCCCGACTGCACGGTTGTCGTGGTGGACGCTACCTGCTTAGAGCGCAACCTTTACTTGGCTTTGCAGGTGCTCGCGCTTACCCGCCGCGCCGTAGTCTGCGTTAACTTAATCGACGAGGCCAAGCGCAAAGGCATTGTTGTCGAGGTAAAGGAGCTAGAGCGGCAGCTCGGCGTGCCGGTTATCGGCACTGCGGCGCGCTCCGGCGTCGGCCTAGAAAAGCTAAAGGACGCCGTACTTAGCGTAGCGCAGCAAGAACTAGAGACCAATCCCCTACAGGTGCGCTACGACGAGCGCCTCGAACACGCCCTTGCTCTTACGGGGGATTTGCCGCGCTTTAGCGCGCTCGACCTCTTGTGCAGGGAGCCGAGCGCTGACGGCGAAGCGTCTCCTGTCGCTTTGGCGAGGTCGTATCTTTGGGAAAAGGGAATCGGCCCCGCGGACTGCCGCAATCTCGTCGCCGAAGGTACGGTAAAGTGCGCCGAAGCAATTGCTGCCGCAGTAGTGACAGAGCACAGGACGGCACCGCACGCCACAGACCGCAAGCTAGACCGCATTTTAACAAGCAGGCTCTTCGGTCTACCTATTATGTTGACCCTGCTTGGCGCCGTATTTTGGCTTACTATCGCGGGTGCTAACGTGCCGGGGGAGTTAATCGCTACGGGCCTCTTTTGGGTCGAAACCCAATTCTCTCTCTGGATGACCGCGCTCGGAGCACCGGCTTGGCTCTACGGACTCCTGGTGACAGGCGTTTACCGCACGCTAGCCTGGGTAGTCTCGGTCATGCTCCCGCCCATGGCCATTTTCTTCCCTCTCTTTACCCTGCTCGAGGACTTAGGGTATCTGCCGCGCGTGGCGTTTAACCTCGACGCCCTGTTCAAGAAGGCAGGTGCCCACGGCAAGCAAGCGTTGACCATGTGCATGGGGTTTGGCTGCAATGCCGCGGGCGTTATCTCGGCGCGAATTATTGAATCGCCGCGCGAGCGGCTGATTGCGACTATAACGAACAACTTTGTCCCCTGCAACGGTCGCTTCCCCATCTTAATTGCGGTTTCGGCCATGTTTTTGGCCGCAGACAACGGGGCCTTTGCCAGTGTTACTGCCGCACTAGCCGTGCTACTTAGCGTCGTACTCGGGGTAGGTATTACGCTCGCGGTCTCCAAACTGCTGTCTGTCACCGTCCTAAAGGGCCTGCCGTCCTCGTTTACGCTCGAACTCCCTCCCTATCGCCTGCCGCAAATAGGGAAGGTAATTGTGCGCTCCCTCTTAGACAGAACTCTGTTTGTGTTGGCGCGCGCCGTAATGGTAGCCGCTCCGGCGGGCGTAGTGATTTGGGCGATGGCGAATATTACTGTCGGCGACGCTTCACTGCTTAATCTCACCGCCGGCGCGCTCGACCCCCTGGGGCGCCTGATGGGGCTCGATGGGTTTATCCTGATGGCCTTTATCTTGGGGCTACCCGCGAACGAGATAGTGATCCCGATTCTGATTATGAGTTACCTGCGCGCGACAACCATGCTTGAGCTTGACAGCCTAGACGCGCTGCGGCAGCTCTTCGTAGCTAACGGCTGGACTTGGCTCACCGCCGTGTGCACCATGCTCTTTGCCCTAAATCACTTTCCCTGCGGCACCACGCTCCTAACCATCCGCAAGGAGACGTTAAGCTCCAAATGGACGTGGTTGTCCTTCCTTGTGCCGACCGTGACCGGGATAGTTGTGTGCGTGATAGTGGCGCAGGGAGCGAGGATGCTGGGGATAGTGTGAAGGCGAGGGCGCCAGCCGCCGGCCGCCAGCCGCCAGCCGCCAGCCTTGAGCTGTGAGCTGTGAGCCGCGGAGCAATCGTGAATCATGAACTGCAGGGGCAGGGAGAGGGCTGTTAGTGGCTCTACTGGGCACTAGGCACTGGGCACTAGGCACTGAGCACTAGGCACTTTCTACGCCAACTCCAGCGCTATCTCCACCATCTGTTCAAACGACGTTTGGCGCTCCGCGGCCGTAGTGGCTTCGTGCGTGACGAGCGAGTCCGACACAGTGAGAATACACAAAGCTTCGACGCCGGCCCGCGCTGCATTCATGTACAGCGCGGCCGCTTCCATTTCCACTGCTAGCACGCCCATTTTGGCCCATTGCTTCCACGCGTCAGGGTTGTCATCGTAGAAAACGTCGGAGGAAAGGATGTTCCCGACTCTGACATTGATGCCTTTACGCTCGGCCACTTCGACTACCTGTCTTAGCAGGCGCCACGAAGCGCTAGGAGCATACGTTCCCGGCAAGTTGTATTGGCGCGCGTAGTCAGAGTTAGTGGAAGCCGAAAGGCCAATGACCACGTCGCGAATCTTTACGTCGGCTTGAAATGAACCGCATGAGCCGACGCGGATAAGCTTCTTGGCACCGTAGAAGTGAATGAGTTCGTAGGAGTAAATCCCAATTGAAGGGATACCCATGCCCGAACCCATAACTGAAACGGGCTTCCCTTGATAAGTGCCGGTGTAGCCAAACATGTTGCGCACGGCGTTAAACTGCACGGCTCCCGTAAGAAACCGTTCCGCGATATGCTTGGCACGCAGCGGATCACCCGGCAAGAGGACTGTCTCGGCAATGGCTTCGCGCGTGGCGGCTCCGATGTGTGGCGTTGGCTTCATGACCAAATCACTCCCGATCTACTATTTGACTGTGGACACTAAGTTGACTACGAACACTAAGCGGGCTATGATGAAGCTAAGACCTGTGAAAAGAGATGAAAAAAGATGATGCATACATGAGGAAAATTGTGGCTTCTATTACTGGTGCAGGTCTTCTGGTAGCATCGGTGATTTGGTTTAGCGGCGGGGCACCTCTGTGGCCAGAGCCGGCCAAACCACAGCCGCAGGAGCCTGTCGTAGCGGACAAGCCTGCGCCTCACCCGTTGTCGTTCGAAATGACCACCCGCCTTGACGAGGAAGGGCGCCAAGTCGTCACAAACCCCGACCATATCCTAGTATTAGTTAACAAAACAAGAAACTTGCCTGCCGACTTTGTGCCAGAGGACTTGGTTGCGCCACAAGTACCCTTTCCATTTACGGCACACGAACCGCGCAGGTTTATGCAGAGAGAGGCAGCATTAGCGCTAGAACAACTGTTTGCCGCCGCACAAGCCGAGGGACTTCGCCCCTATGCGCTCTCAGGCTTTCGCGCTTTTGAAAGGCAGTACGCTATTTTTGCCGCTCAGGTGCAACGTGTAGGTGAAGTCGAAGCGAACCGCACTGTCGCGCGCGCCGGGCAAAGCGAGCATCAGACGGGTCTGGCCATGGATATTACCAGCCGCGAAGTTGGGTTTTCGCTTACGGTAGATTTCGGTGCCACTGCCGAAGGCAAGTGGCTTGCAGCTAACTCCCACCGCTTTGGCTTTATTGTCAGGTACCCGGAAGGCAAAGAACATATTACCGGCTACAGCTACGAGCCTTGGCATATCCGCTATGTAGGTGTGGAAGTGGCGGAATATCTCTTTACGCATAACATCACGTTAGAGGAGTACTTTCAGCAAAAGTTCGGGTATTGATAGTAGAGGCTGAAAAAAAGCGAGGGGGCAGAACGCCCCCTCGCTCTTTATCTAGGCATTGCCTACAGCCAGCGCGTCTTTGGGACAGACAGACACGCACAACCCGCAGCCCTTGCACCGGGCAGGATTGACAGCGACCTTCTTCTTGTCCTTGATAAACGAAAAGACGTTAGGATCCGGACACGCAAAGATGCAGAGCTTGCACCCGATGCACTTAGGTTCGTCGACTTTAGCGGTTACGTACACAGCATCTAACCTCCTTAGAACGTGACTTCCTTAATGGTCGGCCCAGCTGCCCGCATGACAGCCATGTTTTGTTCGAGCAACTGGCTAATCTTATCGTACTTGCTCTTTAAGGCATCGTCAAGCGCCGCGGTGGTAGCTGAAGCGACGAATTTGCCGCCGCCGCCAAAACGTTCGGCTAAGGCATCGGTAATTCCCTTCCATGACACGATGCCGGTAACTTCCATTAGGCCGCCTAGCATGGCCATGTTGGTAGCGAGGTCTGTCCCCCCGACTTCAAGCGCTAGCTTGGTGGCCGGGAAGTAGTACATTTTGGCGTCTAGGCGCTTTAAGGCCTCGCACTCGTCGGCCGACAGCTCGGGAGCGGTCTCGCCATTGACAAGCATTAGGCCGCCAGGCTGTAACCCGGCAAAGAAAGGCATGGTGTAGCACTTGCCGAGTGAGATAACGTGGGGGTGGAAAATCATAATCACGTTTGGGAAGAGGATTTCTCCCCGTTCAAAGATGCGGCTAGAGCTGATGCGCACGTAGCTCTCGGCGGGTGCCAAACGCTTTTCCGCGCCAAAGAAGGGGTTTACCGTGCTGACTAAGCCGTCGCGCGTGGCTGCGGCGCCGAGAATATGCGCAGCCGTTACAACGCCTTGTCCGCCAAGGCCCGACATACGAATGCTAGTCTTCTTAGTCACGCTTGCCACCTCCCTCAACTGCGGTCAAGTAGGCTTGCGCCTCCGGGGTAATGAACTCGCGCAGCGGATAGGTAAGGTCTTTTTCTTTTTGTTTAGCGCGAGACAAAGTCTCCTGCGGCTTAAACTTGTAGTTCGTGGGACAGGGGACAAAGACCTGCACATAAGTCGGCCCAACTTCCCTCGCCACGAGGATAGCGCGGCGCACAGCCTTTTCGAGCTTGCGTGGTTGTACGGGCGTCACGGAGGCGACATAGGCGCAGCCTGACTCGCGGGCAATTTCGGGCAGGGCAATCTTTTTGAACTTCTTGCCCGTGGGGGCCATGTTCAGCACGCAACCTTCGGGCGACATGCCGCTCTCTTGGCCGCCGGTATTGGCATAGGCTTCGTTGTCAAGCATGATCGTGGCGAGCTTTTCGCCGCGGAACCACGAGTGCATGACCATATCTAGGCCGATGTCGGCTGTCGCGCCGTCGCCGGCAACTACCAAGACATCTTTGTGCTTATCCGGGAAGCGTAGCTTGAGCGCGCGCTTAAGGCCCGAGGCTACGGCATTTTGGTTACCGAACAGCGAGTGAATGTTCTGCAGCGCAATTTGCGGGAAAGCGAGCGAACTGCAGCCGGTTGAGCCGACTACAACTGTATCTTCCGGTGTCGGCAAAGAAGCTATAATCAAGCGAACAGCCAGTGCCAAACCGCAACCGGCGCACAGAGGATGCTCCTCAATTAACTCCTTGAAGCTGCCTAAGTCGGCTACCCCATAGCCCTTGCCAAAGGGGCCCGACTCCACCAGCTCCACATACTCTGCCGGCATGACATCGGCAAAGGCTGTGGTCATCTTAAGCATACGCTTACTCACGTGCATACCTCCTGATTTCGGCCAGAATGAGGTCCGGAGGCATAGTCATGCCGCCGAAGACCCGGGGGCCTGCCACGATGCGATCCGGGTTCTGCACCACATTGCGGATCTCACGGCTGAGCCAGCCGACGCGGTTAAACTCCGGCACAATTACGGCCTTAGCCTTAGCTGTTAGGGCTCTAATCTCGTCCCCGGGGAATGGCCGTACGCTCTTAACCTTAATAAGCCCGACTTCGATACCTTCCTCGCGCGCTGCGGCCATGGCCTCGCGGCTTTGACATACGGCCGTGCCGCCGGCTACCAGCAAGATGTCGGCGTCCGGGTTCTCGACCTCAATTAAGCCACCGAGATACTTATGGATGAAGGGGCGGGCGCGCTCTGCGGCCGCTAGCACTTCCTGCTGCCAAGAGGCATGGGCGGCGTAGCTCACGTAGTTGCTCTTCATTACGAAGGGGTCGCGCATTTGTCTAAAGGGGACATTTTCCATGTCCATGACCGGTACGGGTGCGCTGTAGGGCAGGTACGGGGGCAGCTTAATGTCGACTGGGGCCACGCGCACTTTGTCGCGGGTGTGAGTAACAAAGAAGCCGTCCGCAAATACGCCGACAGGAATATGCACTTCGGTCTGCTCGGCGATAATAAACGCCTTGAGAATCATGTCGTAGAGGTCTTGCGCATCTTCGGCGTGCAGCATAATCATGCCGGTATCCAAGAGATGGGCCATTTCGATGGTGTCGGGCTGGATAGTGAGAGGAGAGTTAATGCCGCGGGTAAAGAACGCGCAGACAATGGGGAGCCGTGCGCCGACCCACGTCGGGAACATCTCTAGCGCGCGCATCGTGCCCGGGCCGCCGGTGGCGGTAAACACGCGCACGCCGCCCATGGCCGCACCGGCGACAGAGGACATAACCGCGAACTCGTTTTCGCCGCGGTAGTACTCTTTTACGTACCCTTCGGCAAAGATGTCGCCGACAAGGTGCATGCTCTCCGATTGCGGCGTAATGGGGTAGGAAATTGCCATGTCCACATTGGCACGCTTGATGGCCTCGCGCACGGCTTCGCTGCCGGTAATAAACTGCTCTTCGCGGGGCGCCTCCCCAAACATGAACTCAGGAGAAACTACTCTTTGTTCCGGCATCAGCTAAGCCTCCTTCGCTCGGCTACCATAGCGGTTAGAGCCTCGATTTGGGGAATACCGGCATTGCGCAGGGTGATGTTGGCATCCTCGTGCCCTGCCTCGCCGCAGATAGCGATGGTGTAGCAGTCTGTGCCGCCGCGGATAATCTTTAGCGCCACGTTAGCGTAATGGCAATGTACGCCGGCAAACACACAGACATCTATTTTGTTGTGCCAGATAGTGAGGTTAGGATGGTTTGGGTTAATTTCGATGGCTGGGTTAATCATGGGGTACTTAGGACGGTAGTCAGGCATTGGAATTACGCGTGCGCCAGCGGTGTCGGCTAGTTTACGCAGGGCAGCGGCTTTCTCCGCTACGCCTTCTTTCCACTCCCACAAGAGGTTTGGCCCAGGGAAAAAGAACGGCCGTTTAGCGCTCAGGAGCTTGTCCACGATGGCTGAAAGCGCTTCCTGTTCGGGAACGTGACGCCCCTCAATCAGCGCGCCTCCAACTTCCGGCAGCGTAATGCCCACACAGGCCGCCGCCGGCGGCAGATACCCTTCCGGGCCTGCCAATACACGATACTTCGTCAAAATCATCCCCCCGTTGAATTACATTAGAGACATACGTCTTGTATCATTTCGTCACAAACACAAAAAGTCCTGCTGTTTTTTTGTATTCAGTATTACGAATTAAATACCAAAACCTGAAATTAGCGGCTACGGGTTACAATGCGCGCACCAACGCGGGTCGGCTGCACTGTGGGTTAGGTCTGCCTCGTACGTTTTGTGCCCACAACGCGAGCAGCTATGCTCTACGCCCTGTACTTGTTCGGTAGCTTCCCCGCACAGACCACAGGGTAGTCCTCGAACAAAAGTCTTGGTTCTGCCCGGATAACCGCATGCGGGGCACAGGTTGTACACCTTGTCGACTAAGTTCTGTGTAGCGGCGGCAATGCATTTCATGCGCAGCGGGTTGAAGTGCGCCCGCATGTCCGTTTCGACAAAAGTCTGGCCTGTGGCAGACTTATCTAAGGCCAGCTGCACGGCCTGTTCTAAGCGCGCTTCTGTGTTAAGTCCCTTGGCGAGGTCTTCCGGTTGATTGTGGAGCTCATGCGCTTTAATCACCATGCCGTGCGCCGGGAAACCTGCCTGATAAGCAAACTCTAAGGCCTCCGCAAAGCTCTTTACTGCGCGCCGCGCGTAGTTTGTTTCCGTGGTGGCCGCTTCCCCAATCAGCTCAAGTCGCCTCTCCCGGTCGAGCAACAAGACTAGCTCCAAATTCAGGGTGGCAAACGGCAAGAGCGGATGCGGGCTAAAGGAGCCTTCGCTCGCCACTCCAATTGTGAGGGCACATTGCTCGGCTGCCGCTAAAGCTTTGGCCCGTAACGCTTCGACCTGATTTCCGGCGCGCGGGATATCACCGGTAAAGGTGCCAAACCGGTCGGTGTTAAAGCCCTGCGGCACCTTAAGGGTAATGCCTAAGGCCGGGCAGAGAAGCGGTGCGATGACCTGCTCTTTGCCGTGCATAGTGGCCAGCACACCCACGCGCCCCGCAAAAAAGGCGTGAACGGCTTGGCGCGTTTGGCAGTCCTCCACTTGACCCATGTACCTACTCCCCCGCAGTCCCCGGTTTGCCGCTTACTCTGGTCGCACTATCTGCACCCAAGTCTGGCCGAAAATGCGCTCTACCGGAGTCCCGTCCGCGTAGTAAAAGCGCGTGGGCGACTCAGGTGAATCTTTCTGCCAGGTGCCCGTAAAACGCTGCCCTAAGGCGTAATAATGCATCGTGCCGCTCCCCACTAGCTGTGGTGTGGGGCGTCCAAGGAGGTCGGTACGGTGGGGCACAAACTGCACGAACACGTTTCGCGCCATAATCGTCGCGCCGCTCGCGTCGCGGTGCACGGTGCCGTTAACGTAGCGCCGGTAAGCTCCCTGCTCGGGTACATATACGTAGGATACAGCATGCTCCCTGGAATACGCAAGTTCGATGCGCAGAGCCTCTTCACCTGTAAAGGGCAAATAAGCGGGACGTATCTGGACGTCGTCTGACGGCGCTCTGCTGCCTAGCGTCGCCAAATTCACAAACAGGTTGTGCGGCGCGCGTCTGGCGGCATCGCGCGTGAAGCTAGGGCTGCGACTGCGAATAGCGTCGGTGCCCGTTACTTCCCACTGCCGCAATAGGTCGAGAACGTCGGCGCCGCCGCCCGAGTACACGAAGTGTGCGCCGTTCTCAAGTGCTAGCATAGCGCTGTGCGCGCGCGCACTGCGCACCGGGCCCACGCGTTCCGGCAATGTGCCAAAAATCGCTAAGTAGCGGGTAATGCGCCCCTCTACTTCGTACTCGTAAATCATGCCGGCCTGCGCAAGGCCCCACTGCGGGCGAGCTTGGGCGATGTTGTCAATGACCACGCCGTAAACAGGCAGGCGCTCGGCGCGCGGCGAAACAAGGGCGAGGTCACCGGCGAGCTTGGCACGTGCCCTCTCTAAGAGGCGCGCCAGCTCGCGTTTTTCGCTGGCGAGGTTCCGCTGCTCGGCCGCGCGCTGCTGTTCGAGGCTCGTAAGGCGCTGCTGCTCTGCCTGCAGAACGCGCCGGCTCTCCCGCAGTACTGTCTGCTCGGCCCGCACGGAGTCAATAAGTGTGGCATCGTGGCGAAACAGCCGCGCCATGTAAGCAAGGCGAATAAAGAGGTCGCCAAAGCTCTCGGCGCGCAGCAAGAGGGAAATGTAAGAAGCTCCGCCCCGCATATACACCATGCGCACGCGTTGCCCTAAACTAGCTGTTAGAGACGCGAGCTTTGCTTCTGCTTGGCGCTCCCTCGCGCGTGTATATACTAGTGTGTTTCGCACCCTTGTGAGCTCATTGTCAACCTCCCGCACGCGTTCTTGCCGTGAGGCAATCGACTCTTCCATAGCATTAAGCGCGGCCTCAAGTTCGCGCACTTCGCGGGCCGACTGCTCAGCCCTTTGGCGCGGGTCGAGCGGGTTGCCAAGCGCGCGCCTAGTCGGCTCGCCTGCAATAGACAGCATCAGGAAAGCGACTATTATTGCGCATAAGACGACTTTTCTCATGTCACACCCTCCTAGGGGTTTTTGTGCACAGTGCACAGTGCTCAGTAGAACGGTATCGCGGTGGCGCCAGTTCCCCTTTGACCTTTTACCTCGTACCTTTCCACCCTTTTTTCTCACCGCTCACAGCTCACAGCTCAAAGCTCAAAGCTGGCGGCTGGTGCCCTTCCCTAGTGGCGCAGGTATTTGCGGACAGCCAAAAGGCTCCCCAACGCGCCAACTAGCGTACCTAGGACAAGCATCGTGCCAAAGACGGAGCCGAGCTGTACCACACCTGTGACAGGGGTAAGTAATAGCGGCAAGGCCATTTCGCCGAGGCTACCGACCAGAGAGCCGTAAAGTGCCCACAGGGCAAAGCTCGCGAGCAGCGCGCCGCAAAAACCCATCACCGTGCCTTCGAACACAAAGGGAAGCCGGATAAAGCCGTTGCTGGCACCAAGGTACTTCATTACGCCGATTTCCTCTTGCCGCGCAATCACCGACAAGCGAATAATGGCAATCACGAGGAAGATGGCGCCTAGTCCAAGCAGCGCACTAGTGGCCACAAGCAATCCACTCACCCAACGCGTAAATGCCAGAAGCTGCGTTATAAGCTCCTCGCCGTAATCAACCGCGTCTACTCCGTTGATGGCGCGGATAGCGTCGGCTACGGAGCTAACTTGGTCTGCCGCTTGTACGCGGAGTCTAAAGACATCCGGCAGCGGGTTGTTCTGTGCTGTAAACACTTGGAACAGCTCCGGGTCGCCTAGCGACTGCCCGAGCTCCCGCAGCCCTTGGGCACGCGGGACAAAGACTATCTCGCTTACACCCGGCACTTGGTTGAGTTTTGCCCTAAGCGCGTTAACGTCCGCATCCATGCGGGCAAATACGGCTATCTCTACATTGGTTTCAATCGTACGCACCATCTGGCGCACGTTAGCCGAAAGCAGCATAAACCCCCCGAGAATAGCGAGCGAAACGGCAACCATGCTGGTAGTGACCAGTACCAACAGGGCGTTCCGCCGTAGCGACACCACGCCCTGCCTGAGGCTGTAGCGCAAGGAGTTAATGTTCACTTCCGTAACCCCCTCGTTTTATATCGCGCACGACCCGTCCCTTCTCGAGCTGCACAACGCGCCTCTGCAGGCGGTCTACTATATCTGAGGCATGGGTGGCAATAACTACGGTAGTACCGGCTCGGTTGATGGCGGCAAACAGCTCCATCAGTTGCCAGGCGTTGTCTGGGTCGACGTTGCCGGTAGGCTCATCGGCTAGTATTAGCTGGGGCTTGCGCACCATAGCCCGCGCAATGCCTACGCGCTGTTGCTCGCCACCCGAGAGCTCCGCCGGAAAGGCCTGCGCACGGTCAAGCAGCCCTACCTCCGCGAGCGCTTCCGGCACTGCTTTCCGTATAGCCTCCGGCGACTGGCCGACTACTTCCAGAGCAAAGGCGACGTTTTCAAAGACGGTCTTTTGCTTAAGGAGGCGAAAGTCCTGAAACACCATGCCAATCTTGCGCCGGTAGCGCAGCAGCTCTCCCCCGCTTAAGCGCGCGAGATTTCGCCCACGATAGGTTATGACGCCGTTCGTCGGCAGGTACTCGCGAAACAGCAAGCGCAAAAGTGTGCTCTTGCCAGCGCCGCTCTGGCCTACGAGGAACACGAACTCCCCATTTTCAATCGTCATGTTAACGCCACAGAGCGCGGTCTCTCTGCCTCCGGGATAGCGCTTGCTTACGTCGATTAGGCTAATCAAGGCCAAGTCCTCCCATGCTGTCAAAGAATGTTGTGCTAGGCAGGGGCAGCCTCTTTGGAAACGAAAACATGCCGCATCGTAACCGAGGCTAAAACGACAAATCCTCCGAGGAGAGCCCACTGGCCGGGAGTTTCGCGCAGCAGCAGGAATGCCCACACAGGGTTAAGAAGGGGCTCCAGGACGGGGATAAGAATGGCGTCTAGCGCGCTGACGTGCTTAATGGCGAGAGAGTACAAAATGTATGGAATGCCAAGCTGCACTACGCCGAGCACAATCAGGGGCAGCCAATCGGCAGCGGCCGGTGGGCCAAAGGCTACGAACGGGAGGCCGATTAAGGCTGTCAAGGCGTTACCCAACAAAATAGACAGGATAGGCGAGCCCTCTTTCTGGTAGCGCAAAAATATGACGAGGCAGGCAAAGCTTACGCCGCTCAGCAAGGCAAAAACGTTCCCGAGCATGCCGGCGGGACTGAGGAAGTCGACAAAGAACATGGCAATACCCACAAAGGTAGTGACAATGGCTACCCAGTCGAGGGCCGAGTTCTTCTCATTGAGAAACTTTTGCGCGAGGAGCGCGACATAGATCGGGGCGGTAAACTGCAACATAATCGCATTAGCCGCCGTAGTAAGCCGATTGGCGGCCACAAACAGCATGACCGTCGCCGCATAAGCAAGCGCTCCGCCTAGCTGCGCCTTACTCCACGTGAACTTCGGCCTGCCGACAAAGCCCCAGATAACCAAGAGGGCAATGGCGCTACGGGTGCCAGCGATGGCCAGCGGGTGTAGCTCCACAGATTTAATTAAAACCCCCCCCAAGCTCCACAGCACTGCGGCTGCGGCTAACATGAATACGGCGGTGTTGCGCTTCATCGTTACAACTCCATTCTCTGCTGACAAGGGTAGCTAACTATGTATAATTCGCCGCGCGGGTATGTAGTACCTGCCGACTTAGAGAAGCAAAAGGGACGGAGCTTTTTGCTTCACGTCGCTACCTGCTCACGGCTTACAGCGTACAGCTTACGGCGGAGAGGCTGGCGGCTCGTAGAAAGGAGCGTGCTTCGTGCTCCGCCCGTTCCCCTCACGCCTACAGCCTCAAGCCTAAAGCCTCTCCCCAAGCGACAAGCGACAAGCCACAGTCCCCTGGCGGCTGGCGCCTGGCGGCCGGCGGCTCAACAAAAAGAGCCATCCCGCCATTGCGGCGAGACAGCCCTTTTCACAGACCGAGCTAGATTAGCAGAGCTGACTTGGTGGCTTCGGGCCGCTGGCCGCAAGCCCCGGCTCTATCGGCATAGGAGCGAACTTGACATACATAAAGTACGCTAGCGCTAGGACAGCTGCGAGTGCACCAACCGGGTAGGAAATGGAGGTGGCCAGCCCGAATCCTTCGGGAGCTTGTAGGATATAGGTTATGGACACGGCAGTCATAAAGGTAGCAGGCGCGGTGCAGATCCAGTGGAGCTTACCCATTTTCTTAAGGTAAACTGCCGCGGCCCAGAGCATGAGCATGGCTAATGTCTGGTTAGACCAAGCGAAGTACCGCCACACAATCTGAAAGTTGATGGTCGTCAGCCAGTAACCGACAGCGAATAGCGGAAGAGCAATGGCGAATCGGTTAACAATTGGTGTCTGGTTGATCTTAAATACATCAGCAATCGTCAAACGGGCGCTGCGGAAGGCTGTGTCGCCGCTGGTTATCGGGCAAGCCACGACGCCAAGTACTGCTAACACTCCGCCGAGGGCGCCAAGTAGTTGTACGGAGACATGATGCACGACACCGGCTTGCGCACCAAGTTGACCAAGGCCAGCTTGTAGCTGAGGCGTGCCGCCAAAGAAGGTGAAGGCAATAGTCGCCCAAATAAGGGCAATAAAACCTTCAGCAATCATGGAGCCGTAGAAAACGCGGTGCCCATACTTCTCGTTAGTCATGCAACGCGCCATCATCGGCGACTGCGTGGCATGGAAACCGGAAATTGCGCCGCAGGCAATAGTAATGAACATTAGGGGCCAAATCGGCAAGTTGCGGGGATGCAGGTTTGCCAGTGTCATCTCCGGAATAACCATCGTACCGGCTAGGTGTCCCCAAATCATAGCACCACCAATTCCAACGGCCATAAACAAGAGGGCCAAGCCAAACACTGGGTAAATCTTAGCTATGAACTTATCTATGGGCAGCATGGTAGCCAAAATATAGTACGCGATAATTACCCACACCCACACGGCAGGGGTAAGTCTCTCAGGGGTAAGCCTGCCTAGTAGATTGGCCGGGCCTGTAATAAACACAACACCCACAAGGACAAGGAGGATGACGGAGAAAACGCGCATTACCTGTTTGGCTACGTCGCCGAGGTAGAACCCTACGAGCTCCGAAACAGAGGCGCCTTTGTGCCGCAGGGACAGCATGCCTGAGAAGTAGTCATGCACCGCTCCGGCAAAGATACAGCCGAAGACAATCCAAAGAAGCGACACCGGCCCCCACAGCGCGCCTAGTATCGCACCAAAGATAGGGCCGAGTCCGGCAATGTTAAGAAACTGGATAAGGAAGATGCGTTTCCATTCGATAGGAGCAAAGTCGACTCCGTCGGCCATCGTAGTCGCCGGCGTTGGGCGGTTTTCATCAATGCCAAAGACTTTCTCGACGAACGCGCCGTAGACTACGTAACCACCGATTAGCAGAGCTACCGCCAGTAGAAATGTAAGCACTATTACCCCTCCCCTTTTAAGATACTTAAATATTATGCTTATTTTTCTCAGGTGTGCATAATTTGCGGCTAAGCAGTCAAAAAACAGGCCTGAATGGCCTGTTTTGGCGTCTAGATACCTACGCGCAGTCGAAACTCCTTCACCTGTTTGCGGCTTACGGGGACATCCGCCGCAAAGCCCTCTAGCTTGAGCACGTAGCCGCCGCTAAACCAGGGAGAAATCTCCTTTATTTTGTCTAAGTTGATGAGGTAGCCGCGGTGACACCGGAAAAAGTTGTGGGTGGCAAACTTATCCTCGAGCTCCTGCAGGGAAAGCTCACTCCTATATACCGCCTGCTTAGCGCCGACCAGTATGTCGCGCCCGTCGGCAAAGGCTAGGGAAATGTCTTCAAAGGGCAAAATGTAGACCTTCTCATCTCGCCGCACGGGTAATCTGTCCTTGGCGGGACGCGCGACCTGCGCTTTCCCTTTGTCGAGTGCGACTCGCGCCTTGTGCGCAGCCTTGAGGACGCGGGCTTCGTGGTAAGGCTTAAGAATGTAGTCCAAGGCGTTAACTTCAAACGCCGCGATGGCGTAGCTGTCGTAAGCGGTGGTAAACACCACGTGGGGCTTGTCCGGCAGCTGGGCTATTTCCTTAGCCAGCTCTAGACCATTGACCCCCGGGAGCTTAATGTCAAGAAACACGAGCTCGGGGCAAAGGGCGAGAATTACGGCCAACCCTTCGTCAGCCGTCTCGGCCTCCCCTACTACTTCGAGCCACCCAAGCTGCCTAAGGAGGAACGACAGCTCTTGGCGCGCCGGCTGCTCGTCGTCAATAATGATTGCGCGAATGGCCACCTAGGCCACCTCGCGTCGCGGAATACGCACTTGACACGTCGTCCCGAGCCCAGGTACTGACTGGATGTCTAGGCCAAAATGTGGCCCATAGAGGCTGCGCAAGCGCTGGCTGACGTTGCTTAGCCCAATGCCGTTACCGCTGTAGACTGCGTTGTTAACGTCAAACCCTACGCCCGAATCTTGGATAGTGACGATGTGACAGGCGCCGTTAGTCTCGGAAGCAATATGCAGCACACCGCCGCGCGGATGTGGTTGGATGCCGTGCCGCACGGCGTTTTCCACCAGAGGCTGCAGGATAAACGGCGGCAAGAGAAAGTCTTCAGATTTAAGGTCATACTCTACCTGCAGCTTGCTACTAAAGCGCGCTTTCTCGATTTCGAGGTAAGCTTCTACATGCTCAAGCTCTTTGCTGAGCGTAACCATATCCGGGGGATGCACAAAGTTTTGCCGCAACAAGTCTGCCAAGTTAAGGAGCAGGCGCCGCGCCGTCTCGGGCTGCGTGCGACAGAAGGACACTACCGTATTTAACGCATTAAACAGGAAGTGCGGGTTTATTTGCGCCTGCAGGGCCCGCAGCTCGGCGCTCGCTAGTAGCTTCTCTTGCATGTCCTTCTCAGCTAGCTCTAGCTGCGTGGAGAAGAGGCTACCTAACCCTTCGGCTAACTGCCGCTCCACCGGTGTAACTGCTTGGCTCTTGGTGCGATAGAGCTTTAATGAACCGACTACGGCTCCCTTTAGCGTTAACGGCACGATGATTGCAGACTGTAGCGGACACCCCGGATGCGGACAGCCAATCTCGTGCGCCATCTGCGCTTCCTGCCGCTGACCGGTGCCCAGCACTAGCTCGGTCAAATGGGTCTGAATTTCTTCGCCCACGCGGTGATGGTCCGCGCCGGCACCGACGTGCGACAGTATCTCGCGCCCCTCGGTAATAGTAACGGCGTCGACCTCGGTTTCGGCAAAAATAATCTTGCAGGCCGCGGCAGCGGTGGCACTACTAAGCCCGCGCCTTAAAATGGGCAGTGTCTTGTTGGCAATTTTAAGCGCCAACTCCGATTGGTAGGCCGCTTCGCGCTCGCGGTCGCGGTAAATAGTCTCCTGCAAAAGCACAAAGAGCGCCACACCGACGGCGTTCATAAAGATCATGGGCAGACCGATTTTTTCTACCAGGGAGACGGCCGCCGCAAACGGGCGGGCTAGAGCCAAGATAATTAGCATCTGCATCGACTCACCGATAACAGTCGCCCAAAACCCCACGACGGCGCGATGTTTGGCCCGAATAAAGTAGCGGTGCGCGAATGCGCCGACAAGACCCTTAACCACAGTAGCCAAGCCGCAGGCAAAAGCCGTAAAGCCGCCGATGTCAATGGCGTAACGATGGAGACCCGCAATTAAGCCCGCGCCGATGCCGACTGTCGGGCCGGCCCACAAGCCTGCCGCGACTACCGCCACAGCCCGGGAGTTGGCGATGGCCCCGTCTACCGGAAACCCATGGTAAGTTCCTAGCACACCGAACAAGCCGAAGACGACCGACAGCAGGATTGTGCCCCGCAACGTCTGTTTGTCGCCGTACATGGCGCGGCGAAAGGGCTTGGCGTTAGACAACAAAAAGGCGATAACGAACATCAAGGACAGGCTGTTAACCAGCCCAAGGATAATCTTGATGTGGATTTCTGACATGGACTTCGCCTCCGCTAGGGGATTGTCGCTTGTCGCTTGTCGCTTGTCGCTTGGGGAGAGGCTTTAGGCTTGAGGCTGTAGGCGTGAGGGGAACGGGCGGTGAGCGGTGGGGCAATCGTGAATCATGAATCGTGAATCGTGAACTGCAACCGCGGAGTGGCTTTCCGCTTTCCGCTGTGAGTTGTGAGTTGTGAGTTGTGAGCGTGAGCAGCAGCCAGTAGCCAGCAACCCCTAACACAATTATACATCACCTGCCACGTGCCCGCCACAGCCACGCCACAGCTTGTCACGTTCCGATAGAATAGCGCGCTAATCACATAAGCTACATTAAAGACCAATCGTGTGAGAGGGTGATTACCCTTGTTGACGTTTGTCCGAATCACCGAGAAAAGTCTGGCTGTGTTTATCTGCCGACATTTGTGGCGCCATAACTTCGTTCGACGCACTTCCAATGATATTCTGCGCTCGCCGCACTACGCCATATATGAGGAAAACACCCTCGTGGGGTGGATTGGCTACAGGAGGGTCGGTAAAAGGCGATATGAGATAAAGCATTTAACAGTCCTGCCGGAAGCGCGACAGCACGGAATCGGGAGAGCCGCTGTTACTTACGTCGTCAAGCTGTTACGGGAAAGAGGGGCCGATAGCTGTCATGCCTACATTCGCCCCATCAATATCCCCTCAATTAGGCTTTTCTTTGGACAAGGCTTCCGGTGGACCAAGGGAAGCCGCATGCGGAAATACACTCTTTATCTGTGCCTGCCTGCCCCCTCTGCCGCTCAATCTGGCGGGCGACGCCATAGTGCCGCGAGCGCGAGCTTTAGCTTCGGCAAGCTTGGATGCACTAGTTCTTCGTCATCCATACCGCCGACGACAAGTGCGTAGACCCCGTCAGTTAGACTAAAGCATTCCATGGTCTTTTCTTCGGGGTCAACAATCCAATAATGCACTACACCCGCGCTTTGGTAGATGCGCATCTTTTGGAGCCGGTCCTTGCGCCCACTAGATGGCGACAGAATTTCTACAACCAGGGTTGGTGCGCCGTCGACCCGCGCGTGCAAGACCTGCTCCCGCTGCCGTGAAGACACATAGAAGATGTCTGGCTGAACTACTGTATAATTGCCAAGCGTGAGGTCTAGCGGAGCATTAAACACCTCGCCCGCCGGATCTGTCGCTAGGAAATAGTCCTCTAACATGCGTTGCAGGCGACGCGACACGCGTTGGTGCAACACGGTAGCAGATGGCTCTTTCACCAAGAAGCCGTCGAGCACCTCAAAGCGAACTCCCGGCTCTTCGGGTAGTGAGCAATAGTCTGCGTACGTCAATTTCTTAGGTAAGTCTCCTGCGTATTCCGTAGCCCGCTCATGAACCTCGCTGCTTAACGCGTTGACAACTTCAGACAATCGGTATCGGTACTGCCTGCCACTAAGCTCAATGAATGGAATCCTCTGCTCCCGCGTGTAGCGCCAGATAGTCTCAACCGACAGATTAAGCTCCCTCGCCAACATGTGCGCGGTGATCAAACTATTATCGACCATTGCCAACTCACCTCAACCAGATAATACCGCTGACTGCTGCTTGTGTCAAGTTAAGTTAACTAGGACGCATGTCGCACTCCTCCGTCCCTCAACGCCAGCCCGACCAGACTCTAGACATGACCATCAGAGCAAATCGGCAAGCATATCTAGTGCAAGTTGAGGGCAGTTCTGCGCTCAACGGCGTGGAGCTCGCGCAGCACGATGCGATGGAGATTTTAGATGAAACAATCGTGATCAAGGCTTGCAGCCAGTCGCACTATCCTTTGATTGAAATGCCCAAGGCGTGAAGCAGAAGCAATAGGAGACGGGTCTTTTCAGTCCTTAGCGACATAGCCCCGTGCGACACAAATCAAGATACTTTCGCAGCTCGATAATTATCTCGTAGTGAAGCTCGCTTAGCGGGCGCGGATTAGACCGGTATTTCTCGATGTTTCTAGCCCTAAAACCTTCGACGACAAAGAGCACTATGTCGATAGCTTTGGCAGGATCAAGGTCTGGCCGCAGATCAGAGAAGTCGATGTTCTGCACTAGGATTTGCAGATATCTTTCCACGTTCACCTTCTTCATCGCTGCGATTTTTTGCTCGACGTCTGGGGGACAGTCACACAGCTGCTGTGCCAAAAAGCCGTATTCGAGGGGATGTTGGTCCGTCAAGGCCCACTTCCGCAAGGTAAGGGTAACTATGCGGTCGAAGATTGTTTCACGCTTCAGTTCAAGCCCGTGCAAGAAACTATCGTTGAGGACTTGCGTGCAGTGCTCTGTGAGGTAAAGAAATAGACCCTTCTTGCTGCCAAAGTAGTAAAAAAGTAATCCTTTGGCTATGCCGGCCTCACTGCACATAACATTTGTCGATGCACCGCTGTAACCCGCACGCGCGAACTCCCTAAGGCAGGCGTTGCGAATTATTGCTTGCTTGCTCGGGTCGAGGTTACCGAATGTGCTCGCTGTACCCACACCTGCGGGCTCCTTTCAAAAGAGAATGTAGGGGTATGCTGTCATAATAGCATACCCCTTGCCCATTTACGAAAAATCCAGCTACTGAACGCGCATTAACCTAGAGACCGCGACCCCGCCCCACAGCACCATGGTCGCCGCGAATGCCGCCAACAGGGCCAGAGGCTGCCAAACATCGGCGAAACCGCCGCCCTTGAAGAACACAGCGTGTGAAACCTCCATCATCCAAGCGAGCGGAAACAGCTCGCTAAGGGATTGTAGCCACGTGGGGAAAATCGCCACTGGGTACATAATGCCTGAGAGAAACATCATCGGCATCATTAACGGCAGGCCCGCCACAATCCGAAAAGTGCGTTCGTCTTTAACGTAAGCGCTGATGGCGTAACAGAGGCCCATCAGACCAACACCGGTAAGAAGTGCCGCTAGCACGAGGAGCCAGAGCGAGCCAGTGGGAGTGATGCCAAAAAGGTAGACCGCAATGAGAACCGTCATGATAGTTGACGCCAAAATCAGGAGGGTGTTAGCTACAAGTTTGCCTAACACGACCCAGAGGCGGCTAATCGGGGCTAACGCCAGAAAATAGATAGTACCGGACGTCTTCTCCGCGATTAAAGTAAATCCGCTGAACACAAAGGCGTTTGACAATACTACCATCGCCGCTAGTCCCGACCCAAGCAGACGCAACAGATAAGTCGGGTCATTCATGCCAAGACCCCATGCCTCCTCTATAGCGAAGGCTGTGCCGTAAGCGTTTTGCCCGCCCTGTAAGGTGTCAAGCACTGTAGTGGTGATGTTCGCGAGTGCTGCGCGCGCTGCCGCCCCTTGCGTGTCGTCAAGCAGCACCGTTATCCTTTCTGTGCCTGCAGGAGCATATACCATCGCTATAATTCTACCCTCTAAGACAGCCGCCTTTGCTGCGTCTGCGTCGGGGAATACTACGGCTGCTACTTTCCCTGAGGAAAGCATGGTTTGGGCGATAGGGCTCCCTTCGACGACGCCAACCTTCAGATGGTTCATGGGTTGCGCCTGAAGGCCAGCCAAGTAACCCCACAGAATCACGACTAGAATGGAGTTTATGAGTGACATCACAAACAGCTTGGTCTTTAGTTGCAGCAGCATCTCATTGCGCATGATTCCTAGGAGTGCTGTCAAGTTCCTCACTTAGTAAGCTCCTTTCCGGTTAGCTTTAGGATTACTTCTTCTAGTGTTCTTTCACCGTTGGCCTTAAGCTCTGCCGGTGAGCCGTCAGCGATTATCCTGCCCTTGTCAATCACTATTACCCGACGACAGAACTTTTCTGCTTCCTCGATGTAGTGCGTGGTCAGGACTACCGAGCGGCTTTCTGCGGAGAATGCCGTCATGTCCTCCCACAGCGCATAACGGGATTGCACGTCGAGCCCTGTCGTAGGTTCGTCCAAGAAGACTATTTGTGGGTTGTGCAGCATTGTTCTAGCGTAGACCAGCCTTCTTTTCATGCCGCCGGAGTAAGTCGCTACTGGCCGCTGTGCTACTTCGATTAACCCCATGCGCGCTAGAACCTCTGTGGCGGCATCTCTGGCGGCGACCCGACTCATGTTATGCAGGGCACCCTGCAGCAAGAGGTTATCCATGCCTGACAAGGGTTCGTACAAATTATTCTCTTGCGGCATGAGACCGATTAGCGACCTAACCTGCAGCGAATTCTCCCTGACATCCCAGCCCGCCACCTCTGCTTGCCCGCCAAATCGTTTGAGCATGGTAGTTAGAACATTAATTAGGGTCGTCTTGCCCGCACCGTTCGGACCTAATAGCGCTACCGGCACCCCTGGCTCAAGCTCTAAGTCTATGCCGGCTAGGGCTATCACCTTGCCGTAGCTGACGCGCAAGTCAGTCGCGGATACTGCCTTCGGACTTTGTTTCACCGGAACCACCTCCAAGCGTAATTGACCACATGGTCAATGATATCATCATCTGACCGCACGGTCAAGAGGGGTGCTAGGCATGCACTCCTCCGTCCCCCTCCTCGTCCCTCCGTCCCTCAGCGCACATCCCTGCTTTTGTAGAAGAATATCGCGAGTTGTGTGCGGTCGCGTAGCGACAGCTTCTCTAACATCACGCTGATGTAGTTGCGGACGGTACCTTCGCTTAGGAAGAGCGCTGCGGCAATCTCCTTGTTAGACATCCCTTCGGCTACACAGCTGAGAATCTGCGTTTCCTTTTCCGTCAAGTGGTGCTCGCTGCTACCGCTGTTAGCTCTATACGCGGTCATGCCGGGGACTTTTCCTATTATCTCGTCGCCGTAGACTCGCTGCCCGAGCATCACGGCTCTAATCGCAGGAACGATGCTATCGACATGCTGCTTTAAGATAAAGCCCTTTGCCCCGAGGCGGAGGGCTTTATCTATGTACTCCGCATCGGAAAAGGTGGTTAAAAACAGGATTTTGGCCAGAGGATGCGCCGCTATAATGCTCTCGGCCGCTTCAAGTCCGCTCATGCGCCGCATGCGAATGTCCATAAGTAACACATCTGGCAAGTAGGTGCAAAACAGCTCAGCCGCTTCACTGCCGTCGTGCCCGATGCCGACAACCGTAAGCTCCGGTTCGGCTTCTATAATCGTCTTAAGCGAACGACAGACCAACGGGTCATCATCGACTATCAGCAGTCTCATGCAGAACCTCCTTCGGGATGGTGATGAAAATCTCGAACCCGCTGTGGGTCCTGACCACGAAGTGCCCTTTTAACGCTAGAACACGCTCGGCTATGCCGGTCAGGCCTATCCCTTTGGCGGGGCTTGTGATGATAGCCCGCCCGTTGTCAGAGACCACTAACTGGTAAAAAGCCGGGTGCTCAATGAGCTGCAGGTGAGCCACTGTCGCATTAGAGTGCTTGGCGATATTAGTAAATGCTTCCTTAACGGCTGAGATAAGCGTTAGCTTTACGTTCGGTTCCGGATCTGTCGCTAGTTGGATATTCAACTCTACCCGGCAGCAGGTAAGTCCTGCGGCCAGTTGCTCTAGCTGAGCAGAGACATTAAGCGATGATTCGTAGAGCTCGTGGACGCTCTTTCTGATGCTTTCCATAGCCATGTTCAGCGTTTCTCTAAGCTCTATAAGCTCTGCCTGTTTTGGGTGCTTGATAAGCATCGCGCCTATTTGCAGAAAAGCGCTGGAAAGCCTATGGCCGACGTGGTCGTGCATCTCCCTGGCAATGCGATTGCGCTCGCTCAACCGCGCAAGCCTAATCTCGTCGTCTTGCTTTGCCAAAAGGAGCTGGTTCTGCTTCTTTATTTCCGCTCCCATAGCGCGCGTTGTGTCGAGCAGGGATAAGTAATGCTCTCTCAGAACAGAAAAACTTCTGGTTCTGTGTTTGTGGACTAAGGCTACTGCCGCAAGCATGAGGATTCCCGGCCAAAGTGGCCATGCCAAATCACGTGCCGTTGCCAAAGGCGCGCCTAGAACTAAGCTTAAGAGCTTACGGTCACTTTCGTAAGCGGCATAAAGCATGACCGGGATAAACGCGCAGAGCGGCTGATAAAAAATGCACGCCAAAAAGAACACCGCGCCAATGGCTAGGCTCTCCTTGCGTCGCGCATACAAAGTGAAGAGCCCGACGGCAACCGCGCCGAGCAAAACGGGTACCACTTGCCAAGCACCTAAGGGCTGCAGCAAGCTCACCAAGGTGCAACAAATAAAGAAGAGCGCCTTATCAGTGAGTTCGTGCTTTGACATAAAACACCCTTATCTGACTTTGCTATGAGCTTATCATTCGCACTGCGACTAAACAACAAAGAGATGACAAATGTCACATTACGAGCTGACGCACGACACTTAAGCCGTAGCAGACTGTGGTCTATCATAGAGATAGCAGCTTACTGGGGGTGTTAGAGTGATTATTAAGGCGACGAACATTGTCAAACGCTATGGCGAACTCCTCGCGCTCGACCATCTGAGCCTAGAACTCAAAGAGGGGGAGATTCTCGGGTTACTGGGGCCAAACGGCTCCGGCAAGACAACGGCCATCAACTGCATTCTGTCGCTACTCACCTACGAAAAGGGCGAAATCAGCATCTTCGGCCAGCCGATGGGACCGGAGGCGTATGATCTAAAGAAGGACATCGGCGTCGTCATGCAAAACGTCGCTGTCTTTAACGAACTGACTGTAGTTGAGAACATAGACTACTTCTGTGGGTTGTATGTCACGAACCCCACTAGCAGAAAGCGCTTGGTGGATGAGGCGGTTGACTTTGTCGGGCTTAACGAGTTTAGAAAGTTTTACCCCAAGAAGCTTAGCGGCGGCCTCCTGCGTAGGCTTAACATCGCCTGCGGCATAGCCCACAAGCCCAAGCTAATCATTCTGGACGAACCGACCGTAGCCGTCGACCCGCAGAGCAGAAACAACATTCTGGAAGGGATACTGGAGCTGAATCGCCAGGGCGCCTCTATCCTCTACACCTCACATTACATGGAGGAAATCGAGCGCATCTGCACGCGGGTCATTATCTTGGACAAGGGGCGAATCGTGGCCGCGGGCACCAAGGAAGCCTTGAAAGAGATGATTACGCTGGGCGAAAAAATCTCGGTCGAAATGCATTCCCTTACACAAGCGCAGGCCGAGGCTCTACAGAACTTGCCTAACGTGCAATCAATTCACCAGAACGGCAATTTGCTTACTATTAAGTCGCGCAAGGGCAGGCAAAACCTTGAAAGCGTCTTGGCCTTGCTCAAACACCAGAACATAAGCTATGGCAAAATATACTCGGAGCTGCCCACGCTAAACGATGTGTTCCTCGAAATAACGGGCAAAGAGCTCCGGGATTAGGAGGGCGGGAGATGTTTTGGCACATCTTTAAGTACCGGCTCAAAATACTGCTATATGACAAGGGCACCATGTTTTGGACCCTAGCCTTCCCGGTGCTACTGGCAACGCTTTTCCACTTGGCCTTTGGGCAGTTAGGCGCACAAGAGAGGTTTCAGGCTATAGACGTCGCCGTGGTGGACAGCGGGAACGATGCGGCCTTCTTATCCGTAGTGGAGTCGCTTTCGACAGGAGACGAGCGGCTGTTAAACCTCCATTTGGCCACCAGAGATGCGGCATTAGAGCTGCTGGCGGCGGGTGAAGTAAAGGGCATCATTGAGACAGGCGAAGAAATGTCGCTGACCGTCTCGCAATCGGGCATACAGCAAAGCATACTCAAGACGTTTCTTAATAACTACACACAGACAGTATCTGCCGTCAGCCGTATTGCCACAAAGAGGCCGGAGTTGCTGACGATGCTGTCGTCGCTAGCGGCCGAGGATGCGGTCTTTCTCGTCGAGCAGCCCATAAGCCGTGCCGCGCCCAACAACCTCGTTATACCCTTCTTTTCTCTCTTGGCGATGACCTGCCTGATGGGCGGTTTCCTAGGCATGAACGAGGTGAACGCCGTGCAAGCTAACCTCTCTGCGCAAGCCATGCGGATGAGCGTTACACCCGTCCACAAACTGAGGACATTTCTCGCCGGTTTGAGCGCGGCGCTCGTCGTCCAATTCATGAAGCTCATGCTTTTCCTGGCCTTCTTGGTTTTCGTTTTGTCCATAGATTTTGGGGGTAGGCTCGCGCTGGTTTTGGTGGCGGTCTTCCTCTGTACGCTGCTTGGCATCTCCTTCGGAGCCTTTGTCACTTCCCTAGTAAAAGGCGGAGAGGGCCTCAAGACCGGCATCCTTATAGCAGTGAGTCTTGCCGGAGCGCATCTTGCTGGGATGAGCTCTCCTGAGGTCAAATACCTGATTGAGCATGCCGTGCCCCCCCTAGCCTTGCTTAACCCCGCTAGTTTGATAACCGACGCCTTTTACACGCTCTACTACTTTGACACGTTAAGCAGGTTCACCGTAAACGCTTTGGGCATCATCGCCTTTACCGCGCTTTTTGCGGGCGCAACCTACTTCGTTATGAGGAGGCAGCGGTATGTCAGTCTTTAAGGTGTGCTTGCGAATACTGCGGAAGAATCTGCCGTCCATCTCGATATACTTTTTCATCTTTATCGCTGTGTCAGTCGTAATGACTATTGTGATGCGGCCGGTGGAGACCGGCGAGTTCGGCCGTACACGTGTAGATATCGCGTTCTTCGCCGGCGAGGAAACGCCACTAGTAGCAGGTCTGCGCGAGGCCTTGGCGATGCAAGTGAACTTCGTGCCGCTCGTGGATGACACAGAGAAACTCCAGGAGGCGTTGTTTTACCGGCGAGTTCACTACATCCTGCGTGTGCCGCAGGGGTTCACCGCAGCCTTTATGAAAGGCGAACAAGCCCGCCTGCAGCGCACAACCGTGCCGGATTCAGCCAGTGCGATTTACATTGACCTGCGGTTAGATCGCTATTTGGAGATTTTGCGCCTGTATGTAATGGCACTGCCAGAGATGAGCCCGAGCGAGCAGGTCGCTTTCGCCTTAGCCGACTTAGAAAAAGAGCCGCCGGTAATTGTAGCTTCACCCAAAACCAATGTTAGCGCGGGAGGACGCCTGCAGTTCTACTTCAACTTCCTCGCGTACACGCTGCTCTTTGTAATCATCGTCGGCCTTTCTGCTGTTTTTCTTGCTTTCAATGATGAGGATATCAAGCGGCGCAATCTCTGCTCGCCGCTAAGTGTGCGTACTATTGGCTTGCAGTGCTTTAAGGCCTGCGGAGTGTTCGCTCTGACCAGTTGGTTTCTCATGGTAGTCTTTAGTCTGGGGTTTGGCTTTAGTGAGATTGCCGGCGCAGCCGCTTGGTTCTACATGCTAAATGCGCTCGTGTTTACTGCCTGCGTGGCAGGCTTAGCCCTGCTGGTCGGAAATCTCACCAGAAATGGGGAAATCGTGAACGCTATCGCTAACGTAGTGGCGCTTGGTTCTAGTTTTCTGAGCGGCGTTTTTGTACCCCAAGAGTTGCTTGGTGATAACGTACTCAGACTCGCCAGTTTCACGCCCACCTACTGGTACGTGCGGGCTAACGCCGAGGTCGCCGCTTTAGCCGACTTTGGCCTGCCGGCTCTTGCCGGCTACTTTGCCGCCCTTGCAGTGCAGATAGGATTCGCCCTTGTCTTTGTCACAGTGGCGCTGGTTACCGCGAAAAGCAAGAGCTGAAGCAAAAGGGACGGATCAGAACGACTTCCCCTTTCTTTTGTCGGCATTATTCGGCCGTGGGTCAGAAAATATTACTCCTACAGGACAAGCGGAAAGTTTTCTAGCGCCACAAGTAGGTGAAACACTAAGAAGACGGCGCTTACCGCAGCAACCGGCCAGATCTTAGCGGCGAGTCCGGCGCTAAAAAACGCGACGGGCGGCAAAATAACCATCGCGTAGATTATCGGGTTGGATTGCACTCCTGCAAAGTACAGTCCCCAGCATAGCCAATATAACGCAAGGGCGATAAAGCCGGCGGCTGCCCATCTGCCGCGCGGAATTTTTGCCGCTTGCGTTTTGTTCACTAAAAACACTAACAGGATTACCGTCGTAACTCCGAGGATGTGTTCGCCATATTCGATAAACAACAGCGAAGATTGATTGTCCCCTAATGGATTAGGGTTCGGTGGCCAGAGGACCCAGAGGACGTTGGGCAACGCTTGTAGGGCTACAACTAATAGTCCGTAGGGCGAGAAGCCTAGGCTGATATTCTTCATGTATCTCACCGTCCTGTTTAACGAACTCTTCTATGAGAATTGTACCCCTCTGCTTAAAGACTGACCAGAAGCAAAAGGGACGGAGCTTGCGACGACGGCAGGGATTATTGTTTCTGTGGCGAAAATATATGTATGGCAACAGCACCCAAATCACAAAACTTAGAGGTACAAGCATGAAAATACTTATACGCCTGCTGTCCTTCACTAGACCACACTGGCAGCTAGTGTGTTTGGCTATGCTGTGCATGGTACTAAACATACTACTCAACTTACTCCCACCGCTGATTCTGCGGGTTATTATCGATGCTGCCATTCCGGTCGGTGACTTGGGCCAAGTGGCAGAGATGGCCCTCGCTTTCGTCGCCGTTAACCTAGCGTTAGGGGTTATCAACTACGGGCAGTGGTACTCCTTTGAGGTCGTGGGGCAACGTGTGGTCCGCGATTTGCAGTTGACTCTGCACAATCATCTCCAACGGCTCCATATGGAGTACTTCCGCAAACAGAAAACTGGCGACGTAATGTCGCGCCTGACGGAAGACGTAGACAGCGTGCACGAATTCTTAGGCTATGGGGCCATTCTTATGCTCAGCGACGTCTTAACTCTAGTCATTACCCTCGCGGCGATGTTCTGGCTAGATTGGGATTTGACGCTGGCGACTGCAGCGGCCTTCCCGCTACTGGCTGTAATTGTGCTCCGCTTCGACAAGGAGATTAGGCCCCTGTGGGAAAAGGTACGCGCGGAAATGGGCAAGCTCACCGCCGCGCTGCAAGAGAACATCTCGGGCGTACGCACGGTCAAGGCGTTTGCCAGAGAGAGCCACGAAATCGGCAAATTCACCGGGCACAACAAACAGTTTCTCGGGTCAAATATCGCACGTATCCGCATCGAGGGACAAACTCAGCCTTTGGTGGAGTTTGTGTCCAGCCTTACTTTTGTCGGCCTTCTGTGGTATGGCGGGGCAGAGGTAATGGCGGGCCACACGAGCTTAGGAACGCTGGTGGCTTTTCAGGGCTATGTCTGGAATTTGGTGTGGCCAATCCGGATGCTAGGCCAGCTGATTAGTGTCTTCGAAGAAGCACTTGCCGCCGCACCGCGTTTGTTTGAGGTACTCGATACGACGCCGGCTATCGCGGATACGCCAGAAGCCACGGAAGCGCCAGCCTTTCTGGGTAAGCTGGACTTTGTCGACGTCAGTTTCCGGTTTAGTGACGGCGAGGAAGACGCGCTGAAAGACATTAGTTTCAGCGTCGAGCCGGGACAAGTCTTAGCGATTATCGGCGGAACGGGCAGCGGCAAAAGCACGTTGGTCGGCCTGATACCGCGCTTCTTTGACCCCCAAGGGGGAGCGGTGCTTATCGACGGGCAAGACGTGCGCGCACTGACCATTGACAGTCTGCGCCGCCAAATCGGCATCGTGCTGCAGGATACCGTGCTGTTCTCCGCCACTATCGCCGAGAATATTGCCTACGGTCGCCCCGAAGCCGACTTAGAATCCATAATACAAGTGGCGCGCTTAGCTCAGGCACACGAGTTTATCTCCGCCTTGCCTGACGGCTACCATAGTCGCATTGGGGAACGCGGCGTAGGGCTTTCCGGGGGGCAAAAGCAACGCCTGGCCTTAGCGCGCGCCCTGCTGCTGAACCCGCGCATTCTGATTCTCGATGAGGCCACCGCGAGCGTCGACGTGCACACGGAATACTTGATTCAAGAAGGTCTGGCGCAGGTAATGCAGGGACGCACCGTGGTGATTATCGCGAAGCGCCTTTCTACCATCGAACAGGCCGACCGCGTGCTGGTGCTGGAGCAGGGACAAGTAGCGGAGTACGGCTCGCCTAGCGAGCTGTTGCAGAATAGCAGTTACTTCCGCCGTATGTTTCTCAGTCAGCAAATGAGCGCCGGCACGGGGAACACGTCGCCGCGGAGGAGGTGTAAGAGTTGAGTAACGTCTATGACCTCGACGAGCAAAAGGAACGCCAAGAAAGCAAATTCAACCGGCAACACTTCGCGCGCATGCTCGGGTATCTTACGCCCTACACCTCGCAGGTAACCCTGGCCACGGCTCTGATGATCACGGCAACACTCGGTCACTTGGCGGAACCTCTCCTGTTTCGCTATATCATCGACAGCGCCATCAGAGAAGAGAACCTATGGCTGCTGCACCGCTTGGTGCTGGTGTTCCTCGGCTTGCGCGCCGTCCTGTGGGTGCTTCTGCGCTTTCAAATCAACCTGATTAACCGGACCGGACAGCACGTCCTCTACGACCTCAGGCAGCATCTCTTTACCCATATCCAGCGTCTGAGCTTCGACTTTTACGACGGCCGTCCGGTCGGCAAAATCATGTCGCGCGTCACGTCCGACGTCAATACGATGAGCCAGTTTACGAACAACGGTGTCGTCACGATTATCACGCAGCTCCTTAATCTTTTCGGTATCGTGGTCATCCTTTTGCACCTAAACTGGCGGCTGTCCCTGCTATGTATAGGCTTGATGCCGCTACTCGGTTACTTTATGGCCAGGGTTCACCCCTTCTTTCAGACCGGCTGGCTCAGGGTGCGCGAAGAGAACGCCAAAGTAATTGCCCACCTCAACGAGAGCATCACCGGCATACAGGTTATTCAGGCCTTCTCCCGCCAAAGGACGAACTCCGCGAAATTCTCGGGAATATTGTCGGGCAAGGTTACGGCCTTCCTTAGGGTTATGAAAATGGAAGTGTTGTTCTGGCCTATTATCGAAAACGTGGCCGCTGTGGGCACGGCTCTGGTAATCTGGTTCGGCGCGCGCGAATTTATCAGCGGAGCGCTGACGGTAGGTACGCTGTGGGCGTTTATTACTTACCTGAACCGTTTCTGGCAGCCGCTAAGCGCCGTAAGCCGCATCTACAGCCAGATGCTTAGCGCCATGGCCTCGGCCGAGCGCGTGTTTGGCTTTCTTGACACGGCGCCGCGCATCGACGACAGCGAGGCGCGCGGCGAACTGCCGGAGATTGTCGGGCGCATAGAGTTTAAGGAAGTCTCGTTCGGATATCAGGCCGGGCAGGAAGTGTTGCGCGAGGTAAGCTTCGCCGCCGAGCCCGGACAAACGGTAGCACTTGTCGGGCCGACCGGTGCCGGGAAGAGCACGATCATCAATTTGGTGGCTCGCTTTTACGACCCGACGGCGGGGCAAGTGCTTGTCGACGGACATGACCTTAGGCACGTCACGCTGCAGTCGTTTCGCAGCCAGCTCGGTATCGTGCTGCAAGACCCTTTTATCTTCGCCGGGTCTGTGCGCGATAACGTGGCCTACGGGAGGCTGGACGCATCGCAGGCCGAAATCGAGGCGGCTTGCCGGGCGGTAGGTGCCCATAGCTTTATCGAAAAAATGCCGCACGGCTACGACACCGAAAGCCAAGAAAGGGGCGGCGCTCTCTCGCAGGGACAAAAGCAGCTCCTCGCCTTTGCCCGCGCGCTCGTCGCCGACCCAAAGATTCTGATTCTCGATGAAGCAACCTCAAGTATCGACACCGAGACTGAGCAGGTCATTCAACAAGCCTTAGCGAAGCTACTCTGCGGACGCACCGCGTTTGTAATTGCGCACCGCCTGTCTACTATCCGCAACGCCGACGTCATCATGGTAATAGACAACGGCCGCATTGCCGAGCGCGGCAGCCACGAAGAGCTACTTCTCTTGCGCGGCAAGTATTACGACCTGTATATGACCCAGCACAAGTACTTTAGCGACGCGGTGAACCTGTAGATGATGCCCTTAAGGCAGCAATAAATGTCCCCATGACGGCAAGCATTCACACGGGAGACGGAGAGAGTTATTCAGCAGGCATTAGCGGAGCTGCTGAAGACCACGCGTCCTTTGTCCTTGCTCGTCGCTTATCTACCATACACACGCCGACGTCATTCTACTCATCGAGAGCGGCAGAATTGCCGAGCGGGGCAATCACGATGAGCTAATGATGCTAAGCGGCCTGCGCCACTGAAATATGAATATGGAACGGGAGGTCTTCTATGCGCCTCTATAGCGGCCCCGACACACAGGACTGCCCCCTGCCGCACTGCCCCTACCGCGCCCGATATGAGAAGCGGATCAAGCGAAGACATCTGCTGGAAGCCTTATTGCGCGAGCGCACTTCTTTATTGCGCGAAAGCCGCACTCAATACGCTTTACTGGCGGCCAAGTTCCACAGCGTCTTTGAGCACGCGCCGATAGGCATGGCCGTGACAAAGCTAGATGGTAGCATCTTAGACGCGAATCTAGCCCTGTGCCACCTGCTCAACTTCACTCAAGCCGAGCTCTTGGGGCGACGATTCGCCGACTTAGTGTCTGAGGAAATATGTCCACCGCCCGACGCCAAGGTCGAACTGAAAACCAAAGAAGGAGAAAAAGTCTTTGTCGGGTGTTCCACCGCTGTGGTAAGAGAAGAAGGCGGTTCTCCCCTGTTTGCGGTTGTAATGGTCGAGGATTACACCACGCATATACAAGCGGAGAACGCTTTGCGCCTAGCTTCTATTGCCCTGCGCAGCACTACCGACGCGGTCATTACCTGTGACCTGCACAACATCATTACCAGCTGGAACCCGGCGGCCGAGAGAATGTTTGATCTCTGCTCCTCTGATGCCGTGGGCGAAAACATGTGGCGACTGCTTCCCAAGGACTTTGCGGAAGAGGCCGCCACGAAGCTCACATACGTATTGGGGGGAGGGGAATCCCAAACCTTTGAAGCCCCCTGCAGTGTACGGGGAAGAAAGAGCCTTGACGTGTCCGCCACTGTCTCTCCCATAGCTGATGACGAAGGCACGTCCCTAGGCTTCGTAGTCACCGTGCGAGATATCACCGAGCAGAAGCGTCTAAACAGAGAAATGGAACGCCTAGACAGGTTAAACACACTAGGCGAGATGGCTGCCGGGGTTGGGCACGAGGTACGAAACCCCATGACTACAGTGCGCGGCTATCTGCAGCTGCTCAAGCAAAGGCCTGAGTTTGCGGAGTACGCCCGCCATTTTGCTTTGATGATGGAGGAGCTCGACCGCATGAACGGCATCATCACAGAGTTCTTGTCGCTTGGGTCAGCCAAAGAGGAAACCCCCCGTACCTATAAGCTGAGTACGGTCATAGAAGAGCTGCAGCCTCTCCTGCAAGCGGAAGCTCTGCTACGCGATATGAACTTGGCTATTGACCTCTGTATTGACGAGCAGCCGCTCAAGCTAATCACCAAGGAGATTAGACAGCTCCTGCTAAACCTCGTGCGCAATGGCATGGACGCCATGCCGCGAGGCGGCCGATTGCGCATCTTCACCGAACAGCATCAGGGCAAGACGGTGCTCGGCATCGAGGACACAGGCTGCGGCATTCCACCTGAGGTCATCGAGAAGCTCTACACTCCTTTTCTCACTACTAAGGAAAAAGGCACCGGGCTCGGCCTCTCTATCTGCCAAAACATCGCCAAACGCCACCAAGCCAACCTGCAAGTGGTTTACACCGGGTGCGGCGGAACTCGCTTTGAAGTAGCTTTTCCTAACCCCCAGCGGGCGGGCTAAAGAATAGCACTTCGTCGCCTAAGTTAATCAGTGCATCCTTGGGCTGCTTCGCGCCATTGACGCTGACTCCCATAATCAGCAGGGGGTCAACGTTAAGGGCGCGGAGCAGCTCTAGCGCTGTGAGCGCACGGTCGGCGGGGAAATCAAAGCTGTCCTGCTCCTGCGGGAAATACTTAGCGACATGGCCGCGCACGGTGACGCGAATGACGCCCATCAGCCACGCAGCGGAGCGACAGTCGCTTCCGCAAAACCGAGCCCGAGCGCGCTGAGCTTACCTGCCGTGGGGATACCGCGCGCATCCCAGCCGCGAATCTCGTAATACTCGTCAAGCAGGCGGTCGATGACTTCGCGCGGCAAAAACTTACCTGCCGTAGGGCCGTCCGGTATAGGTTCCTCCATAAAGCGAGCCGGCGGGTAGTCGGCGCTCCGTCCAAAGCCGGGCACTTCTCGCAGGCTAAAGCAACGCGTAAGGTTCCATACGCGCTCCGAAAACGATAACAGCTCATCCCAAGTGCGATTCTGCCCGGTAACAGCCTGGAAGATCTTCGGATACCATTCCAGTTCAAAGCCTAGTTCCACCCACTGCAAACGGCAGAGGCATAGCATGTCAAAGAGCGGCCGGATATGCTGCAGCTCCGTCACGCGCTTGGCCTTGCCTTCGAGCTTGTCGCGCCCGGTGGCGACATCGAAAGTAATCGCCCACGAGCGATTATGGTGTGCGCCGACATCGGCGGTGATGTAGGAGAGCATCATAGCCGGGGCAAAGCGCGCCTCGTAGCCAGACCATTCTAGGCCCTTTACCTGAATGGCAAAGCGCTCCGAGCCTTGGCCAAAGAACTCTGACGCCTTCTTAACGCCGTCCGCAAGAATGTTGCCGATACCGCGGCGGTAGGCAATTTCTTCGGACAGCCAAACAAAGTCTTCTACGCTGCCAAACCTGAGTGTGCGCCCGCCTATTGCCTCGCTCTTAATAATGCCTTTCTCGAAGCACTCCATAGCAAACCCCACCACGTTGCCGCCGGAGATAGAGTCAAGCCCCAGTTCGTCTTGGATGTAGTTGGCGTAAGCGACGTCCTCGATATTGTCTATCTCGGTGTTGCCGCCGATTAAGGCAATGGTCTCATACTCCGGCCCCTCGACGTGCATGTCGTAGTTGGGCTTGCGCACGCGCGAATATTTGCCACACGGAATAGGACAGCCGTAGCAGGCCTTATCCGTAACTTTTATCCTGGTGACCAGAGCTTCACCGTTAATGTTTTCGTACTTGGGGAAGAAGCCGCTCGTGAAGTTGCGGGTGGGGAAGGCCCCGACCTCGTTAACCCAATTGGTTACACCTGCGGTGCCCTGCGGTGTCCATTCTTCGAAGCCAGGTTTGGAGAAGCAAGCGGCAAACATTTGCTTGCCAACCTCTAAGGTTGCGGCGGGGTCGGCTAGCGGGATAGACTTGGTGCCGTGCACGGCCATGGCCTTGAGGTTCTTGCTACCCATGACGGCGGCAATACCGGTGCGGCCGGCCTGACGGCCAAAGTCGTGGCTGATGCAGGCAAAGAGCACTTTGTTCTCGCCTGCCGGGCCGATGGTACAAATCTGAAACTCTTCGCCTAACTCCGTCTTAAGCGCCGCTTCGCATTGGAGCGCGCCTTGACCCCAGAGGTGGGCGGCGGAGCGGAGTTCAATATTAAAATCGTTAATATAGAGGTATACCGGTTCGCTCGCCTGTCCCTCGATAATAATTGCGTCAAAGCCGGCGTACTTAACTTCCGGCGCAATATGGCCGCCGATGTTAGAATCGCCGTAACCGCCAGTAGCCGGGGACTTCGCACCCCACTCTAACTTGCCGGCCCCGGGCAAGAACGCCCCTGTCAATGGCCCGGGCGCGACGATAATCTTGTTCTCAGGCCCTAACGGGTCTGCCCCCGCCGGAATTTCGTCCCACATCAGCTTAGCGACAAACCCTCGCCCGCCGATGAAATCGCGCGCAAGACTCGCGGGTAACGGCAGAATCTGATGCGTGCGGTCGGTTAAGTTTACGCGCAGAATATTACCTGCATATCCGTTCATTGCTAACCCCCCTATCTCCCCATGCGTTTGACTGTGCCTTCCCCATCGACGATTGCCTCGCGCGGACAGTAGCGCACGCACTCGCCGCAGTTATCGCACTTAATGGGGGCGGGCTCGTCGGGATGTACGATTAATACGCCAAAAGGACATTCCTCCACACAGGCCATACAAGCGACGCAGATATCGCGGTGCAGCACATAGACGCCATCCTGCTCCTTAATAGCCTCTGCGGGACAGACAGCGGCGCATGCCCCGCACTGGTTACACACATGGACTTCGAACACACCGGGTGTAGGGAACTTTCCTTCTACTCTGAGCGCACCCTTCTTAGGGTTGTTCTCGGCAAAGTGTGACAGCGCACAGATGGTAAGGCACACTTTACACCCGCTACAGAGGCGAGATTCTGTTTCTAAACGCATATAAGCACCTCCATGAAAAGCTTATAACAAGAGCTCTAGGTCTGATTGACGGTTTAATTCTCGGCCTGCGGACGAAACGGCGAGCGTTCATGCGCGCGCCTCACTTGCCTGAGCGCGCTGTACCACATAAATAACGACAGCGGAATAACCAAATACACCAACTCGGCCCGTTCCGTGCCTAAGAGCCAATTGTAGGTGCCGTGCAACAAAGTAGGCATCACGAGCGCCATAATCAGGTAGCGGCGCTTCGCCCACGTCGAAAACTTAGCGCGCCCGACGTAGTAGCCCATAAAGGCGCCAAACAGTGCATGGGCGGGAACGGACAAGAGCATGCGTGCAAAAGCGACCGGGGCACCCCCATGTGCCACATAGAGGACATTTTCCACCGCAGCAAAGCCGAGCGCCGCCGTAATGGCATACATCATGCCGTCATAGGGCTCGTTAAACGCGGGGTGGCGATAGGTCGGCCAAGCAAACGCCGCGAACTTCACCCCTTCTTCGACGAGAGCAATGACCACAAAGTTCTCGATTATGCCAAAGACAAACGTGTCAAAAGGCACAAGCAACGATAAAGCCCACTGCGAGAGCAGCCCAAACAGAACGGCGGGAATAACACTTAACATTCCGAGGACAAACACCTTCAGCAACAATAAGCGCGGTTCTTTCTCGTACTTATCGCGGACGTAAAAGTACGTGAACAGCGCGACCACGGGGGCTAACGCTAACGCAAGCAATCGCAACAAGCCAACCTCCACACAACAAAGGACGGCGCTTGGCCGTCTGTTTCGTCCTACCGCTTATTACTCTGCCACGAAAGGTCCAGATGTAGTACTTTCCTCTTTGCGCGCGGCAGGGCGGTGCTCCGGCGATCGACCTCAAGGCTCGAACCATCAGTAAAACGGATAGAGAGGCGCAACGCTACCGGGGACAAGTCTGCACACGCGACTTCACAAACCTCTACCGCCTGCACTGTTTTGCCACTGAGGGTAGCCGTAAGCTCGCGGTTGTGGCGGAACTCGAATTGCGGCCCCTTGACTTCATCTCTGTGCTGCAACAACTGAGCGCTCGTGATGTTCACCTCCTTTGTGTGTGTTGTGGGGGGATGCTGGCTCCCTAGCTGCTGGCTGCTGGCTGCTGGCTGCTGGCGGAGGGAGCGTGCTCAGTGCTCAGTGCTCAGTGCTCAGTGCGTCTGGAAGTTCCGCGCTCCCTCTGATTCTTCTCACTATTATTATTAGCTATCGTCCGCAAAAATCCTGCTTCAAGTGAACAAATTCCGACGAGCGCGAATATAGAGGCGTTAGGCGCTAGGGGGACGGGCGTTGAGCTGTGAGCTTTGAGCTGTGAGCGGTGAGCGTTGAGCTGTGAGCGTTGAGCTGTGAGCTTTGAGCTGTGAGCTTTGAGTGCGGTTAATCATGAATCACGAATCGTCAATCATGAACTAGGCCTTTAGCCTAGAGACGTAGGGACGTGCCTCTGGCACGTCCGCGGACGTGCGAAACGCACGTCCCTACAATCACCCTCGATATCCTCTACCAGGAGCTAGGAGCCAGCAGCCCCCGTTCTCCGCGAAGTGCAAAGTGCACTCTCAACAGCAACCCCCCGTTCTACTGGGCACTAGGCACTGAGCACTGGGCACTCTCACCCCTTCCTCGCCCGTATCGCCATAAACATCGGTATTTCCTTGCGCGCGGCATCCTTGGCTGCCTTATGCGGGCCGGGTTCGTCGGTCTTGGGGCTGGTCCATTCCTCCATATGGTCAATGTACAGGCCAGCATTGCCTAGTGTATTGATATACGCTTGCAGGGGACGGTGAAAGTGCACTGTCACGGGCGGCTTCTTGCCATGGGCGGTGTAGGAGGGATGCATCTTAATCTCCACATCGAGACTACTCATGTATCTGCGGACTGTACGAGACTGCACATTCGCGTCGTAGTCATAGTGCCAATCCGCGTGCTGCGGTACGCGAAAACATGGGTGCATCATGACAACTACTATCCTGCCGTTTGGCTTTAACAAGCGGTGACAGGCCTGCCAGACAGCGGAGAGGGGCGTGATGTTCTGGATGGCCAGTACGACGGTTACGGCATCAAATGACTCTGGCAGCAAGTTGAGTCGAGGGCGGCCCTTTTCATCAAGCAACTTCGTAACGTCGGCATTAATGTAATTAATGGGCAGCTTATCGGTTTTGTTGCGTTGACGCGCCCGAGCGACAAGCGGCTCGGCCGCATCAATGCCTACTACCCGGCAACCCCCGCGGGCGAGAAAGCGCCCCAGTACGCCCTGCCCACACCCTAGGTCGAGGACGAGATATTCCGGCGCTTGCGCTCGGCGGTGTTCGAGCATGCGCAGCACTCCCGGCATGATAACCTCGCGCTGAAAGTCGCTGCCTTCATCCCCCACTAAGCGGTCGTACCACTCGGCAACCTCTCCCCAATCAGCGACACCACCGCGTTCGCCGCGTTCCTTAGGGGCACTGCGTACATAGCGAACCGCAGCCTTAGCGTCCGCCACTCGATAGGCCGCCTCAATCCTCTGCGTTCGTGCGGGGCGCGGAGCTTTGTCGAACCTAGACTCTTGGCCCGCTTGGTCAGGCGTCGGTCGTCTGCGGTCGCTCTTTCTCCGCCAGGCAGGCTTATCGCCGGCGGGTGCTGTGGGAGGTTCTTTGCCGTAGTTTATCCCTCGCGGCGCGGCATGTTTTCTTTTGGACTTCTCGTATGGCCGACGCTCGGGTTCAGCAACGGATTTAGGCTCTTGCCTAGTGTCCTCCCTGCGTCGGCGCGGTTGCTGCCCTAGTTCAGGTTTACTTGGCGACTGGCGTTCCTTCCATGGCGGTTGCCTAAACGGCATAGCTTGGGCCTCACTTTCCTTAGGTTTGGGCTTAGTGTAGCACACTGCTGTGAAATCCACACCTTGACTCCCCTACTCGCTAGAAGTATACTCGTGCTACTCAAAAAATGACCGCGGCTCTGAAGGGAGTTTGTGTGATGGCAGTTATCAGTGTAAAGAGCCTCTATCGCGAGACAGCAGCGTATCTCAATCAAGAGGTAGTAGTCGAAGGGTGGATACGCACCGTGCGCGCTTCGAACACGATTGGGTTTATCGAGCTTAATGATGGCACGTTCTTTAGGAATGTGCAGGTAGTTCTTGATGCCGCGCAGGCTGATTTCGGCGCGCTGACCAAGCTGCCTATCGCCACGGCCATCGCTGTGCGCGGCAAGGTCGTAGCCAGTCAGGCGGCCAAGCAACCCTTTGAGATTCACGCACAGGCTATAACCGTAGAGGCCGAGTCGCTTAGCGACTACCCTCTGCAGAAAAAGAGGCATAGCCTAGAATACCTGCGCGAGATTGCCCATCTGCGGCCGCGCACTAATCTTTTCTCTGCCGTATTCAGAGTGCGCTCCGTGCTAGCGCATGCTATCCACTGCTTCTTTCAGGAGCAGGGATTTGTCTATGTCCACTCCCCCATTATCACGGGTAGCGATGCCGAAGGCGCGGGAGAAATGTTTAGAGTCACCACGCTTAACCTCTTAAACCTACCTAGGCAGAACGGCAAGGTGGATTTTACGCAGGACTTCTTCGGTAGGGAAGCTTATCTTACCGTGAGCGGTCAGCTAGAAGCAGAAATCTTTGCCCTAGCTTTTCGCAACGTCTATACCTTTGGCCCCACCTTCCGCGCCGAGAACAGCAATACGTCAAGACACGCGGCCGAATTTTGGATGATTGAGCCGGAGCTCGCCTTTGCGGATCTCAGTCAAAACATGGCCAATATTGAAGCGTTAATTAAATACGTCGTCGCCTACGTACTGCGCGAATGTCCCGAGGAGATAGAGTTCTTTAACGAGTTTGTCGACAAAGGGCTGCTGGAACGCTTGCAGAACGTCGTTAACTCCGAGTTCGCCGAAATTACCTACACAGAGGCAATTGCGCTGTTGCAGCAATCGGGCCGCCAGTTTGAGTTTGAGGTGGCTTGGGAGAAGGGCCTCCAGACCGAGCACGAGCGGTACCTGAGCGAAGAGGTCTACAAGCGACCCGTCTTTGTCACCCACTACCCAAAAGACCTAAAGTCTTTCTATATGCGCCAAAATGACGACGGGCAGACCGTCGCGGCGACAGACCTGCTCGTTCCCGGCATTGGGGAGCTTGTCGGGGCCAGTCAACGTGAGGAACGCTACGATACGCTGGTGGCTCGTATGCAGGAGCTTAACATGCCGCTTGAACCGTATTGGTGGTACTTAGAACTGCGCAAATACGGCGGCGTCAAGCATTCCGGCTATGGCGTGGGTTTTGAGCGTTTGGTTATGTATGTGACAGGTGTGTCGAATATTCGCGACGTTATCGCCTGCCCGCGCACGGTGGGGAACTTGAGGATCTAGTTGGGATGAGGGTAGTTGGCTGCTAGCTGCTGGCTCCTAGTAGAGGGGAGTGCCCAGTGCTCAGTGCCTAGTGCCTAGTAGAGCGGTGTCGCGGTGGGACCCGGCTCCGCTTGGGAGCTAAGCACCCCCTCGTTCTACTGGGCACTGGGCACTAGGCACTAGGCACTAGGCACTCCCTCACTCCGGTTCCGTGCCCCAGTCTTGCAGCGGCGACCACGCGACAGCCGGCAGACCACCGACGACGTGAACTACGCCGACCATTACGTCGGTTTGGGCCGCGCCCCGAGCAAAGTGATACTCCAAAGTAAGCTTATTGACCGCGCCGAGCGGCCGCAGCAGAACTTGCGATTTATGTACGAGGTGAAGTTCACCCTCGCGGCAGTGAGCAAACGAAGCGCGGCGAGTCTGCCCAAAAAACAAATAGAGCTGCCTTAGCTCTTGGCCCTTAATGCGCAGGGTGATGTATTTTAGCCTAAGGTCGTTCACGTCTCCTGGCGAGAGATTGGCTTCTTCCGCCAGTTCTCGCCAAACAGTATTTAACGGGTTACACTTATCTTGCACTTCTACATGCCCGCCTAGAGGCGCCCAGGTGTTTGGGAACAGCGTATGCGTAGGCGAGCGCTTTAGCATCAGCCAATCGTCTCCACGCAGAATGTAAGCGGCGGCAAAAGTGCGGATGCTGTTACAGGCAAGCATACACGGCCCTCCCAGAAAAAAGAGTCCTTGGCGCTTGTCGGCCAAGGACTCTTTTGGCTCTACATTATCTTTAGCCAAACGTCGTAGAGGTCTACTAAGCGGCCTAGTGCGAGCGAGATACGACCGGCGACAACGTTGCCAAACGAAACACCGAACGTCACCATCATCAGCCAGCGACCCGCGTGCGACACAGTTTTTAACGGCGCGCTCTGCTTAATCGAGAAGATGAAGTACGTCAGCACCGCCAATACGCCAAAGACCAAGATAAAGTTGTCGAAGGACTTATTGAGCAAGAAATTGCCGGCTTGGTCATGCACGATAAAGTCAATCATCGACGCTCTCGCCTGTAGAACTGCCTGCGATTGCAGGGAAGTGTAAAGGGAGAGTCCCACGCCGTTACCCACCAAGTAGGCAATCGGCCAGCGGCTGACCCAAGCAAAGCCCTTAATAAAGCGCGCGTACAGCAATATGCCGAGAACAAGCGGCACAATAAGCGTCCACTGGTCTTTAGTAGTGAGCGGTACCCAGCCGAAGCGGTGAATATTGCCGATGGCCATGCCGAGCGTATGCCCGGCCGCGGCACCCACGAAAATATGCTCCGCCAAGCGGTAGATTGCATTCTCCCTATACAGGAAGGAGAATATGGACAAAATGGCGGCAGCCATAACCCAATGCCATATATTAGTCGAAAACATCTAGTGTCACCTCCTTAAATGTGGTGAGTCGAGGAGAGAGGCCTAGTCTTTCTTGGTAAACTTAGTGACCAAGTAGGCTGCATTGCCGATAAGAATAAAGGCGATAATCAACAAGTGCCCCATAGACTGTGCGTCCATCATAGCCAGGGCACGGCCGGGCGCCTGCAACAGAAGTTCATACTCGGCAGCGCCGCGCAGTCCCGCCAAGAGACCATCGAGCTGACCGGATTGCACAAAGGGCACGAACTGCGGCACACTGACGGTAACGGCACCGGCTGACATCCGCACGCCCATCGGGTCGACTACTTGGCGAATCCAAGCCGGGATGCCGGGGTCGCCGGAAGCAAACTCAATCACGTAGCCAAAGTCCCTGATATGGGTGATACCTTGCATAATCGGGAGTTCGGCTGTTCTGTTGCCGACAAAATCGGTTGTGATGACCAATGGGTTATTGGCAAACGCGGCAATTGCGTTTTCGGCACCGGCCTTAAAACCGAGGTTAGCGAAGTCGGTACCGTACCTGCCGCCGCGCGCTTCTAGGACACTAGTAATCTGTTCAATCATCATCGGGCCTTCCGCCCAGAACGATACGCCTACCCACCTAATCCCGCGCTTCGTCAGATGATCGACTACGGCGACGGCTTGGGGGTGAATGTCGGCAGCGGCTGCCGGGCTATAGCCAAACGATAGCAGCACTACGTCGGTCGCCGGGTCGAGAGCCTCGATTCTCTCATACATAGCACGCGTCATGGAACTAACGCTAAGTGGGATGCCTAGCGGGGACAGCAGTGGGAACGACAGCGCCACAAACATCAACGCATAAATAATGCGGGGGTCAATCCGCTGTAATTTGTTGAACAGGTTCACGAGAAGGGCACCTCCTTTCTGTAGTATTAACTATTACTCGCCACCTAGATGGCCGCGCTCAAGACCTAGCAATATGCGCAAACTGGTCGCGAAACCGCCAAGCGCCGCTCCGATAATAATCGCCCTCTGACCGGCTAGGTTAGGCACACGTAGCAACCAAGTCTGCAGAGCAGGGAAGTAGTCCCAAATAAGAGCACCGATAGGCGCCGCACCTAGCATGACTATAACTGCCGCAACTAAGAGAACCGAAGCTTCCAAACTGCGCAGTCTAAAGGCACGGTAGGCAGCCGAAGCAATGTAGAAGGCGAGCAACGCGAACATGGCGCCAGACAGCGGGTTGTAGAGGAAGTTAAAGAAGTTGTTGTAGAATGCGGCCAGCTCTCTGTTTGCCGGGCTTAGCTCGACCATAGTACGCGTGATGCCAAAGAAAAGCATGGCCACCACGAGAACAACGCTATAGATCCAGCCCGAGCGCTGACGAGAGATTACGTTCCCGTGAATGCGCAGCAGGTTGACGGAGGCGAGACCCAAAGCAAAGGCCGCGATAATAGTCGTCCACGGGCTTAGGTGCCTGCTCACGAGGTCTCTAAACTGCATATCGAGCAACGGGATATTGCCCGAGGTAATCGGACCAAGCAGGAAGACCAAGCCGACGATTAAAGTAATAAGGATGGGAATTTCTCTACGCAACTGTTACACCTCCTTTGCGAGATTAATCGTTTTCTACTTCACGATGACATTGCGCAACCATGGGTTATCAAGCGTCATTAGCACCGCGCCGACGAACAGCATAGCCATTAAGGCCAGCTTCAGGTAGTCCTGCGCAGCAATACTGCCGAGCTTAATTCTGTCCTGAGACAGGTACGCACCACCGGCGTAGATTTCCTCGCCGATGAGGGTATAGTCGCAGGCAGCGACGAAGAAGGGGATTTGCGGCATGTTTGCCGTACCGGCAATCTGAATTGCACCCATGTACGCGCCGCCCTCTGCCATAAGCAGAGACTCCGCCCAGAAGCCGCCAATCATGATGTTAGCAGCAACCTTCTCGCGGTGCATGATACCGAGTACACCGGCGATGTAGGCAAACTGCTCACTTGACAAGAAGCGCACACAACTGTCCTTGAACATGTCGGCCTTGCCGGCAGCCAAGTAGCCCTGCTTCACGACTTCCTCCGCGAGGGGGAATACGTTAGGCATACGAATGGAAACAATGAGCTCCGCATCGTACTTCGCCGACAACCCTGTGAGGTAAGAAAGCACCTCAAGTCCGGCAAAAGTCTGGGGCGCGGTGTCGCCGGTGATGTCGGCGATACCGGGAGAGAAGTGAACAGGTCGGCCCATTTCGGTGGCGCGGCCGATAGCTTCCTCCATAGCGTCAAGACCGGCGATACGGCGCAGCGTGGGAATGAATGTTCCCCGCTTAGCTACCCACACGACGATTACTACCACCAAGGAAGCGACGATCAGCGCATAGAAACCAAAGATGTTACCCTTAACTAGTTCCATTTTTTCACCTCCTCAAGTCTTTCTCTTTCTGCGCACAGGCACAGAAACTCTTATGCGTAGCTTGCGAAGGCAAGCCTAGCTTACTAAAACAATATTCACGTCAAGCACCTGAATTCCTTCTCTGCCCTGAGAAAAACTTAAAAATTTTTTGGGGACGGAGGAGTGTCGCAGAGGGACGGAGGAGAGCGACAATGTCGTCGCAGAGGAAAAGCAGACTGGGCGAAAACATGGACATCTCTCGCTGGCAGAAAGCAGGAGGCGACAGAAACTCTGTAGGGACGTGCGTTTCGCACGTCCGCGGACGTGCCATAGGCGGCCTGAGGGAAGCATGTCGCGCTCCTCCGTCCCTCTGAGACACTCCTCCGTCCCTCTAAAATTGTTACACAATTATAATAGCAGATACTTATGCACAGCAAAAAACCCGCCGCAGCGGGAAATAGTCTGTGTTTCTCATGTAAGCTCAACGAGGAATGTTCTTTCGGCCGATTTCTCACTTGCTGTCGCGTCGGCAGGTAATTACTCCCTGTTGCGGCCTGCTTTTTGCCCTGTTTTGCGCAACGTCTCCAGCAAAACCTTTAGCTCGGTGAGGCCAGCCGCCACGAGGTTTTCAAGAATGCTAACGGACTCAACTGTGAAGAGAAAGCTAAAGACCACAGTCTTGCTGAGGGCCGACGCTACTTCCAGATTGGCGATATGTTGCACCTGCGCCGCGAGGATACCAAGCGTGAAATAAGCAATAAGCTTAACGAAGGTCCCCGTAAACGCTTTCTGACTCGAGAGGTATCCGCCGCGCATGGCTGCTGTAACTCCCCCGTAGTTAACGACAATGCTTACCAGTTTGGTGATGAGGTCAAGCAACACGGCAATCAACACGGCCAAAAAAGCTGCGTCCGGTTCGACTAAGTAGTAGAAACCGGCCGAGAGTAGAGAGAGAAGCCTCACCCACCGCTGCTCAAGCGCGTCAACCCAGACTGTGTAAAGATGCATATTTCCACTCCTTCCTCATATATAGTGCGGAGAGGGCCGCTTAGCCCCCTCCGCTTTGTGCCTAGCCTAGGATTTGCTCTACGCCGCGGCTGACGACACGCGCCTCGGCAGCGGTAACGAGCCGACCGCCCAGAGATACAAAGGCATTGTGAGTCAAGATATCGGACATTACCGCCGACACCTGCTGCGCAGTTAAGTCATCGCGCGGGTCTACGACCGAAATGGTTACGTTTCTGCCGAGCTCATTGACAAACACCATCTGCAAAGTCTTGTTCATAGTGAACCTCCTTTCACGGTTTCTTGTGGACTTTTTTGGGGACGACTAGGTTCACGTCTAGAGAGGCAACACTCTCGCCTCGTCAATGCGGTGGATGTACACCACGGGATGCTTCTGCAGGCTGCCGAGGGCATTTCCAATCGTTAGCACGCTAGCATCGGTTAAGGCATCGTTCATGCGGTTGTAAGTACGGTGACGGAGCACGGGCGTGCCGTCGGGCGCGAGACCGGTTTGTACACTGACGCGGAGCCTAGACGGCTGATTTTCACGCATAGCCATTTATTTCACCTCCCCTTCTTTGGCTTTGGTCGGCCGACCACTGCACATAGCATACTAGGCGGTAGCAAATGGCGCGAAGCGCGAGTTTGCGGCAAGTACGGCTACTTTCTAGGTAAAAACAACGGCATATCCGACAAAAAGGCTTGAGTTCTGGCAAAGTGGCCTTTAGGATAAGAGAAAGCAAACAAAAAAAGAGGGCTTGCGCCCTCTCTCTCTAGTACGTGCCCTGTTTGTTAACTAGCGACCGTTCCGCCATTTCGATCATCTTGCGGACCATGTGTCCGCCTACTGCACCACAGTCGCGTGAAGAAACGTGTCCCCAGTAATCCTCGCTACCTTGATGAACCGGAATCCCAAGCTCGGCCGCTATTTCATATTTCATGTTGTCAAGAGCCTTATGAGCTTCGGGCACTACCTTCCGCCCAATTTGCGCGCTGCCTTTAGCCACGCTTATCAACTCCTTTCGTGTTTAGGTTGCCCTAAACGGCGCAGGAGATGTAGGCAACATTTTGGGCAAACTTCTATTATTAGCTGTGGCAAAAGAAGTTATACTAAGGGGGTAATCGCCATTTCTAGCATAAAAAGCATTGACGTCGCACGCGCGGCGCTCGCCATTAGTTTAACGCAAAGCAAGAGCGAAGAAACCAGCGCAAAAATGGGATTTCGACGCTCCGGCATTACCGCTACCGCATTTTCTATTTCCGGCGACTTTATCCCCTCGATTCAACAGTGGATTGCCTCTGCTCTAGAAATTTCCAAATCAGATGGCATTATCTGTGGTTCGTTTGTCGACTCGGGCGCCGTCGTCGGCGCTACGCGCGAAGCACTCGCACAGGTAATGCCAAAAGCCGTGGGACTAAACATAGCGGGCAAGATAGGCATCGCCTACTGCAACGAAAATTTGGCCGTTGCGGTACTAATTGGCATTGGTTTGATGGACCTGCATGACGTAGCGGTTGGCCTCGGACACCGCGCGGTGGAGCGCGTCACTGAGCATTCCTAGATGTGGTGACGGCGCTGATGCCTAGCGCACATTCTATGCGCTTCTTCTGCAGCTCGCAGTGTAGCGCGTCCGGCTGCAAAAAGGTGCCGTTGCTGTGATAGGCGTGGGCGTGACAACCCCCGCTGCAAAATAACTTGGCCCAACAGCGCAGGCATTCAGGTTTGTGGTAAATGTTGGCCCGATTAAACTCCTGCGCTAGGTTAGGCGCGGTTACGCCGGCAAAAACCGTGCCCATGGCAAACTTATCTTGCCCTACGAACTGGTGACAGGGGTATAAATCGCCGGCGGGAGTTACGGCTAGGTAATCGCATCCCGCCCCACACCCGCTGACGCGTTTGCCAAAGCAAGGCCCGCCGTAAGTCGCTAGGTTAAAGTGAAAGAAGTTAAAAGGTGCTCCTTCGTCCTGCTTGGCCAGGTAAAACTCGGCTAGGCGCTCGTACTCTAAGCACAGAGTAGCTAAGTGTTCGCGCGTCAGAGCGTAAGGCTCACCTGCCCCGCCTACGACGGGCTCCAGCGAGATTTCGCGCAAGCCTAGGTCGTAGAGGTGCGCGACGTCTAAGGTAAAATTAAGGTTGTGCGCGGTGTAAGTGCCTCGCACATAGTAGTTTTTCCCGCCGCGGTACCGGGCAAACTCCTGCACGGCTTGACTAACCGTGTGGTAGCTCCCCGTGCCGCAGGCATAGGGTCGCATTTGGTCGTTTACATCTTCGCGCCCGTCTAAGCTGAGAACGACGGCCATTTGTTTTTCGTCGAGAAACTTGACGACATCCTCATCGAGCAACGTCGCGTTTGTCGTCAACGTAAACCGGATGACCTTGCCAAACTTTTCTGCCTGTGCTTCGCCGTAGGCGACGACTTCGCGCACCACAGGGAAATTAAGCAGCGGCTCCCCGCCGAAAAAATCCACTTCGAGATGCCGCCTTGAGCCTGACGACGCAAGCAGAAAGTCGATGGCCGCCCGGCCGGTGGTTACGTCCATTAACGCGCGCTCAAAGCCGAAATCGCCTGTGCCGGCAAAGCAGTAGCGACAGCGCAGGTTGCAGTCGTGGGCGACATGCAGGCACAAGGCCTTTACCTCTGCCGAGTGGTCTTCGGTCGGCGTGGGTTCCGGCGGCATTTCGGTATCGATTAGGCCTGCGGCTGTCAGTTCTTCTGCTTCGGCCAGGGCTTGTGTCAGCTCGGGCAAAGAAAAACGCGCGGAGAGAGCCGCGCTGATTTCCTCTCTGGTGTGGTCAGGCCAAAGCTTTAGCACCTCTCCGGCTACCTCATCTACCTCTAGCAGCGTGCCGGTAATAGGGTCAAGCGCTAAAGTCTTGCCTCTAAACTTAAAGACATGCATCTTAGGACTTAACGGTTTTGGCAAACCTGATTGCCGACGGTGCAAGAGGTCTTACACGCGGACTGGCAAGACGTCTGGCATTCCTTGCAAGCTTTTTGCGCGGCGGTAGATTTAATTGTCCCGCGGGCGATCACTTTAATGTGCTTGTTCATAGCTAACACCCCCATAAGTTTCACTTGATTGTACCACATCCCCCGCCCGCAGAACACACGTAGCGCGGTGGCAGCGATGGTTGACAAACAAAACTAAGGCAAATAAAATCGGGAAGGCAGTAAATAAACGATATAGTTCGGAGGAAGCGAAAGTTGCAGCACTCGGGAGCACAGCGTACTTGGCAAGGCATAATGCTCTTTTATCTGGTGGCACTCATAGCAATGGGACTTTTTTGGCCTGGTAGCGAGAATTTGGCAGAGGGTCTGGGGCAAATACTTCGGTCTCCTAGCCTTTTGCTTAGCGACTATATGGTGATTGGGGGACCCGGCGCGGCACTCGTTAACGCCGGGCTAGTCGGGCTGATTGGACTCGCTCTAGTAGCGTTCAGCGGGGCATCCCTCGCGGGGAGCAGTATCGCCGGCATCTTTACTATGGCGGGCTTCGCTTTGTTTGGCAAAAATCCGCTTAACGTCCTGCCGATTATCGCCGGTGTATACCTCTTTAGTCGCGCTAAGCAAGTTCCTTTTAAGACGTATTTGGGCGCGGCTATGTTTGGGACAGCCATTGCGCCGCTCGTGAGTCAGGTGGCGTTTGGCTTTGAGTTGCCGCTCTTCACGGGCCTGGCGGCGGGTTTGGCGGCAGGGTTTGTTATGCCGGCGCTAGCTACGCACCTCTTGCCTAATCATCAGGGCCACAACCTGTATAACATCGGGTTTACGGCCGGAATCCTCGGCACGTTGGCCATGTCTATGCTCAGGGCCGTCGGCCATACTTCCGTGCCGGTAATGCACTGGAGCACGGAGCACACAGCGGCTATGTCATTGGCTTTCGGCGTCTATTTTGTCTCGATGATTCTCTTAGGCCTGCTCCTGCAGGGGACATGGCACGGAGTCGGGGAGATTCATAAGCAGAGCGGAGTTCTCGTCAGCGATTTTACGGCGCTTACGGGTTTCGCTACTACATTTATTAATATGGGCCTCATGGGTTTAATGAGTCTATTGTACTTGTGGTTAGTCGGTGGAGACGTCAACGGCCCCACACTAGGAGGCGTGCTCACGATAGTAGGGTTTGCCGCTTTCGGCAAGCATCTAAAAAACTCCCTGCCTGTGATGGCCGGTGTATGGGTTGCTTGTTTAATCCTAGTGCCCGACGCAGCACAGCCCGCCCCGCAGTTAGCGGCTCTCTTTGGCACCACCCTCGCTCCTATGGCCGGTAGTTTCGGTCCTTTAGTTGGTTTGGCGGCAGGTTTCTTGCACTTAAACACGGTAATGCACGTCGGGGTAATGCACGGGGGAATGAACCTCTACAATAACGGTCTGGCCGGCGGCCTTGTCGCGACTATCATGATTGCGCTAATCCGCGCTTTAACCCCCGCGAAAAACTGAAGCAAAAGGGACGGAGCTTTTTGCTTCTTGCGGAATACACACAGCCCTGCTATCATATGTTTTACTACGAACGTATGTTTGGGGGCACGTGCACATGTCCAAGAAATATAACGAACCGGTACTGGCCTACTGCGCACAGGAAAAGCTTCACGCTTTTATCTGGCGCGGTAGGCTTTATAAAGTGCAAAAAGTAATCGGCACTTGGACGGTAAACAGCGGGTGGTGGCAAAAGCAGCCGGCTCACCGGCGGCATAACGTAGTGTCGGCGCAAAGTAGCTTCGGCGGCAGCGGCGTTTTTGAACTCTATTGCGAAGGGCAAAAGAAGAAGTGGTTTTTGTTTAAGGTACTTGACTGATGTTTGCCCATCTCCACGTTCATTCGCACTTTAGCTTTAAGGATGCAACGCCCTCGCCGCAAGCCTTAGCTAAAAAGGCAGCGGAGTGTGAGATGCCTGCCGTAGCCATAACCGACCACAACACGTTAGCCGGCGCCGTGCGATTCTATAAGGCCTGCCGCGAGACAGGGGTAAAACCCATTGTCGGGTGCGAGGTAACGCTTGACACAGGGCAGCACTTAGTGTTGCTAGCCGTAGACCTTAGCGGCTACAGCAACCTTTGCCGCTTGGTAACGGCAATGCACCTAGGCGACCCCGGCAAAGAACCAAAGGCTAAGCTGACGCAGATGGCCTCACACAGCGCAGGCGTAATTTGCCTGACCGGCTGCAATCACTCCAAATTCGCGCAGGCTACATCCGCTTTGGCCAAAGCTTTTTTAGGCGACTTGCGCGACATCTTCCCTTTGCGGCTGTATGTGGAACTAGAAAACAACCTGACTCCGGCGAGTTCGGCTGTTATGCGGCGCCTTGCTTCTTACGCCGCGGAGTTCAACTTACCGCTTGTCGCCACGAATAATGTGCATTTTCTGCATGCCCGCGAACACCGCAGTCGCGATGTGCTTACAGCCATGGGTGAAAACACTACGATACTGCACCAAAGTAGCGCGCGTCACCCAAACGCAGAGCGGTATTTTAAAAGCGCACAGCAGATGCGCGAAGTTTTTGCCCACTACCCTGAAGCTATCGCCAATACCCTAGTAATTGCCGAGCAATGTAACCTCAAGCTGCCGCTTGGGCAGTATCACTTCCCCTATTTTTCGCTCCCACCCGGCCAAGACGGGTTTTCCTACTTGCGCGAGCTTGCGTTTGAGGGTGCAAGGGAGCGCTACCCAAACACAGCACTGCCGGCGGAACGGTTAGAATATGAGCTCGCGGTGATTAAGCAGCTAGGCTTTGTCGAGTACTTTTTGGTAATGTGGGATATCGTGAACTTTGCGCGCCGCGAGGGGATTCGCTGCGCGGGGCGCGGCTCAGCCGCCGACTCGTTAGTTGCCTATGTGCTCGGGATGACGTCGGTTGACCCTGTGGCCCACGCCTTGCTCTTTGAACGCTTTTTAAACCCAGAGCGACAGGGCATGCCCGATATTGACATAGATTTTGACTCTGCGCGCCGCGATGAAGTCTTGGCCTACGTCTACCATCGCTATGCCGCCGACAAGGTAGCCATGGTCGGCACGGTTAATACCTTTAATGCCCGCAGCGCCTTGCGCGAAGTGGCCAAAGCCCTCGCTCTCCCGCCGGCGGAAATCGACCGCCTGGCAAAACTTATGCCGCATACGGCAGCAAGTAATATACGCAAGGCCATCGACACCTTGCCTGAGCTGAAAAACTTCCCGCGAGGCAAACTCTACCAAGAGATACTAGACATCTGCGCGGACTTAGACGGCGCACCGCGTCACTTAAGCGTGCACTTAGGCGGGGTGGTAGTAAGCCGCGATGCTCTGACAGACCTAGTGCCACTGCAGTGGAGCGCTAAGGGCGTTATTATCACCCAATACGACAAAGACGATATCGAGGCCCTAGGCTTAGTCAAAATGGACTTGCTCGGGCTTAGGATTCTCTCCGCAATGCAAAGTACCGTCGACTCCTTACGCGCAGAGGGTACAGAGCTTTGTCTGGAATCTTTGCCGCTTGACGACGCCAAGACCTATGAACTGCTGCGAAGCACCCGCACGGTCGGCGTATTTCAGCTAGAGAGCCCCGGCATGCGCGAGCTCTTGGGCCGACTGCAGCCTACGCAGTTCGCCGACGTCTTAGCCAACATTGCCCTTTTTCGCCCCGGCCCTATGCAGGCCGACATGGTTAGCCCGTTTATTGCGCGCCGTCACGGGGTAGAGGCCGTAAAATTTGCTCACCCCTGCCTGGCGCCTATTTTGGGTGAGACTTATGGCGTAATCATCTACCAAGAACAAGTGCTGCAGGTCGCGGCAGTAATGGCCGGGTTTACGCTCGGGCAGGCAGACCTCCTGCGGCGAGCCATGACGCGGCACTGTCCGCCGGAGCAAATGGAACGCATCCGCCAAGATTTTAGACACGGCTGTCAAGCGCGCGGCATCGATGCGGAAGTTACCGAGCAGGTATTTGCGCAGCTCTCTGCTTTTGCCGCTTACGGCTTTAACAAGGCCCATGCGGCTACTTTTGGGTTGACTGCTTATCACACTGCTTACCTTAAGGCGCATTATCCCGCGCATTTCTTGGCTAGCCTGCTCAATCACCAGCCCATGGGGTACTACCCGGCACGCGTTATCCTAAATGAAGCAAGGGTTATGGGTATTAAAATACTTCCGCTTGATATTCTGCAGAGCAGCTTCGACTCTACCGTCGAAGACGGCGCTATCCGCGTAGGGCTTAAGCATATAGCGGCGTTAACAAGGGAGCACTATCACTGCCTAGAGACACGCAGGGAGGCCGCTACTTGGTCAACATTCAGCGACGCCCTGGAGGGCCTGCCGTTTCCTTTAGCCGTGTGGGAAAAATTGCGGGAGGCGGGAGCGCTAGATAGGTTTGGGCCGCGGTCTAAGCTAACCCAGACGTTACTTGCGCATTTTGCTGGCGACCGCCGCCGCGAGGCAGGGCACGCTTGGAGCGAAAGGCTGCTAGTCGGTGAGGAGGCGGCAGGCTACGCGGAGCAAGATAACGGCTATGGCAAAAACGACGAAACAGGCCTAGCAGTCAGCTTAAAGGAGCGTCTATGGGGCGAGCTTAATACTACCGGCCTTTGTTATACCGCTCATCCCCTAGCACTCTTCGCCACGTATTTTAGCAGTCTCAAAATAACCACGAGCAGAGAGTTAGACGAACTTCCGCACGGCACAAAAGTGCGCGCGGCGGGGATGATTGTCTCGCGACAAACCCCGCCAACGCGCAGCAAGCAAAGAGTTATTTTCTTGACCATGGAAGACCACACCGGACTTATCGATGTCGCCGTGTTTGCGTCAGCACAGGAAAAGTACGCGCGTTATGCGCTTACGTCCACCTTACTGCTTGTCGAGGGGACGCTTCGCAAAACAGGTGTGTGCGGAGCAAGCATCACCGCTCTTAGAGTGCTGGATTTACGCGAAGCGATTAGGGGGAAGGTTTGAGCCGTGAAGCAAAAGGCTCCGTCCCTTTTGCTTCCCACGGGCGGCGGGCGCGGGGAGCGCCGAGGATTTCGGCCCAGACGACGCCAAGGCGCGCGGCTTGCTGGTCGATAGCGACAGCGGGGCGCGCTACCCTCACAGGCGGCATGTCCGGCGAAGACGCAGCCATCTGCTGCGCAACGGGCGCTACGGGCTGCCAAGCAGGCGGTGCGGGGATGGGTTCTCTCTTTTGTTCGACTGCGGGTTGTGTTCGCCGCGGCCTAGTAGGGCCATAGTTCCTAGGGTAGTACTCTGGTTTCATGCCCATCGTTGTCTACTCCTCGCCGTTTCTTTAACCCTTTTCCTGGTCACTGCACTTAGTGCTCTCAGGTTTGCCGATAGACTGCCGCATCTCGGTATCCGACTTGATGTTTTGCATGTTGAGATAATCCAGTACACCAAGCCTACCTGCCCTCAGCGCGTCAGCCATGGCTAGGGGTACTTCCGCTTCTGCGGCCACAACTTTAGCGCGCATCTCCTGCACGGCGGCTAGCATTTCTTGCTCTCGCGCTACTGCCATGGCGCGCCGCTCTTCCGCTTTTGCTTGGGCAATGCGCTTGTCGGCTTCAGCTTGGTCGGTCTGCAGCTGCGCGCCGATATTCTTACCAACGTCAACATCGGCAATATCTATCGAGAGAATCTCGTAGGCGGTTCCGGAATCAAGGCCCTTGTTAAGCACCGTGCGTGAAATCTTGTCTGGGTTCTCGAGGACTTCCTTGTGTGTTTCAGCTGAGCCAATCGTCGTGACGATTCCCTCGCCTACACGGGCAATAATCGTCTCTTCTCCTGCTCCGCCCACCAGACGGCTAAGATTAGCCCGTACGGTGACGCGAGCTTTGGCACGCACTTCGATGCCATTCTTAGCAACCGCCGATACCACTGGGGTTTCGATTACTTTGGGGTTCACACTGACCTGCACGGCCTGCAACACGTCGCGTCCGGCTAGGTCAATCGCCGCCGTGCGCTCAAAGCCGATGTCGATGCCCGCCCGCTGCGCCGCAATGAGTGCGTTGACGACGCGGTCTACGTTGCCACCGGCGAGGAAATGTGCCTCCAGCTTATTGACGTCTAGCCCCAGCCCGGCTTTGTTTGACTTAATCAGCGCGTTGACAATACGCGCCGGAGGCACACGCCTAAGGCGCATTCCGATAAGCGTCACAATACCTACTGGCACACCTGCGGCCAGCGCGGCAATCCAAAGACCTAGCGGCACAAAGCTTAAGAAAATAGAGACACCGAAGAAGATTAGCGCCAGGAGAAACAGAGTTTCGGGAATGATCGGCATTTGTCTACCTCCTTTATTTGTCTTTCGGACGAACTACGATGCGGGTGCCCTCGGTTTTTACGACGACAACAGCAACACCGGCTTCAATAAAAGCCCCGTCGCTGACTACGTCCATGCGCTTGCCCAAGATGTCGGCAATGCCGGCGGGGCGAAGGGTGGTAATGGCGATGCCGACAGAACCTACGAGGCTAGCCTCATCGCTAGGAGCGACGTAGCCGCGGTCTTTCGTTTCCGCATACCTGAGTATGATTTGCGACCATACCGGGGAACGTCGAATCAGTCGAATGCCCAGCAAGAAGAGCAATACTGCTACTCCAAGGGCCACAAGAATCATGCGCACGCCTTGCCCAGTGTCAAGCGCCGACCACGCTACCGCCGTAAACACGGCTGCAGTGCCGCTTAGGCCAATGATGCCAAAGCTTGGAATGAACGCTTCGATTACTAACAGCAATAAACCGGCTACGAATATCACGATAACCTCCCTTCCCGCAAGACCTGCGAAGATATGACCGCCAAAGAACAGCGCAAAAGCAAGCAACCCGATGCCACCCGTCAAAACAAACTCGCCGGTGGACATGGCGATAGCAAGCGCAGCCATCCCAATTCCGAGCAGAAGTGTAGCAACGACCGGGTCGGTGAGAAAACGCGCCAGCAGTTCGGCCGGGGCCTTGGGCACGGAACGCAACTCGGCGGTGGCTAGGCCCAGCTCAGCTAAGAGGTCGTGCAAATGGCCAAATACCCCGTCTATAAAGCCTATTTCCTGCGCTTGGGTGTAGGTTAAGGTCAACAGGGTGTCTTCAGCGTCTAGATTGGGAATAACAATAGACATACGCACCATCGCGGCCGCGATTTCCGGGTCCTTGCCCTGCCGCTCGGTCACGGAACGCATACGCGCTTCCCAGGCGGAGAGCGTCTTTTCGTCGGCGGCCTGGCCGTCCATGCGCCGCGGTTCGGCTGCGCCAATTACACTGCCCGGCGCCATATACATCTTTTGCGCCGAGAGCGCGAGGAATGCGCCAGCGGACAAAGCGTTATAGCGAATGTACGCGTAGACCGGCACGCGTGAATCGTGGATAAGGTCGCTAATGTCAAACGCCGCCGACAACAGCCCCCCCGGCGTGTCGATTTCGAGGATGATGGCTCGAGCATTTGCGCCCTCCGCCTCGGCGAAAGCCCGCTGCAAGTAGCGCAACATACTCGCGTCGACGATGCCGCTTACGGGGATAGCAAACACTACCTCCGTCTCGGCCTCCGCCGGCAGCGGGAACATAAGGAGGTAAGGCAGCAACAGCACGGTTACAAGACCTGCCATAAGCGCCTTAGTCGCTTTAACTTTCATGGAGCACCTCCCCCAAGTGTCTTGTTACCATTGTATAGCAAATGGGTCACAAATTAAATAGCCCATATCTATACTACGAGATATGGGCACGTGTGTTTCATCGGCCAAGAAATAACCCGGGCGACCCCGGGTTATGGCTTACGTCGCAGTCTGGGCCGTGGCGCAAGCGTCGCCCCAACCGCGCCACAGATTACTGCGCCGGCTATCCGCCATAGCGCGAGCGCAGCTGCGGGCTCAGCCAAGACCAATCTGCCGAGCAAGAGCACGAGGAGACCGTATAACAAACCGACTATCCCGCCGTGGATAAGAGCGGCGCGGTGCGCGCTGCCGCCGGCAGTAAACCCACCCCACAAGACACTAAAGACGCCGGTAACAGTAGCTATAAGCGGCAAATGCTCGTCGGTCAAGGCGGTATATGTCACTACGGCGCTCACAACCGCGAAAAGCACGAGCGATAAGATAAAGGCGGAAAGGGTGCCACGAAGCAGAGCGCGCGGCTCCAGCAAAGGCCCAGCTGACGCAGTATCCTGACTTAGTTTACGGCGCGAAGAACCGCGCCGTGAAGCAAAAAGCTCCGTCCCTTTTGCTTCCATACCCCACCTCCTTAGAGCTGTGGTATACCCTATGTCCTAAGCAGGCGCGATAGAACTTCGCGGGCGAAGTCGCCGCTTCTGTCGTCCTTAATTGCTTGGCGCAGGTCGGCCATCAGGCGCAGCAGGAAGCGCAGGTTGTGTATCGAGATAAGCGTAAGCCCTAGGACTTCCTCGGCTTTAATTAAATGGCGTACGTAGGCCCGGCTAAAGTGTTGGCAGGTATAGCAGTCGCACCCGGCTTCAATGGGCGCAAAGTCTTCCGCATAGGTGGCATTGCGCACCACAACTTTGCCGTCTGCCGTCAGGGCCGTGCCGTTACGGGCGACGCGCGTGGGCAAGACGCAGTCAAACATATCGATGCCGCGGAGGACGCCCTCTACCAAGCAGTCTGCGCTGCCTACACCCATCAGGTAGCGCGGCTTGTCTTTTGGCATGAGTGGCACGGTGCTCTCCAGCACTTCGTACATTAAGGGCTTTGGTTCCCCTACGCTTAGGCCGCCTAGCGCGTAGCCCGGAAAGTCGAGCTCTACCATGGCTCTAACGCTATCGGCCCGCAAGTCCTTATACATCCCGCCCTGAATAATGCCAAAGAGAGCTTGCTCGCTAGGCTTCGCGTGGGCTTTGCTGCAGCGCTCGGCCCAACGTATGGTGCGCTCCAGTGAGTTCTTGGCGTAAGCGTAGTCCGCCGGATAAGGCGTGCATTCGTCAAAGCACATAATAATGTCTGCGCCGAGGGCGTTCTGCACCTGTGTCGCCAGATCGGGGCTTAAAAACTGCCGCGAACCGTCGAGGTGCGACCTAAACTCCACGCCCTCTTCCGTAATCTTTCGCAGCTCGTTCAGAGAGAAAACCTGAAAGCCGCCGCTGTCGGTGAGAATACTTCCCGGCCACTGCATAAAGCGATGCAGTCCCCCCGCCCTTTCCACCAAGGTGTGGCCGGGCCTTAAGAAGAGGTGGTAGGTGTTGCTTAAAATTATTTCTGCACCTAGGGCGGTAAGTTGCGCCGGGGTAAGCGTCTTGACGGTGGCTTGGGTGCCGACCGGCATAAAGACAGGTGTGTTAAAGCTCCCATGCGGGGTAGTGAGGACGCCGAGCCGCGCCCCGGTCTGCCGGCAGGTTTTCTCTAGTTTAAACTTAATGGCCAAATGCTTCACTCCTAGATAATTAGCATGGCATCGCCAAAGGAGAAGAACCGATAACGCTCCGCAATGGCAGCTTGGTAGGCGTTTAACACATTCTCTCTGCCGGCAAGTGCCGCGACAAGCATAATTAAGGTTGACTTTGGCAGGTGAAAATTAGTGATTAGGCCGTCAACGGCGCGAAAGTGATGCCCGGGGTAGATAAAGATGTCCGTCCAGCCTAAAGATGCCGGTACGAACCCTTTGTCGTCGGCAATAGTCTCTAGGGTGCGGAGCGGCGTTGTACCCACGACGACCACCTTGTTGCCTCGCTCCCGCGCTCTGTTGATAGCCAGAGCGGTATCCGGTTTTACCTCAAAGTACTCGCTATGCATTTTGTGCTCGGCAATGTCATCCACTTGCACGGGCCTAAATGTGCCAAGGCCGATGTGCAGCGTCAGGAAGACAATTTCTATGCCCTTGTCTCTTATCTCGTCAAGCAAGCCTGTAGTAAAATGCAGCCCCGCCGTAGGGGCGGCCGCCGAGCCGAGGTTCTTGGAGTAAACGGTCTGATACCTTTCTTTATCCGCGAGTTGCGTCTTAATGTAGGGGGGAAGCGGCATTTCTCCGAGGCGGTCAAGCGCGGCGTAGAAGTCGCCCTCTACGTTAAAGCGCAGGACTTTTCCGCCTGCAGCGGTGTCGCCGAGGACGACAGCCGTCATTTCACCGTCGCCAAACTCAACCTCTGTACCTACACGCAGGCGCTTGCCCGGGCGCGCCAATACTTCCCATTCGTAGCCGTCTGACAGCGTCTTGAGCAGCACCACTTCAATGACTGCGCCGGTACTGCGCTTTCGCCCGAGCAGGCGAGCCGGCAAGACCTTAGTGTCGTTAAGCACTAGGACATCGCCCGGGGTTAGGTAGCTTAAGACCTCGGAAAAGCGGCGGTGTTCTATCGCCCCGTTATCTTTATGTAGCACCAGCAAACGGGAAGCCGCCCTCTCCGGCAGCGGATGCTGCGCTATGAGTTCGGGCGGCAGAGAGAAATCAAAATCGCTAAGTTTCACGGTCGCACTCCCTTCACTAATGCGGTATATCGGCTAGCAAAATGCCGCGATAGTAATGTTCCAAGATTTGGCGGTAGTTATGCCCGTGTTCCGCCATACCGCGCGCGCCCCATTGGCTCATGCCTACGCCGTGCCCCCAACCGCTGCCGACAAAGGCAAAACTACTAGGTGCCGAACTGATAGTGCTGTTCGCGCTTGCGCTGCGCACGGTGTGCTCTCGCGCTAGAGGCACAGGCTGCACACCGGTGGCCGTCGCCACATGCGCGCCGTGCAGCCCGGGCAGGCTAGACGTCCCATGCGCGCTCTGCACTGCCACGGGGGCCGCGCGGCCCGTAACCGTATACATAGTGGAGCGCAACGCAAACAGGCCGGCGCTGCCGTCCGGCAGTCTAGGCTGCTGGCGCGTAAGTGACAGGCGGCCCGCCGTGCCGATTATCGTCAGATTCGACACGCGCCCTGAAGGGAAACGGCTCTCCACTTGGAGCGCGAGAACGTCGCCTACATCTGTGCCGTTAAAACGCGCAATCTCCCGCATTTGCGCTTGGGTAAGCTCGCGTTCCCATCTAGCCTGCGTAGAACCCGCTAATGCGCCAAACGGATCCGGTACGCCAATTAGATATGGGATTGCCCTTGTCCAGACGTTCTCTACATTTTCGGTATGTCCGCCGCTGTCGGAGTGATAAAAAGTAGAGGCGGGTCGGCCGTTAAAGAGGGCGACGACGCCGCGCGTCTCGTCGACGGCTTGATTCGAGTTTGGGTGTTCCCACTCGACCCCGCCGTAGGCCTGGCAACACGTGCTTAAGTGACACAGGTCAAAGCCCAAAGCAGCGTGCTTATTGCGGTTGGCATAAGCGTACGTGCGCGCCACAACCGCCTGAGCTTTGAGCGCTTCTAGATGCCAACTCGCGGGCATTTCTCGCGGCACTACGCCTTTAAGGTAATCATCTACATGCATAAGACTAACGACCATAAATCGGTTTGAATGGTTTAGCGTAAACTCAAAAACGCCACGGTGCTGCCGCCCTTCCACACTCATAAAAGCTCCGCTCGTCTGTGCGCGCAGTATGAGTCCAGACAAGTTAGCGTAAACAAACAAGAGTCTCCCGTCTTGACTAATCACGTGCATGCGCCTGAAGTCGCCGGGGAGAGTTTCCCATACCAGCTCCGGCGTAGCGAGAGCTAAGGCTCCCCGCACCGAGTCGATTAAGGTAGTATCCGTGGCATAGCCTACTGCTACGCGCCAAGCGCCGTCAAAGTGGAGCCTGCCCACGAGGCCGGCCACCGCTAACCGCTCGCGAATGATTTCTGCCTCTTCAATAGCGGAAAAGGGAGGCGAAACAAGCGAAAGCATACCCCGCACCGTGATGCCGTTTAGGCCGGCGGCGGATAGGTGGGGAAGGTGCTGCACAGCTTGATCAACTGAAGCAAACAAGCCTCCGACTACCACAAACCCGGCGCCCTCGCGCAAAATATAGGCCGGGCCGCTGTTTGTCGGCCACCTAGACAACGCTTGCGCGGCAGCCGCGTGGTCGTTAAAAGGGCCTACCGCCAAGCGGACAGCTTCGCGTTGGATTTGCCATGCGCCGCTTTCATCGGCTAAGAGCGGAATCACCGCGCCGTCAGTCGCGGTTAGGCCAAACTCCACGCGCGTCGCCGCATTTAGGCGCACGGCAGGGAGAGCATTAGCCCCGTGGTGAAGGCCAATGCGAAACATATAGATGTCTAGCGGAAAACCGTCGGCAAAGGTAGCGCGGTGAAACAAAAAAAGCGGCAGGGCTAGGCTGACGCACAGGATAGCGACTAGTGCTGCTGCTCTGATGTTACTTCTGTGCATTAGTTGTCACCTCGCACCGAGTTTTAAAGGGGCTGCTGGCTCTTGGCTCCTGGCTCCTGGCTCCTGGTAGAGGGGGTGCCCAGTGCACAGTGCCTAGTGCCCAGTAGGACAGGGGCCCATCCCCGCAGTTCACGATTCACGATTCATGATTCACGATTGCCCCACCGCCTACTTCGACACAGTTCGCTCCTTCTCCTCTATTTCTGGCGTTTGGGGCGCGTCTGGCGCTCGTATGCGCTTAACAAGCAACCGCAGTAGTTCTGGCGGTAGAGACCGAGGGCGCGCGCGGGGGCGAAGGTAGCGTTAAAGTGCGGGCGGAAATCCCGGTAATAAAAGGGGATGCCGACATGCAGGGCTACGGCTTCGGCGACAGCCACTAGTTCGGCGTGTTTTTGGTAGGGGCTAATGAGCAGCGTGGTCGAGAAAGCGTCGTACCCTTGGGCTTTAGCCCGTTCGGCAGTCTTTATCAAGCGCAAGTGATAGCAGGCGCGACACCGGTCAGATAATGATGAGCCTACCTCTTTAATCCATGCTGGCACGTCGTAGGACTCATCAAGCAGCAAAGGGACCCCGACGCCCTCGGCCCAAGTGCGGGCAGCCTCAAGCCGCCGCAGATATTCCTCGTAGGGATGGATGTTAGGGTTATAAAAGAATCCCGTGACGGCGTGGCCTTCGTCGCGCAAGTGCTGCGTCACATAAGTTGCACAGGGGCCGCAGCAGGTGTGCAGGAGTATGCGCATACCAGTCACTCCCTGTTCCAGGGCAGATTCATATGCTCGTAGGCTAAACGCGAGGCCAGACGGCCGCGCGGTGTCCGCTGCAGGAAGCCTAGCTGCAGCAGGAAAGGCTCAATCACGTCCTCAATCGTCTCAGGGGCTTCGCTAATGGCTGCGGCCATGGTTTCGAGCCCGACCGGGCCGCCGTCGAACTTAACGAGCAAAGCCTCGAGGAGTTTGCGGTCAACTGCGTCTAGGCCTAGCGCATCGACTTCGAGCATGTCTAGAGCTCTGTCCGCGAGCGGAGCGGTTATCTCGCCTTCACCGCGCACCTCGGCAAAATCGCGCACCCGACGCAGCAACCTGTTCACGACGCGGGGCGTGCCGCGCGCACGGCGTGCCAGCTCCGCCGCCCCGCGTGGCTCTACCGGCACCGCAAGGATACGCGCGGAGCGGCGGACGATTTGTTCGAGCTCAGCCGTCGTATAAAACTCCAGGCGGCAGATGACGCCGAAGCGGTCGCGTAGCGGCGAGGTGAGCGCGCCGGCGCGGGTCGTTGCGCCTATTAAAGTAAACTTCGGTAAATCTAGGCGAATGCTGCGCGCGCTTGGCCCCTTGCCGATGACGATATCTAGCGCGAAGTCTTCCATGGCCGGATACAGCACTTCCTCTACGGCGCGACTTAAGCGGTGGATCTCGTCGATAAACAGGCAGTCGTTTTCGGCCAGATTGGTGAGGATGGCGGCCGCGTCGCCCGGGCGCTCAATCGCCGGGCCAGAGGTTACGCGAAGCTGCACGCCTAGTTCGTTGGCAATTACACCGGCTAGCGTCGTCTTGCCAAGTCCAGGCGGGCCATAGAGCAAACAGTGGTCAAGCGGTTCTTTTCGCCGCTTGGCTGCCTCGATAAACACCTCTAGGTTTTCCTTGGCCTTGGCTTGGCCGATGTACTCTTTTAGGTACTTAGGGCGGAGACTAGTATCTAGCGCGTCCTCGGCAACTTCCGCCTGGGCGCTGATAATCCTTCTTTCCATCCTCTGTTATCTCCCCTGCGCAAGTGTTTTTAGCACGGCCCGCAGCACCGCTTCCACCGTTGCGTGATGTCCCAGTAGCGCAAGTGCCTGCTTTAAGTGCGGCGCATATTCCTGCTCTGCATACCCTAGACCCCTAAGCGCCGCACTCGCCTGCACATCCACCCCGTGAACTGCGGCACCGTCGGGCAAGGCATCGGTAGTGCCAGGAGCGAGCGCCATGTGGCGCGCCATCTTGTCTTTTAGTTCCAACACCAGGCGCTCCGCGGTTTTGCGGCCGACACCGGGCACTTTGGTGAGCCACGCCACATCGCCCGTCACGAGCGCGCCGTAAACGGTCATCGTACTGCCGGCTGCACATAGGCTAAGCGCGAGCTTAGGCCCAATGCCGGAAACGCCAAGCAGCGCTTCAAACAGCGCCACTCCCTCGGCGTCGGGGAAGCCGTAGAGCGAGAGTTCGTCCTCCCGCACGTGCATGTATGTATATAAGGTAACATGTTCGTCAAGAGGTAGCTCGGCCAACACGCGAGCGGTAGTAAAAATCCTGTAGCCGATGCCGGAGTTATCGACGATTGCCGCTTGGGCTGCTTTATGTTTAAGAACACCGGAAATATAGCTATACATGCTGCTCTCCCTTCCGCACGGCGCGTTGATAGCGGTAGGACTGCAGATGACAAAGGCAAATAGCCACCGCATCGGCCGCGTCGTCGGGGCGAATGATGTCCTTTAGGCCAAGTAGAGACTGCACCATGCGCTGCACCTGTGCTTTATCCGCGCGGCCATAGCCTGTAACAGCCTGCTTGACCTGTAGCGGCGTGTACTCCACGACCTCTAAGTTGTGCTCCGCCGCCACGAGTATGGCGACACCCCTTGCCTGCCCTACGGAAAGTGCGGTCGTTACGTTAGTGTTAAAGAACAGCTGCTCTACCGCGACACAATCGAGGGTGAAGCGGCGACAGAGCGCATCGAGTCCGTGGAAGATTAGCTTAAGTCGCTCCGGCAGGGGCGCGTGCACAGGCGTGCGAATAGCGCCATGCTCTAAGAGCAGGGCTCCGCTCCCCCTTTCTTCTACTACGCCGTAACCTGTCAAACCGATGCCGGGATCTATGCCGAGAATAATCATGCCATCACTCCCTGAACATCAGTTCGTGATGGCGGCAGGCTTTCCTTCTTTTTAGTATTCTATTCCCTCAAGAAACAGCATCAAAGCGTGGTCATCGCGGATGGGAATACCGCGCTGTAGGCTAGCCTGAAAGTCCCGGGGCAAGAGCTCTACCCGCACCGCGGTCAGCTGTTTAAGAGGTGCGCCTTGACTGGGGGCACCGTAGTAGATGGCGACATAGCCGTCCTGAACGCCGGCAAAGTACTGCGGCCGACACGCCGGACACAGCGCGGTGACCGTGCCTTGTCGCATGACGCCAGTCGCGGACGTGGCTATATCGGCATCCTCCCAGACGATATCCCCTGCTGTAAGGTCAAAGTAGCGGAGCAGGCCGGCTAGACCGTCCTTAGGGGAATGGGAGTAGTAATGCCCGCAGGCAAAACGCAGGCGGTAGGTTAGGAGCGCCTCCGCTAAGTCGCCTGCGTCGGCGAGCCCATTTTCATCCGGCGGCTTGGCCTGTGGGGGCAAAGGTCTGGTCAAAAAGGCATAAAGCATCGCGGCGCACACCAGCACAAGTAGCGCCCCCGCACCAAGCAACCACCACTTTCTAGACACAAAGACATCCTCCTTGTCGGTAGGATGTCTCCCGTGCCCGGTAATATACAGCAGCGTTACAGCTTAGGCGTAGGCGGCAACCGCTTCTTGTGCGCGCTGATGGCCGCTAAGTGGTCTACTCGTTCTTTAACATGTGGTTCGGCTTCGCCCGTCAAGATGTACTGGTCGAGCTCGGCATAGGTAACGCCCATTTCAGCCTCATCAGTCTGGTTTGCCCAGAGGCCGGCCGTGGGCGGTTTGTCCAAGATTACTTGGGGCACTTCAAGGTACACGGCTAACTCCCTGACTTGGGCTTTAACGAGCGAGGCGAGCGGCATCAGGTCTACACCCCCGTCGCCATGCTTAGTGAAGTAGCCTACGGTGTACTCGCTTAGGTTCCCCGTGCCTAGCACTAGGGCCGAGTGCAGGCTAGCATAGAAGTAGAGGGCCGCCATGCGTAAGCGCGGTTTGATGTTAGCGAGTGCCAGGCGCGGTGCATCGCCGCCCGCGAGAGGCATGGATACGGCACTCTGGAAAGCGTCGTAGGCCGTAGATAAGTCTACGTCGAGGACTTTAAGGTCGAAGGTTCTAGCTACCAGCAGCGCGTGCTCGCGGTCTAGTGGGTCTGAGTGTATGGGTAAGATTACGCCAAGGGCACCATCCGGCAGGGCAAGCTTAGCCAGCCCCGCGACTACCGCCGAATCGAGTCCTCCGCTTAAGCCAAACACTACCCCGTTCATGTTGGCGGCGCGCACCTGTTGCGAAATCCAGGCGGCCATCTTGCGCGCTAAGACTCCTGCTTCCATGAGAAACCTCCCTTGTAGGCGGCTTGCTGTCTACACATTAAATCTTATGCTGCAAATGTCTCCGTCGCTTACGATATAGTCCTTGCCTTCTAGGGAAACCAATCCTTTTTCTTTTAGCTTAACCGCGCTGCCGTAGCTTTCTAAATCAGCATACCGCATGACTTCAGCGCGGATAAAGCCCCGCTCTAAGTCGGAATGAATCTTCCCTGCCGCTTGCTTAGCGGTCGTACCTGCGCGCACGGTCCAAGCTCGCACTTCGTCTTCGCCTACGGTGAAGAACGAAATTAGACCTAACACCTGGTAACTAGCGCGCGCCACGCGGTCTATACCTGGGACGTCAAGCTTTAGCTCCGCGAGAAACTCATCTCTTTCCGGGCCGTCTAGCTCGGAAACTTCAAGCTCCGTGTTAGCGCTCATCTCTAGGAGCGGTAGTCCCCGCTCCTCTGCGTAACTCTGCAGTTCTTCTTTGCGCGGATAAGTGCCGGTGACAAACTGCTCGTCGTCTAAGTTCACGACCATAATCAGGGGTTTTCCGGTTAGAAAGGTGTAACTGGTAAGCAGCTTCTCTTCCTCCGGCAGGAGGGCGAAAGTGGAAAACGGCTGCTCGGACTCTAGATGTGTTAAGATTCGCGTCAGCAGCTCGATCTCCTGCTCCGTTTGGGCAGAGCGTTTTTTGCCTTCGTTTAAGCGCGAAAGACGCTTGTCCACAAAGGATACATCTGCCATCAACAGCTCATAGGCAATCGTATGGACATCGCGGAGCGGGTCGACGCTGCCTTCCACATGCTCTAAGTCGGCGGCAAAGGCGCGCACCACATGCACGAGAGCGTCTACCTGCCGTATGCCGTCTAAAAAGGTGTTGCCGACTCCTAAACCCTCGGATGCGCCGCGCACTAACCCCGGAACATCGACAAACTCAATCTGCGCATAGGTGGTCTTGCGAGGCCGATAAAGATTAGCGAGAAAGTCGACACGCCTGTCCCTCACTGCGGCTAACCCTTGGTTAGATTCTGTCTTTCCCGTGAAGAACTTACTGGTCTCTTTGCGCGTGCCAGTAAGTAGGTTGAACACGGTGGTTTTGCCCACCATGGGCAACCCAATAATTCCGCATGATGGCATCTAGTTAGAACCGCCTTCCCCTTCGTCTTCTTTGTAGAGTGCACTGACTTCTTTCACGGCGTCGCCGATAATCCGCTGCACGTCTGAGAATATAACCCCAAAGCGTGCTTCCGCGTGCATATAGTCGCGCACGTGGCTGTTGAGATTGATGATTTCCGCGAGCGTCTGCAGAGATTTCCTCTCAGCTTCGTCAACTTGCCGCCCCGACATTATTGCTGTCTGGAAGGCAATCTCTTTCTTGCGGTAATCCTTAAACATCTCTAGCGACTGAATGTCGCTCGTCAGTTTGTTTTGGGCCGTCAACAGCGCTTGATACTCCGGCGCGCTCCTGAGAGCGCGTGCTAACTCATGGGCTATATCATGGATGAGCACACTGACCACCTCCTGTAATTCTAGAGGTTATTATATACTAAGGACGTGCACTTGTCGCGCGCTGAGGCGCGGGACAGAGCTGAAACATGATTTCTTATGAAGCGTCCTCGGCAAGAGAATGTGCAAGACTGGAACAAAGGGGACGGTTCTTCGTGGAAACCTAAGTCTACCGTGCCTGAAACAAAAAGAACCGTCCCTTTTGTTTCTCAGTCTGGCGGAGGGAGTGTGAACATACGAAATGCAGATAGTCGCAGGAACAGCGCGTGATGGCGCAAGCTTAGCGGAGCTCATGAACATCGCTTGCCGTGACAAACGCAATTTCACGCCTGTTACAGAGCAATCGCTGCAGGCATTGTGGGGCCGCAACCCGGCGTACGCCAGCGCTGGTCTGCTGTTAGCGAAAAACGACGACGGCACACTGCTCGGAGCAACGCACGCGCTCTACGATGCTGACACAGAAAAGGGGTACCTGCCCTTTCTTCTGTCACGGCCGGGCGATGAAAGCTACGTGTGGCCGCTACTTCTGACGGCTAGCGAGCGGTACTTAGAGAAAGCCGCGCATGTCACCATAGGTTCGCCCTATACGCCACTTTACTCCGCCCTCGAGGGTCGCTTTCAGCCACTGTGGGGAACTACCGAAATGATGGAGCCCGTAGAGACTGACGAAAAGCTGCTTGCGTTTCTTAGGGAACGAGGCTTTCGCCTGCGCCGCAAGCATCTGACCATGACCAAGGTGATAAACGGAGGTATAGATTCACCACAGCGGCACAGAGAACACGGAGGAGAACCGAGAGAAACAAGGGGGACGGTTCTTGAAACAGGGGGGACGGTTCTTCGTGAAACAGGGGGGACGGTTCTTCGTGGAAACATAGGGGATCAAGTACGCGCCAAAACAAAAAGAACCGTCCCTTTTGTTTTCTTGCAGGGAGCGGAGTGCTGGCAGAACAATTACGATTGGTATGGAGCGACCGCGGCAGAAGAATTTGGTCAGCCGAACTACGCGCTTAATGTACTGGTGGCACGGGAAGACTACCATGTGATGGGGCACATCGCTTGGTATGCTATGCGGCAGCGCGGGAAAGCTGCCATATGTGACCTAGAGGTAGCAAAGAGGCACCGCCGCCAAGGAATTGGGGCTTATCTAGTGCACTCGGCCCTAGCATATCTGGCCGAGCGCGGCTTCGATGAAATCGAGCTGTGCACGACACCTGCAGAGAGCAGAGCGGCTTACCGTCTGTACTTGAAATATGGCTTTACGCCGGCATGTGCTTGGATCGAGATGTCCAAGAAGCTGTGCTAGTCGAGTTAGCGTTCAGACACAGAGAGCACAGAGAGAAGAAAAAACAAAGTTTTCATATCGCGTCGACAAACTCGTCGACTGTCAGATTAGCATCACGAAGGAGTTTGCGCAATGTTCCCTTTGCCAGTTCTTTGTGATCTGGAACTGACAAGGTGGCGATCTCTCCTTCTTTTGTCATAATTATGTGACTACCCCGTTGCCGAGCAATGCCCCACCCGAGGGCCTTAAACACACGCACAGCTTCTTCCCCGCTAAGAACCGGAAGTGAGGCCATTAGGCAATGACCTCTACCTGCCTCGTCTCAACGGTGAGTGGCATTCCTTTTTCTGATCGGACTTCAAGACACAGTGCAATTGCTTCTCGAATATTGGTGAGTGCTTCGTCTTTCGTCTTGCCCTGACTGACACACCCGGGAATAGATGGGCACTGCACAATCCATACGCCATCTTCGTCGCGATCAAGAATCACGTTGAACTTCATCTTTCGTCACCACCTCTACATGATAATGCTTATTCGTCTCTGTAAGAAGAGTTTATTTTGCGAGACGGGGATTGTCAAGAATAGCTAGCGCGCTGCAGGGCTGTTGCGAAACACAGAGTCGTGTCCTTAGTTAAATTTTTTTGTTGTTATCTTTGTACTAGGAGGAAATTGTTATTGGTTAAAGAACGTAGTATAATGAAAGTGCAGCCGCCAGACATCCCGCTTGGGGTAGGCAAGCGGAAACTAGGTTGCTACACGAGCTTGATATCAGGGGGGACTTTTACTTGAAGAAATTCTTGGCAGTAGCTGCCGTCGCGCTAGTGACCGTGGCAGCACTTGCGGGCTGTGCTCCGCAAGCGATTCACAATGACGGTACTTTTATCGCTGTTTCGGATGCAACGGACCGCGGTTTTGTGCGTGCCGAAGTAACCATCGCCCGAGACAAGATCACTGCTGTTAAACTTACCGAGTTCGACGCCTTAGGCCTAGAAAAAGGCCCGAACTACGGCCATGCACCGTTCCATACTTTCCTTGCCGAAATGCCTAAGCGCTTTGTCGAGAAGAACAGCTGGGATGTCGACGTAGTGTCGCAAGCCACCGGCTCCTCTAACCGCGCAAAGCAAGCGGTGCTCCGCGCCACACAGATGGCCCGCAAGACCAAGACTACCGCCGCTACCATGTGGGATGGCACTTTTATGGCCATCAGCGACCGTACTGAGCGCGGCTGGGGCATCGCTTGGGTCACTATCAGCGACGGCAAGATTAGCCGCGTAGTGCTCCACGAAACGCGCCCCGCGCAGGAGCGCGACGCTGCAGGTGCTGTGGTAATGGGTCCGGACGGCAGAGCGATAGTCCGTAAGGATGCCGCAGGCAACGTAATCTTTGAACGCAAGCCCGCTGATTACGCATTCGCGCCGTATCACGAAGCGATTGTGGAACTACCGAAGCGCTTCGTCGCCAAGAACAGCGCCCAGGTCGACGTATTTACCGGCGCTACCGGCACCTCGAACAACTCCATGCAGGCTGTACAGCGCGCGCTAGACTCAGCCAAACGCTAGATAACAACAGGAATCTACCTACCGACAAGAGGCTACCCCTTTGGGTAGCCTCTTGAGCTGCTTCCCCTAGGCGAGCAAACAGAGAGGAGAACAAAAGGGACGGTTCTTCTTGGAAAGGGGACATGGAAGCAACAGAGGGACAGAAACATGGAAAGCAGTTTAGCACTTGCAGGATTATATCCGAGTATAGAGAAAGATCCTGACTTCAGGACAAACGCCCCCTAATTCGTTTCTAAGGTAGCCCGGAGACTGTTGTCACGCAATGGTTTTCGGGCTTTTGCATGCCTCGAATTTGCTAAAATATTTGTCCTGTTATGTGCGGTTATTTTGTTGCGGACTTAGAGCCAAGATGATATAATTAGCTATAGAACTGGCACGCCGCGCGAGGAGCTCGCTGTCATGTACGTTGCAGTAACAGGGTCAGGAAAAGCGAGGGTAATTCAGTTCCGCGAGGATACCCGCATCCCGGGGACGACGAAAAAGAAGACCAAGGTGGTTAAGACCTTGGGTAATTACGAGCGTATGTTGGCAGCAGACCCCGACATTCTCCAAAAACTCAAGCAGGAAGCGGCAGCTATCACTCAGGCCAAGAAAGAATCTAGGATGCCTATCACTTTGCAGCTTCAGTCCTCCGATATATCATCGCCAGAGGATACGACCCCCTCGTTCTCCTTTGGCCATGCTCTCATTAAGCGTCTTTGGTCGCAGATGGCGCTAGACGAGTTCTTTTCCGCGAGTTGCGGCAAGAGAAATGCTGAAGCAGTGGCACGGGCGTTGTATTTTCTCGCCGCGCATCGCTGCGCTGCGCCTGCTAGTATTCGCGCTAGTGCACTTGACCAAGAATCTTATGCAGGGGTTGAACCTGTCGGACAAGACGTTTTCTATGACGTTCTGGATGTATTGGCCAATCAAAAGGAGGCTATAATCGAGTATTTGTGTTCTTTCTTTGCAAAGAAAACTGCTCGCCATGGCCCGGAAGCTTTCTATGATGTCACGACGTATCACTTTGAAAGCACCAAGTGGGGCGAGCTACGCATGTTTGGCTTTTCCAAGAACCACAAGAACCATGAGGTTCAGGTGGTAATGGGGCTGCTGCTAGATAATAACGGCATACCGATTACATATGAGCTGTTTGCGGGCAACACCATGGATCAAAGTACCCTGAAAAGTTCTGTTGAGAACCTAAAGGAGCTCTATAAGCTGGACAAGATTACCGTCGTCGCTGACAAAGGCCTAAACAGCGGCAACAATCTCACCTACCTGTGCGGTCAAGGGCACGACTTCGTCATCAGCTACACTCTGAAACGCTCTCCGGAAGCGTTTAGGGAGTTAGTATGGGACGATAAAGGGTGGGAAACCATCGTTGACAAGACATCAGGCGAGGTCATATCCCGCCACAAGGTGGTTAGACAACAACTAGAAAGCAAAGTTCCTCTTGCCACAGAAGATCCCCCTAAGGTCAAGAAGCGCGGTCGTCCGCCTAAGTACCGAACAGAGCAAATCCCTGTTAACATCCACCTCGTCTGGTCGTCTAAGCGGGCGGCAAAAGACCGCGCTGACCGAGAGAGAATGCTAGAGCGACTTGAAAAGCGCTTGGAGAAGCCCTCTCAACTCAAGGCCTCCCTGCAGCGGGGGTGCAACCAGTACCTACAGATGCAGTTAGATACTGAGGACTGGCAGATAGACGAAGAGAAGATTCGGTATGCCGCTCAGTTTGACGGATGTTATGCCATCATCACCAACAACCTCAGCTACACCACAGAGCAGGTAACTGCAATCTACGGGGGACTGTGGAAGATAGAGGAGAGCTTTCGGGTCTTGAAGACTGACCTCAAAGCCAGACCGGTCTACGTCTGGAACGACAACCGCATTAAAGGGCACTTCGCGCTATGCTTCCTCAGTCTCTGCCTAGTTCGGTATGCTCAATACCTTCTGAGCAAAGCGAAGGCCACGGAATACTCCGCAGCTAGGTTATGTAAGGCATTTCGAGAACCGCTTGCGTTGGCGCAAGGCGCCTTCCCAAACATTGTAGTCACCCCGACCAAGGTGCCGCAGGAATATCTCGATCTAGCCGACGTACTCGAACTGCCCCCGCTCAAGACCAACATGACGCTCACGCAGTTTCGCGTCAGCACAAAACTGGACCTCTCGGTAAACCTGAGGTAACAGGACATTTGAAAACCGCTGAAACCCTTGCTACTACAGGGTCTCAGCGATTTTTACACTCGATATCTCCCAAAGTCAAGAACATGGAAAGCAGTTTAGCACTTGCAGGATTATATCCGAGTATAGAGAAAGATTACGAGAATATAGAGGGATCACAGGTGAAACAAAAAGAACCGTCCCTTTTGTTTTTAGTCCCTTTTGTTTTTAAGGTGGAAGGGTGAAGGGTATGCAGTTGCTCTTAGATGAGCTGATTGTTAAGTACAAACCTCGCACGTCGGAAGGGCGACTGGCGAGCTATATCCCGGAGCTTAGTAAGGCGGACAAAGGAGCCTTGGCCGTGGTTGTGGCGGGCGCGGCGGGAATTGCGGCCAGTGCAGGCGACACGCGCGTGCGCTTCACTTTGCAGAGCGTGTCTAAGCTGTTCGCTCTAGCCTTAGCGCTCCTTGATAACGGCACTGAGACGGTGTTTAGCCGCATTGGCATGGAACCTACCGGCGACTCCTTTAATTCACTGATGCGGCTAGAAACGTTTAGCTCTCTAAAACCAATTAACCCCTTAGTAAACGCCGGTGCTATCGCCACTACGGCGCTGATTAAGGGTAATTCGGTTGCGGAGAAGTTCAGTCGTTTGACTGAGTTTGTCCGCGCGCTAGCTCCGGACTGCTACGTAGGCTTTAACGAGGCCGTGTACCGGTCTGAGTCTTTGTCTGGCGACCGCAACCGCGCCATCGCCTATTTTCTGCGCGACATAGGCGCGCTAGAGGGCAGCGCCGAAGAATCCCTCGACCTCTACTTTCGGCAATGTTCCCTAGAGGCAGATTGCTTTACACTCGCGACGTTAGCTAACGCTTTGGCGGGCTGCCGCGATACGACACTGCTTCCGCGGCAATACTGCCGCATTATCCGCACTTTTATGTTTACGTGCGGCATGTATAACGCGTCGGGCGAGTTTGCAGTTAAGGTTGGGTTCCCCGCCAAAAGCGGTGTCTCCGGCGCTATTCTGGGCATAGTCCCGGGTAGCCTAGGCCTAGGGGTGTACGGACCCTCCCTCGACCCAAAGGGCAACAGCGTGGCCGGCGTTGCGCTGTTGGCGGAACTAAGCGAGCGCGCGAACCTCTATTTGCTCTAGCCTACTTGCCGCCGCGCCGCAACACCTTGCCCGGCAAGGCACCGCTGTGCTCGCCGTTCTCGATTACTACAGTCCCGTTTACCATGACTAGGTCGATGCCGCGCGGGTAGGCATGCGGTTCGCTATAGGTAGCGAGCTCGGCTACAGTCGCCGGGTCAAACATTACGAGGTCGGCGTAAGTCCCGGGGCGCAACAAGCCGCGGTCGTACAGCCTAAAGCGCTGCGCCGCGAAGCTGGTCATTTTGCGCACGGCCTCCTCTAGCCTTAACACGCCGCGTTCGCGCACGTAGGTGCCGAGCACGCGCGGGAAAGTACCGTAAGCGCGGGGATGAGGTTTACCGGCAGAAAGCGGGCCGTATGTCGCGCGTAGCGTAGCGTCAGAGCCAATCATGACCAAAGGGTGCTGCATTACATATTCCACGTCCGCTTCGCACATAGCAAATCGGACCATGGCGACGTCGAAGTTCTCGGCGAGTAACAGGTCTAAGCACGCCTCTAGCGGTTCTTTGCCCACCATATGGCTAATCTCCTGCAGCGTGCGCCCTTCAAAGCGCTTGTTCTCCTCCTTACGGCAAGAGGCGATAAGCAGGTTGTCCCACCGTTCATTTGCCGCCTGAATCTCCCCCACAATCTTGCCCCGCGTAGATGGGTCAAGCAGGCGTTCCCGCATCGCGGCAGTACCCCCGGCGTGCGCCCACTGCGGAATTACTACCTTTAGCCCGGTGCTGGTGGCGGTGTAGGGATATTGGTCTAGCGTTACGTCTATGCCTTGCTGCCGCATGTCTTCCACTAAAGCCAGTGACTCTTTAACCAGGCCGAAATTTTGTTCGCCACACACCTTGTGGTGCGAAATGTGTACAGGCAGTTTGGCTTGGCGGCCTACATCGATTGTTTCTGCCACCGAAGCCAAAAGCCCGCCCCGTTCGTCGCGCATATGTGAGGCATACAAGCCGCCGTATTTTGCCACTACTTTGGCCAAAGCCACGATTTCTGCGTGCGTACCGTAGGAACCCGGCGGGTAGATTAGCCCGGTCGTGAGGCCGTGCGCGCCGGCCTGCAAAGCAGCCTCTGTCAGCACACACATTTGCCTTAGCCCTTCTACCGTAGCCTCGCGGTCGGCAAGTCCCATCGCCACAGCACGAATATTGCCATGACCCACGAGCGGCACTACGTTCACCCCAAGCCCCTGCGCTGTAAGCAGCTCGAGGTACTCGGCAAAACTCGCGTAGGCTTCGGTGTGGTCGCTCTTCGCCTCACGCGGCGCGGCCGAGCTGCCGCACTGACCGATGACTTCCGTAGTGACGCCTTGACGCACCTTGCTTTCTGCCTGGGGATTCTTAAAGAAGGCTTCGTCGCTATGCGAATGCGCATCGATAAACCCCGGCGCGACTACACGTCCGGCCGCGTCAATCACCCGTTGCGCGGGTGTATCTACCTGACCAAGCTCGGCGATGCGCTCCCCTAAAACTCCAATGCTGCCGTAAAACCACGGCGCCCCGGTGCCATCGACTAGGCGGGCGTTTTTAATTACCAAATTTAGCATCGTGCATTCCTCCTCTAAATTGCTTAACTACTACCAGTCTATAAGAAGGAGCAGATAAGGTCTATGTGGCCATTTGTAGAGAGCCGCTATCAGCGCATAGTGGCTGTAGAACATGACACGCTCAATGACTGCTTTGTCCTCTATGAGCGTAAACCAGACGGACATGTCACTAGCTTCACCGTAGCTAGTCGGCACTACTTTATCGTCGACGACATCTCCGCCCTGCCAGGCAAAAACCTTGATATAACCGAGCTCAGCGGCCCTCACCCCCTGCGCTATCTCGTGCGCTGCCAAAACTACAGGGAGCACCTTGAACAGGTTAAGGGCGTGCGCCGGGCGGGGAAACACCTGTGGCACAGAAACGCCGCCCTAAGCTTTCTGATTCGCAGCCAGACCGCGCTGTTTGCGGCGATGCGGCCACATGACCTTAAAGTAGCCGCCGTAGACCTTGAAGTCTATACCAGCAAGGCTAAGTTGTTTGCCGACGCGAACGACCCCGACGACCGGATTATCTTGGCCACCGTCGCCGATAACCGCGGGCAGTCCTTTTTATTTGACGCTCGCACGCTCGGGGAAGAAGGCCTGATAGCAGCCCTGTGTCAGCTCATTTGCCGCGAAGACTATGACGTGTTGGTCGGCCACAACATCACCGGTTTCGACCTCCCCTATCTTACCACGCGCGCCGCACGGCACAGACTCCCCCTAAATCTCGGGCGGGACGGCGGGCCTTTGTTTGCGCGTGAGGGAAGGCGGCAGATGGGTTTACCCGCGAGCGCAGACTACTTTGTTTTTGGCCGCCATATAGTCGATACGCTACCACTCCTCATTCAGTGGGACACAACTCACCGCACGCTAGCGAACTTTCAGCTAAAGGAAGCCGTGCAGGCGCTAGGGCTCGGCGTTGACCGCCGTGACTTTGACCGCGGTGAGATTTCTCACCTGTGGGACAAGGGCGAACAGCGCCTCTTGGACTACGCGGTAGCCGACGCGCGAGACTCGCTTGCGCTCTACAACTTCTTGATTCCTGCTTTCTTCTACCAGACACAGCTGCTCCCGCTTACCTTGCAGCAGTGTGTCAATACGGGAACTGGGTCGAAAGTAGACTTAGCCATGGTGCGGGCGTACCTAGAGCGCGCCCATAGCCTGCCTTTACGTCAGGAAGCGTCTGGCGCAGAAGCAAGCGGCGGGCTTACCGAGGTGCGCAGTCTTGGTTGGCATAGCCGCGTGCATAAAGCCGATGTAGCCAGCCTCTACCCAAGCATCTGCCTTTCTTTCAAGTGTAAGCCCCGCACGGACAACCTAGACGCTTTCCTTGGACTTTTGACGGAACTTACCGCCAGGCGTCTGGCAGCCAAAGAAAACCTAAAGAACTTACCCCTAGGCACTCTCGAATACCGCGCCGCCGACGCGCTGCAAAACAGCCTTAAAGTCCTAATCAACAGTTTCTACGGCCTGCTTGGCGCGGCGGGCCTCCATTTTGCGGATGCCGAGGTAAGCGGCGAGATTACGCGGCGCGGCCAAGCCATCCTCTTAAGTATGGCCGCTAACGCCGAACATGCTGGCGGCACGGTGGTGGAACTTGACACAGACGGCGTCTATTTTACTCTGCCTGGGCTAGGGCACCAGCCAAGCGAGATAGCCGCGCTGATTGGCCGAGGGCTTCCGGCAGGTATCAAGGTGGAGTACGAGGGCTACTTCGACCATATGTACTCCTATGCCGCCAAGAACTATGTCCTCTTTGGCAAAGAAGGCATCACCCGTAAAGGGGTAGTGTTTCGCTCCCGCCGCCTCTATGGCCTACAGGAAGGGTTTATTAAGGCAATCATTCGGTGTTTAGCAGCAGAAGATGTCCCCTGCCTAGGCGACACGTACAGAAGTTATGCCCTGCGCCTTCGCCAGGGCGGCCTGACACGCGATGAAGTCACAAGCTATGTCAGCGTTGATACGACCTGGGAGGACTACGCTGCCCACATAGCCGCGGGAGGCCCCCGTACACGCGCCTTCGACCTAGTGGCAGAGCGGCCCGACCGCGCGCGCTGGGCGCTGAAATCCCGCATCTACTATTACCACGCGCAGCACGGGCAACTAAAGCTCAGCGAAGACTATACTGGCGACTACGATATCCGCCTCTATCTCGAGGTGCTTGAAAAAACGGCAGAGAAGTTTCTCTACCTCCTGCCGCCGCTAGATTGGCATCGCGTGTTTAGTGAGCTAAGTATCTCCCGCGAGGAGGCAGCGAGAATCAAGCTTTGGAGTTTCCGTCCATCGCCTGAGGTGCTTAGAGAGTATGAACGCGTGCAGAAGCGCGACTTTCAGTTGCGGTTGTTCTAGGGCGAAACCTAGAGCGTCATCTCTCGTATTACTTAAGAAGGAGTGGAGGCCGATGTGGAAACGCATGTTGGTGCGCACGGCTGTTGCACTATTGCTGGCGCTTCTGGCGGTAGTGTTGTTTGACTACTTTTCTTGTCAGGCGACGAAGCTTCCTCTGCCACATACGGCGGCCCTCAGAACGCACGTCACAAGTGACGTATGGGAAGGAAGCGAGCTGCAGGCACGCCGGTTAGCTAACGGCTACGCTGTAACCCTTAACCGCCGCAGTGCGGATGGCCGCATGATAAGTCACCGCTACGAAGTGAGCGACGCGCTGGAAGTTAAGGAGCTAGGCGTAAGCCTCACCTATCCGCCGGCGAATGCCGTCAACATCCTGCTGGCGCTGACCCTAGGGCTGATACTTAGCGGCTACGCTGCCCTAACTTGGTTCACGCGGCGCAAACGGAGATAATGTAACAGGGGAGTGTTCACCACAGAGGCACTGAGAGCACAGAGAGGAAGAAGAAGGCACAATACCCACCCTGGCACGTACTCCTTCACTCAAACCTCTGTGTCCTCTGTGACTCTGTGGTGAATCCACGCTCTGCTCTCAGTCAAAATCTATAGGCGCGGGGATAGTTATTTGCTTTATGGCTTCTATGGCGAAGTCGTCGGTCATGCCCGCCACATAGTCGGCGATAATACGCACGGCTGGCACCGCATTGGCCTCATAGATGTGCCGCATACCGCGCAAAAACTCGCCAAACTGCGCGTCGAGGCGAATTGCCCCATGCGCATAGGGCGGCAAATCCCATCCTTGCCGCGTGAAGAGATCTAACAAATAGTCAAACACACCTTCGATAATGCGCTGGCAAAACACGCGGTAGCGCTCCATGCGGGGGTGACGGTAGATGCGCTCTTTGTTAAAGGCGTAGAGCCGCAGCACCAATTCGTTTTTCTCGTCGGAAAAGCCGACGTAATCTTTCCCCGTCGACTCCTGCACTACATCGGCGACAAGCGTGCCGATAATCTGCCCGTTTGAACTGCCCAGCGCCTGCCTCACTAGGGGGTCTACCTCCGCTAGGGTGACAAACTTAGCGGTAATCGCGTCTTCTAAGTCGCGCCCGAGATAGGCTATTTTGTCGGCGAGGCGCACGACACAGCCCTCGTAGGTATTGGGAGCGAGCCCGCGGTCTTTAACTTCAGCCAGTATCTTTGGGAGAGGCTCCGGGGCAAGGCGTTGTTCAAAACGCTCTCCACAGTGACTAATTACACCGTCGCGCACTCCATACGTCAGGTTAAGCCCTGCCCCGTCGTGCGCTAACACATCTACCACGCGCAGACCGTGCAACTCGTGGATAAAGCCGCCAATCTCCGTCGTCCTGTTGTGCAGCACGCGTTCGCCTTCGTGTCCGAAAGGCGCGTGCCCCAAATCGTGTGCTAAGGCAATCGCCTGCGCCAAGTCGGCGTCGAGCCCAAGCGCCTTACAAATAGTTACGGCAATCGTGGCCACGTGCAGCACATGCTCAATGCGTGTGCAGACGTGGTCGTTTTGTGGCGCATAAAAAGCTTGCGTCTTGTGCTTGAGACGGCGAAAAGGCGTGGAGTGGATGATGGCCGTGACGTCGCGAAAGTAGTCGCCGCGCAAGTCGGCCTCGCGTGGGTAAGCGCGCGCCCGCAGTAGAGCAGGTGGCAGTGGATTTAGCATGGACTTCCTCCCTTCTGTGCATGGAACGTTTATCCATGGAGAGAATAGGCGTAGGAGGTGGAAGAGTGGTGAGCCTGTGGGAGAAGATTAGCGCGTGGTTGACCAAGGGGACATCCCAAGATACAGCGACAGCCGCCGTTCCCCTGCAAGGATACGCAGAAGACCTTACTTACTTTCAGGAACTGTTCAGGCAGGCGCCCGACTTTACGGTACGCGAGTTTCGCCTCGGCGTCGCCGGGAGGAAAATGGCGGCTCTATACCTGCGTAGCCTGGCCGACGAAGCGCGCATCGCGGCGGAAGTTATCCTGCCGCTCTCCGGCCTTACCGCGCTGGTCGACCCAACTCCAAAGAGTAGCGGCACAAACACCCTCCGCAATCTCTTGACATGTGGGACGATTACCGAAACTGACACACAGGACGACGCACTAAACCGCTTGTTGCTTGGCGAAGCGATTGTCTTGGCGGATGGGCTTAAGTCAGCCTTGGCTGTCGACGCCCGCGCTTACCGCGGCCGCAGCGTCACTCATCCCGAAATAGAGACCACGGTCTTTGGCCCGAAAATCGCCTTTGTCGAAGACTGCGAACTTAACCTCGCGCTCGTGCGCCAGCTGATACGCACGCCTCTGCTCCGTATAGAGACGTTTACGCTTGGCAAACGCAATCCACGACGCCTCTTAATGCTCTATATAGACGGCTTGGCCACAGCGGATACCGTAGGGCAGTTGCGCCAAAAGCTCTCGTCAGTCGATGTCGCCGGTTTGCTCCAGACAAACTACCTGACCTCTCTGCTCGGGGTTACTCCATGGTCACCCTTCCCCCAAGCCATCCAGTCCGAAAGGCCGGATCGTGTGGCCGGAAATCTGCTGGAAGGCCGCATCGCGCTCTTCTTAGACGGCTCTCCGGAAGCCTTAATTCTGCCGATGGGGTTTAGCGACCTCTTTCAAAGTCCGGCCGACTACTTCGACCACTATGCGGTAACGAGCTTAATGCGGGCATTTCGCCTGCTGGCGTTTCTTATCGCTACCACACTGCCCGCGCTGTATGTGGCTATTATAACGTACAACTACGAGCTCTTACCAACCGACTTGCTCTTTGCCGTAGCCGCGGCGCGTGCCGGCATACCCTTTCCGCCGGCGGTTGAATCGGTACTGATGTTAGTCCTAGTCGATATTCTCCAGGAAGGGACGCTGCGCATACCTTCGAAAATCGGTCAGACGGTGGGCGTCGTAGGCGCATTTGTGCTGGGGCAAGCGGTGATTCTCGCCCGCCTGGTGAGCCCCCTCCTTGTCATCGTCGTCGCTATCACCGTAGTTAGCTCATTCGCTACACCCGACTACCGCGTAGTAGGTCTGACGCGGGTACTCAGGTATGTGCTGTTGGCGGCGGCAGCCGTTCTGTCGGGCATAGGTATTACGGCGGTCTGGACGGCGATTTTCATTCATATGGCTTCTCTAGAAATATTAGGGGTGCCATACCTGCGCCCCTTTGCTCCCTTGCGCTTATCTAGCTTTTCGGACTTTGTATTTCATAAGCCCTACCGAGGATTCACCTCCGAACAAAATAGGCGGATACAGGGGAGTGACCAGTGAACCCAAAACCGTCTGTCACCGGCTTTCAACACGGCATGTTGATTATAAGCGCACTGATTGCCAACGGCATTTTCTCGCTGCCGCGCGTAACGGCCGAGGAAGCCGGACGCTCGGCGTGGGTAGCGGTGGCGGTTGCGGGCTTGGCGGTGCTTCTTGTGGCCCTTCTCTCCAATCGTTTGGCCGGTCTTTTCCCCGGCGAAGATCCCGCACAGTGGAGCACCAAGCTTATGGGACCGCTCCTTGGGCGCATCTGGCTCCTCTTGTACCTCGTTAAGGCGTGTTTTTTTGTCATCCTGACGATGCGTATATTTTCGGCCATTATTACCAACCGCATGTTGACGCACACCCCAAGCACCGTCTTTGCTACCATTATCTTAGTACTCTCGGTGCTGGCGGTATCGGCCGGCATTAACAGCTTAGCCCGCTTGGCGGAGCTTAGCGTCATGCTCTGGTTCCCGCTGATGACGCTCCTAGTCGTACCCTTAGTGGCCGGGCATATGGTCCACCTGCGGCCCGTCTTTGGCGACGCCGATGTCGGCAGTTTCCTAGCCGGGGCGATAGCCGCGGCCTATAGCTATGCGGGCTTTGATATTCTCCTCTTTAGCTACCCGCATCTGCGAAAACCAGAAGAGTCTGTTCGTGCCGTGCTGTGGTCGATAGGTTTAGTGACAGCCGTGTATACTCTGACCACAGTGGCGGCCATCGCCTTTTTTGGCCTTGAACACCTGACGCGTTTGTTAGTCCCTACACTCGTTATGCTGAGCATCGCCGAGACCAGTGTAATCGAGCGCTTCGACAGCTTGGCCCTGTTTATGTGGATAGGCATGGTCGTGATGACTTCCGGCACGCAGCTCTATATGGGCACGCGCCTTATCCAAGGGTTGGTACCGAAAGCATGCTTCCGTAAGACGGCGGTTTTTCTCGGTTCATTCCTGCTAATCGCCTCGTGGGGCGAGACACCGCTGCGCGAGCTGATTACCTTAGCCGACCTCCTTGGCACTTTCGACCTCTCCTTTTTTACGCTGAGCGCCGTAATTCTGCTGCCGCTTGGCTACTTCGCCCTAAGGAAGCGGCAAAAGCAATGAAGAAAGCCAAGTGCCTTTTGGTGCTAGGACTTATCGTCATCTCTACCCTGCTTAGCGGCTGCTGGGATGCTCTTCCCGTAGAGAGAAGAGCGTTTGTAACTAGCTTAGGCGTAGATTGGCTGCCGGAGGCCCCGCACCTAAATGTAACGATTGTCCACCCGCTGATGGAGGAGAGGCGTATGCGGGAAAACCGCGTATTGACCATTCGCGCCCACAGCGTGAGCGAAGCCTTAACGCTTTGGAACCATACCAACGGCCAGCATCTCTCCCTAGCCGTGTTGGGAGTGCTTGTGATCGGAGAAGCGGCGGCTAAACAGCCGCTGTCGCCGGTACTAAACGACCTCTGCGCACATCCTGATTTTAGGCTCGGGGCACATGTAATTGTCACGCGGGGTACGGCGCAAGCGCTCCTGTCTGTGCAACCTCCCGCGCACCAGCTTATTTCCGTACACTTAAGAAGCCTGTTAGACCGGGCCATCTTCAGGCGGGACGCCCCGCGCACCACAGTTTCGGCGTTTATTACGCATATGATGATGCCGGGGATGGACGCCATGACCGCACTGGTCAGCCCCATCGGCACGCTAGACCGTAGGCAGGCCGAAAAAGAGGCGGAGGCAGCCGCGCCAAACGGTCAGCAGGCGGGCGGAGGAGGAGGTGGTGGTGCCGGTGCCGGCGGTGGCGGAAACGGCGGAGAAACCGCGCCGCGCCCTCCGCAGGAAGACGTGCAGGTGGTAGGCGCCGCTATCTGGCAGGGCGACAAGGTAGTCGAGACACTTACTTTGCCCGAAGCCCAGTTTGTGTACCTAGCCATGGGTAAGGCGAATCGCCTGATGGTAAACGTCATGTTTCCGCCGGACGAGAGGCTGTTCCCTAAGCAAAGTGCCATGGTTCTAAGCATGGAGTCCGTAACAGCTAACTGGAGTCTTGAAATGGTGCAAGAAGTGCCGCATTACACTTTGCGGCTTCAGGTACGACTTAGCCTGCACAACTATGCGGGTGATGTTGACTTAAGCAAAAAAGATAACAGCGCGCTGCTGGAGAAGATGATTGGCGACGTACTGCGGCAAAACACGCTGCAGGCGGTACAGAAGGTGGCGGCTACAGGCGGCGACCCACTGCGCCTCGGGCAACTTATGCGCAGGCAGTACCCAGAGCTTTGGAACAGCAAGGAATGGCGCAACAAAATCCAAACGGCGCAGTTTACGGTTAAAGCAGAGGCGCAAATACGCAATATTGGTCTGGAGCTGCTAAGGCTTGAGCCGGTGGATAAGTGATGACGGGCGCACTTTGCACTTTGCACTTTGCACTTAGTGGACGGGGGGGCTGCTGGTAGAGGGAAGTGCCTAGTGCCCAGTGCTCAGTGCCCAGTAGAGCGGCGTCGCGGCTGTGTCCTGTTCCCCTTCGGTCACAGCTCAAAGCTCAAAGCTCAAAGCCCCTAAAGCCTAAAGCCTAGCGCCTAGAGTGACAGAAAGCCCAACACCGACACAAGCGGGTGTTTGTGCTGCCATTCGCGTCCGGCGAGGCGCGCGGCGGCCTGGCGCGCTTTGTCTTCGGGCGAGGCCAAGTCGTAATACTGCTGCAGGCTTTCGCGGTCGAGCTGGTGCTTTAGCTGCATGCCGACATAACACCGGAGCGCCTGCGCTTCGGCTTCGGTCAGTTCGGCGAAAGCGGCAGTGCACAGGCCGCGCTCAAGCACAACTGCGAAGTGCTGGCGCGCGTGGGTGGTGGCAAGCACCGCCTCGGGGCGAAGCTGCAACACCTTGCACAAGAGCTGTACGTACTGCCTGAGTTGGCCGTCGGTGCACCCAAGCTGTGCAGCTAAATCTATCAGCTGTGCCGCTTTAAGCCCTTCCAACAGGCGTGCCATCCGCATCAAGATAAGCAGCATCCTCTCGGCGCTAGCTGCACCTTGCCCGCTTAGCGCTAGCGCCGGGCGTAGCCGCTCTAATTCTGCTAAGCCACGCGGCGTCACCTGCATAAGCGGGAGAAGCTTGCCTTGTGCTTCTTTGTTCACAGTCTCTAGGAAGCCGTTCCGCTCAAGGTGGCTTATGGATTGCTGCACGTCTTTGTAGTCAAGGCCTGCCAAGGCACCAAAGAGCTCGGAAATGCCATTTTCTCGCGCTAAATGCTCGGTGCTTGCGCTGGCCTCACCTAAGAGAAACTTGATGATTCCACTCCGCCCGCGTTTGCCGCTAAAGGCCTTAGCACAGAGCAGCAGCATGCCGCGAATTTCATCTAGAGTCAGAGACATCTCGCCACCTCCTACAGGAGATATACGGTGGCGAGACTGGTTTTTCCTGCTATAATAATCGGGACAGTGCTGTCGCTTGTCACTTGTCGCTTGTGAGGAGGGCTACCAGCCGCCAGCAGAGCAGTGACGGGGTGGAAAGGTGGAAAGGGTAAAGGCGAAAGGGAACGGGAGTGGCTTTCCGCTTTCGGCTTTCCGCTGTAAGCCGTAAGCCGTAAGCCGCAAGGCCCCCGTTCTACGGCGCACGGAGCACGAAGCACGGAGCACGCTCCCCTCTGCCAGCGCCAGTAGTCCCTCGCTCTACTGGGCACTGAGCACTGGGCACTAGGCACGAAAAGGAGGCCCGCCATGCACTGGATACTCGAGGGCATAACTACAGCCATTCGCATGCTCGCGACGGGTGAAGGCGAAATCTACGAAATCGCTTGGCTGACGGTGCGAGTAAGCGGCAGCGCTACGCTTTTGAGCGTTTTACTTGGGGTTCCGCTTGGGGCCTACCTAGGGTTAGTGCGCTTTCCGGGACGACAAGCGGTGCGGGCTGTGGTCAACTCAACCTTAGGGCTACCGCCCGTCGTGGTCGGTCTGTGGGTTAGCCTGTTTCTCTGGCGAAGCGGGCCTTTAGGTGGTCTCAGGCTTATGTACACGCCTTATGCACTTGTTATCGCCGGCTGCCTAATCGCCCTGCCACGCGTAACAGCCCTGACTATGGCCGGAGTTATGCAGGTAGAGGGTGGCTTAGCCCTGCATATAAGAGCACTGGGCGCGAACAAGTGGCAGACGATCTGGCTTGTGATACGGGAGGCCCGCCTAAGTATTCTCGCCGCCGTGATGGCCGGCTTCGGCTCGGCGGTGGCCGAGGTAGGCGCAGCCATGGCTGTGGGCGGCAATATCCGCGGGCATACACGTGTGTTGAGTACAGCCATTGTACTTGAGGTAAACCGCGGCAACTTCGCAGTCGCTGTGGCGCTTGGGTTTATCCTGCTGACCTTGTCTTATGGGGTCGCGCTCATACTCACAGCTATGCAACAGGGGAGGCTGTGGAATGCTCACGGTTAAAGAGCTGTGCCTGACCATCAACAAGCGAAGAATCCTCGCCGTACCCGAGTTCACGGTGCGCCGAGGGGAGTTTACGGCTGTAATCGGCCCAAACGGAGCGGGCAAGACCTCGCTGCTGCGGGCCCTTGGGGCAATTGGTGAAGCTAGTCACCAAAGCTATAGCTTAGAAGGCACGGCGCACCGTTGGCCTACGGATCGCTTAGCCATAACGCGCCTGTACTCGCACGTTTTCCAGGCACCGCGACTTCTGTCCGGCAGTGTGCTAGACAACGTAAGTCTGCCGCTTCGGCTAAGAGGCGTAAGCTCACGGCTAGCGAGAGAACGCGCGCTGCATTGGCTGGGTGTTACGCAAGCTGAAACGCTCGCAACCCGTCAAGCTAAGACGCTTTCGGGCGGCGAGACAGCTAGAGTAATTCTGGCCCAGGCCCTAGTGACCGAGCCGCGCATCGTATTTCTCGATGAGCCCTTTACCTATTTAGACGTGGAAGCGCGGGCCTATCTCCTGCGGCACTTACGGGAGTGGCTTGCCCTCACGGATACAACCGGAGTTATGGTCAGCCATGATTACAGCGAAGTAGCGCTGCTTGCCGACAGACTGGTAGTGATGGACAGGGGCATGATTGTGGCGGACGGGGAGCCGTCGGCTATTCTCGCCGCCCCTACCCGACCCTTTCTCTGCGATTTTGTCAGCCTGGGACGCGCGGCGTACCGCACACCCACTCCTACCCAGCCGAAAGTTGGTCCACAGCCAGCCCGGGGCGTATAAGCACGAGCGGGGTGCGTTCGCTGCCCTGCCCGGCCGGGTTGTCGCGGAGCATCCCCATGAGCTCTGCTTCGCTAAACCCTAAATGGTCGGAGTGCCCAAGAATGGTTACGCCGAGGTCGTTGGCGTCGACGATCATACAGGCAATGCCAAGTTTTGTCTCAATCTCGCGGCATACCTCGCTCGGTTTATCCGGCACCAACACCCCTTTAGTAAGGTACCAGTCAAAGGCATCGGCACAGAAGCCGTCGATGCCGGCGATGCCGTGCCCCGCCACCATGTAGAACACGCCCTTGATGCCAAAAGGTCGCGTGAGAGCTGCGCAGGCCGCGGCCAGCAGAATGCGCGGCAACCCGGCGAGGTTTATGGCGATTTGCATCTTGTAGGGATTACCTACGGACTCCCCGGCCGGCGTCATATTGACGAAGCGGCTTAAGAACTTTGCCCAAAAGCTTAGCTTAATATCGCTCATTTCCAGTATTCTGTTCTGGCAAAGAGCGATGACCTTCTCGCTTATCGACAGGATGTCGCCCGGCTGATAAAGCGCACTTACGTAAAAGCGGATTATCTCAAGATAATCTTCGCCGGGGGTTATAAAGTGCGTCTGTATGGCGTGCCGATAGAAGGCCCTGCCGTTGACCACAATCGTTACTTGTTTATCCGGGTTAGCGTAGAAAGTGTCCATGACTTTCTCCCTTGTCTTGAGATTTAGAGTGTCGCTTGTCGCTTGTCGCTTGTCGCTTGTCGCTTGGGGAGAGGCTTTAGGCCTTAGGCTGTAGGCGTTAGGGGCTTTGAGCTGTGAGCTGTGAGCGAAGGGGAAGCGAACACTACGGCGATACCCGCTCTACTGGGCACTGGGCACTGGGCACTAGGCACTGGGCACTGGGCACTTCCCCCATCCCCTCACGGCGCAATGCGTCGCAGCCCCTTTCCGTCCGGTTGCACCGTATAGAGCGCGTGGCGGCCTTCTCCCTCTACTTGGATAAAGGCAATGCGCTTGCCGTCAGGCGACCATTGCGGCGACGATTTGGGCAAGCGGCTTTCCGTAAGTCGGCGAGGGTTTAGCCCTTCCTTATTTATAGTGAAGACTTCTAAACCCTTGCCTTGGAAATCCTGCAGAAAGACAATGTGCTCGCCGTCCGGGGAGAAGCGCGGGTCGGAAGCGCGTCCTCCGGTGACTAAGCGCGCTTGGCGGTAAGGGTTAATGTCGGCTACGTAGATGTCGCGCGGTACGGGCACTATGGAGAGGTTAATGTCCTCGGCCTGCCACGTGTGAAACACAAAGCGAGGTAGAGTGGGCTGCTTATGCGCGCCGAACGCGTTGTGCACCGGGCCTCCTTGGGAGAGACGGTTGGCGGCAAGCGTCGCTAGGTTGACTTCCCAAAGGTCGTACTTAAAATTCCAGCTGTGACTATGTCCCTCAAACGTACTCCACAGGTAGACTTTATCCGAGGCGTCACCAAAACCGAGCAGGCGGTTTGTATCGCCTTGGGAAGGAACGACGACCGCGCGCGCTGCTACTAAGTCGTACAGCACTACATCCTGGTAGACATCGGAATGAGCGTCGGCGGCGCCAAAGCTGCGCTGAAACGCGACAAACCTGCCGTCGGGTGAGAACATGGGCGAGGCCGGATAAGCGCCGCTTAGCGGTAAATCCAGACGCCGCGTAGCTCTCGTCGTGCGGTCATAGAGAGCCGGGTACCGCTCGTTTCCCCCCCCGTAAGTGACAAAAGCCACGTAGCGACCGTTTGGACTCACAGCCACGTCAAACTCGGTTTGTGTGCCTTCTGTAAGCCTGCGCGGCCGTCCGCCGGTACCCCCTACCAGCCAAAGGCGCTGTTCGCCGGCGGCGTCTTTGGCCACAACTAAGCCCTCATTGCCCGGAAGCCAAGCAAATGAGGAAATTGTAAAAGTCTCAGGCCCCGCTTCGCGCTCGAACCACTGACACCCAACTAGCAGCACAGCCAGGATCATCCCCAGTGCAACCAAGCGTACGGCTTTCATGCTTAGCCTCCGATCGTTTCTAAATCCCTGTCCCTAAGGTCGGTGACGAACATATGTCCCGGGGCATGCGTAATGACCAAATCGGGCTTAGACTGCATGACCACGGCTTGCGGGGTGCAGCCGCACGCCCAAAAGAGCGGCAGCTCACCCGGGCGTATGGTCACCGCGTCACCCATGTCGGGCGCCGAGATGTCCCTAATGCCAAGTGCCGCCGGGTCGCCGATGTGAATTGGCGCGCCGTGCACGGCCTTGTAGCGGCCGGTAATCTGTACCGCTTTGGCTACATCCCGCGCGGCAAAGGGGCGCATGCTCACCACCAGCGGTCCGCTAAACACACCGGCGCTCTGGCAAGGAATATTCGTGACGTACATAGGCGCGTTGCGTCCTTCGCTGATATGACGCACCTCTAGGCCTTGTTCCAGTAGAGCTCCTTCAAAGCTAAAGCTACAGCCGAGCAAGAAGCTTACGAAGTCGCTCTGCCAGTAGTCGACAATGGTAAGCGGCTCGGCCTGAAGTACGCCGTGGCGAAACACCCGGTAGCGTGGCAGGTCCGTGCGTATGTCGGAGCCGGGGGCTAGGAACTTCGCTTCAAAGCACCCGGGCTCTAGCACCTCAAGTACGGGACACGCTATGGCGTTACGCTGGCAGAAGAGCAGGAAGTCAAAGGCAAGTTCCAACTTTAGGATAACCAAATTGGCCTGCGCGTACCCAACCGCTAAGCCTGCTGTTGGCCGCGTGTACTCTCCGCCGCGCATCAGCGCTCGCCATTGACTGGGACTACGACTCTCGCGCTTCTCTTTCACGGTACCACCTCGCTGGCGTAAACATGAAATTGCTCCCCAAGTATGGCGACACTAAGTTCCCGCCGCGACTTTGCGCGACAAGGCGGCGCCGCAAGTTTTTTCGCTTGCTCGCAGAGGATTGACAACGCCTGCTCTAACGACACGACGCTAAACTGTAGCCTGTCGCCTGGTTTTAGCTGCCCAAAGAGCGGCAAGTCTGCCCCGATTACAGTGGCAATCTTGGGGTACCCGCCCGTAGTCTGCCTGTCGGCCAACATCACTATCGGTTGACCGCTTGGCGGCACCTGAATACTTCCCGGCGCCACGCCGTCACTGACAGTGTCGCCGCCGATATGGCGCGCAAGCGGCTGACCGCGCAAGCGATAGGCCATGCGGTCTGACTCCGCGGCGACTTCGTACTCGCCCTCCTCTAGCTGCAGGAGAGTCTCCGGCACAAAAAGCTCGTCTTGTGGCCCGAGCATGATACGCACACGCGTGAGGTCCTGCGGCAGAGCCGGCAGCAGCGCCCGCGGCACAAAATTGCCGACAAGCCCGGAGCGGTCTTCGCACTCCCCTACGCTCAGGGTATCTCCCGCTCGCAGCGCGCGGCCGCCGAGCCCTCCTATTTGCCCACGCAAAAACGTCGCACGGCTGCCCATTACCGGCGGGACGGCGATGCCACCTGCCACAGCAAGGTAGGCGCGCGCGCCGCGTATGGCCGTGCCACAATCTAATCTGTCACCCGGAGCTAAGGTAAAGGCCTCCCACTGCGGCGCGGGCTTCCCATTCACGGAGAGTGCAAACCTCCCCCCCGTTACCGCTACCAAGAGGCGCGCGTTAGCGAGAAGTACCGGCCCCTGCATGGTTATCTCAAGTGCGGCGAGCGAGCAGTCGTTTCCCACTAGCTTGTTGGCCCACTGCAAGGAGTAAGTGTCCATGGCACCGGAAACAGGCACGCCAAACGCCTGCAAGCCATGCCGCCCACAGTCTTGTACGGTGGTGAGTAGCCCTCCAGAAAGCACGGACAATGTCTTCATACTATCATACTATCTCCTCACGCGTGACGCGCGGCACATATTCGTCTCTGGCCACCTGCGCTTCTATGTCGGCGTACTCATCGGGCGTGACTGGTCGAAAACGCACGCGCTGCCCGGCTTTAAGCAGCACCGGCGGCGAGAAGTCCGGCCTGTAGAGCCTAAGCGGTGTACGACCTAAGAGATGCCAGCCTCCGGGGCTCTCGAGCGGATAGATGCCCGCCTGCAGTTCCGCAATCGCCACCGAACCCGCCGGAACCTTAGTGCGCGGCGTCGCCAACCGCGGCAAAGACAAGCGCGGGTCTAGCCCGCCGAGATAGGGGTATCCCGGCATAAAACCAATCATATAGACGGTGTAGTCTGCCTGTGAGTGAAGCTCGATTACTTCCCGAGAAGTCAGCCCTACCTTAAGCGCTACGTCGCTTAAATCCGGCCCCCACTCGCCGCCGTAGAGCACGGGAATCTCTATCGTCTCGCGCCACAGGGACGCGTCGTTGCCGTCGTTGTGCAGCAGTTTTGTGCAATGCGCGATTAGCGCTTCGCGGGAGAGCTGTAAGGGATCGTAGGATACCAAGAGCGAGGCGTAGGCCGGCACACTCTCTTTGAAGCCTAGGAGGTTTCCGGTCCTTAGCCGTTGGTCTAGGGAGTGCACTGCTCGGTTTAGAGCCGGGTCAATCGCTTGTCCGAACTCCACTACGAGGTGACTTTCGCCCGCAGACAGAAAACGCGGCATAACGTCAGCGCCCCCCTAACGGACTAAAGGCAACTCCTGCCTCACCTAGTGCCTTACGCATGGCGCTCACAAACTGCAGGGCGTGCGGGCTGTCCCCGTGCACGCAGATAGTGTCGGCGGTTACGGCTATCCGCTCGCCGGTGACGGCGGTGACGAACCCGCGCGTGACCATATCTAAGGCTTGCCGAACTACCAGGTTTACATCCGTGTAGACTGCACCCGGGTTGCCGCGCGGCACCAACGCGCCGTCCGCCTGATAAGCGCGGTCGGCAAACACCTCGCGCGCTACGGCGAGTCCGGCCGCGAGGCCCTCGTCGATAAGTTTCGAACCGCCCATACCTACCAGCCACAGCGCGCTGTCGACGTCCCTTACTGCGCGCGCAATCGCGGCGGCTAACCGCGCATCAACCGCGGCCGCATTGTAGAGTGCGCCGTGCACCTTGACATGCGTAACCTCCGTCCTCTGCGTGCGGGCTACGCCAAGCAAGGCCCCGATTTGATACACAACCGCATCATAGACCTCGTTAGGGGTCATGGCCATATATCTCCGTCCAAAGCCAGCCAAGTCTGGGTAACCGGGGTGCGCACCCACGCGCACGCCGTGGGTCTTGGCGAGGGCTACAGTCTTCTGCATAAACGACGGGTCCCCCGCGTGAAATCCACAGGCAATATTGGCGCTCGTGATATGCGGCATAATGAGTTCGTCCTGTCCAAGTGAATAGGGGCCAAAGCTTTCGGCCATGTCGCAGTTTATATCTACATGGATCCTCGGCGTCAAGCTCAAATCCCCTTTCTCACGACATAACCCATATCCCGCGAAATGTCTTCGGCACAACGCGACAGGTGTTTGACCATGTAGTCGAGCTTTTCTTCGTTGAAACTAGCACTCGGTCCGGCAATGCTTACAGCGCCCACGACTTTGCGCGTATGGTCGCGTACCGGCATAGCAATGGCCGACGAGCCTTCAAACAGCTCTCCCTGACTAAAGCAGTACCCTAAGGCGCGCTCGCGCTTGATGCGCTCCGCAAGGTCGGCAGCGTCTTTGGGAGTACTCGGGGTAAAGGGCACGATGGACAGCTTAGGCAGCAGCTCCTGCAGGTCCTTCTCCGGCAGGAAAGCAATGAGGGCGCGAGGGCACGCCCCGGCATAAAGCGGCGCGCGCCTGCCAATGCGCGTGTACATGCGCACGGGGTGGCTGGTTTCCCGCTTCTCAATATATACTCCGTCGTAACCGTCGCGAATAACTAGATTGACGGCTTGGTCTACCTTAAGCAACAGCTCGTCCATATGCACTAAGGCTGCGTGGCGAATGTCTAACCGTTCGGTGACTGCGTTGGCTAGCTCTAGGAAGCGCAATCCTAGGCAGTAGGCCTTGCTCCTGTCGCGCATCAGGTACCCGTTGGCTTCGAGTGTGTTAAGCATGCGTAAAGCCGTGGGCTTAGTCAGGCCGGAGCGCTCGGCGACGTCACGCAGTGTCAGGCGCGGCTTCTCAAGCGTAAAAAGCTCCAAAATCTTAAGTCCCTTGTCGAAGGTGTTGGCTATAGCCATAGTTGTCCCTCCATCACAATTTGAAATAGGGTGTTAAATATTGAGTTCGATGCCGAAATAAATACTCCTGCGTCGCGCAAGTAAATTGCGTTAGCAGGAGATTAGTTAGGGAAGGAGAAAGTAGATAATGTCGCTTGTCGCTTGTCGCTTGTCGCTTGTCGCTTGAGGGAGCCGCCGGCCGCCAGGCGCCAGCCGCCAGGAAATTGTCGCTCGGGGCTTGGGGAACGGCTGTGAGCGGTGACGTAGGGACGTGCCTATGGCACGTCCGCGGACGTGCGAACGCACGTCCCTACTCTCGGGCGTTAGGGGTTAGAAGAACGGTGCTACGAGCACGAAGTCGCCATATCGCTACATAAACACTCTCGGAGGTGTCGCATGCAGATAGTTATTTTCTCGGTGGGAGCGGATTCCTACGCCATAGAGGCGCTAAGCGTGCAGGAAATACTGCGCAAACCTACAGCACTGGCTATTCCCGAGGCTCCGGCACACATTGTGGGCGTCATCGATTTTCGCGGCGCAAATATCCCGCTGGTTAATCTCGGGCATCTGCTCGGACACCCAGAGAGGGCCGAGTCTGAACAAGCCGTTGTGCTTACCGCAGGCGGCATGTCAGCTGCGTTCCAAGTCGACGAAGTCGAAGACGTGCTCAATGTGCCAAATCATGCCCTAGACACGGCTTCGGCTACACTCGCGGGTTCGACCTCGATAACAAAAGCCGTGGTGCGGCTGAAAGAGCGCATGCTGGTGCTACTTGACCCCGCGCGCCTGCTCGGGAAAGCGCTTTGAGTTCTGAGCCGCCTACCGCGGCGCTATCGCTATCCCCTGCCGCCCGAGCGCTTTCCAGCGCTGCTGAAAGACCGCCTTGTCGAAGCGCCGCAGCGTTCCCGTCCAAGGGTCGTTTACCAGCACACTGGTATCGCTAAACCCAACGAGTAGCATCGCATGCTGGTTTCCGTTCCAGTGATGGATATCTCCCTGCGGGGTAATCCAAGCGTCTGTGCGGAGCACAGGCAAGTTAGAGATCGTGCCCCACACCGCGATGGGGTTGCCGGCGCGCACCATGGCTTCGTATTCCTCCCAAGGGCGCTCAGTCATGTTGATGACGCGGTCACCAAAATAAGGCTCCAACATAAGCAGCAACGGCTGATGATACACGCCGTAGCTGTTTCTGTTATATGGGCTTCCCACAAACATCTCGCGCGGGTCGGGACCGTGTAACCGGCCATCCCGCCAGAAAAGAGACCCTTGCGGCAATTGTGTTATCCACTCATCCACGCTCTTTTGCACTCCGTAGAACTCCGCGAGTTTGGCCAACGCCACTACTTCACACCCGGTTGGCCAGCGGGGGTGCTGAGAAAAGAGCGGGGCGTTCTCTATGTATACAAGCGAACCAGTAACAAGCGCTGGTCTAATAGCCGGAGGCGACTCGTTATGCGGCACCTCTGGTTCTTGCTCTTGGCTCTCGGCGACGAGTCCGCCTGGGATATCAGGCTCGCTACTCGCGGCGTTCCCCACATAGTACAGGCCAAGTAGCGCCAGTAGAGCGACAAATATGACGGCGAGGACCGCTAGCGACAAATCAATAAGCCTAAAGCTAATCACCCCTTTTCTCCTATAGTACATCGGAGAAAAGGGGTTAGAACTTAAGTCGTAAGTTGCGCGAGGATCTGCGCTCGCCGCGCCTCTACGCGCGTGAAGTCCATATTTGGCACATAGAGACCTTCCAGTTCGTCGTGCGCGGATTTAGCTCGCGCTAGGAACCCCACGGCCTTTTCGAGCGCTCGCTTGCCGTCTGCCAGCACGGCGTTCATTTCCCCACGCCAAGGCGTCAAGCGCTCTTCTCTGACGAGCGCGTTCAGGTCTTCTGTCCATGTACCGGTAGCGGTATACACATGCGGCGTGCGGCTCGTTACCACAGCTAGGGATAACTCCGGCACATAGAGGTGTTCGACCGTCTCTGGGTCTAGTCCGCAGTGGTAGACCTCGGTCCACAGTGACCTGGCAGCTAACGCACGCTGCAGATGATCGAGTATATACTCCGCACCCGCACCCTTGGTTGCCTGTAATACTAGCACGCGTTGGCACCGCCGCATCAAGCTGTCCACGAAGTTGACAAAGCCGCTTGGGGTAATCGCTGAGGCAAAGAGATGCCTTGCCGTGGAAGCACTTTTGGCCACGCTACGCGGCAGCAGCAATTCCTCATAGCGGAGGGCTAAGGTCTTAAGCGCTGCCCAATCGAGGGCCCCTGCGTCAACGTAGTAGGCGGCGTGCTCATCTAGGTGTTTTTTGGCGCAGGCAAGGTAGCCATAAGTGCGGCGAAACAGGCGGCTAATCTCGGTTGTCACAGCCTGAATCTGCGCGCGATTAGCCTGGAGTGCTGCTTGCTGCCAGTACTCCCCTAGGTTAACAATCTCATCGACCGCACCCGGAAGCTTGGGGTCAACTACATGGGGGGAAGTGCCGTCCAAGAACGCTACGCCTAGCTCCGGTATCACGAGGCCGTCAAGCGATTGCGGGTCAGAGGAGCAGTGAAAATACTCCACGTGACGCTGCCTTTGTATGACCTCGCCAATGCTTTGCATCAGCCTAGACTTCCCAACGCCCGGACCGCCCTTAATTACCCACACTCTGTGCGGGTTAGTTGGGATAACGTGCTCAAAAAAAGAATGGAACCCGAAAGCAGTATTGCCGCCCGCAAACAAGTGGCGCTCGTAGCCCGGCATAACTCATCCTCCCTATAATGACCTGTTGCATCATACGGAGAACGAGCGCGGCACGTGCGTAAGTTTAGTTAAGTTCCGCCATCATCGCCAAAAAGGCTTCGGCAACATGTGGAGCGAACTGCTTGCCGCTTCCCGCGCGAATGCACAGAAGGGCGTCCGTGTGCGTTAGGGCGCCGCGATAGGCGCGAGGGTTAGTCATGGCGTCATAGGCGTCTACTACCGAGATAATCTGTGCGGGCCAGGGTATGTCTTCGCCGGCTAAGGCGTAAGGGTAGCCCGTGCCGTCCCAGCGCTCGTGGTGGTGCAAGATCCCCTCCGCCAAATGCGCCAGCTCAACTGTAGCGCTGGCAATGCGATAGCCAATCTCGCTGTGCTTCTTCATGATCTCCCATTCTTCTGGCGACAACTGGCTAGGCTTGTTTAGTATATGGTCGGGCACGCCAATCTTGCCGATATCGTGCAGTGTTGCCAGCATATAAATGTCGTCGAGGTCGCTGCCGGATGCGCCTAGGCGCCTAGCCAAGTCGCGTGCTAGGTCTCCCATGCGGTCGCTGTGAGCGGTGGTGTCGCGCGTCTTCTCTTCTAGCGCTTGCATCAGACTGGTAATAAGCGAGCCGCGCACGCTCTTGCCCTCGCGCAGTTTGCGGCGATACATGCGGTCTTCGGCTTGCACGAAAAGCCCGAAGAGGTTATCCGTCACTGCAGTTTTGCAGCTGACACCGAAGGCAAGACTTAACTGCCTGAGCCCTTCGCTCCGTTCGCGGCACTCGGCTTCGACACACAGAGCGAGCGCCTCGGCTTCTGCTTCCGTGGTGTTAGGCAAAATCATGGCGAACTCATCCCCGCCGACGCGCGCCACGATATCTCCCGGGCGAGCGCAGGCACGTAAAGCGTCCGCCGACAGCCGCAGCACCTCGTCGCCCAAAGCGTGCCCAAAAGCGTCGTTGACCAGTTTCAAACCGTTAGTGTCGCCTAGGAGCAGACTGATAGGTACTGCGCCGCTCTGTTCTAAGTTGCGTAAGCTATTGTCAAAGTAAGCGCGGTTATACACACCGGTAAGCTGGTCGTACTGACTGAGCTTTTGCATTTCACGTTCGGCCGCGCGGCGCGAGCGCACATCGCGGTAGATGGCGTAGGCACCCTCTACGTGACCTAAAGCGCGGATAGGCACGATAGAAATCTCAACGTCTATTTCCTGCCCGGAACTGGTAAGACGTGCAGTGAGGAAGTTAGCTATGCCTACCGTCGTCTGCGACGAAAGAAAACGCGCCTCATCTAGCCTATGGGAAGCAACAAGCAGATCAATATCCCGACCTATTACATCTTCGCCTTTCCACTCAAATAGACGCAGAAAAGCCGCATTGGCGGCAATAATGGTGCACGATAAATCTACTAACGCGATGGCATCTTGCGCGTTCTCAAACAGTGCCCGCCAGTAGCCTTGCCTTATTTCCAGTTCGTTGCGCGACTCTCGTTCTTCGGTTACGGCTACTTCTAGGCGCGCGTTCATCGCTTCCATTTCTACCTTGGCCGTGTGCACTTCGAGGTAATACGATTGGGCGCGGTCTAGCAAATCGTTTATGCTGTTGACCAGCGCGGCGAATCGCCCCGGTCGGTTAACCGGCGGAATGCGGTCAAAGCAGTCTTCCTTTATGTGCAGTGAGTTAATCGTTCTTTCAAGCGCTAGGAGCGGCGCGGAGACTTGTCCGTAATAGAAGGACGCCAAACCAAGCATTAGGCCGACGCCTGATACGCCAATGAGCGCCACGTACATCCAGAGGGTCCGCGCGTGCGGAAAGAAGTCCTCCCAGGGGACGTAGGCCACTAGATGCCACCCTACCCGGGGCACGGGGACATAGAGCATTCTGTCTCGTAGCCAGCCTGTGCCCACGTACTCCTGCCCGCTGCCGGTAAAGGGCAGGTTGCGCTCTACCACCGCTAACAAGGAGTCGTCCAAAGTATCGCGCGCACTGGTAATGAGATTGCCGCCGTTATAGAGAAGCGACGCGCTGTGGCGGGTGATTGGGGTATCTACGAGGAATCTGGCGATTGTGCTAAGCTCGATGTCGGCTCCGACTACCCCTAAGAGACTCCCCTCTGCGGAGTGCACGGCCTGAGCGACGGTGACAATCATGGCGTCGCCGCTGGCGTTAAGGAACGGATCCGTGAAGACAAGGCCGCGCGTGCCGGTCGCCTTAATATACCAAGGGCGCAGGCGCAAGTCCCAACCCGGGGGCGCAACCCAGCCCGAAGCGTTAAGCATGCGATTATCGGCCGTGCCGTAGTATACGGAACGCAGTGCCGGTGAAGCGCTAAGCACGCCGCGGAGGAGTGTAAGCAGTTCTGCCTCGCTTGTCCCTTCATCCATTAAGGCAATCTGCGCCGCAGCCAACTCCACGCCGCGCGCCTGTACATCTAGCCATTGACCTACCTCTCTCGCTACGCGGTTTACGCGCTTCTGGGCGATTGTATAGGCATCTTCCGTCACGCGGGAAGAAAAAACGGCGTACATCACTGTTGTCGCCAACAGCGGTAAGCCGATTGCCAAGACAATCAACGCCACGTAAAATCTTCTGCCTCTCGACACTGCTGCCACCCCGCTCAACTCCGCTGTTACCTTACCAAGTCACCTCGCCATACTTCGACATAATCCGACACTTTCCTGCTGCTAGGACGAAAATTCTTACGTTTCGCCTAGCTGAAGGTGGCAAGAGGCGTTAACCGTACGCACTTGCCAACGGCGCGGTGTGGGTTTGTAGTGCAGCACCGTTAGGCCGGTGTTGTCCACGGTAAGTGCGGAGGCAAAAGAGAACAGCTCAGGCGGCGCGGACAAAGCGTAGGCGAGCAGAGTGCGCACGCAGCCGCCGTGCGTAACGAGGCAGATGGTGCCCGTTTCAAGCTGTGCGACCTTATCCTCTAACCAACTAGTTGTGCGCTGGTAGAGGTCCCAATAGGATTCGCCGCTAGGTCGCCGCGTGTAGAGCGTGTCGGCGTGTAGGTTCTCCCAAATGGTCGGGTGCGTGACGCGCCCTTGTTCGAGCGTAAGCCCCTGCCAGAGACCTACGTCAAGCTCCCTGAGTTCGGCTACCGCCGTAATGGGGCAATGCTGTTTGGCGGCAATAATCTCCGCCGTGGAATACGCTCGCATCAAGGGGCTGCTGTAGATATGCTCTATAGGGTAGCGCGCGGCGAGGTAGCGCGCGAGATGCTTAGCCTGTGCCCGCCCTGTCTCGTTAAGCGGTACATCAAGATGCCCCTGCATAATATTGTTCTTGTTATGGTCTGTTTCGCCATGTCGCACTAGGAGAACCGTCAGCATGCGCCACCTCGTTAAAATCATCAATAACCATTAAGATTTTATCATCGCTTAGCGCCTTTGGCGAGTAGCGGCGGGTGGAGTTGCTGCGGAGGCCAGTGCGTTAGCGTGTTTGGCGGCAAGGTCTTCGGCAAGTTTACCGAGGCGCCCGCGATACTCACCGTACATTTGTTCCCTAAAAGTGGCGAGACTGGCCGTGTATTCGCTAAGCATCCCGGTTTTGAGCTCGGCGAGTAAGCCTGCGAATTCACCGGCAAGCTCCATCTTAGCGGTCGCTAGGCGCTCTGTGCACAGCGCAACCCAGTGCTCATACCGCGCCGCAAGGTTCTCTTGGTGAAGAGAGAGCACGTGAGCTTGATGTTCCTGCAAGTGCTTCTGGAATTCTGCTGACAACTGGCGCTCCAGCGCGGTAAGGCGTGTTACGGCACCTGTCTGCCACTCTGCGAGGTACTCTCCCGCATGGGAGAACAGCCGCTTAGCCAACTCGGTGTCGCGCTCTCGGTGCGCCGCTTTGTCCTCCTCGGCCGATTGCGCAAGCGTTACTTGGTACTCTGTGCGCATTTCTTGCGCCAGTACCTGCAGCGCACGTTGGTGCTCCTCACGCAGGGTGCGGCAGAGACGCTCTAGTTCACTGCGACTACCGGCGAGCCACTCGGCGTGCGACTTCGCTAACGCTTCTGCATGCACCGACTGCAGCGCTTGTTCAGCTCGCTCAAGCGCGCCCGCGAACGTACCTTTGTACTCGTGTGCTAGGTGACTTAAGCGATTTTCATGCTCGGCGGCCAAGTTCGTGGCTACTTTCTCGAGCGTCGCTTTTAAGTCAGCCCGCAGCTCTTGCCCAAGCAGCTCTATTTCTTGTTGGTGCTGCCGCACGTACTCCCCTTGTACCGTCCGCGCCGCTCTTTCCAGTAACACATGCAGTTCCTGCCGTGCCTGCTTTAGCACTTGCTCCACTTCTACCTTGGCCGTTTGATTCGCCGCCATCTGCTCATTAAGCCATGCCCTGCCCATTACTTCTAGTTGGCCGGCCAGCTCACTGCGCAAGTTCTCGCTTACTTGCTGCTGCCCTTCTTTTTTCCACTGCGCGATGGCCTCTGCGAGCACTCCGGCTTGCTCTACCCGCCATTCTGCCTCCATGCGCCTAAGGTAAGCCCGCTCGCGGTGCATAACCTCCTGCTCGCGCCAAGCGGCCTCTAGCGCGTTTAGCTCCGCGCCACGTTGTTTCCGCCATTCTTTTTCTATCTCGGCAAGTTCCCGCTTTGTTTGCTGTTGCCACTGCGCTTCCCGCATCTGTAGGTCCTGCCTAATGCGGAGCATCCCTTCCTGCATCTGCCGCGCTATATCTTTTTGCTGGGAGCGTAGCCACGCTAACGCCTGGGCCTCGGTTTCGGTTTTGCGGCGCATCTGCCATTCGTCCTCGAGCTTAGCTTGCCTGTCGGCCAGTGCGTTAAGGAGTTTTCTCTCTTGCTCGTCTAAACGCAGGCGCTCTGCCTTGTGCCACTCTTGCTCGCGGCGTTCAAACACGGCGTGTTGTCGGCTGAGCAGGCTTTCCTCAAGCAGAGCCTGCTGGCTACGCAAGCGCTCGCGCCACTCAGATTCACTTTGGTGCTCTTCGAGGAGCAAAGGGTCGGGGCGCTTGACTCCCTGAGCTAGCTCGGGGCGCTCTTTGAGAAAGGCGATAATCTGCTCGTCAAGGCGTACTATCGCTTCCTCCAGTTCGAGCTGAGTACGGCGCTTCTGACGTGACGGCGCTTTCTTTAGCTCGCCCTGCACCTGTGCGAGCTGCTCATTTAGGCTGAGAAACTTCTCCTCCATCTGTGCATAGGCTTGCCGGTCATCCTTGACACTAAGCTTTGACTTGGGTACGGGATTGCTCGGCTTTTGCTTAGTGGGCAACAAAAACACCCCCTCCTGCATGTTCATGGCAGTATATGTGGGGGGTGTTCACAACGTTACCTGAGAAATGTCGCTTCCCGTTCCGGCCCGACTGAGATAAGCCGCGCCGGCGCGTTTAGATACCCTTCAATCAGCCGCACGTAGTCCTGCGCGGCTTGCGGCAGTGCCGCGAAGCTTTGTACAGAAGATGTGGGCTGCTGCCACCCCGGCATTTCTTCATAGATGGGCTCCACACGATAGAGGTCTGCCGTAAGAGGCATATAGTCTATGTGGTGGCCGTCTAGTTTGTAGCCGACACATACCTTAAGCATCGGGAGGCCGTCTAGGGTGTCTAGCTTAGTGACTGCCAGCTCGGTAAAGCCGTTTAGCGCTGCGGCATAGCGCAAAGCAACCGCGTCAAGCCACCCGATGCGCCGGGGACGGCCGGTTGTCGCTCCGTACTCGTGCCCGACTTCCCGCAGGTAGCGCCCTGTTTCGTTGTCTTGCTCGGTGGGGAAAGGCCCTGCGCCCACACAGGTGGAAAAGGCCTTGACGACGCCAAGCACAGACGTAATGCGCTGCGGGGGTATGCCTGCACCGGCGCAGGCCCCGCCCGGCAGGGGGTTAGATGAAGTCACATACGGGTATATGCCCCAGTCTAAGTCGCGCATCGTGCCCAGCTGCCCCTCGAGCAAGATGTCTTTGTCTTGCTTAACAGCCAGGGAGACTAACGACAGGGTGTCTCCAATGTAAGGGGCAAGTCGCTTGGCGTACGCAGCGTAACGCTCTACTATTAGCTCTCTGTCTGCCGCAAGTGGTTTGGCGTCATAGAGCTTAACTAACAGGTCGTCACAGGCGGCAAGTAGCTCCCGCAACTTCGGCTCCAGTCGCCCCCAGTCTTTAAGCTCACCCATCTGAATCCCAAGACGCAAGGCCTTCGCCGCATAGGCGGGCGAAATACCCCTAAGCGTAGAGCCTTGTTTGCGCTCACCGCGGCTTTCCTCGGCCATGCGCTCAAGTTGCGCATATGAAGGGACAGATAAGTGGGCGCGATTAGAAATGTAGAGCCTCTCCGTGCTAATCCCGCGGCTTGTTAGCATGTCTAATTCCTTGACTAACTCGTCAAGGTCTATAACTGTGCCCGTGCCGATAATGTTGACGGTCTCTCTGTTAAAAATGCCACACGGCACAAGATGCAACGCAAACTTGCCATACTCGTTAACCACGGTGTGGCCTGCATTAGCTCCGCCTTGATAGCGGATGACGTAGTCAGCCTGCTGGGCCAGCAAGTCGACTATTTTGCCCTTACCTTCGTCACCCCATTGCGCACCGACGACGGCTCTTATAGGAATGGTGATCACTTCCTTTCGCTTTGTGGAGGCGGGGCTCCTGGCTACTGGCTGCTGGCTGCTGGTAGAGGGGAGTGCCTAGTGCACAGTGCCTAGTGCCCAGTAGAGCGGTAACGCGGTGGCTCCCCCTTGACCTTTCCACCTTTACCCTTTCCACCCTCCACACTTATAGCTTACGGCTTACGGCTTACAGCGGAGAGCGGAAAGCGGATAGCGGATAGCGGATAACCCTCTCCCCGCAGTTCACGATTCACGATTCATGATTCACGATTGCTCACCGCTCTTCCAATGCCTCAAGCCTCATGCCTAAGGCCTCTCCCCAAGCGACAAGCGACAAGGGACATGCGACACTCTCCTACGCCCTCGCCCAAGTGTCTTTTAGCCCGACGATGCGGTTAAAGACGAGTTGCCCAGACGAGTTAGACGCAGGGTCGGCGTAGAAATACCCTTGGCGCAGAAACTGGTGTCTGCTGCCCGGGGCTGCAGATGCGAGCGAGGGTTCTAGCTTGCAGTCGCGGAGGACCACGAGCGAGGTAGGATTAAGGCAAGAGGTAAATTCTTCGCCTTCGGGTAGGTCCTCGGGGTCGGCTTTACTGAAAAGTGTATCGTAGAGCCGCACTTGTGCCTCTACCGCATGCGACAAGGACACCCAGTGGGAAGTCCCTTTTACTTTGCGCCCACTCTCTGCGCCTCCGCTCTTGCTGGCAGGGTCGTAGGTGCAGTGGAGTTCGGTAATCTCGCCGGTGGCGGGGTCCTTGGTAACGCGCTCGCAGCGGATAATGTAAGCCCCTTTTAGGCGCACTTCGCCGCCAAGCGTTAAGCGATGAAACTTCTTGATAGGCACTTCCATGAAATCTTCGCGCTCAATATAAATTTCCCGGGAAAAGGGGAGCAGGCGCGTTCCGGCTTGCGGATCCTCGGGGTTGTTCTCTAGCTCTAGCCACTCTACTTGCTCTGCCGGATAGTTTTCTATGACTACTTTAAGCGGCCTCAGCACGGCCATAGCGCGCGGCGCATGAGCGTTAAGCTCTTCACGGACGCAGTGCTCAAGTACGGCAAGGTCCATAACCACACTCTTGCGCGCCACACCGCACAGAGCGCAAAACGCGCGGATGGCGGATGGCGTGTAGCCGCGGCGGCGGAGTCCCGCAATGGTCGGCAGGCGTGGGTCGTCCCACCCGGCTACGTGACCTTCCTCCACCAGGCGTCTGAGCTTGCGCTTGCTCATAACGGTGTAGGATAAGCTTACGCGGCCAAACTCCGTCTGCTCCGGATGCCCTTCAGTCGGGAAGGCGTTTGCCATATGCTTAACCACCCAGTCGTAGAGCGGACGGTGGTCGGCGTATTCGAGTGAACAGAGTGAATGCGTAATCCCCTCTAGGTAATCGCCGATGGGATGCGAGTAGTCGTACATCGGATAAATGCACCACTCGTCTTTAGTGCGGTGATGGTGCGCATGCCGAATGCGGTAGAGCGCCGGGTCGCGCAGGTTTAGGTTCGGACTCTGCATGTCTATCTTGGCGCGCAGAGTGCGGCTGCCGTCGGCGAACTCCCCGGCGCGCATGCGCGCGAAAAGGTCTAAGTTTTCGTCCACCGACCTGTTGCGGTAGGGACTCTCCTTTCCCGGCTCGGTCAGAGTCCCGCGGTACGCGCGCATCTCTTCTGCCGAAAGGTCGTCGACAAAGGCCAGTCCCTGCTTTATGAGGTATACGGCAAAATCGTACTTCTGCTCAAAGTAGTCGGACGCAAAAAACAGCCTGTCCTCCCAGTCTGCGCCCAGCCACCTGACGTCGGCCATAATTGAGTCTACAAACTCCTGCTCCTCTTTTAAGGGGTTAGTATCGTCAAAGCGCAGGTTAAACTTGCCGCTGTAGCTTTGCGCCAGCCCGTAGTTAAGGTTTACGGCAAAGGCATGCCCGATATGCAGCCAGCCGTTTGGCTCCGGCGGGAAGCGAGTATGTACCCGGCCGCCGTTCTTTCCCGCGGCGATGTCTTGGCTTATCATGTCCCGTAGAAAGTTGTTAGGTGTGTCAGTCAATGGGATCACCTCGCTGTGAATCAATCGTGAATCATGAATCGTGAATCGTGAACTCTGGGGAGGGGCTTTCAGCCCGCAGCACTCAGCTTTCAGCGTAGGGACGTGCCTATGGCACGTCCGCGGACGTGCGAACGCACGTCCCTACAACGCCGTGGCGAGCGCGCGTGTTCTACTTCTACCAGCAGCCAGGAGCCAGCAGCCCCCCGCTCTACTGGGCACTAGGCACTGCGCACTGGGCACTTCCCTCTACCAGCAGCCAGCAGCCCCCCGTCTACTGGACACTAGGCACTGAGCACTGGGCACTTCCCTCTACCAGCAGCCAGCAGCCCCTCGTTCTACGGAGCACGAAGCACGAAGCACGAAGCACGCTCCCCTCTACCAGCAGCCCCCGTCTGGATTGTAGCACGAGTTCTACCGGGCAGCAACTTATGCCAAGCTACACGGCAGGATTCTACATCGCGACAACGAACGAGGAAGGTAATTCTTATGGAAAGGAGCTCTAGACATGAACATCCTAATCGGTGGAGCGGCCGGGCAAGGGATAGATACGCTTGCCCACTTTCTGGGGCGGAACTTTACTCGAGCCGGAGCCGGTGTCCACCTCTGCAAAGACTATATGTCCCGCGTGCGCGGCGGGCACAACTTTAGCTTGCTGCGCGTAGAAAGTGCTACGCCTGAGGCACCTTTGGCCCATGTCGACTTACTGGTGGCGCTAAACGAGGAAACATACAGAACGCACAGCCGCCGCCTTACAGCGAACGCCCAGATTATCTTTGACCCAGCGGCTTCTACCCTGCCGCCTGCGGAAACACGCGGGGTGCCGGTCTCGCTCCACGCGCTGGCCCGCACAGCCGGCGGAGCCGTGCTAGCCAGCACGGTTGCGGCCGGAGCGGTGCTATCCCTCCTCGGCGAACCGATAGAGGAGGCACAAAAGTTGCTAGGCGAGTTATACACTACTCCTCTCCTGGAACAAAACATAGCGGCACTTAGCGCGGGGTACCTTGCTGCGGCACCCTACCAAAGAAGCGAGCAAACTCTGCCTAAGCAGACTCTAGCCGCAGAGCGGCTCTTTATTGACGGGAACTCGGCTGTGGGTATGGCGGCCCTCGCTAGTGGCTGTCGCTTTGTCTCCGCGTACCCGATGACGCCGGCTACCGGGGTTGTGTCCTATCTTGCGGCCAAACAGGATGCATACGACTTGGTAGTCGAGCAAGCCGAGGACGAAATCGCCGCCATCAACATGGTGCTTGGGGCGTCGTTTGCCGGCGCGCGCTCTCTCACCTGCACCTCGGGCGGTGGTTTTGCGCTGATGGCCGAGGGGCTCTCGCTTGCCGGCGTTATGGAGGTACCGATTGTAATTTTGCTGGCCATGCGCCCGGGCCCGGCCACCGGACTCCCGACGCGCACGGAACAAGGCGATTTGAACTTTGCCATTTTCAGCGGCCACGGCGAGTTCCCGCGCGCGGTGCTGGCGGCAACTTCGCTCGAAGACGCTTTTTATCGGCTGAACAAAGCGTTTGACCTGGCGGACAAGTACCAAATGCCGGTAATTTTCCTTACCGACCAGTACTTTGCCGACAGTGCGCGTTCGATTCCTCCCTATGATTTCTCGCGCCTAGTGTATGAACGCCACTTGACTCCGGCGGAATTAACCGAACGGCCATATCAGCGCTATCGTTATACCCCTGATGGGATATCGCCGCGGGCGTTGCCCGGGCAGTATGCGGGCGAAGTTGTTTTGGCAGACAGCCATGAACACGAAGAACACGGGTTTATTGCCGAGGACGTCGAGACGCGCCTAGGCATGACCGACAAGCGAATGCGCCGCATGGAAGCTGTGCGTGAGGAAATGGATGAACCCGAGTTTTACGGCCACACCGACGCCGAAGTCCTGCTAATTGGGTGGGGTTCAACGCACGGCGCTATCCGCGAGGCAGTCGACATGCTATGTGGGCAAGAAATAAGAGCCGCGATGCTCCACTTTCAAGATTTGTGGCCGCTCCGGCTCGAAACAGTCGGCACGCTTCTGCCAAAGGCACAGGTGAGCTTCTGCATTGAGAACAATGCTACGGGGCAGTTCGCGGCACTGCTTAGGCGCGAGAGCGGGCTTAGCGTGCAGCATTCCTTACTTAAGTTTGACGGCCGCCCCTTTACGGCGGCAGACATTGTAGGTGAGGTGAATAACTATGTATAGACCACAAGACTACCTCGGCAAAGACCCCACGTGGTGCCCGGGCTGCGGCAACTTCCCCATTCGGCAGGTGCTAGCCGATGCCCTAGCCGAGGCCAAGCTCGCTCCCCATCAAGTGTTAATGGTCAGCGGCATCGGACAGGCCGCGAAGATGCCCCACTACATGCGGGTCAACGGCTTTAACGGTTTGCACGGGCGCGCCCTACCCCCGGCGGTAGGAGCGAGAATAGCTAACCACACGCTTACCGTAATCGTCGAATCCGGCGACGGCGACACTTATGGCGAGGGCGGCAACCACTTTATTCACACCATCCGCCGCAACCCTAACATCGCCCACTTCGTGCACAACAACCAAGTCTACGGCTTAACCAAGGGCCAAGCCAGCCCGACGAGCGATATCGGCATGCGCACCAATGCGCAGCCCGCAGGCGTGTTCCTAGAGCCCTTTGCACCGCTGGCAGTCGCCCTGGTTATGGGAGCAGGGTTCGTGGCGCGCGGGTTTGCAGGCGACAAGGCGCGGCTTAAAGAGCTAATGCTCGCAGCCATTGCCTACCCGGGCTACGCCTTGGTAGACATTTTGCAGCCCTGCGTCACGTTTAATAAGCGCAATACTTACGCTTGGTACAAAGAGCGCGGCTACTATGTGGAAGGGCACGACACAAGCGATTGGGACGCTGCGCTTAAGCTCGCGCGGGAGTGGGGCGACCGCATACCGCTGGGCATTTTGTACAACGCGCCACGCGCGACCTTCGAGTCGCACTTCCCGGTACTCGACGGCGAACCGTTGGCCCTGCGTCCGTTTGCACCCGCGGCGGTAGCGAAGGTGCAGGGGGAGTTTGTGTAGTGAGCTATGAGCGGTGAGCTGTGAGCTGTGAGGGGGGGCTGTTGGCTCTCGGCACTCAGCACTTAGCATTCAGCGTAGGCGTTAGGCGTTAGGCGTTAGGTGTTAGTGGCTTTGAGCTATGAGCGGTGAGCGGTGAGCAATCAAGAATCGTGAATCATGAACTGCAGTGAGAGGGCTATCCGCTATCCGCTTTCCGCTGTACGCTGTAAGCCGTAAGCTATAAGTGTGGAGGGTGGAAAGGTCAAAGGTGGAAAGGTCAAAGGGGAGCCACCGCGTTACCGCTCTACTGAGCACGGAGCACGGAGCACGACGCACGCTCTCTTCTTCCAGCAGCCAAAAGCTAGCAGCCCTGTAGCCTCGCCGCTAGCACGCGCGCCACATGCACTCCGCTCGCACTTGCTTGCGATAAGCCGCGTGTCACGCCTGCGCCGTCGCCTACGGCGAATAGCCCTTTGACTTCCGTCTCAAGCTCGGGCGACAAGCGCAGGCGGGAGCTGTAAAACTTAACTTCCACCCCGTACAGCAACGTATCGTCGTTAGCCGTGCCGGGGGCAAGCTTGTCTAGCGCATAAATCATCTCCATGATGTTGTCTAAGTGGCGCTTGGGCAGAACCAGACTTAAGTCGCCCGGTGTGGCGTCAAGCGTCGGCTTGGTGAAGCTCTTTCCTAACCGGTGATCATTCGTACGTCTGCCCTGCACTAAATCACCAAAGCGCTGCACCAAAACCCCCCCGCCCAACAGGTTGGAAAATGATGCGATGCGCTTGCCGTATTGGTGCGGCTCATTAAAGGGGTGCGTAAAGCGGTTGCTTACGAGTAGTGCAAAGTTGGTGTTGCGGCTGTGCAGTGCCGGGTCGCGGTAACTATGCCCGTTGACGGTGATAATCCCGTCGGTGTTTTCGCTCACTACGTAGCCGCGTGGGTTCATGCAAAAAGTGCGCACGGAATCGCCGTACTGCTTGGTACGGTAGACTAGTTTCGCTTCATAGACGTCGTCGGTGATGTGGCTGAAGACCTCGTAGGGGAGCTCGACACGCACGCCGACGTCGACTTGGTTGTTGTAGAGACTTAAACCTAGGGACTTGCATTGCGCGGCGAACCACTCGGCTCCGGCGCGGCCCGGTGCGGCAATGACATAGTCTGCGAAAATCGACCGCGGCTCATTGCGCTGCGAAGAGACAGCTAAGACAAAACCGCCGTCTCTGGGCTCAAGTTTGGTGACCGGGGAGTTAAAGTGCATGGCGAATCCGAGGTCGCGACTAAGCGCGCGATGCAGTTCGTGCAGGATGCGCAGGTTGTTCTCGGTGCCTAGGTGCCGCACGGTTGCTTGGAGCAAGTGCAGGTCAAAAGCAAGTGCCTGCTTGCGCAAGGCGCTGTCTTTGGTCGTATACAGCTCGCGCGGAGCTCCAAACTGCAGGTTTATGCCGTCGACGTACTCTATGAGGTCGAGCACGTCTTGTTCGGGCAGAAACTCCTGTAGCCACCCGCCAAACTCGGTAGTGAGGTTGTATTTGCCGTCGGAAAACGCCCCCGCACCGCCAAACCCGCGCATAATGTCGCAGGGTACACACCCTACACACTTGTTGACAGCGCGCTCGGCAATCGGGCAGCTGCGCTCGGCGAGGTCTGCACCGGCCTCAAGCATGATTACCCGCAGTCCTTTGCGGCGCTGCAACAGCTCAAACGCGGCAAAAATACCCGCCGGGCCTCCTCCGATTATGGCTACATCTACGCGTTCCTGCACAGGTTACACTCCTTAGAAGCAAAAGGGACGGAGCCTTTTGCTTCGCACTTTGCACTTTGCACTTCGCACTTCGTGGCCCGCACTAACGCCTCAGCTGAGTGCTGAGCGCCCCCTGAGTTCAGTCATACAATAACCCCATCCCTCTGAACTTCTGAATAGAGTGGAATCAGAGAGTAGACGCCTTTATTCCAGGCAAATGTGTCAACCACAACAAGGCTTAAGTTGGTTCCATATGCATAATTTACGTCGAAGATAATATCTGACATGACATTCCTGTCGCGATGGGTCACCATTTCCTTCGTAATCACCAGCAGATCCAGATCTGACTCCTCATCGGCTTCACCCCGCGCGACCGACCCGAATACTACCAGTAGCTCCACAGCATACTGCTCCGTTAGTCGCTTCTTAGCCTCTAGCACGGCCTCCCTGTATTCTTTGGCAAGCACAAGATCGTCAAACTCGAGCCTCATTACTGACACCTCCAGACAGGTCTTGCTTCGCAATTCGCACCCTCATCATACCATATGGCCTGGCACCACGTGCGCTCCCTGGCGGCTGGCGGCTGGCGGCAGGCGGCTCTCACCGCTTCGCGGTTTGCGGCTTCTTCTTCTTGGCAGTGTACTTGTTAATGAGCGGCACAGCGGCGTTTAGGCCGAGTATAGCGAAAGATGTCCCTTCGGGCAGAGGGCTAAAGAAGCGCATGGCCATGATGCCAAGGCCGATTGCCGCACCGAACACCCAGCGGCCGAGGTCGGCGCGTGGCGAGGTAAACGGGTCGGTGGCCATAAACAAGGCGCCGAGAAGCAGGCTGCCGGAGAAGACATGGAAAAGCGGGTTGTCTCCGGCGAGTAGTGCCCATACTGCTACGGCAGCCACGCACCCCGCCGGGATGCGCCAGTTCGCGAACTTCTGGTAAGCGAGATAGGCGAACCCGAGGAGCAGCGCTAACGCCGAGGCTTCGCCGATGGTGCCGGGCACTAGACCTGTGAAAAGGTCGAGGATAGCGGGCGTGGCCTGCCCTGCCCGGTGTAGCTGTAGCGGCGTCGCCGAAGTAACCATATCGATAGGAGTCAGCCACGGGCTCATTGTGCCGGGAAAGGCCAAAACAATAAACAGCCGCCCAAACAAAGCCGGGTTAAACAGGTTCTTGCCCATGCCGCCAAACAATTGCTTACCGGCAATCACGGCGACCGCCGCGCCTATCGCGGCAATGTAAAGAGGCAGAGACGGCGAAAGACCAAGGCCGAATAACATCCCCGTGACTACCGCGCTTAAGTCATATATCTTTACGGGCTTCTTCGTGGCATACTGCCAGAGAACCTCACTGCCGACAGCTACGCCGACACTTACCATCATTAAGAGCAGTGCCGGCAGTCTGTAGAACCATAGCGCGGCAAGCGTGGCCGGAATAAGCGCAATAATCACCGCACGCATCATCTTCAATGGACATTACCTCCTAGTAAAGGCTAGCACTATTCTAGCATATATGAACGCTCAAAGCTCACCGCCCGTTCCCCAAGCGACAAGGGACAAGCGACAAGGGACAACTCCTCACGCCTCACGCCTTCCCAAACACCACCGTATGCCGCATGTTTACCGTGACGGCGACGCGAGTGCAAGGCGCGAGCAGATTAGCCGACAGTCCCTGCGAGTGCAGGATGGCGCCGTCATCTAAGCGCAGGGTATAGAGTGCGTGCGCGCCAAGGAAGCGCACATCCGTTATGGTGGCCTCTCCGGCCGTATCGGGCGCGATGGAAACGTCGTCAGGCCGTATTAGGAGCTCTCCCAGAGACAGGTTGCTCGGGTGCGGCACGGATAAAGCGAAGCGACCTAGGCGGGACACGACGAAGCTGCCCTCCACGCGGGCAGGCAGATAGTCGGCGCGACCGACAAAATCGGCGACGAAACGGCTGGCGGGATGATGATAAATCTCGTAAGGCGTGCCCACTTGCTCTAGCTTGCCGCCGCTTAAGAGACCTACGCGGTCGGAGAGCGAAAAGGCTTCCTCTTGGTCGTGCGTAACCAAAATCACCGTTGCGCCGCTCTCGCGCAGGATTTCCTTGGTTTCGCTGCGCAGAGCAGCCCTAAGTTCTGCGTCTAGGTTAGAGAAAGGCTCGTCAAGCAGCATAACTTTAGGCGCGGGCGCGAGAGCGCGGGCTAATGCTACGCGCTGTTTTTGCCCGCCCGACATTTCGTGCGGGTATTTTTGCCCCGCCGAAGCTAACCCAACTAGGGCCAGCAGCTCGCCGACGCGCTTAGTAATTGCAGCTTTTGGGCTACCGTAAAGGCCAAATGCCACATTCTCGTACACAGTCATATGCGGAAACAAGGCGTAGTCCTGAAAGACTATGCCCACACCGCGCTTTTCCGGCGGCATAAAATACGTGGGGCTTGACACAAGCAAGCCGTCAATCGCAATAGAACCTTCGCTTAGACAGTCAAGTCCGGCCACGAGTCGCAAGGTTGTCGTCTTACCGCATCCGGACGGGCCTAGCAGGGAGAAAAACTCGCCGCGATTGACGTTTAGGCTAAGGTCATAGAGCGCTGTCACATCGGGATAGCGCTTGCATAATCCGTTTAATTCGACATGAGGCTCTGATGTTAGTCTACTGGCCACGCAGACTTCTTCAGTCATATACTACGTCCTTTCATTTGCTCTGCGATAAGAGGAGCTTTATCGGTATAAGGCCTACCAACACAATGACGAGCGCGGGCAGCGCGGTACTTGCCCAGAGTGACTCGGCGGCCATCTGCCACACCCAAATGGCCAGCGTGTCGTAGCCAAGCGGGCGCAACATTAGTGTGATGGGAAGCTCTTTCATCACATCGACAAACACTAAGATTGCCCCCGCCATAAGACCCGGCAAAATTAAGGGCAGTTGCACCTCCGTGATTAGCCGCAGGGGAGTCGCACCAAGAACACGCGCAGCTAAGACTGTGTTTGGCGGGATTTTTTCTAGGCTGGAGTCCACGCTGTTATAGGCGACAGCCATAAAGCGCACGGTGTATGCGTAGATGAGCCCAACAATAGACCCCGTAAAGATTAAGCCGGGGGCTACACCCCACCACGCTACGGCTACCGCGTTGATACTGCGGTCAAGTGCCGACAAAGGCAGCAGGATGCCTACGGCAATGACGGCTCCGGGCAGCGCATAGCCCGTAGTAACCACACGCGTTAAGAGACGCGACAATGCACCGCTCTTTAGGCGGGTAAGGCTGGCCACAAGCAGGGCGACAGCCACCGCGACGGCAGCGGCAATCCCGGCAAGAGAGAGACTGTTGGCCGCAAGTCGCACATAGACCGCTAAAGTCCCCGCGGTTAACTGACTTAGCTCGCGCGAGCCCCACAAGAGAAGCTGCGTGAGGGGTAGCCCAAAAGCCGCAAAAACTACAAAACTACAAATGCCTGCCGCGACCAGACCGCGCCACCCACCCAAAAACATGGTAGGCAACCCCTGCCCTTTTCCCCGCACTTGATGGTATGCGCGGCGATTGCGCAGCCTTTGCTCCGACAGCAAAAGGAGCAAAGCCAGCATAGCCAAGAGGCCGGCCATCTCCGAGGCCGCGCCTAAGTCCATCAGCCCGTGCCAGACGCGCAAGATTCCGTCGGCCACGGTTGGGAAGTTAAAGTAGCGCACAGTCGCAAAATCGGCTAGTGCTTCCATCAGCGCAAGCGACACCCCGGCCACAATTGAGGGACGCGCCAAAGGCAGGACCACCTGCAAGAACAAGCGCGTCTTGCTGCTGCCGAGGACTTTCGCCGCCTCAAGCGCCGAACCTGACTGCTCGGCGAACCCTGCCTTAGCGAGGAGATATACATAGGGGTAGAGCACAAGTGTCATTACTGTGATGGCACCAAAGCCTGACCGAATCTCCCAGAAGACTAGCGCATCTAACCCTTGTGCGCGGAGGTAGGTCTGCACAGGCCCGGCAAAGTCAAAGATGGCCATATACACAAACCCCATAATGTAGGCGGGCATCGCCATGGGCAAAACCAGGAGCCACTCAAACGTGCGCTTCCCGGGGAAATCGTATGCCGTAACGAGCCAGGCTAGGGAAGTACCTAAAGCCAGCGTACCGATGCCCACACCTGTCAGCAGCACCGCCGTATTGAGCAGTAGCTCAGGCAGAATTGTGCTCCAAAGGTGTTGCCACACGGGCCAAGTTGGCGTAAAAAGCGAAGATGCCACCACCAATACGGGCAGGAGCGTGAGAGCAACCACAATAAACGGAAGCAAGGACAAAAGGCCAAGCGGCCTTTTGTCCCGCACAACTTGCGTGATGCTAGTGTTGTTTGTCATTAACTACGACCTTCCTCGTTGACTGCGTGGCTAGCAAGAACGAGCGAGAAGACTGCTTATCTATATCCAGCGCGGTCAAGGATTTGCACAGCCTCAGCTTGCAGGCGACCGAACTCCCCGATGTTTAGAGGGTCAGCCTTAAACTCGCCGAAACCGACGATAATTGGATGCGAGGTGGCGTTAGGATTCGCGGGGTACTCGTGGTTAGAGCTCGCGAAATCTGCCTGCCCTGCTGTGGCTAGCCACTCTAAGAGCTTAATGGCGTTAGCGCGGTTCGGTGCATGGGTAGTTACACCGGCGCCGCTGATGTTTTGGTGCGCGCCGCGGTCGTTTTGGTTAGCCCAAAAGACGCGAATCGGGAACTGTGGATTAGCTTGGAGGAGTCGACCGAGGTAGTAATGATTAGTGATTGCCACATCACCTTGACCTGCGGCCAGTGCTTCTAAGATGCGGGTATCGCTGTCGATTAGAGTCGGTCTATTGGCCACCCAACCTCTTACGATCTCTTCTGCCCGGGCAGGGCCGTGCGCGGCGATAAGACTTGACACAAGCGATTGCGTGTAGGAGTGTGTAGCCGGACGCATTACCAAACGACCTGCCCACTTAGGATCGGTCAGCGCCTCGTAAGTGGACAGCTCTGCCGGATTTACGCGGTCGGGGTGATAGAGGATAGTCCGCACGCGGCGCGTAAGGCCGAACCAGCGGTTGCCCGCATCGCGCAGGTGCGCGGGAATGTTGTCGCGCAACACTTGGCTCTCAAGCGGCGCTAAGAGCCCGGCTTCGCCTGCTAACCAAAGGTTGCCGGCATCAACAGCCATGTACACGTCGGCCGGAGTGTTTTTGCCCTCAGCGCGCAAACGCTCGCGCAACACGGCGTCGCTACCGGTAGTAAAACGCACCTGAATGCCGGTTTCGCGGGTGAATCTCTCGAAAACGGGCTCTACACCATAATGACGGGATGTATATACGTTGACGAATTCGGGCTTAGCGGCCGCCTCTTCCGCCGGAAACAGGTCAATCATCCCGCCGAGCAAAAAGGCCAGAGCCACGGCCACGACCCCTAGGACTAAGTACATGGATTTCTTGTTCATTATAGGACCTCCCCCTTGCTAATGCAATCCTCGCCCGCTCCTGCAGATAACGAGAATCGTTCTCAGCTATAGTAGCAGGCCAACGGGGGTGGTGTCAAGGGCAACAAAGGATTTCCCCCCGCGCGCGTGGAATACCCTTTAGGGAACATTCGCGTGGGGGGATTCATCTTGCAGTATAGACCCTTTGGACAGCTAGGTTTTAGCGTTTCCACTCTGGGATTTGGTTGTATGCGCTTGCCCTTGCTCGAGGCTACACCGGACGCACACGGCAACGTCGCCGAAGAGCGCCGCATTGACGAAGCCTTAGCTACGGCCATGCTTCGTTTCGCCATCGACCAAGGTGTAAACTATGTGGATACGGCCTACAACTACCACGGCGGACAGAGCGAATGGGTGGTGGGGCGTGCGCTATCTGATGGCTACCGCGAGAAAGTTAAGCTTGCCACCAAGCTCCCCTGCTGGCTGGTCAAAGAACCGGCAGATTTCGACCGCCTGCTCGATGAGCAGCTGAAGAAACTCAACGTCTCACATATAGACTTTTATCTGCTCCACGCACTCCGCCGTGAATCGTGGGACAAGGTTAAAGCACTTGGTGTATTGGAGTTCCTCAACCGCGCAGTAGCCGACGGCCGCATTATGTATCCTGCCTTTTCGATACACGACGAGTTTCCCGTATTTAAGGAAATCCTCGACGCACATCCTTGGGCTATGTGCCAGATTCAGCTTAACTACATGGACGAGGACTATCAGGCGGGACTTGCGGGGCTGCAGTATGCCGGCCACAAGGGTGTACCTGTGGTAATCATGGAGCCGTTACGGGGTGGCAAGCTAGCCCAAGAGCCGCCCGAGGAAATTAAGCAGGTGTGGAAGCAGTCCAAAAAGAAAAGGACGCCGGCGGAGTGGGCTTTCCGCTGGGTATGCGACTTTCCGGAGACCACAGTCGTGCTTAGCGGCATGTCGACCATGGAGCAAGTACGCGAGAACGTCAAGATTTTTGACAACCTCAAGCCACCGTGCCTTGACCTGCAAGAAGGTTTCCTTATAGATAAGGTGAGACAAATCTACCGCCAACGCATGGCCATCGGCTGCACACAGTGTGGGTACTGCATGCCCTGTCCCGCGAACGTCAGCATCCCCCACATTCTCGACTTGTACAACGATTACGCCATGTTCGGCTCAGCCGAGGGAGCATTCCTGACCTATAAGGCCCTCGTGGCCCGCGGCCGTGACGCCGCGCAGTGTGTAGAGTGCGGCAAGTGCGAGGACGCCTGCCCGCAGCAGCTGCAGATTGTACGCGCCCTGCGCGAAGCACACACTGCCCTGCAGAAATAAAAAGAAACAAAAGGGACGGTTCTTTTTGGAATCGTCCCGTTCCCTTTGTTCCCCTTTGTTTTCCCCGGGGAAAGTGTATATCATAGCATTTTTGTGGATATAAAAGTGCAAAACATGGTATTCTTATCACAGTGGAGGTGAAGGGCATGAAGCGAAAACTCACGGAACGCCTTTTGCAGTGGAGAAAGCAAAGAGGGGATCGTCTGCCATTGTTAATCTACGGCGCCCGCCAGGTAGGCAAAACGTATACTGTGCTTGAGTTTGGCAAGGCCCATTACCGTAATGTGCTGTACGTGAACTTTGAACAAGACGCTAGACTAACGCCATACTTTGAGGGTGACATTTCCCCCAAGCGGATCATTCCCGTACTGGAGCAGTACTATCAGACAAATGTTGACCCCGATGAGACTCTGATTTTCTTCGATGAAATCCAAGCATGTGAGAGGGCGTTGACGGCTCTCAAGTACTTCGCGGAAAACGCACCTGAGTACTCGGTCATTGCGGCGGGGAGCCTGCTCGGTGTTGTCATTAATCGGAGCAAGTTTTCCTTTCCCGTTGGGAAGGTGCAGATGACTACACTGCATCCTTTGGACTTCGAAGAGTTTCTCTGGGCCAAAGGGAGAGCGCTACTGGCGGCTGAAATCCGTCGGTGTTGCCTCGCCAACGTCCCCCTGCATGAACAACTGCACGGTGAAGCCCTGCTCTACTATCGAGAATACCTGATTATCGGGGGCATGCCCGCTGCGGTGAAAGCATCGCTAGAAGCACATCCCTTCATGACTGAACTGGAAGTAAGGCGGGCGATTCTGAACGCATACGTGGCAGACATGTCGAAGTACACCTCCCCTGCGGAAGGCGTGAAGATCCGCAGTGCTTTTGAGTCCATTCCCGCCCAATTAGCCAAGGTAAACACCAAGTTTCAGTACAAGTTGATTCGCAGTGGTGGTCGTGCATCTCTGTATGGCGAGTCCATCGATTGGCTAATCGCGTCCGGAGTGGTGCTGCAGTGCGCAAAATGTGAACACGGGTACATGCCGCCTGTGGCTTACCAGGACCTTTCAAGCTTCAAGCTTTACATGAGCGATGTGGGGCTGTTGTCAGCTCAGGCAGGCATTACTCTTCAGGCTTTGGCAGGTTCTCATCTGCATCAGTTCCGCGGTGCTCTTACGGAGAACTACGTGGCGGGAGCGCTGACCATGAAGGGGCATGACTTGCACTATTGGGAATCCAAGAGCTCTGCCGAAGTAGACTTTCTGATTGTTGTAGACGGCACACTAGTCCCCGTGGAAGTTAAGGCGGCAGAAAACACCCGCTCCAAAAGCCTCGCCGTGTACATGGAGAGATACAAACCACAGATGGCGGTACGCACATCAATGCGGAATTTTGGGTTTGAGAATGGCATTAAGTCTGTCCCACTGTATGGGTTGTTTGCGCTGTAGAAAACAAGAAGAACCGTCCCTTTTGTTTTTATTCTCCGGTGTAGCGCAGGGCGCGGGTGGCGTTGAGCACCGCTAAGAGTGCGACGCCGACATCGGCAAACACGGCTCCCCAAATTGTAGCTATCCCCGCGGCCCCAAGTGCCATAAACCCGACTTTAAAGCCAAGGGACAAAGCGATGTTTTGGTGAACTATGCGACGGGTGAAGCGCGCAATTCTAACCGCGGCGGTGAGCTTAGCGAGGGAGTTTGGCATAATTACGACGTCTGCTGCTTCGATAGCCGCGTCGCTGCCTAGTGCCCCCATCGCCACCCCTATGTCAGCCCGTGCCAGTACCGGGGCATCGTTAATGCCGTCCCCGACAAAAACTAATTTGCCGCCGCTGTGTGCCTCTGCCTCGCGCAGGGTGTCCACGGCGGCCACTTTGTCTTGGGGCAGAAGTTCGGCTGCATAGCCGTCAAGCGTTAACTCGCGTGCCGTCTTTGCGGCGATATCTCTTCTGTCGCCGGAAAGCATCCATAGCTTGTTGATGCCAAGCCTGCGTAGGCTCGTGATAACACCAGGAGTTTCATGGCGCAGGACGTCGGCGACCCCGATGGAACCCAACCATTCTCCGCCTAGTGCCAAATGGACGACGTTTTCTTCTCCTTGTGCTATCGGGACGACAACGCCTTGCTCGGCCATAAGTTGCGCATTACCTAGCAACACCCTGACGCCATCTAACGTCGCTTCTATCCCTCGACCTGCAACTTCGCGCATGTCACTTACGCGCAAAATAGCCTCGGGCTTGCCGTGTGCCGCACAAATCGCACGCGATACCGGATGATTAGAGTGTGCACCTAAGCTTGCAGCGTATGTTAGGAGCGTTTGTTCACTTACGCCATTACGCGCTGACACGCTTTGCACCGAAAAGTGCCCATGTGTTAACGTCCCTGTTTTGTCGAAGGCGACCGTGGAAGCCTTAGCCAACGCGTCTAAGTAGTTTGCCCCTTTAAACAACACCCCTTGGCGCGAGGCCGCCCCAATGCCGCCAAAGTAGCTTAGCGGCACGGAAACTACTAAGGCACAGGGGCAGGAGATTACTAGCATAACTAAAGCGCGGTACAGCCACTCGCTGAAACTAGCGCCAGGCAGGATTAGCGGTGGCACAACCGCCACTAAGGCAGCGACGGCGACTACGGCTGGCGTGTAGACGCGCGCAAACGTGGTGACGAACCGCTCTGTCGGGGCCTTGCGCTCGCTCGCTTGCTCAACTAACGCTAGAATGCGGGCAACGGCCGAGTCGGCGTAGATTTTGGTCACTTCTAACGCAAATACGCCCTCAGTGTTGACCATCCCGGCAAGGGCTACATCTCCTGCTTTGACTGAGCGCGGCAACGATTCGCCTGTAAGCGCGGACGTGTCAAGTGACGATGTCCCTTCGCAGACCATTCCATCTAGCGGCACCCGCTCGCCGGGTTTGACGACAATATGTTGGCCGACTTGAACAGCCTCCGGTGGGGTGCGAACTAGCCCTGTTGGCGTTAGCAGATTGGCGTATTCGGGGCGCATACTGAGCAAGGCCGTAATGGAGCGGCGCGAATTGTCGACTGCCTTATCTTGAAAGTACTCCCCTACTGCGTAAAACACCATTACCGCGGCGGCCTCAGCCGTCTCACCGATGGCAATAGCCCCTAGTGAGGCTATCCCCATTAGGAAGTTCTCATCAAAGACTTGTCCTTTCAGCACGTTGCGAGCTGCTATCTTAAGCACCGGCCAGCCCACGAGAACATACGCCACAAGTAGCAGTGCGTGCGGCAGCACGGCAGACTCGGCCGTCTGCCATTGCCACGCCGCTCCGATTAAGAGCAGTGCCACTGCTCCTATTACCGTAGATAGCGACCTAGCCGAACCGCCACAATTCTGGTCGCACGTCTTTCTCTCCACCATGCCTACCGCTCCTCTCTAAAGTGGGCTTGCGCTTCGCGGATAATGTGCAACACATGGTCATCGTCTAAGGCATAGTGGACATTCTTCCCCTCGCGGCGGTATCTAACAAGCCGCGCCATGCGCAGCAAACGCAAGTGGTGCGACACTGCCGGCAGGCTCATTTCAAGAATCCCCGCCAAGTCACAGGTGCAGAGCTCGCCGTGAGCTAAGAGATACAAGATGCGCGTGCGCGTCTCGTCGCCAAGCACCTTAAACAACTCAGATAGCCCCGCCACCTCAACTATTTTTGCGCGTAGCCCCAAAACATCTGCCTCCGCGTGACCGCTGTTGCACCAATCTGTGCGTGCGTTGTCGTCCATGACTGCTACCTCCCCACAAAAAAAAACAAACGATTAAGCAATTGCTTAATCGTTATTCTAGCAGACGCACGCGTACTGCGCAAGGCCAGGAGATTGTCGTATGTCGCTTGTCCCTTGTCGCTTGAGGGAGAGGGGGGTGAGCGCTGAGCGGAGTCCTGGCTCCTGGTAGAGCGAAGTGCCTAGTGCGCAGTGCTCAGTGCCCAGTAGAGTGGTGTCGTGGCGGGCAACTTACGGCTCACGGCTCACAGCCGAAGGCCACCCCCCTGTTCGCTGATTCATGATTCGCGATTCATGATTTCCCACAGCTCACAGCTCAAAGCTCATCGCCTGCTTACCTAACCATCAGATTTCCTTCCTCGATAAGCAGCGTGACCTTATGCTGCTCTTTTGTAAAGGTGTGTTTGCGTAGACCAATAGTTACGGTTGCGTTCTCCCACACTGTGCCCACAATAACCTTGGCCAGCGGCGGGCAGTAAACGTTGGTACTTACGCCGGACTTAGAGCCAAGCTCTTTTACTTTAACATCGCCTCCCGCACGCAGCTCACCGCCGCGGAACACGCCCTGCACCTCAACCCGTCCTCCCGCTTGGATTTTCGAGTTGTAACATCCGCCTTGGATCACTATATCTCCCGAGCAAGAGAGAGTCGAGCCTACGACGTTACGTGCTGATATAAACGCTTTCTCTGGTGGTGTAAACACCATAATCTTCTCGCTCAATGCGGCAAAAACCCGCGCTAGTTCCGCGATGTGCGCCTCTGTGCGTGAGCCGTGTTCGGTGTCTTTGAGAAAAGCGCTGATGGTGTGCAGGAGTTCTTCGCCTAACAGGTGCATAATACGTGTATCTAGTTTACCCATCTCTGTTTGCAGCAACGAAACGCGCGCCCTAAAGCCCTCGTCACGCTGGTCTAAGAGGCCGCTGATGAGCTGGGCCGCATAAAGGCGTTTGCTCTCTGGGATGACCTTCTTAAGCTGCGAAACCGCGCTAGTAAGGCGCTTGGAATCCGCACTAAGCTCCTCAAGCAACTGCGTGGCGAGCCGCACGAAGGATTGCGGCGGGCCCACGAGCAGCTGTGAGGACATTATGTTCTCGCGTACCAACACCGAGCTGAGGGCTTGAACTAAACCGTGGTCTACGACACCGTCAATGCGGACTTTCCCGCCCGACCATACGGCAAAGCCGGAGCACACATCCCCGCTGACCGAAACATCGCCTAGGAATGAGATATTCCCTGTCGCTAGGTCGACATTCCCTCGCACAGCCATATCCGGGACGATATGCACCTTGTAGCTGCCGCGACTTTGCGTAGCGACAGGTCGACCGGACTTGACCGCGACGAGAGTCTCGGCGGCCTGTTGCCATACTACCCCGTCGCCGGCCATCAACTGAATTTCTTTTGGCAAAGGTGCCGCGATGATTTCTCCTCTGACGCTGCGCCCGGGGGTGCCGTTAACCGCAGGTGTCTTCTTTACCAACACCTGCCCCGGGACCACGTCGGTAAACTCGAAGCGCTCTCTAAAATCTACTTTGTCATCCTCGCCTGCCACCAAAGCTACACGCGCCTCGGCGGTAAAAAACACGTCTAGCTTAGCATCTGTCCCCGGCAGCGGGGCCACTCCTTCCGCTACCAGAAAGTCGTTTTCTGTGAGCGCATTCGCGGCACGCACCAAAACTCCAAGCTGTATACCAAACACCACCCCCTCGGCGCGCAAGCGCGTGCGGAGCTCTTCTATGCTGACGGCAGGCACGGGTGTAGTAGTCTCGTCTACCGCTAACACCAAGTGCGCGGCAGGCGGTATATCCCGTAAAATTCTCTTAGTCCTAGTACCCGGTACAATACGCGCCGTAGCCGTCAAACCGTCCCCGCTGACGGTTATCACGCAACTCCCTTTTTTTAGTTCCTCAAGCGGCGTTATCGCGACTATGTCCTGCGGCTTAATTTCCGTAGCGGCGGTGCAAAGGCGACCGTTGACAAGAAGCTCTACGCCGGCGTGAGGAACGAGTACAGGGAAAGGTTCGCCTTCGGCAGGCGGCCAAACGACCAGTTTGCCGTCTTGTATCGCCAGTTGACCTGTCAAACCGCTGTCTTCATTAGACATGCTTATTCCCTCCCTCGCTGTGTCAGTAATTACTTTCGACTCATCGCCGCGCTTTCCTGCATGTGTCGTTCGTCGGCGAGGTAGCCTTTAGCCGCAAGTGCGTTCAACACGCGTTCGATAATCTTTTCGTCTCTCGCCTCGATAGTGTGCAGGTGTAGGCCCCCCGTAAGTACCAGCAGAGGCTCGGCGCGGGCCTCTCTGAGTTTCGCGATAAACCCGTCAACGTCCGCGCGCGAGGAGAGCCGCAGTGTTCCGGTTATCTCACCGTACACGGGATGCTCAACGGTGACATCAAGCACCATGCCGCCGTTGTCTACAATAGTATACAACTCCGCCGCTAGCTCTTCGGCGTCAGCGCCATGATGCGAGGCAATTGTCTGCCGCACAACTGCTGTGGGTGACACCGGCAAAATTACATACCCTTGTGTCGTGGCGACAATCGGGACATTGCGAGCGCGTAGAATCGCTATGTCAGACACAATCACCTGTCGCGTCACACCAAATGTATCGCTTAATTGCCCTCCCGTAATGGGGCGTCTACATTCGAACAGCGCCCGTAATATAGCGGCACGTCTCTCTTCATTGGTCATGCGGCACCTCTCCTCGATATGGTTGCGGGTACCCCTAGAGTATAGTATACTACAAAAAAACAAGTGTATATACACTTGTAAAGGGGGCTGTCTAGTTGATAAGACCCACGACGCGAGAACTCCTCTATGGTGCACTGCTGACGGCAATCTCTCTCCTGATACCGCTAGCTTTTCGGGGCTTCCTGCAGATTGTCATTCCACCCTTTAGCGCAACACTGGGTAGCCACGTAGCCGTAATGCTGGCCATGTTCGTGAGCCCCAGCGTAGCCGCCGCGGTAGGCATTGGGTCAACCTTGGGGTTCCTGATTACATTAACCCCGGTAATTGCGGCGCGGGCATCCATTCACATAGTTTTTGGCGTCCTTGGCGCACTCCTGTATCAGCGCGGCGCTAAGCCTTGGCAAGTTTTCGCAGTTACCGCTCCTGTCCATGCGCTGGGCGAAGCGCTGGTGGTTATACCCTTTGGGTATACGCTACAGGCAGCATTGGTGCTGGTTGGGGTAGGAACTTTATTACATCATGTAGTCGATGCGGTAATTGCGCTGTCGCTCTACCATAGCTTACGCCGGGCAGGGGTCTCGCTTAGCGCGCGTCACGCCCCGCGGTAACGAAAAAGGGGGCAGTCCGCTTCTGCACAGCCTGTACCGCAACGTAAACACAGCTGCTGCCACCCCGGCCACTGCCGCACGGCCGCAGCAGAGAGCGCCTCTAACCCTTTTTGCAGCGAGTCGCGCTCGGAAGGCGTCATAGCGACAAAAAGCTCGGCAAAAGCGTCCATCTGGAGTTTGAGGTACCTCTGCACCTCGACTCGCCCGGCAGGCGTGAGCAATGCTATCGTCTGCCGTCGGTCCGCGCCTTGGGCACGCACTACCAAACCCTTGCGTTCAAGTCTGTCCATAACTTTCGTGGTCGCAGGATTAGAGATAGCCAAACCTTTAGCAAGCGCAGTCAATGAGCAATCAGGGTGCAAGAGAATGTAGCGCAATGCTAGTAACTGGCTGTTTGTCAGGTCAGCCGAAGATCGCGCGAGAGGCTCGGCCACAGCCCTAGCGCCAATCTGCATAAAGAGGTCCGTAAGGTGCTTTAGGATATCGGTTTGCTTCACATTACCCACCCGCCTTAAGCCTTGTTGGAACGAGCAGCCATTATCAGTAATTATATTATATCATGACAAATGTCGCTTGTCCTTTTTTTATCATGAGTAGTGCCGCTTGTGGGAGCCGCTGGCCGCTAGGGGAACGGGCTGTGAGCGATGAGGGGGCTGTCGGCTGTCGGCTCTCGGCTCCTAGTAGAATTTTGGGCACTCAGCACTCAGCACTCAGCTTGGCGGGTGTAAAGGTGAAAAGTGGATAGGTTAAAGAGGAACCGGCAACGCTGCGACACCACTCCACTGGGCACTGGGCACTGGGCACTGGGCACTTCCCTCTACAAGGAGCCAAGAGCTAGGAGCCAGCAACCCCTCGTCCCACTGTGCGCCGGAAATGCAAAAACTGCCCCGTTTGCACGGGACAGCCTCACTTCTTATGGTTGGGTTCCGGCCGCAGGAATACCGGTGATAAACCCGCTGTAGAAACGCTGGATGTAGACGTTGTCGGCTACACGCCGGAAGTAATGTATCGCGTCGATATTGTGGTCAGGCATAAAATGCAGCAGGAAACCTTCCGTTACGTCTTGACCAACCTGCTTAGTGAGCCGCAGAATCTGGTGCCCACCGGGCTCTGGCTCTTGGTGCGAGGGAACAAAGTCGGGGTCGCGCAAGGCCTGCCTGAGCTGCGCAAGCTTCGCGGCAATAGTAACGTAAGTGTCAGGCACTGTATCCGGGGCATGCTCCTTAGCTTCTTTCGTGCGCGGGTCGGTAAGCGTAATCTTGGAGCCTTCTTCCCTAACGTGGAACTGCGTGACCTGATTCTTTTCATCAGTGTAGCTATACACGACCTCAAGTACCGGTTTTGCTTCAAGCCAACGCACGGCGCGACTAATCATGTGTCGATGCACGCGGGGGCTACCTTCAGCGTAGGACTGCGCGGTAATTAATGGGAAGAAGTATGACCATACCGCGATGCCGATGAACACCACCAGCACAACCGCTGCAATAATCAAATCCCACGGTAATGAAGGTTTCTCTTTCCGCAGGCGACGCCTGCGCTCTTGTCTGCCCATACATACAGCTCCTCACACATAATAGCAGGGAATCGAACCAAAGGCAGCTCTATTGCCCTACTCATAACCTATTCGACAAACTCGGCCGTTTCCCTGCTCGCAAAAGAAAAACTCGCGGCTCGCCGCAAGGCTTAAGCCGTGAGTTTGTTTTACACGCAATACTACTTTAGCTCGCCTTCCACGCCGACGTTAATGCTCATCACGGGCACTTTTACACCGGCACGCTTGATGGCTTCGTTTACGATGCGGCCAAGCCCAAAGCAGCAAGGCACTTCCATATGGGCAATGGTAATACTGCGGAAGTCATTCTGCCGAATCATTGCGGCAAGCTTCTCTACATAGAGCTCGGCGTTGTCGAGCTTCGGGCAAGCAATAAGCAACGCGCGTCCCTTAAGCATCTTTCTGTGAAAATCGGGATAAGCAAATGGCACGCAGTCGGCAGCGAGTAGAAGGTCAGCCTCGCGCAGAAACGGAGCACTCGGCGGCACCAGCATAAGCTGTATGGGCCACTGGGTAAGTTCAGAACGACCGGCACTCGCAGGCGCGTTAACTGGCTGTTCTGCTTGGCGCTTCCCAAAGGACTTCATGGCTGTGCCGGGGCAGCCACACGGCAAATCGGGTTGATGCGCCGGCGCGTGCTGCTTGGCCTCCGCAGCGTGATGTGCTCCGCCGACGGTCGGGCGCCCGATGCTCTTTAGCCATTCGTTGGTAGCAGCTTCGTCGTAAGCGTCTGACTCGCGCTCCTCGATTGTGAGCGCTCCGGTTGGGCATTCGCCTAGACACGCGCCCAGGCCGTCACAGTATTGTTCTTTAACTAACTTTGCTTTGCCGTCAACAATCTGTAGCGCACCTTCAGCACAACCGGGCACACACTGACCACAACCGTTACAAAGCTCTTCGTCTATCTTGATGATTTTGCGTACTGGCATCTCTAAAATCCCCTTTCAAGGTTTCTGCGCTAATTTTATCGCGGCTGTACGCAGAAAAATGTGACCGAAATCACACTGACAGGGTATTTTCTGTCGCGACAAACACAAAGCCATCTGGTTCTATTGCCCATGTGCCAGTTTGCCCCGCGTGCTCGGCGGCGAGAGCAAAGTGCAGCATAGCAATGCCAAGGTCAATGTAAGCAAAAGCAGTTTTGCGAGTCGGTTTAAGCACGACCTGCTCCTTTGTGCCGGAAAAGTGCCAGGGCTGCAGGTTAACGGCCGAGGGAGCGATGCGCACAGCCTCTAGCGACGCGCGCAGCCAAGGCGGTCCTTGTAGTAGGGCCGGTGTTGCGATTTGTGCAAGTTTCTTGCGCCGGACGACAGCGTGAAGCAGCCTACCGACGGAGTCATGGCTTGCCCCGGCAAACCCAAGCGCAATGACGCTGACGACAGCTTCGTCCGGGCTGAGGGCGAAGCGCTTAATCAGAGACTTGAAGTTAAAAGTCCCTCCCACCCAGCACGATGCTAATCCGAGGTGAGTTGCGCGAAGCACATACTGCTCGCCAAGGTATCCCGCCTCTAATTGCCCGCGGTTGTCGCTATCAGCCGGTACGAGCAACGCCAAGACTGCCGTTGCGCGGCAAATCTTGCCGTAACTGCCCACAATGCCGGTAAAAACAGCGTCAAAACCAGCCGAGTCGCACAGCAACACGGAGCGGCAATCGACTAGGCCGAGCGTACGCAGGTTTGCAGGCTGCAGCAAGGCATTAAGTAGACTAGCCTCGATGACCTGCCCCGCGAAGCGGCGAGTGGAATGACGCCGTGGCATAGCTTGCACCAGTTGTGCTGTATCGATGAGCACTTACTTGCACTCCTTCTCTACACGCGCGTCAGTTCTTCGCAGTATTCACAGACATAACTGCGCGCTTTCTCGTCGTGCAGGTGGAAAGTGGGGATGACGTTTGGGTCGGCGTTAGCGACGCAGCGGGGGTTGTTGCACGCAAACAGCCCTTTGACTACGGCCGGGGTGCTCACGCGTACTTTTCTTGCGACGCCGCAGTTCTCAATTACATTCACCGTAAGCGTCGGGTCTATGAGGCCGAGCATGGCGGTGTCGACTGCGGTGAAGTTCTCGATTTTAATAATGTCCTTCTTGCCCATGCGCTTGCTTGAAACGTTCATTAGGAGGACGACGGGAAAACCTAAGGCAGCTAAGTTGAGCTTATTAAAGATATGCAGCCCTTTCCCCGCGGCGATATGGTCAATGACGATGCCCGCCTTAATTGCTGTTACCTCCATTAGTTGTTCACCCCCAATAAGTGTGAGATTAACGACATCCGCACATACACGCCTAGCTCGGCCTGCGGGAAGTAAACGGCTCTTTCGTCTTGGTCTACTTCATAGGCAATTTCATTGACGCGCGGCAAGGGATGCATCACGATCATATCCGGCTTGGCAAGGCGCATCTTCTCGGCATCGAGGATGTAGCTGTTCTTTAGGCGCTGGTAATCCGCTTCGTTGAAGAAGCGTTCGCGCTGAATCCGCGTCATATACAGGACATCTACGTGCGGCAAGGCTTCTTCTAGGCGGCGGCACTCGGTTAGTGAGCAGTTAAAAGTGCGCTCAAGGTGCTGTTTTAGGCGCTCAGGCAGAACTAGTTCCTCTGGGCTGACGAGGTAAAACTCACATCCGGGATAGCGTGCCAGTGTCTCGATGAGGGAATGAACCGTGCGGCCAAACTTTAGGTCGCCGCAAAAAGCTACGCGCAGTCCAGTAATGCGCCCCTTGTAGGTGTCAATTGTCAGGAGGTCGGTCAATGTTTGCGTCGGGTGTTGGTGGCCGCCGTCGCCGCCATTAATGACCGGCACGCGCGAGTAGAGCGAAGCAAGCTTGGGCGCACCTTCCTTGGGATGGCGCATGACTAGGACATCGGCATAGGCGTCAAGCACGCGCACGGTGTCAGCAATCGATTCGCCCTTAGCTACCGCGGAAGTGTTGGCGTCGGCAAAGCCTAAGACTTGTCCACCGAGCCTAAGCATGGCTGATTCAAAGCTAAGCTTAGTGCGCGTGCTAGGCTCGTAAAAGAGTGTGCCTAAGATACTGCCGCGGCAGGCCTCAGCATAAGCGCGGCGATTCTGCCGCATGTCGTGGGCCAGAACAAGTATAGCGTTAATTTCGTCTAGCGTCAGGTCGTTAGGGCTAATCAAGTGTCTACCCGTAAGCTGCATGAAAATTCCCCTTCCTTACCGTAGCTTCTCCTGTGGCAGAGTCCCAAACACTCTTTGGCACAGCAAAAGGCCCTCCCCGGAACATGGGAGGGCATAGCTAACACCGCTTGCCTTCCCAGCCTCACAGGGCTATGCCGCAACGCGTGCGGCGGAATTAAAGGCGCTTCTGTAGATAAACTATACCTTTTGCGGCGAGGTGTCAAGGGGTCGCTTGACATCCGCTTGCGGCTGCGGTAGTGTTTACTCGGTACACGAACTCCTTTAACCGCGCCCGGAGAGGCTAGGAAGGAAGTCGCCCGCAATACGTTTGGGCTACACGGCTTTCCTGCGCTCCGGCAGGGAAGCCTATTTTCATGGGGGTGAAGCCATGCCAACTGTCATTACCGGCGCCCGCTTGCTTGACCCGGCACACGACATAGACAAGGTAGCCGATGTGCTTGTGGTAGACGGGCGAGTCGCCGCGGTAGGGACAAATCTTAACTTTAACGGGGTCGAAGTCATTCAAGGCGACGGCAAAGTGCTGGTGCCCGGTTTTGTCGACTTACACGTGCATTTGAGGGAACCGGGCAGAACACATAAAGAGACTATACAGACCGGGTGCCGAGCCGCAGCCGCAGGTGGGTTTACCGCTGTTTGCGCCATGCCTAACACCTTTCCGCCCGTTGACAGCGTGGCCTTAGTGCAACAAGCGCGCGAATTAGCCAAAAAAGCTGCCGTACGCTGCTATCCGCTTGCTGCCGTGACGCTTGCACAGAAAGGAGCAACACTCTCACCGCACCGGGAACTGCGCGAAGCCGGCGCAGTCGCGCTTTCCGATGACGGAGAACCGGTGACGAACACGCGCCTTTTTTACGAAGCCTTGCATAACACGCGCGACCACGGCCTGGCCATAGTTGCTCACTGCGAGGACAAAGCGCTCTCCGCAGGAGGTGCGATGCATGCCGGTAAGCGGGCCGAGGCTTTAGGCTTGCCCGGTATCCCCGCGGCCGCCGAAGAAGCAATGGTGGCGCGCGACATTGCCCTCGCCCGCGCGACAGGCGGCAAGCTCCATATCGCCCACGTCAGCACCAAGGGCGCTATGCTCCTTATCCAGCAAGCTAAAGACAGCGGGCTAGACATAACCTGCGAAGTGACGCCGCACCACCTTGTGTTGACGGACCGTGACGTCGATGCGGCAGACGCCAACACCAAAATGAACCCTCCCCTGCGCGCATGGGAAGACGTTCTGGCGCTTCGGGCTGCTGTTAGCGAAGGCTATATCGACTGCATCGCCACCGACCACGCTCCGCACCACAAAGACGAAAAAGCCCTGCCCTACGCGGAAGCTCCCTTTGGCATTGCCGGGCTTGAGACTGCCCTGCCCCTCTTGCTGACGGAACTTGTGGATAAGGGAGTGTTAGGACTGTCCGAATTAGTGGCTCTGCTTTCCACGCGCCCGGCCAGGATTTTTGGGCTGCCGGTCGGAGCTCTGGTGGTGGGCGGCACGGCCGACTTTACGCTGATTGACCCTAAACTCACACGCACCGTAGAGCCTGACACGTTTTACTCTCTCGGAAGAAACACTCCTTTTGGCGGCCGATGTCTCACGGGGTGGCCGGTAATGACCATGGTCGCAGGCCAAGTTGTGATGAAAGATGGTGTGGTGCATGACTAAAGCGTTTTCTCTCCGCCTAGCGGAGGCTGTTCTGGCTAAGAGGTGTCACCTGATAGTGGGATTAGACCCTCGACCCGCACTTCTGCCACGGGAAATTACAGCCAAGTGGCGCGCCGAGCTCGGAAACACAATGGAAGCGACCGCTAAAGCTACGCTCGAGTTTAACAAAGGCCTGATTGACGCGCTCGCGGAGATTGTCCCCGCCGTAAAGCCGCAACTCGCCTGTTACGAGCAACTAGGCGTGCCGGGCATGGAAGCCTTCGCGGCGACCGCTAGGTATGCAAGTGAGCGAGGACTCCTCGTAATTGCTGACGGCAAACGCGCCGACATCGGCTCCACTGCCGAAAGCTACGCCGACGCCTATTTAGGCGAGACGACAATCAGCGACCTGAAGGCGCGTGCCTTTGTCGCCGATGCCCTGACGGTAAACCCCTACCTCGGACCAGACAGCTTAGAGCCGCTGCTTACGCGCTGCCAGACTTTCGGGCGGGGAATCTTTGTGCTGGTGAAAACGTCTAACCCCGGGGGCTCACTGCTGCAAGACCTAGAGTGCGGCGGGCGAAAGGTATACGAAATAGTAGGGGAAATGTGCCACGCACTCGGCCGCACAGAACTTGACGAGCGGGGCTACTCGCCCGTAGGCGCCGTAGTCGGCGCAACCTTCCCCGCCGAAGCCGAACGGCTCAGGCGCATCATGCCGCACAACTACTTTTTGGTGCCGGGGTTCGGTGCGCAAGGCGGGACTGCGCGGGATGTCTTGCCCTGCTTTAACCCCGATGGTTTGGGAGCCGTGGTAAATTCGGCGCGCGAAATTATTTTTGCCTATCACAAGCAAGGCGGCGATTACCGTGACGCCGCACGCGCCGCCGCGCTTGCCTCACGGGAAGCCATTAACAAGGCACTAGCGGAGGTGAACAAGCTCGCGTGGTGAGTAAGAACGTAGTAAGTAGAGATGCCGCTAAGTTTGCGCAATGCACAGTCATACGTCAGGAGGAGATATCGCCTAATATCTTTCGTACGACGCTTTTTGCGCCGGAAATAGCTCTAGGAGCAGCTCCCGGGCAGTTCGTTAATGTTAAGTGCGGCGCACCCGGCAGCTTCGACCCCCTTCTGCCGCGCCCCTTTAGCTTTAACCGCATCGACAGAGAGGCCGGCACATTTGCGGTGTTGTACCGCGTGGTGGGGAGAGGGACGGAGCTTTTGCGCCGCGTCAAGGTTGGCGACAAGCTCACGGCGCTCGGGCCGCTGGGGAAAGGATTTGTTCTACCGGGAAAAGACAGTCCGCTGGGGCCAACCAGTTTGAAGCGCGTGCTACTTGTCGCCGGGGGAATGGGCATCGCGCCGTTTCATCCTTTGGCAGCTGGGCTTTTGGCCCGAGAAATTGCAGTCAGTATCCTCTACGGCACGCGCTTAGCTGTCGATTTGGCTGACCAAGCGGAACTAGCGGCCCTTGGGGCGGACGTTCTCTGTTGCAGTGAAGACAGAGGCTACGAACACGGGGGCTTAGTGACCGAGCAGCTGCAAGCAACCGTCGACACAGGCGCACGTTTTGCCCTAGCTTACGCTTGCGGCCCGCGCGGCATGCTAAGTGCCGTAAAGCAAATTTGCCAAGAAGCCAAGCTGCCTCTCCAACTAAGCCTCGAAGAACATATGGCCTGCGGCCTAGGGGTGTGTCTAGGTTGCACGTGTGAGCGTGCAGGCAGCGACGGCTACTGGCATGTCTGCACCGATGGCCCGGTGATGTGGGCGGAGGAGGTCAAATTATGAGCGAGAGACTTAAGGTTGCGCTTTGCGGCTTAGCCCTGAGTAGCCCAGTACTGTCGGCGTCTGGCTGTTACGGCTACGGCCGCGAGTTTGACTCATTTTACGACTTGCGGCTGCTAGGCGCGGTGGTCGTTAAGGGGATAACGCTTAAGCCGCGCTACGGCAACAGCGGCCGCAGACTAAGCGAAACGCCAGCAGGACTTATAAACTCCATCGGCCTAGAAAACCCTGGCGTGGAAGGGTTTATAGCGGAGGAACTGCCTTTTTTGCGCGACATGGGTGTGCCAGTAATCGTCAACATCTCCGGCAATACCGCCGAAGAATACGCCGAGCTCGCCGCACGTCTTAACGGGGTGCCGGGTGTGAGCATGCTTGAAGTCAATATCTCGTGCCCTAATGTCAAGCAAGGCGGCATGGCTTTTGGCGCAACTTGCGAAACGGCAGCCGGAGTGACACGCCTCGTACGTCGCCAAACTTCCTTGCCGCTGACGGTAAAACTATCGCCCAATGTCACAGATATTGCCTCGATAGCGCAAAGTGTCGAGGCAGAGGGTGCTGACTGCATTTCGCTCATCAATACGCTGCTCTCTATGGCCATCGACGTCGAGGCTAGACGCCCTGTGCTGAACAATATCTTTGGCGGGCTTTCCGGCCCGGCGATAAAGCCAATTGCCTTGCGCATGGTCTGGCAGGTGGCCGGAGCCGTCAAGGTCCCAATCATTGGCATGGGAGGCATTAGCACCTGGCAGGATGCCGCAGAGTTTATCTTGGCCGGAGCTACGTGTGTCGCCGTGGGCACTGCCAATTTCTTTAACCCAGCGGTCATCCCGGAGATCACCACAGGTCTCGCGGAGTACGCGTCCAAACAAGGCGTCGCCAACATACAGGACCTCGTAGGCGCCGCACGAAACAAGTGAAGCAAAAGGTAAAGCAAAAGGGACGGAGCCTTTTGCTTCAAAAGAAAGGGGCATACTGCGATGATTAACCAAGACCAAATCACCGCGTTGTTTAAGACTACTGGCACATTTATGGAGGGGCATTTTCGCCTGACCTCGGGCTTGCACAGTGGGCTGTATGTAGAGAAGTTTCGCCTGCTCGAACATCCCGAACACACGGCTGTGCTCTGCCAAGAAATTGCGCGGCGTTTTCGCGATGACGGCATCTCACTGGTAGTCGGCCCGGCTATCGGAGGCATCATCATTGCCTACGAGGTAGCGCGCGCACTAAAAGTACGCTCGATTTTCCTCGAGCGCGAAGATGGTCGCCTGCAGCTTAGGCGTGGGTTTGTGATTGAGCCGACTGATAGGGTGCTGGTGGTCGAGGATATTGTGACGACTGGCGGCTCTGTCAAAGAAGTATTGGCGGCAGTCGAAGGGGCTGGCGCTACCATCGTGGGTGTGGGCTTATTGGTTGACAGGAGCGGAGGGCAGGTTAACCTCCACTACCGCACTGAAGCTCTCCTAACGATGAAGGTCACTACGTATACGCCGGAACAATGCCCACTTTGTGCGCAAGGCATTCCAATCATAAAGCCGGGAAGTCGCAAAGCCTGAAACAAAAATGAAGCAAGCGGAACATAAAACGCCCTAACGCTCTTCAATCGATATAATCAACAGCCTGCCTATCTGCTCGAACCACCTGTGGTGTGCCCTAACCAAAGCCCAGCCGTAGTTGGCATGAATCCCTGCAGACTCAAACCTTCCGAGGGAAGCAAGGGTGGTATGGACAGTTTCCCCTGTAATAGAAATGTTGTGTCCGTCGCGTGGCCTGGCACCGACTACTCCTACTGTAGCCAATATTTGTCCATGCCGACGTATGGCGGGAGTAGGGAGGGGAGGCGGTGGCCAGCCATCAAAGGGCACACCTTCTTCAAGTCGGTGCGCTTGCCACTTGACTTCTCCGGTTTCTTCGTTAACCGTAACCTCCACAAACCTCACGCTGCGGTCGTGCATGTAGCGCAGCAGCAGCGCGCCGGCGTCCGTTCTGGTCAGTCTTCCTGCCCAAGGGGAGCCGTAGGGGTCCATCCAGGGGTAGATATCTGCGTCCGCAAGCACCCCCAACTCCGCGCGGGTTAGCCTTGGAAGTTGCACCACCAACCGCTTCCGCGCCGTAGCCAAGTCAACGCGGTAAAGGCGCCTGTTCCGGTCGACAACATAGGCAGCATCTTCCTCTATTAGAGGCTCACTAAGCGGCATAGCCCAAATCCTAACGCTCCGCACCCTGACCACCGGATCGGCCAAATGCCGCACCTCGTATTGAAAGGTGAAGTAGTAGACGGCACCCAGCAGCAGCAGCATTTGCAGCGCGCAAACGAAACGGTAAACCTGGAGTCTTGTTTCCGCCTTGAGACCGCGTAACCAAGCGATAAGTACCCATGGTGCGATATAGATTACAATGAACAAGACAAGCACAACTCGGTACACGTACTCCGGCCTACCCGGACCTGCTATGTACATGTGTATTCTCATATAGAGATCCAGTACGACTATCACTAAGTAGGGCAGGAACGCCAAGGCATATCCATCAGAAGTACCTATTGCTATGGCCAAGACTATCGGCACAAGCAAAACGACAGCACTAGCCCAGTAGACATAAATGCTACCTATGCCGACACCAACAGCCACAAATATCCATATGCCCGCAAGCAAGGTAGCTGCCATAGTACACGTGGCGATGTTGTGCTCAGTGTGCGCAATGCGCTTGACAGAGCTCGCCCGCAAGTTCAGCCACGCCTTTACCTTTTCGAGGGTCATTTCCTCTGTGCCCCTCCTTTTTGCGTACATGGTAGAAGAACCAAGCTATAAGTGTGCCCATCGCCTCGCCAAGTAGGCATCCCGGGCCGATGGATTATGCCCATCGGCCCGGGCACCAGAGGAGTGAGTCAATTGCGCTACTATACCGCAGAGAAGTTACGGCTGCCGGATAAAGATAGGGCTGGTGTAAATTGTGTCAATTGCTACTCCTTGTCCTTCTAGATCCTGGCCTTCTACGACCACGTGATAAGCACGTTGTCCTCCGCTAAAGCTAAAGCTGACAGGTACTACTATGGAGTGACCAGAAGAGACGGTGTGCCAAGAGTCGTGCCTTGTGTCCTCTAACCCAGTACGCGTACTCCTGTTTTCGATAACTCTCACCCGGTAAAACCCGGTGCGTGCCGCGCGCAGTGTAATCTCGCCGCTCACCGTGGCATGAACCGGCATAGTAAACCGCGAGCCTATTTCCTGTGGGACACCCTGCGCGTCTCTGAGCCTTAGAATTGCTAGGCCGCCGAAACGGCTGGCCACTGTTCGCCCCGCGCGCAAAGCCGCATCGACGTTCTCTTGCCCAAGTTGTGTCATGTCACCCCACCACTGGGATAACCCGATATGGGTGACGAAAGGGATGCTAGTGAATTGGCTTAGAACATCTGCCCAATCGCTGCCTGTCCTAGCGGAGGGGAAGCCATTACCCGCAAAGGTTGCGTTAAGACGCGCAACAATCTCTTCCCTCCATTTCTGCATAGGACCAAAGCCTGGAGAAAAATTGGTCTGCAGCGCCCCGCTCATTAACTCAAAGCCGTCGTAACGGGCAAAAAGCGTGGGAGACCAAATGTTCCACGGGTAACCTAAAGGCGGCTGTGCGCCCGGATGCGCAATACCTCCGGAGGACCACCCAAGCCTGTTGTTGTTAATGTTCTCGAGCAAAGTGTTGGGTGCAAACCAGCTGTATCTTAGCCCTGAAATTTCAAAGCCTGATGCGCCGCCAATGCCAACCAGGTTTTGGATACCATAGGCCAGGGCATGTCCATTGTGATCGGTGTGAGTATGGTTTGCTGTAGAAGCAGCGATTTCAACCCCGGGAAACATTGCTATCTGCGCAGACGAGGCTGCTCGGACTCTAGCGTGATAGTCTTCCCATGTTGCTAGATATGGTAGATAACGCACACGGTCGTTCCCAAAAGTTGCTGTCAGCCAGGCGTTTGTTCCTGACTCTATTGCTGTCCCCCGACGCCCTGTTCCGCTCATTCTTGGCAATATGGGTTGAGTGGTTATATACCGCCCTGCTGGCTCGTCGGTAATATAGCCGATTGAATAACCCCTGTTTGCCAGCCTTGATGCTAGCTCCCCAGGCGTGAATATGCCATCTAAAGCAAAAGTACTGTGCAGATGCAGGTCTGCCGGGGTCCAGGTGGAATTGGTAGTTACCGGCTCGATGTCGACAATCAGCACTTCACCTTCCCAAACAGCACTTCGCCCTCCCCTTTCCACTACGGCCCGCACTCGGTAATGGCCGTCAGCGGCAACGCGAAAAGGCAGTTCGGACACATTAAGTGCGATGTTAAGCGGAGCAATCTCGCCGCGCCGACGCATTACCTCGCGCATACGCGCGTTGCCTTCCCTAAACTCACGCTCTTCGGCGGTGGATAGGGCCTGGCGCTCGTCATTGCGTACGCGCAGGACTGACGCCCGCTGCCGATAGTTGTTCCAACTCCTAAATGCCGCAGGGGCAATCTCCTCATCCAGACGATGGACCGGCATGGTTCTTTGCGCCATGGGGATGGTCCCGAGCAAGTCGTGTCCGTCAATCCTCAACTCTGTCAAGCGGGCTGTACGTGCGCCGGGGCCAAACCCGACGAGAGCAAAAGGGAAATCCCACCGATAAGCATCAAGATCGTATGTCTGCACCACCGGCGCTAGAATCGCTAGCTCCGGCTCAAGGTCAACCGGAGCGGAAAGAGTAAACCCAGTTAGTGAAAACACAAGCAGCAAACAACAGAGCGCTACGAACACAACGCGTCTTGCAGCACTATTCGCGAGCCGCAAACCTTTCCCTGCCAACATAGGAACACATCCTCCTAAAAACTTATTCCGGCAACTAAGCAGGCGTTACGCATTACCCCCATTCTGCCTTTATTTAGCAATAGTCACCATATCTAACATATCACCCCCCCCCTGCCTGTCAAGTGAATTGACGGAACAAGCCCTTTAAGAAAAGCAAAAGGGACGGAGCCTTTTGCTTCAAGAGAAAGGGGCATACTGTGATGATTAACCAAGACCAGATCACCGCGTTGTTTAAGACTACCGGCACATTTATGGAGGGGCACTTTCGCCTGACCTCGGGCTTGCACAGTGGGCTGTATGTAGAGAAGTTTCGCCTCCTCGAACATCCCAAACACACGGCTGTGCTCTGCCAAGAAATTGCGCGGCGTTTTCGTGACGACGGCATCTCACTGGTGGTCGGCCCGGCTATCGGCGGCATCATTATTGCCTACGAGGTAGCGCGCGCGCTGGGAGTACGCGCGATTTTCCTAGAGCGCGAAGACGGGCGCTTACAGCTTAGGCGTGGGTTTGTGATTGAGCCGACAGATAGGGTACTGGTTGTAGAGGATATCGTGACCACAGGCGGTTCCGTCAAAGAAGTACTGACGGCAGTCGAAGGGGCGGGCGCTACAATCGTGGGTGTCGGCTTATTGGTTGACAGGAGCGGCGGGCAGGTTGACCTCAACTACCGCACCGAAGCTCTCCTAACGATGAAAGTCACGACGTATACGCCGGAAGAATGCCCACTTTGTGCGCAAGGCCTTCCCGTAGTTAAGCCGGGCAGCCGCAAAGCCTAATAAAATTAAGTCGCGCTACGGCGATATGTCAGAAGGATTTGGCGAATAGAAATAGAACAACTCTTTAGGCACCGCCAAAGAGTGTGCCAAATATAGGAGGAGATCGCGTTGATCAAGAGAGTTGCCATCGTCTCTACCATCGCCTTGCTGCTCTTGAGCGGCCTAGGCGGCATCACGCTGACCGCCGCGCAGCAACCGGCCATCCGCGTCATGTTCAACGGCCAGTACATGAACCTCGATGTGCCGCCTGTTATCCAGGGCGGCCGCACACTAGTGCCCTTCCGCGCCATCTTTGAGGCACTAGGGGCGACCGTGTCGTGGAACGACGCCACGCGGACCGCTACCGGCACACGCGGCACCACAACCGTTGCCCTTACAATCGGCAACAACAACGCCACTGTCAACGGCGTCGCCACCCGGCTAGACGTAGCGCCGATCGTACAGGGCGGGCGTACGCTAGTACCACTGCGCTTTGTCTCCGAGAATCTAGGTGCCACAGTACAGTGGGTGCCACGCCACAACATCGTCGTCGTGCGCGGACCGGCTCCCGCCGCCAGGTTTAAGATTGGCGTTATGACCGGTACAGCCGTGCAGAACGAAGAAGAACTGCGCGCTGCCGAGAACATGGTGCGCAAGTACGGCCGCGACAGAATCGTGCTCACTACATACCCCGCTCGTTTCACGGTAGAACAAGAAACGACAATTTCTAACCTTAGAGCACTCGCCGCCGACCGCGACGTACGCGCTATCGTTATCGTGCAAGCCGTTGTAGGGACGGCCGCAGGAATCGAAGAAGTACGCCGCATGCGTCCTGACATGCTCATTATCGCCGGTACGCCCGGCGAAGACATGGATCTTATAGCACGCCGCGCTGACATTATTTTGCAGACTAATGACATCGCACGTGGCCGCTGCATCGTAGAACAGGCGCACCGCATGGGCGCAAGAACGTTCGTGCACTACTCTTTTGCCCGCCATATGGCTAACGCAATGCTCTTCCAACGTCGTCAACTCATGGAGCAGACTGCGAACCAGCTTGGCATGAGATTCGTCTTTGCCGACGCTCCCGACCCCACCGGTGAAGGTGGCGTAACCGGAACGCAGCAGTTTATTATGGAAGACATCCCCCGCCGCGTAGCCCAGTTCGGCAAAGACACCGCCTTCTTTGGCACTAACTGCGGCATGATGGAACCTATGATCCGCCAAGTTATTGCTACCGGCGCCATCTTCCCGGTGCAGTGCTGCCCGTCTCCGTACCACGCACTCCCCGGAGCGCTTGGCATTTCCATCCCGCCTGACCGCCAAGGCGACCTCAACTTTGTTATGTCAGCCATCGCTCGCGAACTCCGCAGGCTCGGCGCGGAAAAGCGCGTTTCCACCTGGCCGGTACCGGTTAACATGCTCTATGTCGAGGCCGGTGTGGAGTATGCCATGGCCGTGCTTAACAACCAGACGATGGGACGCGTAGACCTAGTTACACTCGAGGGCATCCTGATGGCCCGCGCCGGAGGTCCTGTGCATCTGACGCACCTAACCACCGCCCGCGGCAACTACTTCCACTATTTCTTGTTCCTGTCTGACTACGTCGACTTCTCCACTATCCCCTAAACACTGAGTCACTAGCGTAACGAGGTGCAGGGTCGCAAGAGCACCCTGCACCTTCACTCTGACCGAGTAAGGGAGGACTACCATGGGCATTTCCGATTACGTCCTAGAGCTAAACAACATCAGTAAGCAGTATGCCGGTAACCGCGTCCTTAAGAACGTCACCGTCAAGGTCAAGCCGGGCGAGATTCACGCTGTGCTAGGCGAAAACGGTGCCGGCAAGTCCACACTGATGAACATCCTGTTTGGCATGTCTGTCATCCACACCACCGGCGGTTTTGAAGGCGAGATAATGATGGACGGCAAACCAATCAGCATTACCAGCCCCTTCGACGCTATGCACCTAGGCATCGGCATGGTCCATCAGGAGTTTATGCTAATCCCTGGGTTCACCATTACGGAAAATATTAAGATCAATCGCGAACATACACGCCACAACCTAATTAGCCGCATCGGGGGACCTGCGCTTAAGAGCCTCGATATGGCCAAAATGAACAAGGAGGCGCGGCAGTCTTTAGACCGAGTCGGGTTAAACATAGACGAATGGGTAAAAGTTGCCGGCTTGCCGGTTGGCTATATGCAGTTTGTAGAAATAGCACGCGAGATCGACAAGACTAATATTAAGGTCCTAGTATTTGACGAGCCTACAGCTGTACTGACAGAGAGTGAGGCCGCAAAACTACTGGACGTTATGCGCGCCATCGCTAACTCGGGCATTGCCATTTTGTTTATTACACATAGGTTAGACGAAGTTATGTCGGTAGCCGACCAGATTACGATTCTCCGCGACGGGGAGCATGTGCGCACACTCCTGCCTAAGGAGACAAATACTTTTCACTTAGCAGAGCTTATGGTAGGCAGAGAAGTGCACGTGGTGGACAAGGGCGACCGCACCAAGGGGAGTCAAGAGATTGCCTTGTCGATTCGCGGCCTCAGGGTCCTTATGCCGGGCGAGGAAGTGCGACACGTGGACCTAGACGTGCGTGAAGGCGAAATACTCGGCATCGGCGGGCTTGGCGGACAAGGGAAGATCGGCATTGCCAACGGCATTATGGGGCTTTACCCCGCGCGCGGCGAGGTAACAATACGAGGCAAAAAGCTTGCACTTAACGACACACGCGGGGCCTATGCCGCTGGCCTAGCCTTTGTGTCGGAGGACCGTCGCGGCGTGGGCCTGCTGCTTGATTCTTCTATTGAAACCAACATTGCCTTTACAGCTATGCAGATGCGCGAAAGCTTCCTGTGGAAGCTTGGACCCATCAGCCAAGTCAATTCCCGCAAAATCCGGGTGCACGCCTTGAAGATGATTAAAACCCTAGATATTCGCTGTACCGGGCCCACTCAGCTTACGCGCCGCCTAAGCGGCGGCAACCAGCAAAAGGTTTGCGTCGCGCGCGCACTAGCGCTAGACCCCACGATACTGTTAGTATCTGAGCCAACCCGCGGGATTGACGTCGGCGCTAAGAAGCTGGTTATGGACACTTTGGTTAAGTTAAACAAGGAACTAGGCATGACTATAATTATGACGTCTAGCGAACTAGCGGAGCTCCGTTCCATCTGCGACAGAATCGCCATTGTGTGCCACGGCAAAATCGAAGGGATACTTGCGCCGACCGACAGTGACGTTGATTTCGGCCTGATGATGGCCGGCGACTACTACAAGTATCGCGGCAAGGAGGCTTAGCACATGGAGAAATTAAGAACTATAGTCAAAGAAGTAGGCCTGCCGCGCATCATCATCATGGCCTTTCTGGCCCTGCTTATAGTCCTGGCAGCCGCGTATCGCATCCCGTTGGTCCCGCTGCTTGGCGCCGTTATGACGCGAACGCTGATTAATGGCTTGTTTGTCCTGGCGATGCTGCCAGCTATCGTCAGCGGTATCGGGCCTAACTTTGGGCTGCCGCTTGGTATATTAGCCGGGTTAATTGGCTTGCTCTTGGCAGTTGAGTGGAACCTAACCGGCTTCACCGCCATTTTCGTGGCTATGCTTACGAGTACTCCACTCGCTATCGTCGTAGGCGCGGCGTACGGCTGGCTGTTAAACAAAGTTAAGGGCTCCGAGATGATGGTCGCCACCTATGTAGGCTTTTCCTTTGTTTCTTTGATGAACATAGGGTGGACATTGCTTCCTTACCGTAGCCCCGTTCTTCGTTGGCCGATTGGCCGCGGACTGCGCGTCACCATTACCGTCGCCGACTTTTTCCAGGGAGTCCTCGACGGGTTTTGGGACTTTAGCGTGGGCGGATTTGTCATCCCCACCGGGCTTATCCTAGCCTTCCTCATACCCTGCGGCATCGTTTGGCTGTTTATGCGTAGCAAAACAGGTCTCGCCATGAAGGCGGTCGGAGACAGTCGTCAGTTTGCCGAAGCAAGTGGCCTTAATGTGGACAGGTACCGCATCCTAGGTGCCGTCTTGTCGACCGTGATTGGCGCCATCGGCATTGTGGTGTTTTCGCAGAGCTTTGGCTTTATCCAGCTATACGAGGCACCTATGTTTATGGGATTCGCGGCGGTAGCTGCAATTCTCATTGGAGGTGCCAGCGTGCGCAGAGCCAGTATCAGTAACGTAATCGTGGGTGCCATCTTGATGCAAGCCTTACTGGTCATCGCCCTGCCTGTCGCAGGCAAGATTATCGTAGGCGGCATCGGGGGCGTAGCAGAAATTACCCGCATCATTGTCTCCAACGGGATTATTCTTTACGCGTTGGCCCAAGTGGGCGGAGGTGACTAATGTCAACACAACCGATAGCAACACCTGCTGTTAAGTCTGCTCCCCCGCAAGGCCTGCACAGCACCCTGAAGCAGTTCTTGCTCGACAATATGGTGACCACCCTCTTCCTGATAATCTGCGCCCTAGGGCTATGGGTCTCTGGCCTTCCACTGACATTTGTCATCAGCGACCTGATTCACCGCATATCCAGAAACGGCGTGCTGATATTAGCTCTGTTAATACCTGTTATGGCAGGAATGGGGCTTAACTTCGCCATTACGCTCGGTGCTATGGCCGGGCAATTAGCCATCCTGATGGTAGTGCACTGGGGTATTGGCGGCGTGCCCGGCGTGGCGTTAGCTGCGGTATTATCCATACCCATGGCAGTGCTGTTTGGTATTCTAATTGGTAAGCTCCTAAACAAAACACGCGGACAAGAGATGATTACCAGCATGATCACCGGTATGTTCGCCAGCGGCCTCTACATGCTCTTGCTTATGGTAATGGTCGGCAGTGCGGTTATACCTATCGTTAACCCGGAAATTCTCCTAGGCACTGGGGTCGGGGTCAAGGACACGGTGGATCTAGCCATTGTGAGTCGAGCCATAGACAACCTGTGGTCCGTTTCACTACCTATAACAGGGCTGGCCTCGGCCGCGCTTATGCTACTCTATTACGGCAGCAAGTTGCTTGCCAAACAAACGACCGGTCCGGCGCAAGCACGTCGCAGCGGCATCAAGCTGGGACTTATAGCGGCAGTGGCCATCGCCGCAGTTTCAGGCTGGATTATGACTACCGATTCGCTGCTCAATATGGTAACGGTGCCCGTAGCTACATTCGCACTGGTTGCACTTGTTGCCATCTTTAACCTCTTTATCATCACCACCAAGATTGGCCAAGATTTTAGGGCCGTGGGTCAAGACCAGCACATCGCCAAGGTCTCCGGTATAAACGTAGACCGCACACGCATCATTGCCATGACTATCTCGACCGTGATTGCCGCTTGGGGACAGCTCCTAATGCTACAGAACTTAGGCAACCTGCGCACATACGGGGCACATGAGGCGGTAGGCATGTTTGCGATTGCCGCGCTCCTTATCGGCGGCGCTAGCGTTTCGCGTGCTACGGTTGGCCAAGCGCTAATTGGCATGGTGCTGTTTCACACCATGTTCTTGGTTTCACCACAGGCAGGTAAAGCTCTGCTCGGCGACGCACAGCTTGGAGAGTTCTTTAGAGCCTTCGTAGCTTACGGCGTCATCGCCGCCTCACTCGCTATGCACGCCTGGAAGCGCACCATGGCCACCAGAAAACGCCTACTGAGTTAAGAAGCAAAAGGGACGGAGCTTTTTGCTTCGCAAGACACATCGACGCTATACGAGAAGACAAGAAGGACGGTTCTCGAAACAAGAAGAACCGTCCCTTTTGTTTCTTTTGTTTTTACCAGTTGATGGGGGTTTGGCCGGTCTGCTGCAGGAAGGCGTTAGCGCGCGAGAAGTGGCGGCAACCAAAAAAGCCACGGTGCGCGGAGAGGGGACTTGGGTGCGGTGCCTTGAGAACTAGATGACGAGGGTCGGTGACCAAGCTGCCTTTAGATTGCGCGTAGCTCCCCCACAGAAGAAAGACTACCGGCACTGCCTTTGCGTTTAACAGCTCTACCACGCGGTCGGTAAACTGCTCCCAGCCTTGCCTCGCATGCACAGTGGGAGCGCTTGCGCGCACGGTGAGTACGGCGTTAAGTAATAGCACCCCTTGCCTAGCCCAGTCTTCCAAGCAGCCGTGCGAACGCGGCTCGCAGCGCAAATCTGCCTGCAGCTCCTGCAGGATATTGCGCAGGCTAGGAGGTAGAGGCACCCCCTTAGGCACAGAAAACGCAAAGCCGTGTGCTTGGCCGGGACCGTGGTATGGGTCCTGACCGAGGAGTACGACTTTAGTCTTTTCGTAAGGAGTCGCCCGTAGCGCGGCGTAAATATCTTGCGCCTGCGGGTAAACATCGCCCCGGGCGTATTCCTGCTTAAGAAAAGACCTAAGGCGCAGATAATAGTCCTTCGCAAATTCATCACGCAACAGCTCGTCCCAATCGTTCGCAAGTCTAACCATAAACTCGTGCACACCTTTCACTTGACAAGCCCGATGATTAACCTATCATAGACAGCAGAGGTATTCTAGAAAGAGAGGTGACCTGTTTGCAAAAGCACCATGTATTGGGAATATGTCTTGGTGCTGCTAACATTAAGGTAGTAGTAGGAGAAAGTGACGACGGAAGGTTCACCCCCCTCCACCATTATATTAGACCGCATAACGGCAACGCTAGCAGAACGTTGCGTGAACTCCTTGCAGGTCTCGTGACACCAGAGTCGCGTCTGGCGGTAACCGGCCACAAGCTTAAGGAGCAGGTACGCCTGCCTAGCCTATCGGAGCTTGAGGCCACCGAGCACGCACTCGCCTATCTCAAGAACAGAATCCCTGCGGCAGACGCCATAGTCAGCGCCGGTGGCGAGAACGTCATCGCTTACGAGTTAGACAAAGAACTAAGAGTAGTCGCCGTACATACAGGAAACAAATGTGCTTCCGGCACGGGAGAATTCTTTCTACAGCAGATTCGCCGCATGAACCTAAATCCAAACGAAGCCCTACAGCTTGCGGCAACAGGACACGACGCGCCCTACAAGATTTCGGCGCGCTGCTCGGTCTTTAGCAAGAGCGACTGCACCCACGCCCTAAACAAGGGCACGTCTAAAGAGCGCGTCGTGGCCGGCTTGTGCCGCATGGTCGCAACAAAGATTACCGAGCTGCTAAAGAGTGCCGGAGCCAAGCACGTACTCGTCGCGGGAGGCACGGCCAACAACCAAGCTGTAATGAACCACTTAAGAAGTGACGGCTTTACCGCATCTACACCAGAATACGGCGAGGTACTGGAAGCCCTTGGCGCAGCGCTGTGGGCTGTCGATAACGGCGTCAGCATAGCTACGGCGGAAGACCTGTTTGTGGCAGGGGCATCGGCATTTGAGTTTCTGGCACCGCTCGCAGACTACGCCGAATATGTGACCTTTAAGGAGCACGCTTGGGGACAAGCAGAGGCAGGGCAAGCGTATATCTTGGGAGTAGACGCAGGGTCTACTACTACTAAGGCAGTGCTAATGCGCGCACGCGACCAGGCGATAGTGGCAGGCGCTTACCTGCGAACTAACGGAGACCCCGTCGCCGCTTCGCGCGAGTGCTACCGTAGCCTGCTAAGCCAAGTGCCGGCGGAGATTACCATCGTTGGCCTGGGCGTTACCGGCTCGGGCAGACAGCTTGTTGGGCTCCACGCTGACACACAGGGCATAGTTAATGAAATTATCGCCCATAACACCGCCGCCGTGTACTTTGACCCAGAGGTCGACACCATCTTTGAAATCGGCGGGCAAGACGCCAAGTATACCTACACCGTAAGCGGCGTACCCGCTGACTACGCCATGAACGAAGCCTGCTCGGCGGGCACCGGTTCCTTCCTGGAGGAAGCTGCGCGCGAGTCGCTTTCTATCGCGACGGAGGACATTGCCGCCTACGCAGAGAGGGGACGCAAGCCGCCGAACTTTAACGACCAGTGCGCCGCCTTTATCGGCAGCGACATAAAGACTGCCATCCAAGAGGGCATCTCCCACGACGATATAGCGGCCGGGCTGGTGTACGCCATTGGCCTAAACTATCTTAACCGCGTTAAAGGCAGTCGCAAGGTAGGCAACAAAGTCTTTATGCAGGGCGGCGTGTGCTACAACCGCGCCGTGCCGCTAGCCATGGCCGCGCTCACTAAGCGCCGTATTGTGGTGCCGCCCGACCCCGGGCTTATGGGTGCCTTTGGCGTCGCTCTCGAAGTGCAAGCTAAACTTAACGCCAAGACGCTTGCGCCGGGGGATTTCTCACTAGACGAGCTAGCTAAGCGCGAGGTCGACTACGGGCGCGCATTTGTCTGCCACGGCGGGGCAACACGCTGCGATCGCAAATGTAAGATTGCACAAATCATCGTCAACGGACAGACCTTCCCCTTTGGCGGCGCCTGCAACAAGTACTACAACGAGCGCTTTAAGCAACACCACGACGTGGCGTCACTAGACCTGGTAGCAGCGCGGGAAGCGCTTATCTATAACCGACCGCTTCAGCCCGCGCAGGCAAACGGCAAAACCGTAGGCATAAGCACCGCCCTGATGACTAACAACCTGCACCCGCTGTACCATGCCTTTGTCACAGCTTTGGGCTTTAGCATCGTGCTCGGGGATGAGTTAGACGCCGCAGGTATAGAGCGCCGGCGCGCACCTTTCTGCTACCCTGTCGATATGGCACACGGGCTGTTTATGAACCTAGTCGCTAAGCGGCCGGATTACATCTTGTTGCCACATGTACGCGCGACGCCTGTGGCTAACGGGGCTTTCCCTAACACTACCTGCCCGCTGATTCAAGGCGAGCCCTATGTGCTGCGTCGCACCTTTCAAAGTGAACTGAAGGGCATTCGCTTGCTAACACCGGTGCTTAATATGCCCCACTCCTACAGCGAGGCAGAGGCGGCTTTCCTCAAAGTAGGCAAAGAACTAGGTGTCTCCGAACGTGCGGCGCGCGAAGCCTTTTTCGCGGCGCTCCACGCGCAAAATGAGTGCATGGACGAGCTTAAGCGCATGGGTCAGGCAGCGCTCGCACGGGCACAGGAACTTGACCGACCTACAGTGGTGCTCTTTGGCCGCGCCTACAACGCACTCGGCGCCATGGCCAACATGGGTATCCCCGGCAAGTTCGCCTCGCGCGGCATCCTCACACTGCCGCTTGACTGCCTCGACACCGACCGTGAGCCTGCCGTCGCTAGCATGCATTGGGCGGCCGGCCAGACAATTCTTAAGGCCGCGCGTCAAATCAAGGACCTGCCGCATGTCTTTGGTTGCTTTATCACGAACTTTAGCTGCGGGCCGGATTCCTTTGTGCTCAACTTCTTCCGCGACGAGATGGGCGACAAGCCTTCGTTAACGCTTGAGCTCGACAGCCACACGGCGGACGCAGGAATCGACACGCGCATTGAAGCATTTCTAGATATAGCGCAGGGATATATGCATAAGGCCAAACTCAAGGAAACCAAGGTGGCGAGGCCTGCCTTTAACCCCGCAGAAGTGCTGCTCGGGCGACAGGGGCGCCGCTACCGCACGTCGCAGGGCGAGGAGGTTCCGCTCGAGCACAAGCGCGTACGCCTGCTGATCCCATCGATGGGTGAGTTTGGGGCGCGCCTGATGGCGGCAACCTTCCGCTATGCCGGAATTAACGCCATCCCCCTCCCTCCCCCGGGCGACGCCGACCTGCAGCGCGGCAAGGAGTATTCGACCTGCAAAGAATGCTTACCGCTGATGCTGACAATGGGCTCGCTCTACAACTACCTCGACAAGCGCGAAAAAGACGAGCTTACGGTCTACTTTATGCCCAGCACCGCTGGCTCTTGCCGCTTTGCCCAGTACAGCGTGCTTACGCGCAACCTCATCGACAAACAGCGCATCGAGAATCTCGCCGTTATGTCCCTCACTTCCCAGAACAGCTACGGCGGCTTAGGCATGGGCTTTACCTTGCGCGGGCTGTGGGCGGCAACCATTTCCGACGTCTACGACGAGATTCGTGCGGCTGTCTTAACTCTAGCCAAAAACCGCGCACAGGCGGAAGCCGTGCTGACCGAAGTCGAGGCGATGCTCGAAAAAGCAATCGCCACCCTAGACTGGGCTGGCATCAAGCAGACCATGGCCGCGTCCGTCGCCCGGCTTAAGGATATTCCACTCCACACGCCGTTTGCCACAGCGCCAAAGGTCGCTATTATCGGCGAGATTTACGTGCGCCGCGATGCTTTTTCGCAACGCTACCTAGTAGAAGACCTAGCCGCCAAAGGCGTGGTAGCTTTGATGGCCCCGATTGCGGAGTGGGTGTACTACACTAACTACCTCGCCAAACACGGTCTGCGCGGGAAGACGAGCCTGCTAAAGCGCATAGCTTGCAGCGGCAAGGCCTACGTCATGGAGCATTACGAGAAGAAGATTAAGGATATCTTCGTGCAGTCCGGCCTGTACGATTACCACTTGCTAGACATCAAGCACCTCGTAGAAAGCGTCGCCGACCTCATTAACCCCGAACTAACCGGCGAAGCCATCCTAACCCTTGCCTGCGCCTTAAACGACATTTGCGACCGCGTAGACGGCGTAATCTCCATCGGCCCCTTTGGCTGTATGCCGGCACGCATTGCCGAAGCTATGGTCAAGCAGACGATAGACGTAGAGAAGCCGCGCATCACGCATGACGCGGAACTCACCCGCACGATTATGGCTAAGCACCCGCACTTGCCGTTTATCAGCATCGAGAGCGACGGCAGCCCCTTCCCGCCGGTCGTCGCCGCCTCGCTCGAGAGCTTTGTGCTGCAGACAAAACGCGTCCATCGGACGCGTCAAAGCCTAGAATTAAGCCGTATTCTCTCCCCTGCCGCACATCGGCACTAAAGCGCTAAGAGCAGCCCGTGGTGCTGCCGCAGTCTAAGCACACTTTGCAGGTGCCGTTTAACACCATACGGAAGCTAGAGCAATGGTGGCACGTGGCGTGATATAGCTTAATGCCGTTCGCCTTCGCTTCAGTAATCATGTCCGCAGTAGCCGCCAGAGGCGAGTCATACAGCGTTGTCGTAGCCAGAGGAAAAGCCTCTGGCTTTACTTGTACGCGTGAAAAGTCGCCGAGCTCAATTTCTATCACTTTGGAGATTAGGTCGGAAATCGAGCTCGCAAACTTAATGTAGGGGTGCCGCGAGACTAAGCCGTGCGGCTCGTACTTCTGCCCTCGCAGCATGCGCGCTATGTTCTCGCCGGGGATGTTGTACTGCAGCATTACCGAAATAGTCTTAGACAACGAATTGAGCAGGCCCGTAATTAGGCTCCCCTCGCGGTCGGTGGTCATGTAAATCTCGGCTATGCGACCCTCGTGGTTACGGTTTACGGTTATGTAGAGCTTTACATCCTCGATTTGCGCGGCATGGGTGCGCCCCGACCTAATGCCGGTGAGCTTCTCCCGCTGCGAGGCCTGACCGGCGGTTGCCGTCATCTGCAGCTTGTCCTGCGCCGTGCGCGCATAGGCTAGCAGCGCGTCATAAGTTAGCGCTGCGAGGTCGGCTTCGCTTCTTACTTGGTCTAGCCGGGTGTTTAACGGCTGGGCCGTTTTTGAGCCGTCGCGGTACAGCGTTATGCCTTTGACGCCAAGCTGCCAAGCCAGTATGTGCACGGCCTTAAAGTCGTCAACTGTCGCTTCATGCGGCAGGTTCACTGTTTTGGAAATGGCGCCCGAGACGAGCGGCGAGAGTGCCGCCACCATCTCGACATGCCCGCGCGGCGCTATGTAGCGCGTACCGCTGCCGTTCTGGTTAGCCGTGTCAAAGACGGCCAAATGCTCTTCTTTTAAGTGCGGCGCGCCCTCAATTTTACCATCCGCCAGCCGGCCGTCGACTTGACGCCCGATATAGGCTAGGATGTCGGCAGTTTGCTCCGGTGTGTAGCCTAGCTTTTGCAGCGCCACGCCGATTACCGGGTTAACTAGCGTCATCATTCCGCCGCCGACCAGCTTCTTGTAGACGACGTGCGAGAAGAAGGGCTCAATTGACGTAGCCGCACAGTCCATGGCAAAAGAGATGGTGCCGGTTGGGGCGACCACCGAGACCTGCGCATGGCGGTAGCCGTGCCGTGCGCCAAGGTAGAGCGCCTCGCGCCAGCACTCCTTAAGCGCGCCGGAGATTTCGCTGTGCCCAAGCGCGGCTATGGCTTCGTGGTCTACCTTTAGCGGCGCATAGTGGATGTCCTCGTAATCATCAAGAAGTGCGCCGGCTACACGGGCGTGGTTGCGGATAACTCGCAGCATGCTGTCCTTGTTCAGCGCAAACTCCGCAAACGGCCCCACAGCGCGGGCCATGAGCGCCGATACCCTGTAGCTCTCACCCGTAATAATACCCATCAGGGCAGCGCTTAAGTTGCGCGCTGCCGGCGAGTCGTACGGCAGCCCAAGCGCCATCAGGAGCGAGGCCAAATTAGCGACGCCTAGGCCCGTGGCGCGAAACATGTGCGTGCGCCGCGCGATGTCCTCGGTGGGAAACTGCCCCCAGATAATCGAGGCCTCCAGCACCAGCTGGTTTAAGGCTATCATGTGGCGAAAGCCCGCGAGGTCAAACGCGCCCGTGGCGGCATCATAGAAGCGATACAAGTTGACAGAAGACAGGTTACAGCTCGTATCGTCGAGAAAGGCGTATTCGCCGCAGGGGTTAGTGGAGTTTAGGCGGTTGTGCGGGGCATTAAGTTCGCCGTCTTCGCCTGCCGGGCAGGTATGCCAGGCGTTAAACGTGTCTGTATATTGCGGTGCCGGGTCGGCCACACGCCACGCCGAGCGGTTAAAGAGCTCCCAAAGGTGCGCCACCGAAACTTCTCGGTCTACGCTTGCATCCACTCGCCCCTTAAGTAACACCGTCTGAGCCGGGTCTTCGGCAAGACGCAAGACCTTTTGCATAAACTCGTCCGTCAGCCGGACGGAGTTGTTAGAGTTCTGGCCGGAGACTGTCTCGTAGGCCTCGCCGTCGATATCGGCAGAGTAACCCATTTTCGCAAGCGCCTGCACCTTGTCTTCTTCGCGCGCCTTCCAGACTATAAAGTCCTCGATTTCGGGGTGGTCGATGTCTAAGCAGACCATCTTGGCGGCGCGCCGCGTCGTGCCGCCGGACTTAATGCCGCCGGCATTGCGGTCTAACCCTTTAAGAAAACTCATTAGACCTGACGATACCCCACCGCCCGAGAGCCTTTCCCCGATGGCCCTAAGCGGCGAAAAGTTCGTCCCGGTGCCCGAGCCGCCCTTAAAGAGCTTCGTCTCGGTGACATAGTGCTCGGAGATGGAGTTCTTGCCGAGCAGCTTGTCCTCGATAGACAAAATAAAGCACGCCGAAGCCTGCGTGCGCGTGTAGTTATCTAAAGACGCCACGACCTTTTGCTGCGCGGGGTCATAGTAGAATAGGTCGTTAGGGTTACCGGTAATGCCGTAGGCTAAAGCGAGCCCGGTGTTAAACCACTGCGGCGAGTTTGGGGCAAACATCTGGTTTAACAGGCCGTAAGCCACTTCGTCATAGAAGACCTGCCGCTCCTCGCCCTCGGCTATGACGCCTTCGGCGACTAGTGCCGCCGCCCAAAACGCCACCATGCGGTGCACTACCTGACGCAGGGAAGTCTCGTGCCCCGCTTCGCTACCTACACCGGCTTTGCGAAAATACTTCGAGGCAATAATATCCACGGCGTTCTGCGAATAGTGCACGGGGAACAAGAGCCCGCGCATCTCCGTCAGCACTTTGCCGGTCTTATGGTCTTTTAACAACACATCGCGCGTCGACCACTCAAACAAGTCGTAGACCGTTTTGTCCTGCGCGCCCGCGAGCGCGGTCGTGTAGTAGCGCTTAAGTAGTGGTGTAGTGTCAGTCATAGTACCCCTCCTTACCTGAGCTGGAATTGCCGTGTGCTATATATTGTAGCATAGGGGGAGGAGGAGCACTATAGGTTGTGGAGAAATCATCTTGGCACTCACTTTGCGTATTACATTGCGTGCCATACAAACTCCCAATCCCACGTTCGTGAAAAAAACAATTGCCCGCTCCATCACCGATTGTTATGATTATCCTATACTTAAACAGGCAGTGATAACTGAGAGGTGACTTGAATGCAAGCCATTGCGTCCCTATGCAAGCCGCGTGACAGCGTTTTCTCCGACACTTCGCGCGATGACGTCCTAAACCTAAGCGACTTAATCGAAGGCAAGATTGACCCCGCTAAGTTCTTCGAGGAGAACTTTAAGACCAAGGGCATGGAAATCCTGTTTGACACAGCGTTCAGGCGGTTTTCCGGCAAGTCGGAGACGGGCGTTATTAAGCTGACGCAAGCTATGGGCGGGGGCAAGACCCACAACATGCTGGCACTGGCCTTGCTCACACAGCATGCAGACTGGCGCCGCAAAATCCTCGGCACTGCCTACGACGGGCTTGGCGAAGTTAAAGTCGTCGCTTTCTCGGGCCGCGAAAGTGATGCCGAGTTTGGCATTTGGGGGAGCATCGCAGAGCAACTCGGCCGCAGAGAGTTTTTTGCTGACCACTACGCGCCGCTTAAGGCGCCGGGCGAAACCGCCTGGGTAAATCTCCTCAAAGGGCAAAAAGTCCTCATTCTCCTTGACGAGCTGCCGCCCTACCTGGTGAACGCCAAGTCCATTGAAATCGGCAAGTCAGACCTGTGCACGGTAACGATAACTGCATTATCGAACCTTTTTACCGCTATCGGCAAGGGGCAGCTAGCTAATGTCTGCCTAGTTTTCTCCGACTTGCGCGCTACCTACGAAGTGGGCAGCCAGCTGCTTGCGACCAGCTTTAAAGAGCTAGAGAACGAAGCTAACCGCGTCGCACTAAACCTAGAACCTGTCGCATTAAATACAGACGAAGTCTACGACATCCTGCGCAAGCGTCTGTTTGCGCAGTGCCCGCCTGCTAATGCGGCGGCAGTACACGAAATCGCCATGGCCTACAAGGACGCCCTAGTAGGGGCCGGGAAATCAGGCCTTACCGGCTACACGGGCGACGCAATTTTCCTTGGCATCAAAGACTCCTACCCCTTCCACCCCTCTATCAAGGAGATTTACGCGCGCTTTAAAGAAAACCCCGGTTTCCAGCAGACGCGCGGGCTTATTAGGCTTATGCGGCAGGTGGTGCGCGGCTTCTACGAAAGCGGCGCTGCCCAAAGAAAAGCCCTCATCAATGTCTTTGACATCGACCTCAACGAGCGCAATATCCTCTCGCTCATTAAGCAAATCAAGCCTTCGCTGGAGGCGGCCATCAGCCACGACATTGCCCAAGGCGGGAAGGCCGTCGCCGAAGTAATCGACGCTCAAGGCGGCACTAAGAACGAACAATACGCCCAAGCTGTCGCCAAGCTCCTGCTCATGGCCTCGCTTAACGAGGCTCTGCACGGCGTGTTAGGCTTAAACGAGTCAGATATTCTTGGCTTCCTCTGTGAGCCCGAGGTCGATGTAAACAAGTTTAAGAAGGCCTTAGACGACATTGTTTCGCAGTGCTGGTACCTAAAGACCGACAACCGCGGCCGGCTGTATTTCCAAAACACCAAGAATATGGTTGCAGAGATGAACACCCTGGTGGATTCATACTCTAACGAGAGCGCGAAAAAGGAGCTGCGCAAGTTCCTGCAGGCTAACTTTGAACCCAAGCTTAAAAAGTGTTATGAACAGCTTTATGTGCTGCCGGCCATCGACGAAATACATGTCGAGCAAAACAGAATCTCCCTCGTCATTTTCGAGCCGTTTGCGGGCAACGGGCTCCACCCCGACCTGCAGGCGTTCTACGACAATTGCGCCTACAAGAACCGCGTCTTTTTCCTGTCGGGGCAGCGCAATGTACTGGAGAAGCTATACGCTAACGCCAAACGCCTTTCCGCCATTCGGCAGATACTCGCCAACATGAAGAGCGAGCACATCTCCGAAACAGACCAGCAGTACAAAGAAGCCGAAAACCAGCACGACAAAGCCACCACTGTGCTGCTGCAAACCATCCGCGAAACCTTTATTACTATCTATTTCCCCACCAAGCAGGGGCTTTCGCAAGGCGACTTTAAGCTTGAGTTTGCGGCGAACAAATTCGACGGCGAAGAGCAAGTTATTAAGGTCTTAAAGAACGACATGAAGTTCGAGGACTTTCAGACAGACAGCGATTATATCGACAATCTGCGCAAAAAGGCCGAGGCGCGCATCTTTACGCAAAAGGAAATGCCGTGGAGTCAAATTCTAGAGCGCGCGGCGACCGAACCGTCCTGGCAGTGGTTTCACCCCAAGCAACTCGACGAGCTTAAAAAGAAGTGCCTAAGCAACGACACGTGGCGCGAGGTGGGCGGCTACATCGTAAAAGGCCCGTTTGAGAAAGACCCTACCGATGTTATTGTCGAGCAGACCGACTATAACGAGCAGACCGGCGAGTTTACGCTCAAGGTTAAGGCTGTGCGCGGCGACCGCGTATTTTACGAGATCGGTGCCGAGCCTACAAAAGCCTCTAACAGCGTGCAACAGCAGACGCTCGTCATAAAGGATCCTGCCGCATCCTTTGTTTGCTTTGACACCGGCGGCGCAGGCAACCCCCACCCGACAGGCAAAGCCAAGCAGTGGCTGGGTAAAGCTCCGCTGCGCCGCGAGCAGCGCGTCAACGCGGCCGGGCAAAACGTCCTAATGTTAAAGACGCATAAGGACTACGAAATTCGCTACACAACCGACGGTTCAAACCCCAAAGAGAGCGGCGGCTTGTACAGCGGGGAGATTGTGCTGCCTGCCACTTGCCGGTTTGTCCGCGTGGCCGTGTACTATAAGGGCACTTTGGTACAGGAAGAAGACATCAGCGTTACTGCCACACCGCAAAAAAAGAAGCTAAATATTGACGACAGCGCCGCGCTCGAATACACGCTTACCACACAGAAAAAGTGCGGCGATACAGAACAAGCTTATGCCGAGTTCGCGAGGCTAAAGCAACTGGCGGGGACATTCGTCCGCCAATTTACCGTAACCATCAGCCAAAAAGACAACGCCGACAACTATATGGAAATCACCACCGCCAAGGTACCGTGGGACACCGCCAACCTTGAGTCGATGGTCGACCTCATACGCGAGACGGCGTTTGCGGGCAAAGACGTCGAAGTCGAATTCGAATACAAAACCGTTTTGTTTAACAACGGCAAGGCCTTTAAGCAGTGGGTTGAAGCGAACAAGCTAGACGCAAGCGAGCTTACCCAAAAGGGAGCGATTACCCAGTGAAGCGACAGACCTACGGCTTCGGCGTAGACCCGGCCCAAAGCAAAAACCATTTCTTTGTGCTGGTGCCGCCAAAAGAGACACACAGCACAGCGCCGCCTGTGCAGATTTACGAGCGCTTTACCTGGACAGAAGGCGCAGAACAACAGCTTGACCCGGCCGACGTCTTGCGCCTAGAAATATCCAAGCACAAGTGGGGCGAAGTAAAGGCCGCGCTTACGGCTGAGTTTAATGCCCGCTTAAAAAAGGACGGTTTAAAAATCGGCAAGTTCCCCGCCCTAGGCGGTACGCCGGTGGAGCGGCTGTTCGGCAAAGAGATGATGGTGTTGCTATGGAGCATAGAGGACAGCGACCCGTCCGACATCGCTACCGCCATCCGCAACTGGAAAGGACTGCTGCCGGAGGAACGCTGGTGGCTCTACACTATGACTAACGCCGCTACCGGCGGCCTAAAAGACAAGAAAGGCTGGCGCAAAGCGCTGCGCTATGCCTTGTGTGAGAACCCGCTCACGGAGCGCAGCGAGAACATTGCGCTGTTTGACTAGGAGGATGTGAGGCCATGACGCAAGCGTTTATCGAACGGCAGTTTCCGGTGTCTAAACTTTCGAAGGAGAGTTATAGGGAAAGGAAGGCCGCACAAAGCCAAACGATTACCGGACTCGGCAAGTGGTGGGGCCGTAAGCCGCTCGTGCTTGTCCGCGCGGCTATCCTCGGCTGCCTGATTCCGGCAAGTGACAACCCCCGCCGCGACATGGAAGTCTTCTTAAAGATAATGAGTATGGACGAGAGCGGCTTGCTGGCGCGCGCCGATAGGGCAGAGCTAGATAAGCTAGTGCGCGACCAGTGCGGCTACACTGCGCTGGAATACCGCAAGCTGGCAGCGGACGAAAAGGCCAAATTACGCAAGCAAGTGTTTGGTAAGCTAGGTTACGACGCCAAGATTAAACTCGGCCTGCGCCCCGAGCAGTTTACCCGGCCTGCCGACGACCACGCTTGGAACGAAATTAACCATCACCTTGGCACCAGGGCCTTTACCCTGCAAGACCTTGTACGCCAGTTGTCGATTAAACGCTTCGGCAAAAACGCGGTAATTGGCGACTGTTTCTGCGGTGGCGGCTCGGTGCCGTTTGAAGCCGCGCGCCTGGGGCTTGACGTCTACGCCTCGGATCTGAACCCGATTGCGGGACTGCTGACGTGGGCAGCCATCAACATCTGCGGCGCTAGCGATGCCGAGATCGCAGAGATTAAGCAGTTTCAGCAAGAAGTTTACGACGCGGTAGACCAAGAGATAACCGCCCTGGGGATCGAACACAACGAGCAAGGTGACCGCGCCCTATCTTATATCTACTGCGTGGAAGTGAAATGTCCGGAATGCAGCGCGGTCGTCCCAATGCTCCCCTCGCTTGTGGTCGGAGAGCGAGCTGGGAGCGTGGTGGCGAAACTCCGCAAGCAGGGAACCCGCTATGACATCGACATAGTTTCGGATGCTACCGATGCCGAGATGAAGGAAGCCGAAGCCAACGGAACTGCAACCGACAACGGCTTGTCCTGCCCTAATTGCGGCAAGTCCACACCTCTAAGCGTGTTGCGCCGCGACCGCCGCGATGAGAATGGCAATATCATCTACGGTTTGCGTCCATGGGGGAAAAGCGAGTTTGAACCGCAGCCTAATGATGTGTTTCAAGAGAGGCTCTATGCCATCCGCTATGAACAAGAGTACGTCGAGAATGGCAAGTTAAAGACCAGGCGCTATTATAGAGCCCCCAATGCGCGCGACCTCGCCAACGAGGACAGAGTGCGGCGCATCGTCGCCGAGAACATCGTCAAGTGGCAGGAGCAAGGGCTTGTGCCAAGTATGGCGATTGAAAGTGGCGATGAAACCGACCGTCTCTACCGAGAGCGCGGGTGGACGCATTGGGTCAATACTTCGCATCCGCGTCAGATTTTTATTCTAAGTAGATTCGTTGACAAGTCTTTATCGGCAAATAGTCAGCTAACTAGGACTGCGATGGTTCTTGGCGTAAATAAATTGGTTGATTATTGCTCTAGACTCTGCAGATGGAAGCCAACGTCAGACAAGTCTGAACAGACGTTCTACAATCAGGCTCTGAACACGCTGTTTAACTTCTCCGCACGAAGCCTGACTATGTTAAGCACCTTATGGTTGCGGAATCCTGAGCAACACGTAACTTGTTCAAAACCTAGAATCCGTGCCATCGACGCCAGAAGTGTCGATGATCATGCGACGATCTGGCTCACCGACCCCCCGTACGCTGACGCTGTCAACTACCATGAACTTTCCGAGTTCTTTTTGGCTTGGGACAAGCGCCTCTTAAAAGAGGCCTTCCCCGAGTGGTATACCGACAGCAAGCGAGTGCTGGCCGTGCGCGGGGGAGAGGGCTTTGCGCAAAGCATGATTGACATCTACGCTAACCTGACCGCGCATATGCCCGACGACGGCCTGCAAGTCGTTATGTTTACGCATTCGGATCCTGCGGTATGGGCGCAGCTGGCTTTAATTATGTGGAAGGCCGGCCTAAAAGTGACCGCGGCTTGGAACATCGCCACCGAAACCGACGCCACTGGGCTTAAAAACGGCAACTACGTTAAAGGCACGGTGCTGCTTGTCCTGCGCAAGCGCACAGGCCGAAGCGAGGCTTTTCTCGACGAAATAAATGCCGACATTAAGGCCGAGGTCGTGCGCCAAATCGAGAGCATGCGAAAGCTCGACACTAAGGAAGACCCGAACTTCGCCGACCCCGACTATGTGTTGGCTGCCTACGCCGCGAGCCTAAAAGTGCTAACCGCCTATGCGTCAATTGGCGAACTTAACCTCGACCATGAGCTAGACAAAGCAATAAACGACTCCAAGAACTCCCAAGTCGTCGCCTTAATTGAGCGGGCGAAGAAGCAAGCTTACGACTGCATTATCCCAGCGGACTTTGACGCGTACTTGTGGAAAGAGCTTTCACCAGCCGAGCGCTTTTATATTAAGGGCCTCGAGTACGAGAAGCACGGCGGCTACCAAATCTCGACCTATCAGGAGTACGCGCGCGGTTTCGCTCTAAGCCACTATAGCCGCCTGATGGCGAACGAACGCGCCAATACCTGCCGCCTAAAAACGCCCTCCGAGTTTGCCATGCAAGCGTTTACCGAGGTGCCGCGCTTTGAGGATTCGCTGCTTAGGCTAGTTTTGGCCGCCATTCACATTTCCCTTAAGGAAGACGACCAGCCCAAGAAAGGCCTGTGGCACCTAAAAAACAACCTGCTGGATTATTGGGCCAAGCGCGATATGCTAAAGCAGCTGCTTACGTTCCTTAGGGACACGCGGGACATCGCCAACATGCCGCACTGGCAAGCCGCAGCACAGATGGCCGAGCACATCTACGTACTCGTAGACAACGACCACATCTGAGGTGAACAATGAACCGCTATTCATCCCGTACCGGCAAGTTACGTGAGCAGTTCCTAAACGCCAAACTGCAGGGTGCAGTGAGCTATGACCGCATCGCCGGCTACTTTTGCTCGTCCATACTGGAAGTAGCGGGCGAAGCGATTGCGGCGGTGGCAGACAAAGTAAGGGTAATCTGCAACTCAAACCTCGCCCCGGCCGATGTCGCCGTCGCCAAGCTCGGCCTGCGGCAAGAGTGGAATGACTTTAAGCCGGAGGAAGTGTATGCGACCGCGGGCGCCATGGCCCGCCTAAAACAGCTCTACGCGTTGCTTAAGTCCGGCAAGCTGGAAGTTCGCGTTCTACCCGACGAAGTATACGGCCTGATGCACGGCAAAGCCGGGGTAATCACCTATGCCGACGGCAACAAGACCTCGTTCCTAGGCAGCATTAACGAGACTAAGAGCGCCTTCACCACCAACTACGAGTTGGTGTGGGAAGACAGCGACCCTGCGTCTGTAGCGTGGGTACAGGCGGAGTTCGATTTCTTTTGGCATAATCCTCACGCCGTGGCGCTTTCTGAATATGTCATCGAAGACGTAAAGCGCATCGCCGAGCGGCGCACGCTTCCTTTACACGCGTGGCGCGCCGGGACGGCCGAGCCGATTGCCGCCGTAGCCGCCGAGGAACCAATCTATAGAAACGAGTTTGGCCTCTGGGCGCACCAAAAGTATTTTGTCGCCCGCGCCTTCGAAGAACATAAGCAGCGCGGCGGCGCGCGGCTCTTGCTTGCCGACCAAGTGGGGCTAGGCAAGACTGTGCAGTTGGCCATGGCGGCAAAGTTAATTGCCCTCTACGACGAAAAACCCGTACTGGTCATCGTACCCAAGACGCTCCTCTGGCAATGGCAGGACGAGCTTAAGACGCTGCTCAACCTCCCCTCTGCCGTTTGGACAGGCCGCTTGTGGGTTGACGAAAACGGTTATGAGTACCCAGCCGACAGCACCAAGGCTATAGTTAAGTGCCCGCGCAAAGTAGGGATTGTTTCGCAAGGGTTGATTACGCGCCGGTCGGAAGCGGCTGAGCTACTAAAGTCGCTACGCTTCTCCTGCGTAATACTAGACGAGGCACACCGCGCCAGGCGCCGGAACCTTGGCAAAGACCCCGATAAACACAAGGCCGAACCGAATCATCTGCTAAACTTTATGCGCGAAATTACGTTGCGCACCAAAAGCCTGCTCCTCGCTACGGCCACGCCGGTGCAAATTGACCCTATTGAGGCTTTTGACTTACTTGCCGTGTTGGGCCTCCCCCCCGAAGCAGATAAGGTGCTAGGCGACAACTACAGCGTGTGGCGCAAGACGCCGGGCACGGCCATTAAGTACATTCAGGGAGAGGAGCAGGCTCCGACAGCTGAGGCCGAGGCATGGGAGATAATGCGCAACCCCTTCCCCCCGCGCCGTGAAGACAAGAGCTTTGCGATTTTGCGGGAGCAGCTAGAAGTTGCCGACGACCACAGCGTGCTCGCTCAGGCTGTTTATGGCGAGCTCACCCGCCCGCAAAAGAACAGGGTGAGAAAGATTTACCAAGACGATAACTTTATCGAGAACCATAACCCCTACATCCGCGCCATCGTCCGCCGCACGCGCGATTATCTGGAGAACACTCGGAACCCCGATACAGGCGAACCCTATTTGCGCAAGATAGAGGCGATATTGCTGGGCGAAACAGACGAAGAAGCCCTCGAGCTTTCCGGCTACTTAGCGCAAGCCTACGCCATTGCCGAAGAGTTTTGCAGCCTGCTATCGTCAAGAGTAAAAGGCGGCGGCTTTATGTCCACCCTGCTCTTAAAGCGCATCGGCAGCACTATGGTGGCCGGCCAGAATACCGCCAAGAAAATGCTGGCATGGACGGAGGCAGGGAAGGAACAACTGCGCACACTCTACGACGAACTCGGGGAAGCGGACGACGGTGACGATGACGAAACCGAGGAGACCGCATTTAGTGATATTAAGAACCTGACACCGGACGAAATCGAGTGCCTCGGCAGGCTTGTCGCCGTATTGAACGCGAACAAAGATACCGACCCAAAATACAGCCGCGTCAAGGCCATTCTCACAGAAGGAGTCGAAGGCGAAGGCGGTTGGCTGCGCAAGGGCTGCATCTTGTTTTCCCAGTACTTTGACAGCGCGGTGTATGTGGCAGAGCGGCTCTCGCGCGACTTACCAGATGTCCCTATCGGCCTTTATGCAGGCGGCGACAAGTCGCGCCTTTACCTAAATGGCTCATTTAGGAAAGAGAGCAAGGATCAGATTAAACGGCTGGTAAAGGCACGTGAGCTGCGGCTCCTTGTCGGCACAGACGCCGCTTCTGAGGGGCTAAACCTGCAGAGCTTAGGCACGCTGATAAACATCGACCTGCCGTGGAACCCCACCCGGCTCGAACAGCGCAAAGGACGCATCCAGCGCATCGGTCAGGCGGCGGAGCGTATTTACATCTACAATATGCGCTATAAAGATTCTGTCGAGGACAGAGTGCACGCCAAGCTCTCGGATAGGCTGCAGAGCATCTACACGCTGTTTGGGCAAATCCCCGATGTGCTGGAAGATGTATGGATTGCCATTGCCCAAAGGGACGAAGCGCGTGCCGAGCTGACCATCAGCAAGCTACCTGTGAAGAACCCGTTTGTTCTAAAATACGAACAACGCATCCCGAGCTGCGGCGACTGGGAAAAGTGCGCAGTGGTGCTCGATAAGGCTGAGGAACAACAGGAGCTTATGCGTGGGTGGTAGCCAAAGACAGCCCTGCGTTATAACAACTTTTTGAACTGCTCTATGGTAAGTCCAGCGTCCTTTATTATACCAGCCATGGTAAACGCATGAACAGGGTTTGCTCTGGTGATGATGCGTTCGCCATTAGTCAAAGTAATGTGCTTGCCTTCACGCGCAATACAAAATCCCGCCTTCTGAAAAGCTTTAACAGCCTGGCGATGGTTGACCCCCGGTAATTTAGACATTTGCTACTTCTACGTACCGGCAATCTTTGTCTTTCGTCAGTAGATCAACTGTCTCCAAATATGACTCTATGGCATCCTTAACGTTCTCAAGTGCCTCCGCCTCTGTATTACCTTGTGACCAGCAGCCAGGTAGTCCCGGAACCCAGACAGAATACCCCTCTTCGGTCCTCTTTAGATTCACTTTGTATCTCATGGCGCACCTCCAAGCATGCATGCCCTATTGCGCTTATTTTACCGCCTATTAACGCATAGTGCAAATTGAAAACTCCCTAAGCGTTTTGCGTTGCTAGCTTTTTTCTCAACCAACCGCTGTGTTCAACAAAGGGAACAGGGGCAACGCCGTGGTTTTTCGGGCATGCTAGCCACTANACA